>ERZ1034569.520-NODE-520-length-13934-cov-19.940053_pt1 | contig 13934 bp, 13 predicted proteins | sample MGYA00520706_ERZ1034569 | MGnify/ENA primary metagenome ERZ1034569 (study PRJEB33760, sample SAMEA4777722) | hypersaline lake metagenome | biome: hypersaline environment; feature: brines | place: Spain | collected 2014-08 | depth 0 m ...
GTATCGCCGCAGCTCATCTGCCCGGCGTTTCTGGTCGGTGATATCGACGTAGAGGTGGATGTATTCGTCAGCCTGGTCGCCCGCAACGGGAACGCCATGGAAGAGGAACTCCTCGGTGCCATCGACGGTCTCACAGCTCGTTTCGGTGGTGATCCGGTGGTCGCCGTCGTCGGTGTCGATCGGGCGACTGTGCTGTGTCGATTCGCCGGTGTCGGTGATCTCGGGTACCATCGCGGTGCCGGGTGTCTCGTCGGTGTCGCCGAACGTTCGTTTAAACTCGGCGTTGCTGGCGATGATTTCCTCGGTGCCATCCTCGACGACGGTGTCGGCGACCGGCTCGGGGATGGCGTCGAAGACGGCCTCAAACCGGTTGCGCTGCTCGCGGAGTTGGCGTTCGACGAGCTTGTTCCGGCAGGCCTCAGCAAGCTTCTCGTTGAGCGGCGTCAACGCCGACCGCGTCGCAGTATCGATCTCCCCGCCCTGTTTGCCGATGACGAGCGCGCCAAAGTCGGGCAGCGAAAACAGATAGCAGTGATCCCCGGCGGTCGGCTCGGTGTGGTTGGGGAACCCGTCGCTCGATAGCTCCGCAAGTCGCTCGATCCCGGCCGACAGTAAGGCGTTGCCCGCCGGATCGGCTGGGATCGTCGTTGTCGGTGTATAGCCGTTCTCGGTTGCTCGGAAGATGCCGCCAACCGAGCAGTTCAGCTTGCGGAGATAGCCCGCCAACGCGGCGTCGGCGGTTTCCGTGAGTGTCTCTTTGCCGCCGATCGTGAGCGCGATCTCATAGAGGGCTTGCACCCGCTGTTGGCGCTCAGGCACTGTCGCTCACCGCCGCGACAACCGCTGTTTTGTTGTAGTAGTCCAGATGGCCGGTGCCGTCGTTGGCGATCTCGCCGATCGTGAGCGCGCCGACCATCGGCCAGCTGTCGTCGTTGATCGCCGCGACCTCCTGATCGAATGTCTCATCCAGATACAGCTGCCGGGAGATACAATCGAACACACAAAGAGTTCCCGCGCTGTCGGTGATCGGCTCCTCGGTACGGGCGGTTTCGGCTGCCTGTTCGGCGGCACCGATCAGCGAGTCGGGGTCGCCGGCCAGCACCGTTACAAACTCCCCTTCGGGGACGGGCCCGAAACAGGAGATGGCGTCGCCGTCGACGGCGAAGGGGTCGCGGACGATCGGCTCGCCGTCCAGCCGGCTGATGCCGAACGGGTGGGCGGTGGCAGTCTCGAAAAAGTCCTCGCGGTGTAACGTCGCGTCGGTGTTGGTCTCGATCGCCTCCTGGTAGACCTCACACGCTGGTTCGCCGTCGAGTTCGCGGATCATCCCGCCGTCGGCGTCGGTAACGCGAAACGGCCCGGCGACCTCGTTCCAGCCGTGGCGGACGCCGATCCCGATCGGTTGGTCGATGGTGACCATCACGGCTGCGTCCTCCATGATGCCATCGCCGGTAAACAGACACGGCTCGTCGCCGCCGTCGAGGCGGCCAGCCCCGCCGCCGACAACGCTGAGCCCGACGCTGTAGGTGCGGAACAGCGCGTCGATCAGCGATCCCACCCCGTTGGCGTCGGCGTGGGCGTCGACAAAGACGAAGGCGGCCTCCGAGCCCTCCGCCGGCAGCGTCGCATCAAGATCGTCGTCGGCCTCGCTCAGCTCGGAGACGACGGTGACCGTCGGCGGCGTTGGAAGGCCGATCGCCAGCACCCCCGATGCTCGCGGCTCGCCGTCAACGATCACCTGTGGAAACAGCCCGCCACAGACCGGCACCGACACCGATCCCAGTGTGGTCTCGAAGTCATCGGTGGTGATATCGACAGATGGTGTCGCCAACACTAGCAGTCCTCGGACATGCTCCTGTGCCGCTAGGCTGGTCAGCTCATTTCGGAGGGCATCACCGGTCGCCGAGCTGTAAGCGAGTTTCATCAATTATCTGTTCTTATTAGTTATTATACTAAGATCTTACGACAGCTGTTGACATATGACGATGCTGTAGCAGCTAATGACACAGACACGGTCGCTGTCAGCGCGCGTTTGGCTGTCTCCGATCGGGCGGACACACCACTGATACCGCCGTTTGCATGCGGTTTCGTTGCCATCGCCTCTGCACTGAGTTCTCACCCGCTGCGAGATGGTGGGTAGATTTATCATGGATAATCAACTGAGATTAGACACAATGGCTGATCCCGATGTCGACCTCGAAGCGAGACTTGCCGAACAGGATTCCTTCGAACCGCCGGCTGATTTCGTCGAGCAGGCGAACGTTACCGATCCCGGCATCTACGACGAGTTCGACGAGAACTGGCCGGACTGCTGGACGCGAGCAGCCGACATGCTCGATTGGGACACCGAGTACACCGAGATTCTCGACGACAGCAACCCGCCGTTCTACGAGTGGTTTGCCGACGGCGAGTTGAACGCCGCGGCAAACTGTCTTGATCGCCATCTCGACGAGCGCGGCGACGAGGCCGCCATCGAGTGGGTCGGCGAACCGACCGATGAGGCCAACCGCACCTACACCTACCAGGAGCTCCACGACGAGGTCAACGCCTTTGCCGCCGCCCTCCGCGCTCAGGGCGTCGAGGAAGACGATATCGTCACCCTGTATATGCCGATGATCCCGGAGCTGCCGATCGCCATGCTGGCGTGTGCCCGGATCGGCGCGCCGCATTCGGTCGTTTTCGCGGGCTTTTCAGCCGACGCCTTGGCGACGCGAATGAACGCGGCCGACTCCGAGCATCTGGTCACCTGTGACGGCTACTACCGCCGCGGCGACCCGTTGAACCACCTCGAAAAAGCAACGACGGGGCTGGCTAATGTCGACCACGACACCGACACGGTCGTCGTCAACCGTCTTCCCGACAACGATGGCTTCGATCACGATCTTTCGGGCCACGACACTTACGCCGACCTCGTCGCCGCCCACGACGGCGAGACGGTCGACCCCGTTTCCCGCAGTGCGGAGGATATGCTGTTTTTGATGTACACCTCCGGAACGACCGGCCAGCCGAAGGGGGTCAAACACACGACGGGTGGCTACCTCTCGTGGGCAAGTTGGACTTCCCATGCTGTCCTCGATATCAAACCTGAGGACACCTACTTCTGTGCGGCCGATATCGGCTGGATCACCGGTCACTCCTACATCGTCTACGGGCCGCTCGCCTTGGGGACGACGACGATGATGTACGAGGGGACGCCGGATTATCCCGATCGCCACCGGCTGTGGGAGATTATCGAGGAGTACGAAGCCAACCAGCTGTACACCGCGCCGACGGCGATCCGCTCGTTCATGAAATGGGGCGAGGAGTATCCTGAGGCCCACGATCTTTCGAGTCTCCGGCTGCTCGGCACCGTCGGCGAGCCGATCAACCCACGCGCATGGAAGTGGTACTACACACACATCGGCGATGAGTCCTGCCCCGTCGTCGACACCTGGTGGCAGACCGAAACCGGCGGGATGATGCTGACGACGCTGCCGGCGATCGGCGAGATGAAACCCGGTTCGGCGGGCCCGCCGTTGCCGGGGGTCAGCGCGGATATCGTTGATGTCCGAGGGAGCCCTATCGGCGCGGGTGAGGCCGGCTATCTCGTCGTCAACAAGCCGTGGCCCGGCATGCTGCGTACGCTGTACAACAACGACGACCGATTTATCAACGAGTACTGGCGGGAGTACTCACAGGTCGACAGCGACGACTCCGCCGACTGGGTATACTTCCCCGAGGATGGCGCGAAACTCGACGACGACGGCTACATCACCGTCCTCGGTCGTGTCGACGACGTACTCAACGTGTCGGGCCACCGCCTCGGCACGATGGAGATCGAATCCGCGATCGTCGGCGTTGAGGGTGTCGCCGAGGCCGCCGTCGTCGGTGGCGACCACGAGATCAAAGGCGAGGCGGTCTACGCCTACGTCATTACTGAGGATGGCCACAAGGAGGACGAGGCGCTCCGTGAGCGAGTCATCGAAGGCGTCGAGGATGCGATCGGCCCGATCGCTCGCCCGGAAACGGTCGTCTTCACGCCGGAACTTCCGAAAACCCGCTCGGGGAAGATCATGCGTCGCCTGCTTGAAAACATCGCCAACGACGACAAACTGGGGGATACGAGCACCCTCCGCAACCCCGAGATCGTCAACGATATTCAGGCCGCCGCGGGCGGCGACGACTGACTCGGTCGCCACCGGCGATCAGCTACTCGCCCTTTCGTTTGACAAACTCGAAGCCGTTGTCGTCGGGGTCGCCGGTGGTGAGCGCATCGCTTTCGAGCGGTTTGGTCGCTCCGTCCATCCCATCGGGATCGGCTTTGGCCGCGCTTTTGGCGATCGCCTCGGCGTTTTGGAGGTCGGCGATCCCACCCCTCCCGAGCACGGCGTCATCATCCCCGTCGTCCGTTGTGTCGCCAAGAACGAGGCTGTCAGCGATCTCCTGATACGCCGTTGCTGCTGGGCTTTCCGGATCGAACAGACAGATCGGCTGGCTCATATCCTGGGCGGCCGCGACTGTTTCATCCTCCGGCACCGCACCGATCAGGTCGGTTTCGAGGAACGTCGCCAGCCGCTCGGGCGGCGGCGCGCGGCCGGTGCCAGCCCGGACGAAGACAACGCCCATCACCTCGCCGTTGACGCGGTGGGCCAACTCGATGGTTTTCTTCCCATCGCGGATCGAGGCGACCCGCGGCGTCGAGACGATCAGCACCTCGTCGGCCAGCCGAAGCGGATAGATCGTCTCAGGGCTGACGCCGGCGGCGGTATCAAGCAGCACAAAATCGTAGGCCGGTCGAAGGCTCCGGATTACCGGCGCCAGCGCGGCGACGTTGATCGCGTTGAACTCCGCCAACTCGGTGCCCGACGGCAGGACGTGCATGCGGTCGTCGATCGGATACAGCGCCTCCGTTGTTGGGGCGGTGCCGGATAACACGTCGTGGAGGGTTCGTTCGGGTTCAAACTGCAGGAAGTCGACGATGTTCGCCATCGCCAAATCGAGCTCGACAACGGCCACTGTCTGGCCGGCGTGGGCGAGTGCCACCCCCAGGTTGATCGCGGTCGTCGTCTTCCCGACGCCGCCTTTCGCCCCCGCGACCGCAATGACGCGCCCGTCACCCATAGTCGCCACTCACGCCGACACGGGCATAAATCCATGTTATTAACATGTCGCCGACCGGAAGGGTCACCCGGTCGTCGCGCGGCTTGGGAGCCGAGTGCTACCTACAGATAGGCCGCATCCCACTGGGACGGCTTGCGGTTGTTGGCGCAGTCCTCGCAATCAAGCCGCCCCATCGGATCCATCCCGACAGCAAGACTACCACAGGCACCACAGATAAACCCGTACCGCTCGGTGCGGTCGCTGTCGGTGTAGACGACGTAGAACGGTGCAACCGAGCCATCGGCGCGCTCGTTGTATGCGGCATACCCGGTGCCGTCGGCGGTTTGCACCGCGGCGGTTAGCACATCACCGTCTGCAGGGTCTGCACTCATAGCATAGTCTATCATGTACAATAAGTAAAGATATGCGTCCGTTCGATAAAACTGGACAGTTGTCGGATTTACGACGGTGCTTTTTGCCTCGGCTGTTTGGCGGCCGCCGTCACTAGTTTGTGCCGTCGTCGTTGCTCTCAGCCGTGGATTCGGTTTGCTCGTCGTCGTCAGCCGCTGATTCCGTCCGCTCGTTTGGGGTCGTTTGCGTTTCGATGGGATCCCGCTCCACATCGTCAATACGGTCGGCGACGACGGTGACGGCGATCAGGAGCACGCCGAGCATGAGCGCGATCGTGATCGCGCCGTAGGCCGCCAGCCCGAGCCGGGTTGCCGGCAACGGAATCAGAAACAGCAGCCGTGGCGACTCAATCTCGCTGACGACGCCCGCTGCGAGGTAGCCGGCGACGCCGGTAAAACAGACGATGCCGACGTAGAGCCCAACGACGAGCCGTCGCCCGCCGACGTTCGTAGCCATACCTGCTGTGCGGCCGGCAGCCGCTTACCCGTTTCGTCCGACCGGTGTCGTTTTGCCCCCGGCTGCACAACAACATGTATGGATGACAGCGATCTACTCGGGATCGTTCTTGGCGGGATCGCGCTGATGATGTTCGTGACCGGTATTGTGCTAGTGATATAGCTGGTCAACCCCCGGTGGGCCGCCAGCAGTCGCTCACCACCCCCGCCTCGGCCGACGCACCCTCAGATACAGCCACATACCACCGGTTCACCTGACAGCGGCCACCGTCGCACCGAGTCCGAATTAACCGCCTTTTTGTTTGGGTGTGGCCCCTGATCGCCGCCTACACAGCCGTGGTTGGCTGACCGTGCAACAGCCATCGATGGTGATTATCTCAATGCCGGTCGCGACGAAAGTTGTTCACTACGTCGGTGTATAATACTAGTACTATCAAATAAAACGACGGCGCGATACGCTCTCAGCGCCGCCAATTATAGCAATATAAAACCCGCACCGAGTCAGCTCAGTTGTCGCGCTCGTCGGTCGCCGTTGCGTCGTCAGCGACCGCCTCTGTCTCCTCGGCAGGTTCGCCGCCGTCGGTCGCGACCTCCTCGTCGCCGCCGTCGGTTGCGATCTGGGTGTCGCGTTTCTGCTCGAACCACTGCCATTCGACGGTGCGAACGTTGTCTTGGCGGAGATCCCACGGATCGCCGCTTTCGACGCGTTTGCCCTCAAACCACGAGGAGACCATGTTGTACAGCCAGATGATCTGGCCGATCAGCAACAGCACGGCTCCGAGCGTGGCGACTTGGTGGAGGGTCGCGAACTTCGGCAGGTAGGTTGCGTACCGCCGCGGCATCCCGCCGTAGCCCAGCAGGATCATCGCAAGGAACGTGATGTTGCTGCCGACCATCGTGAGCCAGAAGTGAGCCTTGCCAAGACTGGCCTGGTACATCCGGTCGGTGACCAGCGGGAACCAGTAGTAGATACCCGCAAACCCGGCGAAGGCGATCGCACCCATCACGACGTAATGGAAGTGTCCGACCACGTAGTAGGTGTCGTGGAGCACGAGGTCGATCGGGATCGACGCGAGGAACACACCCGTGACACCGCCGATGATGAAGTTCGAGATGAAGCCGATACAGAACAGCATCGGCGTCGTCAACCGCACCCGGCCGTTCCACAGCGTTGTAATCCAGTTGAACGTCTTCACCGCCGAGGGGATCGCAATCGCCATCGACACCGCCATGAACGACGCTCGAACGCGGGGGTCAATGCCGGTCGCAAACATGTGGTGGGCCCAAACGCCGAACGACAGCACACCGATCGCCAGTGTGGAGTAGACAACGAACTTGAAGCCGAAGAGCTTCCGGCCAGCAAACCGCGGGAGGACGTAGCTCACAATCCCCATCATCGGCAACACGAGGATGTAGACCTCGGGGTGGCCGAAGAACCAAAACAGGTGTTGCCAGAGGATGTTGCCGCCGTCAGTCAAAAAGAAGGCGGTGCCGAAGTTCCGGTCGGCCAACAGCATCAGCAGCGCGCTACCGAGCAGCGGGAACGCAAAGAGGATCAGCCCAGATTGTGTGAGGATCGTCCACGAGAAGATATCGAGATTCGCCCAGGAGACCTCCTCACCGCGGTGGGTGAAGATGGTGGCGATAAAGTTGATCGCCCCCATCGTCGCCGCAACCCCGGAGAGATGCAGCCCGAGCAGCATGAGGTCGACGCCAGCACCGCCGACGGCGTCAGCACTCGGCCCGGCGGCCCCAAGCGATAGCGGTGTGTACATCGTCCAGGCCGTCTGCGCCGGCCCAAACAGGCCCAGCGGTTTGGCGAAAAAGCCGGCCCAGATCAGTAGCGCGGCCGGCGGCAACAGCCAGAAGGCGATGGCGTTGATCCGGGGGAATGCCATATCGTCGGCCCCGATGATCAGCGGGACGAGGTAGTTGGCAAACGCCGCGATGATCGGCGTCCCGAAGAGGAACAGCATCGTGATCCCGTGACTCGTCAGCAAGGCGTTGTACGTCGATGTGCCGAGCAGCGACGAGGAGGTCACCAGATCGAACCGCATGATCATGACCATCAGGCCACCGACCGCGAAGGCGGTGATGCCGTACAGCCCATAGAGGATGCCGATATCCTTGTGATCGACGGTCGTCAGCCACCGGACGATCCCGGCCGGTTTCTCTTCGTCGATGTAACCGGACTCCTCGATGAGGGAGCCCCCACCGCCGACAGGGGTGTACGACCGCCAGTTCTCGATTCGCGTGAGGAACGTGGCGACCGCGACGAGGAACACCCCCATCAGCACGGTCACTGCGATCTGCGCGTTGAGTTCCATACGTCCGATATAGATATCGCACCCTAAGAATGATTCGGGTCTCGTCGGCTGTTCAGTGGATGGGTGTTCGCTGGATTCGCTGTCTTCCTTTCCATCTTGCTCCGGTTTTCTGCTGGTGAACGTATACCTGAAACCGACAGTGTAACAAACCACGGAAACGGATTTATATACTGACCGATTCAACTAACTGACAACTGGGGGACACAGATGGGGGTCAAACAGCTACTGAAAGATTACGAGGATCGGTTTCCGGACGGAACCATCCCCGAGATCTCACTTGCCATTACTAACCAAACCGATCGCTCCGTTGCGGCGGTCAGCAAGACACTCTCTACGCAGCTGGCAACAGGGTTTGCCAACACCGATATCCCAAATACCGCAGACGTTCGCTATCGTGTCCGGCAGTGGAAACAGCTCTGTGCCGAACTCAACGGGCTCGACCAACAGCATCTGCAACTCCGAAAATACGAGACTCGTGGTCAGACACAAGACCAGCCAACCCCACAGCGAGCGGCAGCGACTGACAGTCGATTGGTGCGACCACCAACCTGCGTCGGCGAAGGATCGGTGACGGCCTACACCCTGCCGTCCGGTAAGCAGGCGATCGTGCTTCGACGCGCTCCCCGCTCAGCGACGACGACTCGCAGTCAACGCGGGAGACACTACCGCGGCAGTTTTGAGGTCTTTTTCACCGAGCGCCTCACCGCCTTCTACACACAGCAACTGAAACCGCTGGGCTGGCGGTGTCCGGATGACGTTCCTCCGTCCGAACCACGGTCGACACAGACGCGCTAACCGTCGCTTGAGTGATCGCCGTTATTTGAGTTCCGCGTCCTCCAAGGCCTCATTCAGATCCGCACGCACGCGTTCACCCATCTCCAGATCAGGCGCGGTTGTCACCAACCGGTTTTCCTGCACGCTTGAGCCATCCCGCAGCAACATCCGCACGTTGCCGTTGTGGTCAGCGCGAGTGATCTTCGCGCGAAGACTGCTCTGTGAGCCCGTGCCGCCGGCATCGATCGGCCCGGGGATGATCTTCTTGATGTGGGGGTGGTCGGCGACGATGCTGATGGCGTTGCGGCCGGCGCGGTCGCCGATGATCGTCGAGTGGCTGCCGCCGATCTTTTCGCGCGGGGGGATGTCGACGACCGCAAGCGCTGACTCGCCGCGGCGGTTGCGCACCGTCTCGACAGGGGTCTCGTCGGGCACCCGATAAAACTCGTAGTGGAGTTGTTTGCGGGTCTCCCGCAGCGGGTCGCGCTCGCCGGCGGCAAAAACGGTCTCGGGTCGTTTTCGACGGATCTCATCGGCGACCCGGCCAGCGAAGTTCCGGAGTTCGACGACGGTCGCTCGGTCGTCGTGGGTATCGTCCATCTCTGGGACGGTCGTGATCGTCGTCTCGCCGACGACCGTCTCGTCGTCGAACATCGTCAACGTCGCCGCATCGCGCTCGAAGACGGCGACGACGGCATCGCAGTTGGCGGTGTCACAGACCAAGCAGTAATCACCTGGGCGATCGATATCTGTGTGACACTGCCGGCACTCCATAGCTGTCTGTATCCCGTGGAGCCTAAAACGCCGTTCGGTTGCGGCTGCCGTTCGATCACGCGAGCGGGGTCGACGACGCCACCTGTAGCCCGGTCATCACGCCGTAGCCGGCGACAAGCGATAGCCCAAGCGAACCGGCCCACGCGCCGACGGTGACCAGTAGTTTTCGGGGGTCGACCGCCGATCCGCCGCCGACGGCCGCGCCGCCGCCGACGATCCCGCTGACGATGATCTCGTTGAACGAGACCGGGACGCCAAGTAGTACCGCCACCTGTGCGATCAGAAACGCCGGGACGAGCGCGGCGATCGACCGCCGAGGGCCGAGGTCGGAGTAATCCTGTGCGAGTGATTTGATCATCCGCGGCGCGCCGAGCCACGAGCCTGCGAGGATGCCCACCCCGCCGCCAGCGAGAATGATCGCGGGTGAGAGAGCACCAACAGTTGAAACCAGCGGCAGCAGCGGCCCGACCGCGAGCCCGACCTGACTACCGCCCGCAGAAAAGGCGACCAGCGATCCCAACACGAGCAGGACGTGTCGCAGCCCGCCGGCCTCATCGCGGTTGATATCCCAGCGAACGAGCGCGGCGACCGTTATCGCAACAATGGCGGCAACGCCGACAGCTGTCCCGACCCCGCCGCTCCCGAGCTGTCGACGAACCGCGCCCGTCAGCGATCCCATCGTGCCGTTGGGGCCGAGAAACGCGAACTCGACGTTTGCGAGGACGACGCCGACCACGGCGGCCAACACGGGGACGGTGATCGTCTCTGGGGCGTCGGGTCGCGGTAACACGCTAGCGATCCCGTAGGCGATCCCGCCGCCGACGATCGGCGTTAACACCCAGACGGCCCCGACCTGTTGGTAGGTGGCCCAGGCGGGTGCACCCCCCATCGCCAGCCCGACGCCGACGACCGCGCCGGTGACGGTGAAGGCCGTGGCGATCGGATACCCGGTGTGGATGCCAACGGCCATCAGCCCGGCTCCGATGAGCAAGATGACGATCACGCCGACCGCGGGGATCTTCACACCGCCGATCAGGCCGCTCCCGACGGTCGACGAGACGTTGGCCCCCTGGGTGATCGCCCCGGCAAAGCCGAGCAGGCCGACGATGAAGGCAGCCTGCATCGTCGGGATGGCGTTGGCTCCGACCGCCGGCGCGAAGGGGGTCGCACCGCTTGAACCGGCGCCGATCACCCACGCCATGAACAGACTAGCGAGTCCGGCGACGAGAAACAACGCGATAGCTGCGAGTTCCATGATATGTGTGAGAATCGTATGGTCAGCCGTCAGTCCGCACTCGCGGGTGCGCTGTCGGACTGTGCGGTGTGACTCCGCCAGACGCCCTGGGCGTACGCGCCGATGAACATGCCACCGATCGCCCACAGGATCGGAAGGTTGCCGACGCCGAGGCTGGCGTAGCCCGCGCCCGGACAGATGCCCGACAGCCCCCAGCCGACGCCGAAGATACCACCGCCGACCAACACGTTGCGATCAAAATGCTTCAGTCGGCGACCGAAGCTGTCACCGGTCAGCGGTGCGCGGTCGAACAGTCGTGGGACAACGACGTAGGCGAGCCCGGTGACCGCCGCGCCGCCGAACATGACAAACAGCAGCCCGAAGTCCTCGAACTGCAGGAAGTCAAGCACGACCTCGGGGCGGGCCATGTGGCTGTAACCCAGCCCGAAGCCGAAGATCAGCCCGCCAACGAGGATCAGCGGCATGAAAAGCGGGTGTCGGCCCTCGTTGCCCCCGGCGGTGCTCATGGCGTCACCCCCAGTGCGGCGACAACCTGAGCGGTGATGATCGCGGTCAACAGGAAGGCGAGTACCCCCGCTATCGACGTTTTTGACGCCGAACCGACGCCACAGACGCCGTGGCCGGAGGTACAGCCCTTCCCGATCCGGGTGCCGATCCCGACGAAGATCCCGCCGAGCAGGAGTCGCCACGGGGCCACATCGGTCGTCCACGCGCCGCCCTGAAAGACGACGGCGTAGACGGCCGCCCCGAGGATGATCCCCAGCGTAAAGACCAGCCGCCAGTCACGTGATCGGACATACCGACTGAACCGCGAGCGATCAGAGACGTACGACAGCGTCGACTCGAGAAAGGTACTTGCTCCGGCGTTGATCGCGGTGCCCGCGTAGATCGCCGCCGCGCCGAGCCCGACGAACAGCCCGCCGATCGCATACCGGCTGATCCCGTTCGGGAATAGCTCGGTGAGCAACTGAATGGTGAGGAGATCAGCTACCATCGATCGAGCTAGTCTCCCGCCATCGATTCTTGGCTGGCTGCACAGTTGTTCGGGCCGAGCTCAAGACTGAAGGCTTCCTCATCGTCGACCGTCTGTTGGCCGAGGTTGGTTTCGATGATATCGATGTAGTTGGCCGGCCGGGGCGGCATATTCGCTAAGACTTCGTCGACGAACTCGTCTTTCGGCAGCGTTAGCGCGTCCATCTCCTCGACGAGCTCGCCGATCGGCGCGGTGTAGGTGCCGTCGGCGGCTGGTTCGGCGGCATCGCTGAAGTGTGCCCCGCCGATCAGTGTGTCGTCGGGCAGCGTCAGCACGCGCTCCTGCAACGAGTCGTAGAGCATCCGGGCGGCGTCGGGCGCGCCCTCGTCGCCCTCTTCGAGATCCGGCCGGGCGACGCTCTCGACGAACAGCCCGTCGCCGGTCGCCAACAGCGAGTCGTCGACGAGATAGGCGGTCATCCCGGTGGTGTGGCCCGGGGTGGCGACCGTCTCGATGGTCGCGTCGCCGACTTGGAACTCGTCGCCGTCGGCGGCGGTCGTTAGCTCGTCGGCGTAGGTAACGCCGCGGTCGACAGCGGCCTCGGGGATGACGCCCTTGACGCCTTTGTCATCGAGATTGCGAATCCCGCTGATGTGGTCGGCGTGGATGTGGGTGTCGAGTGCGTATTTTAGCTCAACGCCGAGTTCGTCGGCGTCGTCGAGATAGCGGTCGGTAAACGCGCGTAGCGGGTCGATGACGGCTGCCTCGCCGTCATCGTAGATGAAGTAGCCGAGACAGCCCGAGGATGGGCGTTGATACTGTAGGAGGGTGCCGGCCCCATCGTAGTCGGCGACCTCGACGGCGTCATAGAGCCGTGCCCAGCCGTTCATCCCCGCTTCGAGATGGATTGCGTCATAGTCGCGTTCGAGCAGTGTGCCGGCGACGTACTCGCTGGCACCACCCTTCGCACAGAGGACGACAAGCTCGCGGTCGTCAGGGATCTGTTCGAGCACATCGTCGTCGACCGCCTCGTCAAGGAACTCGAAATACGGGATATTGATCGACTCGACGCTCTCGTCGTCGATATGCCACTCCTCGTATTCGGTGGCCATCCGCACATCGAGGAGAGTGACCGCCTCGCCGTCGTCGATCCGGCTCTTCAGGGTTTCCGGATTAATACTACTCACGTCTGCGTCCGGGGTTGGAAAGTCGTCGGCGTTCATGTGAGACATCACTCTCTACAGGGTGGGGATACAAAAGAGTTTGTATAGTAATTCTCAATACATACAATACAGATGGCTGCACTACTCTTGGAAAAAAGGTCGTCAGAACAATTAAATCACTACTTTAGAAGGGAATTTCTCCTTTTGCGTGCGCGATATCGGGGGGTTTGATCGCCACAGTTGTTTGAGTGATGTACACTAATCGGTATTCTTTTATATCCTGCCCCAATATTGTAGGGTAACTCCAATACAAACGGAGTCCACACACATATGAGCGTAACCTACGACGTTACCGAGACGCTTGACGTGAAGGGTGCATCGTGTCCAATGCCGGTTGTCAAAACCAAATCCGCCATCGACGACGTGCCGGAAGGCGGCGTTCTTGAGGTCGTTGCGACCGACAAGGGTAGCATGAGCGACATCGACGGCTGGGCCGCCGGCACCAGCGGCGTCGAACTCCTTGAGCAGGTCGAGGACGGCGACGTGTACAAACACTACGTCGAGAAGACGGCCTAATATGAGCACAGAGCCATCCAGCACCGCCGACGGAACGCAGCTCAGCGCCGCCGAGCTCCAGGCTCGCGTCGAGGAGTTAGAGGAGACGGTTGCTGATCTCGAAGCCGACGACGAGCAACAGAAGATGACGATCGTGGCGACACAGGG
>ERZ1034569.521-NODE-521-length-13929-cov-15.147254_pt1 | contig 13929 bp, 15 predicted proteins | sample MGYA00520706_ERZ1034569 | MGnify/ENA primary metagenome ERZ1034569 (study PRJEB33760, sample SAMEA4777722) | hypersaline lake metagenome | biome: hypersaline environment; feature: brines | place: Spain | collected 2014-08 | depth 0 m ...
GATGTGCGAGATGTATCAGTTAATGTGTTTCTTTTTTTTTTTTTTTACAAGCAAAAGCCGCAATACGATCTCCCCCTTATTCTGGTGGCCGGGGAGATGTGTAAAAGAGACGGGGCCCCCCTCGGAGAGGATGTCCCCCCCCCCCGGCCGCGATTTGGGGTTTCCCGCCGGCTCCTCGCGGTCCTCGCCGAGCCCGCCGAGGTAGATCACGCGGTCGAGCCCCGCCTCTGTCGCCGCGCGTGTGAAGTACCGCGCCGCACGGCGATCCTTCTCTGCGAAGTCCCCACCACCCCCCATCGAGTGGACGAGGTAGTAGGCGGCGTCCTGGTCTGCGAGCGCATCGTCGAACGACCCCGGCTCCAACAGATCACCCTCTGCGACCGTCACTCCCGGCGGTGCGTCGTAGCTCGCGGCATCGCGGGTCAACGCCGTCACGTTGTGGCCCGCGTCACGGAGCGTCGGGACGAGCCGACTCCCGACGAACCCCGTCGCTCCCGTGACGAGTACGTCCATACACGCTGTTGGTGAGCCACCGGGATAACGGTTGGCCGACGCCGACGACACCGCCTACTCCCGTGTCCCGGACGACACGACCTACGTCTCGCGTGTCTCGGACGACACTCCCCACGTCTCTCGTGTCTCGGACGACACTCCCCACGTCTCTCGTGTCTCAGACTACACGTCCCACGTCTCCTCCGTGTAGGCCATCTCCCAGAACGCGTACTCCAACCGAGCGCTCGTCAGGAACGCGTCCCGCATCGCCTCACGCTGGCCGGGGTACTGCTCCCCGTGGCGGTCGACCACCGCGCGCATCGACGCGACCACCTCGCGGAACTCCTCGCTGGTGTACGTCTCGATCCACGGGGTGTACCGGTGTGTCTCCGTCGCGAGTTGGGCCGCGTGCTCGCCGATGTCGAGGAACCCCTGCCCACACGGGTAGAGTGCGGCGCTGATCTCGGCGACCGACCCCTCGTAGGCGGTCCGCAACAGGAAGTCCGTGTACGCCCGACAGGTCGGTGCTTTCTCGACTAACTCTAACTCCGCCCGCGAGATCCCGTAGTCGTCTGCGAACGACCGGTGGAGATCCATCTCCTCGGTGAGTGTGCTGTGTGCGATCTCCAGAAACGTCGTCATCGTCGCCTCACTCCGTGCTTTCGCCCCCGCGACCGCGAACAACCGCGCGTAGTCCAACAGGTACCGGTAGTCTTGTTCGATCCAGTGGCGGAACGCCGCCGGGTCGAGACTCCCGTCTGCCAGTTCCGTCACGAACGGGTGGTCTCTCTGTGCCTCCCAGATCTCCGCGCCCGCGTCGAGCAGGTCGTCACTGAACGCCATACGGGGTGTACTCGTTCCCGTGTGGTATTCGTTACTACTACCAGTTGGTTGTCACCGAAGCCCGAGACTCACTTCGAGCAGTTCGTCGACCTCGTTCACTGTCGGCTGGTGGTTCGGCGACTCCCTCTGTCGCCGTCTCCCCGTTGCGCTCGCGGTCGTCGCTGTTCGTCTCCGCCTCGCCTGTCTCCGCACTACTCGTCGTGTTCCACGCTCGTCTCCGCACCACTCGTCGTGTTCCACGCCTCCACCGAGACGCCGGCCCACTCGGTTGCCAGTGACTCCCCACTGTCCGCGGCATCGCGGTAGGCGGCCACCAGTTCTCTCTCGTCCGAGTCTCCCTCTCGAACCTCGACGACGGCCACGGTCACGCGCTTATCGGCGTACTCCGTTCCGAGACACGCGCGTCCTCGGGCGTCTGTCTCGACTGTCCGGAGTTCGTCTGTACTGATCTTCACAGTATCTGTCGTTGTACACAGTTCAATAGATATTTTGCTTCTTCCCGTGTCCGTTCCCAATCTGTTATCCCTCAACGCTCTGCTGTCTTCGCCCCGCGACTCGCCGCCTGAGCAACGTTTTTGCCCACGGTCGCACGGACCACTCGCATGGAGACAGGCGACGACCCGCGGCGGAACGGCGCGCGCGCCGACGCCGGCGACGACAGTCACGACGTGGCGCGGTATCTCGCGATCGACGAGTTCCGCGAGCCGACGTTCACCCCAGCGGGGCGGCTCCTCTTCAGAGGTGACACGACGGGCACCCACCAGGTGTAGACCGTCGGCGAGCCGAGCGGGGTCGTGGTGTACGGCGACGAGTCGGCTGTGGCGGCTGCCGTGTCGGGAGGCGAGCGGTGGACGCCGGTCGGCACCTGCGGACTGCCGGCGGAGACGTTCCGTGCGCCGGAGACGATCCACTACGAGACGTTCGACGGCCGCCAGATTCCGGCCTACTGGACGCTCTCGGCGGACACGGACGGGGCGGTACCGGTGATCGTCGACGTGCACGGCGGGCCGGAACACCAGCGCTGACCGTGGTTCGCTCCGATCAAGCAGTTCTTTCTTGACCGGGGGTACGCCGTGTTGGAGTCGAACGTGCGCGGCTCGTCGGGGTACGGGGACAGCCACGCCACACTCGACGACGTGGACCGGCGGATGGACGCGATCCGCGACGTGCGGCAGGCCGTCGACTGGCTGGCCGACCACCCACGGGTCGACGCCGAGCGTGTCGTCGCGTACGGCCGGTCGTACGGCGGGTTCACCGTCCTGGCGGCGATCACGGAGTATCCCGAGCTGTGGGCGGCCGCCGTGGAGTTCGTCGGGACTGCCGACTTCGAGACGTTTCTGGAGAACACCGGCGACTGGCGGCAGCGTCACCGCGAGGCGGAGTACGGCTCGTTGGCCGACGACCGCGAACTACTCCGTGAGATCAGCCCGCTCGGACAGATCGACCGGGTGGCGTGCCCGTTGTTCGTCCAACACGGGGCGAACGATCCACGGGTCCCCGTGAGCGAGGCGCGACAGGTGATCGACGCCGCACGCGAACAAGGGGTTCCAGTCGAGTCACTGATCTTCGACGAGGAGGGCCACCACACCACCTCGCGGGCGAACCTGATCGAACAGTTCGAACGTGTCGCGACGTTCCTCGCGAAACACGTCTGAGTCGGGCGACGACACTGATCGACGAGAGGTTAGAGAGACGACAGTGTGGCGCCTGGTAGACGCCACGAGACCGCGCAGCTAGCACACAGCCCCGCTCGGTAAGGGCGGTCGGTCGACGGACGGCACGGTCCCCGGGCGCGCGCCTGCTCCGTCGCTCCACACCCGCTCACCGTCGCGGGCTGCCCGGCCGTAACCGGGTGTCTCCATACAGGACCGTCTGGATAATAAATATGCCCGACTCTTTACCGCGGTTTACGACCGCCCGACTCGCTTCCCAGTGGCTGAAAACCGGAGGCTCCGGGTGATCGCGAACCGCACGACGGCACCGGGTTCCACTGATAATTTCGCAATTGGAAGGTGAACACAGGCTCAGCAGCCGGCGTCGACAGGGCCGCCACGCTCCCGCCACTCCGTCAGGCTCCCCTCGTAGAAGCCGACGCGGTCGTACGACAGCTGTCGACAGACGAGGTAGGTGTGGCTGATTCGGCGGGCGGTGTTACAGTAGAGAACCACCCGATGGTCCGGCGTGATCCCGTGGTCGGCCAGTGTCGCCTCCAGTTCCGCCCGTGGGCGGAGCCCTCGCGTGCCGTCGGTGTCGACCAGCTCCCGCCAGTCGAGTTGGACCGCGCCGGGGATATGGCCCGCCTCGTACTCCGCTGGTTCGCGGGTGTCGACGAGCACGACCTCGTCGTCGTCGATCGCCGCCTGGACCTCCTCGAAGTCGACGAACGGGTCGGCCGTCCGTGTCGGCTCGTAGCTCGTCGACGCCGGGTCGACGGCCTCCCGGGACACCGGCCGTTCCCGGCTCCAGGCGCTGTAGTCGCCGTCGAGGAGGAACAACTGCGACGGGTCGTGCCCGTACGCGAGCGCGGTCACGACGAACCGCGCCGCGAACACGCCGTGGGTGTCGTCGTACGCGACCAGTGGGTCCCCGCGTTCGACGCCGGCCGCCGAGAGCAGTTCCCCCCACCGGTCTGGGCTGGGCAACATCCCGGCGGCCGCGGTGTCGTCTGCGCTCCGGAACTCGTCGAACGGGATCGACACCGCTCCGGGGAGGTGGCCGATTCCGTCGAACTCCCAGCTGTCGCGCACGTCGACGAGCTGTCGGTCCTCGCGTGTCGCGACCGTCTCCGAGTCGAGGAACACGTCCATACCCCGTAGTTGACACCCCCGACTCTCACCTCTTACGACCCCGGCCCCGTCCGCCGAACCGGCAACAATTTCTTGATGTTTGTTGCCGCCAGCGCCGGTCAGGTGTCGGTCTCCCCTGTCCCCCGCGCCCCGCTCGGGCTCGCGGCGAGCCACGCTCATGACGGCGCGAACAACGGCGAGAGTACCGGCAACAGTTGCCCAAAAATCCGACGAACGGCCGCTCTCTCCGGCGTGTCCAGTGTTTATGTCCCAGGCGGCCGTACTGTCACTTGCAATGTCAGACTACGCAAACGACGTGCTCGTGAGTGCGGACTGGGTAGAGGAGCGACTCGACGAGTTCCAGTCGGACGACCCGGCACACCGACTGGTCGAGGTGGACGTAGACACGGAGGCGTACGACGAGAGTCACGCCCCCGGGGCGATCGGCTTCAACTGGGAGACCGACCTCCAGGACCAGACCCAGCGGGACATCCTCTCGCCGGAGGCGTTCGAGGCGCTGAACGCCGAGCACGGTATCAGCAACGACTCGACGGTCGTGTTGTACGGCGACAACTCCAACTGGTTTGCCGCCTACACCTACTGGCAGTACAAGTACTACGGCCACGACGATGTCCGCCTGCTCAACGGCGGCCGCGAGTTCTGGCTCGACAACGACTACTCCGTGACCGACGAGGTGCCGGCGTTCTCCGAGACGAGCTACGAGGCCGGCGAGCCGGACGAGTCGATTCGGGCGTACCGCGACGACGTGGAGGACGCCATCGAGGCAGACACCCCGTTGGTCGACGTTCGCTCGCCCGAGGAGTTCACCGGCGAGATTCTCGCCCCGCCGGGCCTCCAGGAGACAGCCCAGCGTGGCGGTCACATCCCGGGTGCCAGCAACATCTCGTGGACCTCCGTCACGAACGACGACGGGACGTTCAAGTCTGCAGAGGAACTCGAAGAAGTGTACGCCGACGTGTTGGCCGACGGTGACGACGAGATCGTCGCCTACTGCCGGATCGGCGAGCGTTCCTCGGTCGCCTGGTTCGCGCTCCACGAGCTCGTGGGCGCAGACCAGTGTGTCAACTACGACGGCTCCTGGACGGAGTGGGGGAACCTCGTGCGCGCACCGATCGAGACCGGTCCCGCCGACGACTGAGTCGTTTCCGACCCGCGACGACCGAACCGCCGTCTGATCTGTCTTCTTTCGCCGTCAGTCGCGATCAGTCTCGTCTCTGTCGGCGTCAGTCCCGCCTCTGTCGTCGCTCTGTCTCGTCTCGCTGCTCGGCTCCCGCCCGTGGGCACTTCGCCGGCCGTTCGGGTCCTGGGGGGCCGCCTCGGTTCCGGGCTCGCGACGGAGCCCGAACGGGCCGTCGTCGGGGTGGCGCGGGCCGAGTTCGGCGTCAAGTCGCCGCCGGGCACCGTCGACACCGTCGGCCAACAACCGGACGGTCTCGACGAGTAAGGCGACGACAACGGGTCCGAGAACGAACCCCAGACTCCCAATCGTGAGGACGCCGCCGACGAACCCGACGAAGTACAGCGAGACGGGCAGCTCGGCGGTGTACCCCGCGAGCCGCGTCCGGATCACCGCGTCCGGGAGGAAGCCGACGACCACCAAGCCGACGACGGTCACCGTCACCGCCGCGACGGCCTCTCCCGCCAGCAGTTCCAGTCCGGCCAACCCCACCACCACGACCGACGGCCCCAACACCGGGACGAACTGGAGCACGCCGGACAACACGCCGAGCACGACCGGGGAGTCGTACCCCAACAGCCAGAACGCCCCCGTGCCGAGCAGAAACGTCCCGAGCGCGGTAGCCGCCTGGAGAACGTAGATCGACCGGAGCGTGGCCGCCACCCGACGGTCCAACGCGAACAACGGCCCGTGGTACGTCGCCGGCAACGCCCGCGTCACCGCGACCCGGACGGCGCTCGGCCGGTACAGCAGCCCGTAGACGAGCAACACCAACACGAGCGTCTTGAGCAGCAACACCGGCGCGGCGGTGGCGACATCGACGGCGGCGGCCGTGAGCAGTTCACGCGCGCCGGCGAGCAACGGCGCGAGAGTGACGGTGTAGCTGGTCTCGCCGACCGTCACCGGCACCGTCTCCGGCAACGACTCGAAAACCGCGAGCGCGGCCCGCCGGCGCTGGTAGAGCACGTACCCCACCGGCGCGACGAGCGCGACAACCGCCAGCGACGCCACCCCGGTCGCCACCCCGGCGGCCACCCGCGGGGACGCGCCGCGCCCGGCGGCCGCCGTCCGGAGCGGCGAGAGGACGTACGCAAGTGTCACCGCGAACACGACTGTCCCGAGTATCTCGAAGAGGACGACCGCGGTCACGAGTGCGAGCGCGGCCAGTGTCGCCGCGAGCGCGGCCTGCCGACTCGGTGGCACGACCTGACGAGCGAGAGCCGCGAGTAAGAAGGTTCTCACTGTGTCCACTCGCTCCGCTCACGAGCAGGGTGTGACACCAGCCGGTATGGTGACAGGCGCGACGGAAGGGAATCGGGAATAGGGTAATCTGAGTTACCCTACTCTCGCGTACCATCTCGTGGGGGACGATTTGGGTGTCTGCCAGAACTGGACCGATCTCGCCCGCGCCGAAGGAACGAATACGACCCGCCCCCAACAACCGTTCGTGCGGGAGTACCAGCGCAAACAGTTGCTCGAACGCGCACAGCGTGACGCCGCGACGGTCGGCGTCAGGCTCCCGGAGGCGATCGAGGTGCAGGGTGAGCGGATCGACCTCCAGGAGTTCGTCTTCGAGATCAAACGCCGCGAGACAATCCCGTCGGGGGAGCGTGACCGGGTGGACCGCGCGAAACGGAACCTCCGGCGAGAACGACAGGAACGGTTGGAACAGATCGAGGACGGCGAGGTGTCCTTTGAGCGCGGCGAGGAGTTGGTCGAGGGGATCGTCGGGATCGACCGCGCGCTGAACGCGCTCGAACAGCTCCGACCGGTCGACTTGGAGGCGGAGGCGCAACGCCAGGAACGCGCCGACCAACAACGGTGGGTGTCGTTTCTCCAACAGGCACTGGGCCGGGACGACGACGACGGCCGGGGGGGACGGTAGATGCGCAACGACGAGATCGCGGGACTGCTGACGGAGTTTGCCGACCGCTTGGAGGCGACAGGTGTCGAGTACAAACCCAGCGCATACCGCCGCGCGGCCGAGAACGTCCGGGAGTACCCCGGCGCGATCGAGGGGTTGGCCGCCGACGGCCCCGACGCGGTCGCCGAGATCGACCGGGTCGGTGACGCCATCGCCGCGAAGATTGTCGAGTACGTCGACACCGGCGAGATCGAGGAGTTAGCGGAACTACGCGCGGAGTTGCCGGCCGACATCGAGACGCTCACGCGGGTCGAGGGCGTCGGCCCGAAGACCGTCGGGACACTGTACGAGGAGTTGGGTGTCGAGACGCTCGCGGATCTGGAGGCGGCCGCGGAGGCAGGGGAGATTCAGGAAGTTCACGGGTTCGGTCCGACGACGGAAGAAAACATCGCAGAGAACGTCGCGTTCGCCCGCGAGGCGGCCGACCGCACCCGGCTGGGTGACGCCCGGCCGGTCGCGGAGTCGTTGCTGGCCCACCTCCGCGCACACGAGGGGGTCGACCGGGTCGAGACCGCCGGCTCGATCCGGCGGTGGCGCGACACGGTCGGGGATGTCGATGTCCTGGCCGCGAGCGCCGACGGGCCGAGCGTGATCGACCGGTTCCGGGCGTGGGAGGCGGTCGACGACGTGATCGAGGCGGGCGACCAGAAGGCGAGTGTGCGTGTCGACGGCGTCCGTGTCGATCTCCGGGTGGTCGTGCCCGACGAGTTCGGCGCCGCGCTCCAGTATTTCACGGGGTCGATGGACCACAACGTCGTGTTGCGCAACCGCGCAATCGACCGCGGGCTGAAGCTCAACGAGTACGGTGTGTTCGACGTGTCCGACGTGGCCAGCGAGACGGACCAACGCGTCGGCGACCGCGTCGCCGGCCGCACCGAAGCGGGGGTGTACGACGCACTCGGGCTGCCGGCGTTCCCGCCGGAGCTGCGGGAGGGAACCGGCGAGATCGACGCCGCAGACGACGGCGGGTTGCCCGAGTTGGTCACCGTCGGCGACGTGCGCGGCGACCTCCACACCCACACGGAGTGGTCGGACGGCGCGAACACGATCCACGAGATGGTCGAGGCCGCGGCCGCGGCGGGGTACGACTACCACTGCGTGACGGACCACGCGGCCGGGCCGGGGGTGTTCGGCAACGTCGGGCTCTCGGAGGACGAACTCCGCGACCAGATCGCGGCCGTCGAAGATGTCGCCGCGGACGCCGACATCGCGGTGTACCACGGCGTGGAGGCGAACGTCGACAGCGACGGCGACGTGACGACCGACGACGACCTGCTCGCGGAACTCGACGTGGTGGTCGCCTCTCCGCACTCGGCGCTCGGGCAGGGGGAGGCGACCGGCCGACTCGTCGGCGCGGTCGAACACCCCGCGGTGGACGTGCTCGGTCACCCGACCGGCCGACTGATCAACGAGCGCGCCGGGCTGTCCGTCGACTTCCAACGGCTCGCGGAGGCGGCCGCCGCCGCCGGCACCGCCTTGGAGGTGAACGCCAACCCCGCGCGGCTGGATCTCCACGGGGAGGCGGTGCGTGCGGCCGTCGAAGCGGGCGCACCCGTCGCCGTCGACACGGACGCCCACTCCCCGCCGGAGCTGGACAACGTGCGCTACGGCGTCCGGACCGCCCGCCGGGGGTGGGCGGAGCCGGGCGACGTGGTCAACACGTGGGACGACGACCGCCTGCGGTCGTTCCTGGGGCTGTGAGCGACCGCGACGGACCCGAGGAGGGGGACCGACCGAACCCGAGCGACGGATCGGACCCGAGCGACGAACCGAACGCGAGCGACGGACCGAACGCGAGCGACCGACCGGGAGCGCCACACGACCGGTTGTTGTTGGACGCGATGTTGGGGAAGCTGGCGACGTACCTCCGGATGTGTGGCTACGACACGGCGTTCGCACTCGACCGCGAGGTGGCGGCCGACGACCGGCTCCGGCGGCTCGCGGCCGACGAACACCGCCGGCTGGTCACCCGAGACGTGGCGTTGGCCCGTCGGGCGCGTGGCGACGAGGGGCCGCGGCCGTTGTTGCTCGAACCACACGCCGTGACGGATCAACTCGCGCAAGTCGCGGCCGCGGGGTACGAGCTGACGCTGTCGACCCGCCCGGCGCGGTGTGGCGCCTGCAACGGGCGGCTCGCTCGCGTCGACGACGCGGACGCGACACGACCGGCGTACGTCCCGGACGACCAGTCGCCGACCTGGCGGTGTGAGGACTGCCAGCAGTGGTTCTGGACGGGGAGCCACTGGGACCGCGTCGCCGACACGCTCGCGGATGTCACTCCAGATACCCCAGATCCCTGAGCTGGTCGGTGATCTCGTCGAAATCAGACTCCGTGAGACTCTCCTCGGACTGTTGGTGTTGGATGACGATGCTCCGAAGCAGAAACCGGACCAGATCACTCGTCGAGGAGAAACTCGTCCCCTCGATCGTGTCGTCGACCCGGTCGGCGAGATCTTTCGGGATGGAGACCGTGGTGTAGTCTGTCACGGCTCGTGGTGGCGGGCCGGCGCCGATAAGCGGCGCGGTCACACGCCGTCGGCAGAGTGAGGCCACACTATGCTCGCCGCCGAGAGCGTCCCGCACGTCTTTTTATCGGCCGTCCCGTAGACGGTCGCGATGGCAGTCAGACCGCCGCAGGGCGACGACGACGACGAGCCGGAGGTGGTCGCGTTCGGAATCGCGGCCCTGGGTGCACGGATCGACGAGGCGGGGCTGACGTTCCCGGCGACGGCCGAGGAGGTGCTCGACGCGCTCGACGAGCCGTCGGTCCCGTACAACGCCGCCGGCAACAACCTCCCGTTGGCGGAGGCGTTCGAGGAGGTGCCACAGCGCCAGTTCGACCGGAAAACGGAGCTGTTGGACGCGCTCCACCCCGTCTTCGAACGCCACCGCCAACAGGCCGGCAACTCGATTGTCGCCCAACTCCGCGGCCTGTTACCGTTCTGACCGGCTGTCGCTCGCCTCGCTCGTGTCGTCTGCCCATCCGTCCGTCTCCTCACCCTCGCGAGGGTGGTCGGTGTCGAGCCGGTCGACATCGTCTTCGAGTCTGTCTACTCGGTCGAGCAGTTCATCGTGGAGCGTGACGACCAGATCCGACAGCGCGGCAAACACCAGCAGTTGGATCGCGAGGACGATCGACACCCCACCCGCGAGCGCGATCACCTCGTGTGAGATCCGGCGGACGAACCAGTCGTAGGCGACGTACAGCTCCAACACCACGCCGACCAGCCCGACCGCGACCCCGACGCTCCCGAAGTAAAACAGGGGGTTGGCGGTTTTCGCCTTCCGGTACAACGCCGCGAGGATGATCCAGCCGTCTTTCAACGGGTGGAGGTTCGTGCTGGAGCCGTCCGGCCGCGGGAGGTAGGTGATCGGGACGACCGTCACCGACAGCCCGCGGCGAGCACACTCGACGGCCATCTCCGTCTCAATCCCGAACCCGTCGGCGCGCAGCCGGAGCCGTCGGAACGACGACACCGTGAACGCGCGGTACCCCGAGAGGATGTCGGCGTACTCTTCCCCGTGGATCAGCCGGAACAACCAGTTGAAGATCGAGTTTCCGATGTCGTTGAACCGCGTCATGGCGTCTTCGTGGATGTCACCGTACCGGTCGCCGATCACGTGGTCCGCCTCACCCTCGACCAACGGCTCCAACATCGCCTGCGCGTCCGACACCTGGTAGGTGCAGTCGGCGTCCGCCAAGAGGACGTACGGCCGGTCGACGTGGTCGGCGACCGCCTCGCGGATCGCCTGGCCTTTCCCGTCGCCGGACTGGACGGCGACCCGAGCGCCCGCCTCGCGTGCAATCGCACGGGTGTCGTCCGTCGACCCGCCGTCGATCACGAGTACGTCGTCGAACCCCGCCTCGCGGAACTCCGCGACCACCCGCCCGGCGGTTGCTGCCTCCTGGTACGTCGGCAGCAACACGCAGACCTCCTCGTGGTCCATCATCGTCTGGTCACCCGCGGCGTGTAAAATCGCTTCGGACGACGGGGCCGCCTCCGCCGGTCGGTCAGCCGCACGTTACCGGTCCCAGAGGTGGTCAGCCGTCGAGATCGCGCCGTCGCGGGGTGCTCCCGAACGGGTACGGCTGGAGCAGTTCGTACCCCTCCGGGCGGACGACGACCAGGTCCTCTAACCGGACACCCCCCTCGCTGGGCTCGTACACGCCTGGTTCGATGGTCACCACGTCGCCGGCCGCCAGTGTCGCGTCACCGGTCAGTGACGGTCGTTCATGGAGCGACAGCCCGACCCCGTGACCCGTGCCGTGGGTGAACCCCACCTCGCTGGAGTCGATCCGGAAGCCGTGGGCGGCCAGTTCGGCGGCAGCCTCCTCGTGGACGGTCGCGGCGGCGACGCCGGCGCCCGCCGCCAACTCTGCGAGTGCGGCCTCGCGGGCGGCCTCGCAGGCGACGTACGCGCGGCGGTCCCACCCGCCGCCGTCGACGACGAACGTCCGGGTGAGGTCGGCGTAGTAGCCCGCCGGGCCACGCGGCGAGAGGTCGAGCAGGACCGTCTCCCCGGGTCGAATCGTGTCGTCGCCGGTGTAGTGGAGATCGGCGGCCGTCCCGCCGGCACCGATCACGCTGTTGCCGACCGGGTCGACGCCAGCACCCGACAACACCGCGTTCACCGCCCGGCGGAGCCGTTCGGTCGTCAACGGCGCCCCGTCCCACACGAGTCGGTCGCCGTCGACGGCCGATTCCGCCAACACCGTCTCCGCGCGCGCCATCCCGACGGCCGCGGCCCGTTGGACGCGGCGGTGGCGCTCGATCTCGGCGGCCGTCTTCTCGCGGCGTGCGCACTCGACAGCGTCCGTGGCGGTCACCTCGTGTCCCGCCCGTTGGAGATACGCGACCGCGTCGTGTGGGATCTGGCTCGGCACTGCGACCGTCACGTTGCCGCCTCCGCCGACGCCCGCCTCATCAAGCACCGCCGCGGCGCGTTCGCCAGCCGGACGGCCGGTCGTCGCCGTCTCCACCCGATCACCGGGAAACTCTCGGCGCGCCTGATCGCCGAACAACGACGGCGCACACAGTGTCGTCTGTGGGCCGTCCCCACCTGGGACCGCGACGAACGCGTACTGTCGGTCCGGGCCATCGAACCGGGTGAGATACCGCAGGTCGTCGTCCGCGCGGTCGCCGACGTGGACGAACGCGGCGTGGTTGGCGAGTGTCGCGGCGAGGAATTCGTAACTCGTGGTCGGCTGGTCGCCCCCGTCTGTCACAGTTACCACCGGGTCGCGAGTCGACAAAAAGGGCGTTGTTCGCGGTGACCGTCTACTCTGCCTCGACTGGCTCCTCGTCTTCGGCCGTCTCTTCAACCAACTCCGCCGCCGGCGTCTCGCGGAGTTCGTTCTCCAACACGACGCTGATCGGCAGTGTCGGCGCGCCGTCGATCAGGTTCTCCATCAACACCAGCCGTTCGCGGGCACGCGACATCCCGACGTAGAAGACGCGGCGCTCGTTGTCCGTGAGCAACGGGACGGGATCGGTGGTCTTGGTGAACTCCTCGACGGCGTCAGTCTCGATCCCGCGTTGTTCGGCGTGAGCCGCCATCTGTTCGACCACCTTCTCCGTGAGGTCCGTCCCGACGAACACGTGGTCCGCCTCCCGCCCCTTCGCGGAGTGGATCGTCCCGAGCCGGACGCGGTCGGGCGCCATCCCGTCGTAGTCACCGGGGAAGTACGCCTTCAGCGACTTCCGTTGGAAAGAGGTGATCTTCCGGGCCATGTCGGCCGCGCTCGACGGCTTCGGCATGAACGGCACCCGGTCGGCGACATCCTCCGGCGACACCGGGATCTCGGCGAGGTCGTCCTCGTCGCTGGTCTCCTCGATCTCGTCGAGGAAGTCGTACAGCTCCTCTCTGTCTGCGGTGCCGAACGCCGACTCCTGGAGGATGTCCGCCAGCCGCCGCGCCTCCAACGCCGTTAGCGCCTCGTCGCGGTCCACCTTCTCGATGGCGTGGACGTAGTCGGTCAGCCGGTCGGTCCACATCCGTTGGTCCGTGAGACAGGAGAACGGAATCCCCTCGGTGATGAACTGGTCGATGAACTGGAACATCTGGTAGCGGGCGCGGAACAACACCATCACCGTGTCGTCGTCCGTGTCCTGGATCGTCCGGCGGACGTTCCGCACCAGATCCAACACGGACGGGGAGTCGATTGCCTCGACGACACCCCCCTCCTTGCGGGGTTCCAGGTCCTTCTCCTGGCGTTTGTCGATGTGTCGCACCTCGCGGTTGACCACGTCGAGAATCTCCGAGGGGAGCCGGTAGGAGTTGGGCAACACCTCGTCGTCGTCGACACGCGTGTCCAACAACAGGTCCGGGTCTGCGCCCTGCCAGGCGTACACGACCTGGTCGTCGTCGCCCGCGATCAGACACTGCTCCATGTGGGGGCGCCACTCCTCGTAGACGGCGTACTGGAGCGTGGTGATGTCCTGGAACTCGTCGATCACGAGGTAGTCGACGTTCGGGAGCAACGAGCGTTGGTGGACCCGTTCGAGCATGTCGGCGAAGCCGACCACGTCGTGTTCACCCTTGTAGCCGCGCCACCCGCGGATCGCTTCCGGGACGCTCACGCGGTCGTCGTCGGAGGGCCACGTCGGCGTGTACTTGTTCCCCTCCTGTGCGTTGTCGTCGATCTCCGGCGGGAGCCGTACCTCCTCGTCGTCCCACTTGAACGG
>ERZ1034569.523-NODE-523-length-13867-cov-9.570012_pt1 | contig 13867 bp, 13 predicted proteins | sample MGYA00520706_ERZ1034569 | MGnify/ENA primary metagenome ERZ1034569 (study PRJEB33760, sample SAMEA4777722) | hypersaline lake metagenome | biome: hypersaline environment; feature: brines | place: Spain | collected 2014-08 | depth 0 m ...
CTCGCCCTCGGCGATGGGTGGCAGGTACTCCTCCTTCTGCTCCTCGGTGCCGAACGCGACGATGGCCTCGCTCCCGAACGCGGTCCCGAGGACGGACCCGCCGACGCCGGGGTCGGCGGCGTACAACCCCTCGATGATGATGGCGACGTCGAGGGCGTCGTAGCCGGCGCCACCGTACTCCATGGGGATCTGCGCCCCCAGCAGCCCCATCTTCGCGGCCTCGTCGAGCACCTCGTGGGGGAACTTCTCCTCGCGGTCGTGCTCCGTCGCGATGGGCCTGATCTCGTTCTCCCCGAACCGGCGCACCTCGTCGCGGATCTGCTGTTGCTGGTCGGACAGCTCGAAGTCCATACTCCCCCAACGGAGGGTGGGGTGGAAAACCGTTACCCCCGCGCTACTCGTACTCGCCCTTCGCCATGTCCGGTTCGGGCTGGGGCGTCATGTTGATGCGGAGCTGCGGCAGGTAGAGCGCCAGGTCGGTCGTCGTGATGATGCCGACGGCCTGGCCGTCCTCGGCGACGGGCAGCTTCTTGACCCCGTTGTGACCCATGCGCTCGCCGGCGGCGCGTGCGGACTCGTCCGGACGGATGGTGACGACGGGGTCTGACATCAGTTCCTCCACGGTCGTCGTCTCGGGGTCCATCGCCTGCCCGACGCTCTCGACGATATCCATCTCGGTGATGATGCCGTCGATGATCTCCTCGCCGATGACCAGCGAGCCGATGCCCTTGCTGGAGAGTATCTCCGCGGCCTCGGCGATGGTCGTCCCGGCGGGCACGGTGCGGACCGGCGATGTCATGATCTCGCTGACCGGCGTGTCGATCTCCGGGTCTGGCTCCTCACTCATAGATGCCCGCTGGAGTCCCCCAATGATAAGCCTACCCGACTGCGAACCGGGGCGACCGTCCTGACCGAGGTCACGCTACTAGGCGCAGCACTTACGCCGGTGTACGACCTACTCTCTTATGGCGTGCGGTGGGGCTCCGAAACGTCACCTTGGGTAGGGAGACTCGCTCGCGGTCCCCTGCACGCCACTTTTCGCCGGCTACTCGCCGTCCCAGTTCATCCGACAGCTGTCATCGCAGAAGTGTGCGCTCCGGACATCGCCGTCCTCGACCCAGGTGATGACGCGATGCCCCGGGTCGTTCAGGATCGGCTCACCGCAGTTACCACACCGCGGCGCGTCCTCCTCGGTGACGTCCTCGCCCAGGTCCGAGGTCGGGTCTACCATTGAGCAAGTCCATACGCCGACCCTACTTATGCCCATACTTTCGGCCACGGTCTTGCGGCAACACTCCCGGGAACCGGTAGTCAGGACTCCTCGTCCGACGACGGCTCCGGGCCGCGATACGACTCGCCGGGTTCGGTCCAGCCGTCCGTCGGCATGACACTCCCGGGGTAGAGGCTGGTGTTGATGGCCGTCTTCGCGCCCGGGCCGAGGACGGTGCCGAACTTCCGGCGACCGGTGCTCGTCCGCTCGCCCTTCACGACCGTTTCGACGTCCGCGCCGTCGTGCCGGAGGTTCGCGACCTGCGTTCCGGCGCCCAGGTTCGCGTCCGGGCCGAGCACGCTGTCCCCGACGTAGGAGACGTGCGGGACGTTCGTCCCAGACATGATGACCGTGTTCTTCACCTCGACGCCGTGACCCACATCCGTGTCGGGGCCGAGCAGCGTCGCACCCCGGACGTACGCGTTCGGTCCCACCTCCGCGCCGGACCGAACCAGTGCCGGGCCCTCGATGATTACGCCCGGTTCGACCGTCGCCCCCGCCTCGACGACGACCCGCCCGCGGAGGTCGGCGTCGCCCCGCACCTCGCCGTCGACCCGCCGCTCCAGCTCCCCGAGCTTCCACTCGTTCGCCGCGAGCAGCTCCCAGGGACGCCCGACGCCGAGCCACTGCCCGACGGGCACGGCACGGACATCGAACCCGTGGATGACGCGGGTCAGCACGTCCGTGATCTCGTGCTCGCCGCGGCCGGACAGCTCCGTCTCGGCGAGCCAGTCCGCTGCCTCGGTGGGGAAGTGGTATGCGCCGACGTTGACGCGGTTGCTCGGCGGGTCGTCGGGCTTCTCGACCACTCCGGTGACGCGGCCGTCCGCGATGGAGAAGACGCCGTACGGGCGCGGGTCGTCGACCTCGTAGGCGCCGACGGCCGGACAGGCGTCGAACAGCGCCTCAAGCGCCGCCGCGTCGTAGAGGTCGTCCCCGTTCAGGACGACGAAGTCGTCGTCGAGATGGGGTCGAGCCTGGGCGGCGGCGTGGGCGGTGCCCAGCCGCTCGGCCTGCTCGGCGTACGAGACGGGGACCCCCCGATACGCCTCTCCGAAATGCTCGCGCACGTCCTCGCCCCGGTAGCCGACGACGAAGACGAGTTCGTCGGCCCCCGCGCGAACGGCGGCATCGACGGTGTGGGCACACAGCGGCCGGTCCGCGACGGGGAGCATCGGCTTCGCGACGGCGTCGGTCAGGGGCCGCATCCGGGTTCCCTGCCCGGCGGCCAGGATGACGACTTGCATACCCGACCTGCTGCCCGGGTCCGCAAAGGTCCACCGACCCCGGTGACCGTGGCCCCTGCGGCCGCGGAACCGGTGGCTGGCGAACAGGCGACACCGCGCTTCCCGTCGGGCCGTGGTGCCGCGCTGGCGGAACCGGCCGTGGAGTTGCGTTCCCCCCGGTCCGGGTCGGCGGCCCGACGCAGGCTCGTCAGGTCATGGGCGCGTTGCCTGCGGTACCGCATTTGAATCTACGCGACGTACGAATATTCCGGAAGAACCCATCTAACGAGTCAAAATCGACTCATATATGCTAAGGATGAGGAAAATGGGAGATAATTCGAGATGTTCGACAGCCATGTCCGTTGTATCCGCGAGCGGTTCTCCGCTGGCGACCGGAGGGAGCCAGCGGCCTCTTTTCGAACGTTCTTTGCCGTGAGGGGTTCGCGGGCTCCGCCCGCGAACGAATAGCTGGTCGGCGGAGCCGGCCAGCCGATGCCCGCAGGCTCGCGTCGAAGGCGCGAGCCGAGCACACCCGAGTGGGAAAACGCCCTGTTAGAAGCCCTTGCCCTGCAGTTCGCGAGCGATGATGTTTTTCTGGATCTCGGTGGTGCCCTCGTAGATCTGGGTGATCTTGGCGTCCCGGTAGAACCGCTCGACGTCGAAGTCGTTGACGTAGCCCGACCCGCCGTGGATCTGGACGGCCTCGTTGGCGACGTCGACGGCGACCCGACTCGCGTACTCCTTGGCCATCGACGCCAGCGTGGTGAGCTGCTCGTCGAGGTCGTCGACGGACCAGGCGGACTTGTAGGTCAGCATCCGTGCCGCCTCGATGTCGGTATGCATCTCGGCGAGTTTGTGCTGGATGGCCTGGAACTCGCCGATGGGCTGACCGAACTGTTCGCGCTGCTGTGAGTACTCCAGGGCCCGCTCGGCGGCACCTTTCGCCATCCCGACGGCCTGTGCCGCGACCTGCGTCCGGGTCTCGTCGAAGAACTCCATCTGCTGGAGGAAGCCCGTCCCCTCGGTCCCGACGAGGTTCTCCTCGGGGACACGGACGTTATCGAAGATGAGTTCGGCCGTGTCACTGGCGCGGATGCCCATCTTGCCGGTGATCTTGTCGGCCTCGAACCCGTCGCGGTCGGCCTCGACGACGATCTGGCTGAAGCCGTTGTAGCGACCCTCCGCCTCGGGGTCGGTCTTGCACAGCACCGTGAAGAAGTCGCCGACGGTGCCGTTGGTGATCCACATCTTGTTGCCGTTGATGACGTACTCGTCACCGTCCTTCTCCGCGCGCGTCGAGATGGAGGAGACGTCGCTCCCGGTGTCGGGCTCCGAGATGGCCGCCCCCATCACGGACTCGCCCTCGGCGATGGGTGGCAGGTACTCCTCCTTCTGCTCCTCGGTGCCGAACTCGACGATGGCCTCGCTCCCGAACGCGGAAGCGGTCACACAGAACCCGATACCCGGGTCCGCCGCGAACATCTCCTCGACGACCAGGGCGGTGTCCAGCGTGTCCAGCCCGGCGCCGCCGTATTCGATTGGGAGGCCCCCGCCCAGCAGGCCGTTCTCCGCGGCCTTGTCCATGACCTCGTGCGGGTACTTCTCGTCGACGTCGTACTCGGTCGCGACCGGCTTGATCTCGTTCTCCGCGAACCGACGAACCTCCCTTTTCAGCTGCTTCTGCTCGTCGGACAGTTCGAAGTCCATGCGCCTGACGTACAATCCCACACGTAAAAACGCAACTGTTCTAACGAAATACGCGAAACGGCACGTGAGGATTAACTCTGTAAATCACTCGACCGGTTACTGCCGGGATCTTCATCTCCTACTGCCGGTTCCGGGAGCCGGTCCCGGTCGTGTCGCTACTGGAACGTCCGGGAGACCTCGGGCTCGTCGGCCGGCTCCTGGCCCCGCGAGAAGCGCTCCTCGATCTGCTCGTAGCGGTCGCGCGTCTCCTCGTCGACGCTGGCGCGAACCTCACCCAGCGCCTGCTCGAAGTGGTCCATCGTCACCAGGACGTTGCCCACACTGGTCCCGGTGTCCTCCGGGGAGACGGAGTTGATGAACTCCCGGGTGGCCGCCATCGACGCCTCGCGACAGACCGCCTCGATGTCGGCCCCGACGTAGCCGTCCGTGCGCCGGGCCAGTTCATCGAGGTCCACGTCGTCGGCGAGCGGCTTGTGCTCCGTGTGGACCGCGAAGATGGCACGGCGAGCCCCCTCGTCGGGAACCGGGACGTGGACGTGCCGGTCCAGCCGTCCCGGGCGCAGCAGCGCCGAGTCGATGAGGTCCGGGCGGTTGGTCGTCGCGACGACGACCACGTCCTCCAGCTCCTCGAGCCCATCGAGCTCGGTCAGCAGCTGGCTGACGACCCGCTCGCCGACGCCGGAGTCGCCCATCCGCTGGCCACGCTCGCCGGCGATGGAGTCGATCTCGTCGAAGAAGACGACCGTCGGGGCGTTCGAACGGGCCTTCTCGAACACCTCGCGGACGCCCTTCTCCGACTCACCGACGTACTTGTTGAGCAGCTCCGGCCCCTTGATGGAGATGAAGTTCGACTGGGCCTCGTTGGCGACGGCCTTCGCCATCAGGGTCTTTCCCGTGCCCGGTGGGCCGTACAGCAGTACCCCCTTCGCGGCCTCGAGGTCCATCTGCTCGAACACGTCCGGGTAGTCGAGCGGCCACTGGATGGTCTCGCGGAGCCGCTCCTTGGTGTCCTCGAGGCCGCCGACCCGGTCCCAGCTGACGTCCGGGACCTCGACGAACACCTCGCGGAGCGCGGAGGGCTCGATGCCCTTCATCGCCTCCTTGAAGTCCCGCTCGGTGACCTGCAGGGAGTCGAGCACGTCGGCGTCGATCTCGTCCTGCTCCAGATCGAGCTGGGGGCGCACGCGCCGGAGCGCGTTCATCGCGCTCTCCTTGGCGAGCGACTCCAGGTCGGCACCGACGAAGCCGTGCGTGCTCTCGGCGTACTGGTCGAGGTCGATGCCGTCGACCAGCGGCATCCCGCGGGTGTGGACCTGCAGGACCTCCTTGCGGCCCGCCTTATCCGGAACGCCGATCTCGATCTCGCGGTCGAACCGCCCGCCGCGCCGCAGCGCGGGGTCGAGCGCGTCGAGCCGGTTGGTCGCGCCGATGACCGTGACCTGGCCCCGCTCCTCCAGCCCGTCCATCAGGCTGAGCAGCTGGGCGACGACCCGGCGCTCGACGTCACCGGAGGTCTCGCCACGCTTGGGCGCGATGGAGTCGATCTCGTCGATGAAGACGATGGCCGGGGCGTTCTCTGTTGCCTCCTCGAAGACCTCGCGGAGCTGCTCCTCGGACTCCCCGTAGTACTTCGACATGATCTCGGGGCCCGAGATGTTGGTGAAGTAGGCGTCGATCTCGTTGGCGACGGCCTTCGCCATCAGGGTCTTCCCCGTGCCCGGCGGGCCGTGCAGCAGCACGCCCTTTGGTGGTTCGATGCCGAGCTGCTGGAACAGCTCCGGATGCCGCATCGGCAGCTCCACCATCTCGCGGACCTGCTCGAGCTCGTCGTCGAGTCCGCCGATGTCCTCGTAGGTGACGCTCGGCGCCTCCGGGGCGCCGGCCGACTCGCCGGAGATCTGCTCGGCGGGCTTCTCGCTCACCTCGATCTCCGTCGAGTCCGTGACGACGACGGTCCCGTCAGGGTCCGTGTCGGCCACCTTCAGCGGGATCTTCTGGCCGCTCATCGACGAGAGCGGGCCCAGTCCCAGCGAGAACGGGACCTGCTGGCCCTTCGTGACGGCCTGTCCGCTCAGCTTGTCACGGATGTGTGGGCCGATGTTCCCCCGGATGCGGAGGTTCTGCGGCAGGGCGACCGTGATGCTGGTGGCCGGGTTCACCTCGGCCGGCTCGACCTCGACGCGGTCGTCGACGCCCACGTCAGCCTCCTGCCGGAGGCGGCCGTCGACCCGGATGACGCCGCTGCCCTCGTCCTCGGGGTAGCCGGGCCAGACGCGCGCCACCGCGCGCCCCTCGGACCCCTCGACGAGGATGTAGTCGCCGTTCTCGAGATTCATCTCGCGCATGGCCGCGCGGTCGACGGCCGCGAGCCCGCGACCGGCGTCCTTCTGTTTGAGTGGTTTGACGGTGAGTTTCATCGGTCGGCCTCCGTGTCGGTGGTCTCCGCCGGCTCCGCGGCGGTCTCGTCCACCTCGATGCTAACGACGCCGTTCCGCAAAGTCGCTTGGCCGCTCGCGCCCGCGGGCAGGTCCACGTCGTACTGCTCGTCCCCGGTCACGATCAGCAGGGTGCCGTCGACCACGTCGACGGTAGCCTCCGCCCCGGGGCCCAGATCGAACGCCAGGACGTCGCCGTCGGCGTAGTCGTACTGACGGGCGACGATGTCCTCGTCCTCGAACCGCTGAGTGGGTGTCATACTAACCCAGAGTTAGCGCTACTACTATATGAACTTTTTCCTGATGCGGAGAACACGTCCCCGTGTTTCCTACGAACGGCTGAATTGCGGTTCACGCACGACGACCCCCAGCCGTGCCACCGTAACCGACGACCTCGTGCCCGGCGCCGCCCGGCCCCCGCCGTTGATGTGCCCCCGAGTCGGACGCCCGGTATGGAGAGCGTCACCCATCACGGCCGCGAGACGGCGTACCGCGACGCGACCGACGGCCCGGACCCGGTGCTGTACATCCACGGCAGCGGCGGTACGCACTCCGTCTGGGGCGAGCAGTGCGGGCGCCCGGGTCACGATGCGGTCGCGCTGGACCTGAGCGGACACGGGGACAGCGAGGACGTCGATTTCGGCCCCCGGGCCGGGCTCGACGCGATGGCCGCCTACGCCGATGACCTGGTCGCGGTCGCCCGCGAGACTGACGCGACCGTGCTCTGTGGCAACTCGCTCGGCGGCGCCGTCGCGTTGACGGTCGCGCTGGACCGGGAACTCCCCCTCGACGGACTCGTCCTCGTGGGGACCGGTGCCAAACTCGGCGTCGCGGACGACCTGTTGGACGCGCTCGGCGGGGACTACGAGGCTGCCATCGACGCGCTGGTCGACGACGACATGCTGTATCACACGCCGACCAACGAGCGCCGCGCCGATGCCCGCGGGATGTTCAGGGCGGTCGGCCGGCGGGCGACCGAGCGCGACTTCCGCGCGTGCCACGCCTTCGACGTCCGCGACCGCCTCGACGGGGTCGACTGCCCGACCCTCGTGATCAACGGCGAGCACGACCGGCTGACGCCGCCCACCTTCCACGAGTACCTCGCCGAGCACCTGCCCGACGCGCGCCGCGTCGAGATCCCCGACGCCGCCCACATGCCGTACGTCGAGCGTCCGGCGCCGTTCAACGACGCCGTCGACGGGTTCCTCGCCGACCTGGACTGACCGGTCCGTCGACGGCCTCCCGGGAGTCCCCCGGGCCCTTGACGCGCGAGCGCGCAGCGGGTCAACTCGGCCCCGGCCCGCCCGCCGCGAACCACAGAGCCATTCCGGGGTGCGATACGTGTGCCCACAACAGGGAGCGATGCCGGACGCGAGTCGACCGACCCGAACGGAGGTGCCCGTGCGTACCCGGACGCCGACCCGCGGTGCCCGGAGTGTGGGGAGCCCGTCGGCGTGACCGCGACCTGCTGCATACTGCTCGGCGGACCGCACCGAGGCACGGGCCGCGGTCGGCTGAGTCGCGTCACGGTTCGTCCCCGACAGGCGGGGAGCGGGGCAGTGGGGTCGCCGGCTCAGTAGAGGTCGTCCGTGTCCAGGCCCTCGGCGACGTGGCTGTGCTCCTCGGCCGGGAAGTCGCCGGACTCGACCCCGTCGACGTAGCTCTCGATAGCCCGCTCCATCTCCCCGCGGACGTCGCCGAAGGCCCTCGAGAACGGCGCCACGCCCTCGGTCAGCCCGATGACCTCGTCGACGGTGAGCACCTGGCCGTCGCAGTCGGGCCCGGCACCGATGCCGATGGTCGGAATCGAGAGCGTCTCGGTCACGGCCGCCGCGGCGTTCGCGGGGACGTGTTCGAGCACCAGCGAGAACGCGCCCGCGGCCTCGTGTGCCTCCGCGAGTTCGAGCATCCGGCCGGCGGCCTCGTCGTCGGTCGCCTGCCTGAACAGCCCGGTCTCGTTCTCACGCTGGGGCGTCAGTCCGAGGTGGGCCTGGACCGGGACCCCGAGGTCGGTCAGTCGGTCGGTCAGGTCGACAGTGTGCTTGCCACACTCCAGTTTCACGCCGTCGGCGCCGGCCTCCTTCACCATCCGGCCGCAGTGCTCGATGGAGTCGGCCTCGTCGACGCCGAAGGAGAGGAACGGCATGTCCGCGAGCACGAACGCGTCCTCGGTGGCGCGAGTGACGGCGGCCGTGCGGCTGGCGATGTCGTCGACAGTCACGGGGAGCGTCGACTCGTGGCCCAGGCGGAGGTTCCCCACGGAGTCCCCGACGAGGATCATGTCGACGCCGGCCGCGTCGACGAGCTCGGCGGTTGGTGCGTCGTAGGCCGTCAGCATCGTGACCGGTTCCTCGCCGGCCTTCGCGCGGATGTCCTTCGCTCGCATGTACCCGCCATCCGGCGCGGCCGGTGGTAAACGTGGCCCCTCTCGCCGCCGTGTGGTCGGTACGCGGGCCGGCGGACCCTGCACACTCAAGCCCCGGGCCGTGCCAGGTCGCGGTATGGGAGAGCAGGCAGCGCTCGAACGCGTCGAGGACCCGGTCACCGTCGACTCGCTGGTGGCGGACCTCCGTGCCCTGGGCGTCGAACCGGGCGGGACGCTGCTGGTCCACTCGTCGCTGAGCGCGCTGGGCTGGGTCGCTGGCGACGCACAGGCCGTCGTCGACGCGCTCCGCGCGACCGTCACCGAGGCGGGAACCCTGGTGATGCCGACGCACACGCCACAGTACACGGACCCGGCGGGCTGGAGCAACCCGCCGGTGCCGGCGGACTGGCCCGAACGCATCCGCGAGGCCCGACCCGCCTACCGGCCGGCCTCGACGCCGACGCGGGGGATGGGCGCCGTCCCGGAGTGCTTTCGGACCTACCCGGACGTCCACCGGAGCGCCCACCCCATCTACTCCTTCGCCGCGTGGGGCGCCGATGCCGATGCCATCGTCGCGGACCACCGGTTCGCGAACGCGATGGGCGAGGGGTCGCCGCTCGCGCGGGTGTACGACCGCGACGGGGACGTCCTCCTGCTCGGCGTCGGCCACGCCGTGAACACGTCGCTCCACCTCGCGGAGTACCGGGCCGACATCGACCCGCCGCGCATCACCTGCGAGGCGCCGGTGATGCGCGACGGCGAGCGGGTCCGCGTCTCGTTCGAGGACATCGAGACGGACACCGGGGACTTCCGGACGGTCGGCGGGGCGTTCGAGTCCCGGGCGTCGGTCGCCCACGGGACCGTCGGGGCGGCCGGGAGCCGGCTCCTCGACCAGCCGGCGCTCGTCGACTTCGCGACGGACTGGTTCGAGGCGAACCGGTAGCCGGGCGCCTACCGGAACTGGTCGAGCCGCAGCTGGTCACGGTGGAGACCGTCGCCGTCCGGCTCGGCCGCGCCCAGCAGCCGCGGGAGCGCCGTGTCGGCGAACGTCAGCCCGACGACGAGGGCGATGGGTGCAAAGAAGAGACCGTAGAACCCCAGCACGACGGGGCCGAGCGTATACGCCAGCATCAACAGCCCGACGTGGGTCGTCTCCCCGCTGAGCAGCGGCCGGAGGACGAGGTCCGGGATGGTGTCGACCACCACGACGGCGACGACGAGGAAGGCGACGATGTAGACGAGGACGGCGTCGTTCCCCCCGAGCAGGATCGGTATCGCCGCGATGCCGGTCAGCGGCAGGTAGACGATCTTCATGCCAACGACCGGGATGAGGCTGGCGACGCCGGTGAGCACGCCCGCCAGGGCTGGATAGGGTATCTGCGCCTGCATCGGCGCGAAGAGGTTGTAGCCGTGGTACGCGCCGACGGCGATGAGCGAGGTCGCGATGACGTTCAGGAGGTTCCCGAACAGGACCGCCTCCAGTTCGCCGTCGACGGCCTCCAGATACGCCCGGATGACGGCGTCGTCGTCGAACCGGAGCAGCCACTCCCGGATGCGGTGCCCGTCGACGAGGAGGTAGTAGACGACGATGATGACGATGAAGAGGTTGAGGAAGAACCCGGAAACCAGGCTCGTGAGGAAGGTAGCGTTCTCCGTGGCGAAGGTGAGGAGTCCGTCCAGCTGCCCGGCCCGGTAGGCCCGGACGAGGCCCTGCAGCGTCAGTTCGGGTAACTGGTCGACGCCACCGAACCAGGAGACGTTCTCCGAGACGACGCCGATGACGCCGTACTGGTCGATGAACCGGCGCGCCTCGACGATGAGCAGGACGACGGTGTAGCTGATGAGCAGGAGCAGCGGCACCGCCAGCGAGGCGATGACGACGACGGCCCGAACCCGGGCCGGGAGCCGGAGGCGGCCCAGGACGTCGTAGTAGCGCCGGGTGGAGTAGTAGAGGAAGACCGAGACGGTGAGTGCCGCCACGAACCGGACGGCCAGATAGCCGACAACGACCGAGACGGCCAACCCGAACATCGCGATGGCGAACCGCTTCTCGTCCATGCTCCCCGTTGGAGCAGCCCCTACGATAAACCGTATGGAACCACCCCGTCATCCGGATGCTTCCGGCCCTTCCGGGGGACATTTAGGTACATCCGCCGCACGGGGGGGCATGAACCGGACCGTCGTGGAGATGTTGCGTCGGAACGACGCCCACGCCGACAGCTACACGACACGGTTCGGCGACGTGCAGGACGGCCAGCAGCCGGAGGCGGTCACCGTCTGCTGTTCGGATTCGCGCGTGCTCCAGGACCGGATGTGGGGCAACGACGAGCCCGGCCACCTGTTCACCGTCGGCAACATCGGTAATCGCGTCGTCCAGCGGGCCGACGGGGAGACGGTGGTCTCGGGCGACGTGCTCTACCCCCTCGCCAACACCGGCACTCGGACGGCGGTGGTCGTCGGCCACACGGGCTGTGGCGCCGTGACCGCGACCTACGACGCGCTGACCGACGGCATCGACGTCCCGCCCGGCATCGACCACTGTCTCGGGCTCCTCGGCCCCCACCTGGAGCCGGGCATCGAGGCGCTCCCCGACGGGCTGGACCGGGCGGCGGCCGTCAACCATCTCGTCGAGTACAACGTCGACCGGCAGGTGGCGTTCCTGCTGGGCCGCGACCACGTCCCCGACGACGCCGACATCGTCGGCGCCGTCTACGACTTCCAGGACGTCTACGGCGGCCGGCGCGGCGAGGTCCACGTCATCAATCTGAACGGCGAGCGCGACCCCGAAGCGCTCCGCGAGGCCCACCCCGACGTCGGGTCGCGGATCCGACGCCAGTGGGTCTACTGACCGTCCTCAGCCGCCCGGCGTCAGGTCGTCGAACAGCGCGACGACCCGTCGCTCGATCTCGTCCCGTATCCCGCGGACCTGCTCCGGGTCCCCACCGTCCGGGTCGGAGAGGGCCCAGTCGCGGACGTCGACGCTGTCGTCGACCGCGCCGACGTCGAGCGTCGAGCAGCCCATCGTCGCGACGTGGTCGCACGCGTTCAGCTCCTCGATGGTGATGGCGCGGGGCGTCCGGTCGGAGAGGTCGAAGCCGACCTCGGTCATGACTTTGACGACCTCGTCGTGGACGCCGTCCGCGGGGTCGGTGCCGCCCGTCAGTATCTCGATCCGGTCCTCGAGGCCACGCCGCTCGCGTTCGCGCTCGGCGAACGCGGTCGACATCTGGGAGCGACCGGCGTTCTGGACACAGATGAAGGCGATTCGTACCGGGTCCGTCGGCGTCGAGTCGGATGTCATGGTGGATCAGTCGTCGTCCGTCGCCGCCTCCGCGGCGACCGCGTCGGGGCGGTCCGGCTCGCTCCCTCCCCAGTCGAGCCGCCGCTGGAAGTAGAGGGCGACGTTGACCAGCGCGAGCAACACCGGGACCTCGATGAGCGGGCCGACGACGGTGGTGAACGCGACGCCGGAGCCGACGCCGAACACGGCGACGGCGACCGCGATGGCCAGCTCGAAGTTGTTGCTCGCGGCGGTGAAGCCGATGGCCGTCGTCGTCGAGTAGTCCGCGCCGGCGCCCCGGCCCATACCGAAGCTGACGAGAAACATGACGACGAAGTAGATCGTCAGCGGGACCGCGATGAGCAGCACGTCCCCCGGCGAGGCGACGATGCGACCGCCCTGGGTCGCGAACATCACGACGACGGTGAACAGCAGTGCGACCAGCGTCAACGGGTCGATCCGGGGAACGAACTCCTCCTCGTACCACTCCGTGCCCATCGCCCGGGTGCCAACGAGCCGGGAGAGGACCCCGGCGGCGAACGGGATGCCGAGGAAGATCACGATGGCCTCGACCACCTGCATCGGGGTGATATCGAACGTCGTGATGCCGGCGACCAGCGACTCCAGCCCCAGCAGCGGCGGGAGGAAGAGCGCGAAGAACCAGACGTAGACCCCGTAGGTGACGATCTGGAACAGGCTGTTGAACGCGACCAGCCCGGTGACGTACTCCGTCGAGCCCTCCGCGAGCTCGTTCCAGACCAGCACCATCGCGATGCAGCGGGCCATTCCGATGAACACCAGCCCGAGGAAGAACTCCGGCCGGGCCGGGAGCCCCGGGACGACGCCGCCGAAGGAGACCACGGCCAGCCCGAACATCAGGGTCGGCCCGATGAGCCAGTTCTGGACGAGGCTCAGCCCCAGCACCTTGACGTTCCGGAAGACCGCCGGGAGCTGCGAGTAGTCGGCCTTCGCGAGCGGCGGGTACATCATCAGGACGAGCCCCACCTCGACGAGGCGGAAGGTCTCGATGGGGGCGGTCACCGACGGTGCGACGGTGCCGAGCCCGACGCCGACGGCCATCGCGCCGACGATCCAGACGGTGAGGTACTTGTCGAGGAAATCCATCGACCGCGGGTCCCCGCAGGACTCACAGCCGCAGTCCGGCCCGTGCTCGTGGACCTCACTCATCGGTCACGCTCCCCTCCAGGACCGTGACGAGGGCGACCGCGCGGTTGGTCGCGCGGTACTTCCGCCAGCGCCCGTCCTTCCGGCCCTCCGCGAGCCCGGCGTCGACGAGCGCCGAGAGCGCGTGACTCAGCCCGCTCTCGGTCACGTCCACGACCGCGTTCAGTTCGCAGACGCAGAGCTCCCCCTCGGCCGCGACGAGCACCCGGACGAGCGTGTACCGGGTCCCGTTGGCCAGCGCCGAGAGTACGTCGAGTTCGGCGTTGACGCGCGCGCTGCCGAGCGCCGCTTCGAGCGTGCCGAGCTCCTCGAGCCGCCGTTCGACATCCTCGTCCCGGCACTCGCCGAGCTCGTCGTCGAGGTACCGTCGTAGCCGGTCCGTGGCTTGTGCCATCACAA
>ERZ1034569.524-NODE-524-length-13863-cov-5.984574_pt1 | contig 13863 bp, 18 predicted proteins | sample MGYA00520706_ERZ1034569 | MGnify/ENA primary metagenome ERZ1034569 (study PRJEB33760, sample SAMEA4777722) | hypersaline lake metagenome | biome: hypersaline environment; feature: brines | place: Spain | collected 2014-08 | depth 0 m ...
CTAGGGTACGACGTCGTTCTCGTCGACCTCCCAGGGATTACGAACAACGTCACGTACAACGGCCTCTGGGCTGCGCGCAACGTCGTCGTCCCCGTCGAGGCTGGGGTCTTTGAGGCGAGTCAGCTGGAGGCGCTCGAACAGGATCTTGGAAAGATGGACGACAACTTCGGCGTCGATGTCGACCTGTCGATGGTCGTTCCCAACAAGATCGACCGACGGACGAAGCTATCGAAGGAGTACCTCCGTGAGTTCCGCGAAGCCTACCCAGATGTCCTCGGAAGACCCATCCCTGTCTCACAGGAGATACGCAACGCCGCCAACGAGGGACACACAGTCTTCGACATAGAGGAACCGTCGAAGACAGGCGAACGCGCAAGGGGACGTTTCGCCGAAAACGCAGAGGAACTCCGACGCCGCATCCGGGACGAAGGAAAGGAACACCGCACCGAGGTGGTTTCGGATGACTGACGACCTCGAAGAGCTGAAGGAAAAGACCTCACGCGACGACAGGCTGAGCGAGACGGCAGAGGAAAAAGAGGACGGGGACGAAGAACCCGTCGCATACACCCCCGTTGAGGACGTCGTCCTGCGCGAAAACGCCGACCAGGGCGTCAAGACGCTCCGCGAACAGACCGAACGCGGCGAACGCGTCGACGGCGACGACGAACCCGACGAGGCCAAACTTTCCCCCTACGACGAACTTTTCGACGACGAAGTCGGGACAGTAGACGACCCCTACTGCGGCAACTGCGACCACGTCACCTTCAGGAAGCACAACGGCGAACCCGGTCCTCACTGCACACAGCTCGACCTCAAGACGCGTCTCGAATCCGGTATGGTCTGTGAGGACTACGAACCACAGACGGGCGGCGGGGAGTAACGCGGTACCGTCATTCTTATTCCCTCCTCCCGCGTACCCGCACGTATGCAGGTAGACCACTCGGGAACCGTCTTTTCCTTCGACTCCGAGGGCGTCGACATCGTACACGAGGGGCGTGAGTTCAGGATGCGCGCCGAGGTAGTCGCACGCGCCGCCGACAAGGACTACCTCGACGTCACGGACCACGAGGTCGCCCGCATGGTGAAGAAGGATATCGAACTAGACTCGCCACCGAAACGTATAGGCGACCACCTCTGATGTTCCGGGTTACGTTCCTCGGTACCGGTGGGTCGATACCGCAGGTTTCGCGCGCTCCTAGTGCGGTCGCAGTAGAACGCGAGGGCGACCTGATGCTTTTCGACTGCGGCGAGGGCACACAGCGCCAGATGATGGAGCATGGAACGGGGTTCACCGTCGACGACGTCTTCATAACCCACGAACACGGCGACCACCTCCTCGGTGTCCCAGGATTGACCCAGACCTGGACGTTCCAGGGGCGCGACAAACCCGTACGTATCTACTGCCCGCGCGACGTCGTGGACCACGTCCGTGACTGCGTCGAACTCGCCGGACACCGCCCCGACTACGACATCGAAGTAAAACCCGTCGCAGACGGAACCGTCGTCCGCCGCGACGGCTACGAGGTCGTCGCCTTCGAGACCGACCACGGGCGCGTCGACTCGGTCGGGTACGCCGTTGTCGAGGACGAACGCAAGGGACGTTTCGACCGCGACCGCGCCGAGGAACTCGGCGTTCCGCCCGGACCCAAGTTCTCGACGCTCCACGACGGCGAACCCGTCGAACTCGAAGACGGAACCGTCGTCGAACCCGAGGAGGTCGTCGGCGAACCGCGACCCGGACGCAAGTTCGTCTACACGGGCGACACGCGCCCCACCGACCGCACAGTAGAGATGGCGCAGAACGCGTCACTGCTCGTCCACGACGGTATGTTCGCCGACGACAACAAGAACCGCGCTATAAAGACGGGACACTCGACCGCCCGCGAGGCGGCGGAGGTGGCCCGTCAGGCGGACGCCGAAGTTCTCGCTTTGACCCACGTGAGTTCGCGTTACTCCGAGGACCCCTCGCTGCTCAAGGCGCAGTCACGCGACGAGTTCGCGGACTCGTTCGTCGCGTCCGACGGCGACGAGGCCGTCGTCGAGTACCCGGAGAAGGACCGCGAGACGCGTCTCGTCTGATGTTAGCCGAGCGGTGGAACCGGCTTCGCTACCGTCTTTACGCGCCTGTATATGACCTCTTTGCCACACCCGTTGAGAAGGGACGCCGGCGTGCATACGAGGTCGCGGACCCGAAACCCGACGAGAAGATACTACCTGTCGGCTGCGGTACCGGTCAACCGTAGTCCGGAGCCTATGCTCGAAGAGACCGGTCTTCGGATAGAGTTCCGCGAAGACGTCCTACACGACCTCTTCACCGTAACCGTCGCGCGACCTAGTTAGAGAGGTTCGACACCCGTCGCAACGCTCATCACGTACTCTCCCGTCGCCACCATCGGAAGACGGCGCGTTCGCCAGACGACCCCGTCCACCGACGACCCGACACGTTCCTCCGTCTCGCCGAATACGTCGGTTACCTCAAAGAGCTTATCGCCTTTCTGCACGCTGTCGCACAGGTCGACACCGAAGTCAACGAGACCCCCCCGTTCGGCGTGGAAGACCTCGAAGTCGGTGGCGCGGTGCTGTTGGTCGGGTGTAGAAGCCTCCCCGTCGAGGAATCCGTAGTGACTGAGGACGTTGAAGACCCCGCGGACACCCGTCTGTATAGAGTTCCGGTCCCACCCGACGGCACCGCCGAGTTCGGGGTCGACCAGAGGGACGCCGTCGTCGGGCGCGGCACGCGCCAACTGGCCGCTCGGTCCTTTCTTGTCCAGGACGTACTCCGTGCCAAAGACCCGTGCCAGTTCGAGACACTCGTCGTGCAGACGGTGCCCGCGCCCGCACCGCACGCGCACCTCGTCTATCATACGGCTCGTCGAACCCTGGTGCAGGTCCAGACCGATGTCCGCGCGTTCGACGCCGCCCTCGTAGGCGAGAGCCGCGAGACGTTCGCTGCTCGAACCTTCGCTGTCGCCCGGAAAGGCGCGGTTTAGCTTCGTGCTGTCTATGGGGTTTTTGTGTTCCGCGACCTGAAAGCCATGGTAGTTGAGTATACCGACGACGAGAATCTGACCCGACAGTTCGTCGGCGTCGAGACGGCGTACCGTCTCACGGACGACGCCGACACCGTTGAGTTCGTCGCCGTCGCTACCCGCCTGTATGTAGAGCGTGTCGCCGTCGTCGGCGCCGTTGACCGCGGCGACCGGCAGACCGAACCCTGAACCATCGCGCGTCTCCCCGGCGTGCAACCTCCCGGTGTCGACCTCACCCGGTGCCGCATGCGCAGTCCCGAAGTCAAGCATCTATACAACCATGACCGCCGCACAACATTACTTTCCCGGTTCGAAGCACGTTTATGTCTCGGACACAACTAAAAGATTGATGTCATCCGACGACCTCACCGACGCCTCCTTGACGGTCGTCGGCGGCGGATTCGGCGGTCTTTCTGCGGCTTGTTACCTCGCCGACGCCGGCGCTGACGTCACGATACTCGAAAAGAACGACGAACTCGGGGGACGCGCGAGCACGCTAGAACGCGACGGCTTCAAGTTCGACATGGGTCCGTCCTGGTACCTGATGCCGGACGTATTCGAACGGTTCTTCGGCAACTTCGGACGCGAACCCGCCGACTACTACGAGCTCGAACACCTCGACCCGCACTACAAGGTATTCTTCAAGGACGGAGACGAGGTCGAGATCCCCAAGGACCCCGGCCTCGCCGAGGACGTCTTCGAGGAGTACGAGGAAAACGGCGCCGAAAAGCTACGGAGCTACCTGGACTCGTCCGAGAACAACTACGAGCTCGCTATGAACAACTTCATCTACGAGGACCGTTCTCGCCTACGCAACTGGCTCGACCCGTCGGTTCTGCGCGCCATCCCTCTTGGCATACAGCTCGTCGGTTCGATGGAAGGGTACGTCCACAGACGTTTCGAGAGCGACAAGCTACGCCAGATACTCCAGTACACGCTCGTTTTCCTCGGTGGTTCGCCGAAAAACACCCCCGCGCTGTACAACCTGATGTCACACGTCGACTTCAACCTCGGCGTCTACTACCCGGACGGCGGTATGACCGGGGTCGCCGACTCCATAGCCGAACTCGCAGGCGAACTCGGCGTAGAGACACGCACCGGTGTCGAGGTCCGCGGTATGCGTGACGACGGACGCGTCGTAGAGACCAACGAGGGCGAGTTCCGTGCCGACGCGACGGTGTGTGACGCTGACTACGCACACTTCGAACTCGACGTCCTCGAAAGTCACCAACGCACCTACGACGAGTCCTACTGGGAGTCCCGTACGTACGCGCCGTCTGCCTTCCTCGTCTACTGGGGCGTCGAGGGCGACGTTGACGGACTCGAACACCACACTCTCGTCCTACCGACGGACTGGGACGAACACTTCGCCAAGATATTCGAAGACGCCGCTTGGCCGATGGACCCGGCTTATTACCTCTGTGTCGCCTCTGAGTCTGACGATTCGGTCGCACCCGAGGGACACTCGAACCTGTTCACTCTCGTGCCTATCGCGTCGGGCCTTGAGGACAACGAAAAGATACGCGAGAGGTACAAAAACAAGATACTCGACGACATGGCCGAAAACACCGGCGTCGACATACGCGACCGTATCGTCGTCGAAGAGATTTTTACGATCGATGACTTCGCCTCACGGTACAACAGCTACAACGGAACTGCCCTCGGTCTTGCCCACACCTTGCGCCAGACGGCATTCATGCGCCCGTCGCACATATCCTCGAACGTCGACCGTCTGTACTACACGGGTTCCTACACCGACCCCGGAATCGGTGTTCCGATGTGTCTCGTCAGCGGGGAACACACGGCAAACACCGTCAAGGATGAGCTTTAGCACGCGCGACAGGGTACTTTACCTGTTCAAACTGTCGCGCCCACGTTTTTGGTTCTACCTTGCAGGCCCTGTCCTCGTCGGGTTGGTCTATGCCGCCGACACACCGCGCCAGCTCGTTACACCGTTCAATCTCGCACTTTTCCTATACTTCCTGCTACCGGCTAACCTCTTCCTGTACGGCGTCAACGACTACTTCGACGCCGATATAGACGCGGAGAACCCGAAGAAGGACGAAAAGGAGGTCCGTTACACAGACGACACCGTCGTCGCAGCCCTCGTCGTCGCCTCTGGCGTCGCCGGACTCGCGTTCGTCCCTTTCCTGTCCACGCCTGCCCTCGTCGCGGTTGCCGTCTTTTACTTCTTCGCGGTTGAGTACAGCGCCCCACCCCTGCGTTTCAAGACGACCCCCTTTGCGGACTCTTTTTCAAACGGCCTCTACATCGTCCCGGGCGCCGTCGGCTTCCTCGTCCTCTCTCCCGTTGACGCCCTCCCACTGCTCGGAGTCGTCGGGGCGTGGCTATGGGCAATGGGGATGCACACGTTTTCGGCGGTGCCCGACATAGAGCCGGACCGCGCCGCCGGGGTACAGACGACTGCGACGTACCTCGGGGAGACACGCACGCTCGGTTACTGCGCCCTCGTATGGGCTGCAAGCGCCGCCGTCTTCGCAACCGTATCCGTCTCCTTCGCAGCACTCCTTCTGGTCTATCCCGCGCTCGCGGTCGGTGTCGCGTACGCCGGAACCGAAGTTGACCGCGCCTACTGGTACTTCCCTCTCCTGAACACGGGCGTCGGCGCAGTCATCACGCTCGTCCGCCTCTGGGAGCTGGTGTTCGGATGAGTCACGAGACAGCGGGTCTGCGCGAGCGCCTTCCATCGGACCGCGATGAGTTTGAGAGTGCCTTCGACAGGGCTGTGCGCGACAACCGTTTCACCGTAGCCGTGCTCTTTCCCGCGGTCGGTGCCTTCATGCTCGTTGCCAGCGCAGAAGGCGCGCTCCCCGAACCGCTCACGTTCAACCCGTGGCTCCTCCTTTTCGGTGTCGTGGTCATGCGTTCTCCTCTGGTTGGTGGTGTCCTTCCGGCCGTCGACAGGCGCGGTGCCTTCGGCGTCGCCGCTTTGGTCGTGTACACGTACGGGGTTGAGGTGGTCGGTGTCTTCACAGGTGTTCCGTACGGCGAGTTCGCGTACGGGGTATCCCTCGGACCCACCTTCGCGGGCGTTCCTCTCGCGCTCCCGGTCTTTTTCATACCCCTGGTAATAAACGCTTACCTCCTGTGTGTCCTGCTTCTCGGAGAACGCGCATCCTCACGGTACCTCCGCCTCTCCGTCGTCGCGGCTGCTGTTGTGGCTATGGACGTCGTCCTCGACCCCGGTGCGGTCGCTTTGGGTTTCTGGTCCTTCGAAGCCGGCGGCTTCTACGGTGTCCCGGCGTCCAACTACGCAGGATGGGTCCTGTCGGCCGTCGTCACGGTGTTTTTACTCGACGCCTTCTTCGACCGCGAAGCGTTGCTCACACGCCTCGAGTCCTGTGAGTTCATGCTCGACGACATGGTGAGCTTCGTCATCCTGTGGGGCGGCGTCAACCTCTGGTTCGGAAACTTCGTGCCCGCGGCCGTGGCAGCTTTGTTCGGTGTGGGGCTCGTCCGAGCCGACCGTTCGCCACCCGCCTTTTCGATCCTTTTCGTTAGTCCGGGTCGGCTCCTCCTTCCCCCTATACCGACGGCACACGCCTCAAAAGGCGCCCGCCGCGCGAAGGCGAAGCTTCCGCCCCCACGGCGCTTACCCTGTCGAAGACACCTCCGGGGTCTTTGTCCCGCGTCCATGCGAGACGGGTTCTACCGTAGGTGCGTAGCTTCCTAAACGTTCCCAGAGAAGGCTCTGATGATAGCACATCGAAGTTTCGCCCACGTATCAGACGGTGGTGCTCTGCGTACATGACGGAGGCGAGCAAGACGGGGAACCTACAGTCCTCCGGTAGGAGACGTATGCCCTCGACACCCTCTCGGTACAGGTCCTCGGCGCGTCTCAGTTCGTCCCGGACGGCTTTCCTGAACCCGTCTGTCATTTCGAGAGACAGAACCTCTTCCTCGCTCACACCGTGCCTTTCGAGCGTTTCGAGTGGGAGGTATATACGCCCCCTCTTGTCGGCGTCCTCGCGCACGTCGCGGGCGAAGTTGGTCAACTGGAAAGCCTCTCCAAGAGCCTCTGCGTGTGGCTTCGTGGCCTCATAATCCTCGACGCCCATTATGCAGGTCATCATGTTGCCGACCGCAGCAGCCGAACCGCGCATGTACCCACGAAGCTCCTCGAAGTCCTCGTAACGCGACTTCTTCAGGTCGGTCTGCATCGCGTCTATGAACTCGTTCACCTCCCGTCCCGGTATACCGTGTTCCTCACGCACCGAGGAGAACGCATCTATCACGGGTTCTTCAGCCTCCCGTTTGCCCAACGCTTTCTTGCGTATGTCTTCGAGCTCCCGGTATTTCTCCTCGGCGTCTCCTTCGTCGCTGTAGTCATCGACCACCTCGTCGCATATGCGGAAGAAACCGTACAGAACGTGTGTCCGGTGCCTAACCCTCTCGGGAAGGAAACGGGTCGCAAAGAAAAACGTCTTACCGGTGCGTTTCTGTATGGCGCGGCTCAGCTCCACCTGCTCGTCGTCCACGTCCATCAGCGGAACTCCCCCGGCTTCTGCATGAAAGAAACAACGTACGGCAGCGATTTAGTTCTTTCGTGGTTCACCGTGTGAAGTCGCTTACTCCGCGGGCTCTACCTTCCACGTCGTAGCGCTCGCGTAGCTCCATTTCTCTATCGAGAGGCTTTCGCACCTCTCGGCGAGGCGGAGCATGTTCGTCCCTATCTCACGGGACGACATCTCGAGGTCGTCGGACATGAACTTGCTCTTGAAGTAGCACTTGCCGTCCTCGACACGGTCCTCGAGGTACTCGACGATCTTCGACTGCTTCTCGTTCATCCCGTCGGTACGCTGAACCGTGGTTGCTGTGGACATCCTGTTTCAACCTCTCTACCTCTGTCTAGGGGCGGGTACTAATTAAACACCCCTTAACGTTGGAATTTATTTCCGTTTATTCGACGGTTTGGCGCGTTTCAGCCGCTTTGAAAAAGGAACCAGACTGTTTTATACAGTTCAAAAACGTCTCTCGTCCGTTTTTCGGCTATTCCGCACCCTCCAACAGCCGCGCGAGTCGCGCGTAGAATCCCTCGTACTTTTCGGCATCGTCGACGGTCGGGCGAGCGTTCACCTCGTTCACAACCGGTTCGTTGCCGACGAGCACGTCAACGCCACAGAAGTCTACCTCGAGCACCCGCGCCGCCTCCTCCGCGACGGAAACGACCCTCTCCGGCGGTTCTACCCCGTGTGGTTCTGCGCCCGCCCGGACGTTTTTCTTCCACCCTTCCGCGCGGCGCTCGACGGCTCCCGCGTACCCTCCGTCGACAAGCATAACCCGGTAGTCGCGGGCGTCCTCGATGTACTCCTGTACTACGAAGCTCCTGTCTCGGACGAGTGAGGACTCGTGCAAAACGCCAAAGAGGTCCGCTACACCGGTTGCCGAGTCTATGTCCCGGGCGAGGGCTGCGCCGCGTCCGGACGAAGCCGAGTTGGGCTTCAAGACTGCGGGGGCACCCACCGCCTCGAAAGCCTCACGCACCTCCTCGTCACCGACGGGGCTGGAGAGAAGCTGCGTGTCGGGAACGGAAATGCCTGCCTTTTCGAGAAGGGCGACCGTCCGTGCCTTGTTGCGTGTCGTCAGGACGTCGGTTGGGCCGACCACCCAGTCGATACCGGAAAGGGCGTCTATGACCCCTCCTTCGACGAGACGGGACGGATAGACCAGCCCCACGTCTGCGTCGACCTCCTCGTCGAGCGTGTACGCTCGTCCTGTCGTCTCGAACGTCGTACACTCGATTCCGTGGGGGCCTAATCCCCTTTCGAGACGCCTGTTCGACGCCTCTCCGTGGGTCAGCAGGAGCTTCACGACGGACCTTGTTGTCTCGCCTTTATTAGACCTGCGAGCCTCCCCGCAAGGTTAATACGCGGGGGCGAACGAACCCAAAACGATGGGAGAAATAGAGATAAACCTACCCGAGCGCCTAGAGATGCAGATAGCCCAGCTGATAGAGGAAGAAGAGTACATAGACAGGCAAGAAGCCGTCGAGGACCTGATATCGATAGGGATCAGGACACTTCGCACGAGCGGTAGACGCGAAGAGGAAGAGGAGTTCGAGGAGTTCGAGGACACGATGGGCGGAGACGACGAGTACGCCTTCTAAACGACCCTCTCAGACGCCTTCTCGACGTCGTCCAAACTCCTCTCCGGCGCGTAGACGCCGAACTTCCAGCCTTCTTCATGTACCTCCATCAGCGTCTTGACGAGCGGTGAGACGCCTTCGAGTCTGCGTTTCTCACCGTCGACGACGACGCTTGCCTCCGTCTCGGCCATACGCGGCGGCGTCGAGACGTCGACGATCACCTCGTGTGGCTCTACGCCGGCGGCGTCGGCTATCTCGCGTTCGAGTTCGCGCGGTTCCGCATCGAGACTCCCGGACGGGACCTCGTCGCGCGGCTTCCAGACGGCGCGTTTGTACAGGCGTCGTTCAGCGAGGCGCTTACCCATCTCGCCTGTCGTGTCGCTGTTCCGCAGCGCAACGACGAGTTCGTGGTCGTCCATCCGCCGCACCCGTCCGGCGTCTACGCCGCCTTCTATGAGGCGTTCCGTCGCGCGTTTGAGCATAGCCTTCGATATCCGCGCCACGTGGTGGCTGTAGACCGTTGGGTGCATCAGAGCGCGTGCGAGCAAAAGCGCCTCCGCTGTCTGGACGTTTCCTTCGCCGAGTACGAGTTCGTCGCCGACGAAGTCGAGTTCGAGAACGAGGCGTCGGTTGTCGATGGTCCCGTATGGGACCCCTGTATGGTGGGCGTCGCGTACGAGGTAGTCCATACGGTCGACGTCTAACTCGCCCGAAACAAGCTGTCCGTAACGTCCTTCTCCACGTATGAGCGCCGCGACGCGTTCGGGCGACAAGCCGCGTTCCTCTAGGACGCGTGCGACGTTTCCTTCAAGAATGTCCTCGACCTCATCGTGCCTCTTTCCGACGTGTTCCTCGATTACGTCTTCGGTGTTGTGCGAGAAAGGCGTGTGCCCGACGTCGTGGAGTAAGGCGGCTGCGCGTACCTCGTCGCGTTCGGTCCCCCCAACCCCGAGGTTGTCGAGCGCCTGGACCGCAAGGTGGTAGACGCCGAGAGAGTGTTCGAAACGCGTGTGGTTCGCGCTCGGATAAACGAGGTAAGCCGTGCCTAACTGGCGTACGTGACGGAGGCGCTGCATCTCAGGCGTGTCGAGGAGGTCCAGAGCGAACTCATCGACACGTATGTGATCGTGGACGGCGTCCTTTATCGTCTTGGTCGTCATACACCGTCTTCGTCCGCGCCGTACAAGAATATGTCCTCCGTGTGACAGCCGAAAAACTCAGCGAGTTCGAAGGCTAGTTCGAGCGAAGGGTCGTACCGTCCCCGCTCGACTGAGTTTATCGTCTGGCGCGTCACGCCTACCCTTTCGGCCAGTTCGCGCTGGCTAAGACCGCGCTCCTCGCGCAGCTCGCGCAGCCGGTTTTTCATAGCCTGTAGCTGTAGTACGTGTAAAAGACACCCCAGGTCAGGACGAAGGCGCTCCACGAGAGGAACAAAGACTCAACCACGACGCCCATCTCGTATACCCCCGCGAACTCCGCCGCCATGAGACAGACGAAGACGACGAATCCGCCGCCGCCAAACAGCCTTCCGTTGGCTTCGCTAGCCCGTCTACTCACCTCGTTGTCACGCTCGTCGTAGACGGTGACGGAACTACGCTGTACCGCGAAGTCAGCGATGAGTCCGACGAGGAAAAGCGCTACAAACCCGATGAATCCGATGCGGGCGCGCCCTATCCACATGCCGGCGAGAAAGACAACCGCCGCGCTCAGGTAGACGGCACCGAGCACGCGCCCGTAGGTTTCGCCGCTGTACCTTCCGAGGAACCCGTTCGTTTCTGCCATACGTAAAACCTCCTTTACGCGTAAAACGTGTTTTACGTTCTATATTAACCTTTTGATAAGTCGGTACATATGACGGGCGTCGGCGGTGAACTCCTTAGAAATACTCAGTACCTCTGTAAGACGTTGTACTTCTGGTCGCGTAGCGCTGCAGGACGTCCGGCGTCCTCGATGACGCGGACTATCTCGTCCTCCGTCATACGGAAGTCCGCTCCCGCTTCTGCTACGACGTTTTCTTCCATCATCGTGCTCCCCATGTCGTTTGCGCCGTAAGCCAGCGCCATCTGTCCGACCTTCCCGCCCTGTGTGACCCACGAGGACTGGAAGTTCTCGAAGTTGTCGAGCACGATACGCGCCGTCGCAAGCGTCCGTAGGTAGTCCGTCGCGCTCGGACCCTTCGGTCCCGTCTTGCGCGCGAGCGGCGTGTCCCCGGGCTGGAAGTCCCAACAGATGAACGCCATGAACCCGCCCGTCTCGTCCTGCAGGTCGCGTAGGCGGAGTAGGTGGTCGATGCGTTCGTCCCAAGTCTCGACGGTTCCGTACATCATCGTCGCCGTGGTCGATATGCCGAGGTCGTGTGCGGCACGCATCACGCCGAGCCACTCGCTTTTGGTGACCTTGTACGGCGAGATCTCGTCACGGACGCGGTCGGCGAGTATCTCGCCGCCGCCGCCGGGTATGGAGTCGAGTCCTGCGTCGCGTAGACGCCGCAGGACCTCGCGGTAGGACATGTCTTCCTTCCGCGCGAGGTCGTTTATCTCCTCCGGAGAGAACGCATGCATATGTATGTCGAAACGGTCCTTGACGTCGCGCAACATATCCTCGAACCATTCGAGGTCGAGGTCGGGGTGGACTCCGCCCTGCATCAGTATCTGGACGCCGCCTGCGTCTACGGTTTCCTGTATCTTCTCGTACAGTTCCTCGCGCGAGAGGACGTATCCCTCGTCGTGTCCGGGCTTTCGGTAGAAGGCGCAGAACGAACAGTAGGTGTCACAGACGTTCGTGTAGTTGACGTTGCGGTCCTTGATGAACGTCACAGTGTCGCCTGCGCGCCGACGGCGCAGTTCGTCGGCTACCTCTCCGAGGCGCGTCAGCGGTGCGTTCTGTAGCGCCACGCCGTCGTCCCGGGTCAGGCGTTCGCCTCTCAGAGCCTTGTCCAGAACGTCCTCGTGGTCGCGTTCCGTCGCCGTTCCGCGCGTCGCTGTTTTGCTCATTCTTTCACCGTTATCTCGGGGACTTCCTCTAACTCGCCTATACGTTCTGCTTTCTCATAATACTTCTTGAGTCCGCGCCGGTGCGCCGGCGTGAAGTCGTGGTCGAGCATACGTAGGTAACGCTCGGCGTACTCGACGTTGAGGCCCATGCCTTCGGCGAGTTCGGATGCGATGACATCTAGGCTGTCGTATCCGGCGCGTTTCGACTCCTGTAGGGCTTCTGCGACCGAGAGTGCGTCTTCACGCGGCACGTCGTTACGCACCGCCCAGACCGCGTACACGAAACGTTCGTCGGTGTGTTCGCGCCACTCGTGCCCGAGGTCATAGACATACGCGTCGATACTGTCGTCGCGTGCCGCGAGGAGGGCGTGGTCGCCTATGACGAGTCCTGCGTCCGCCTCGCTCAGCATCTCGCGTGCGTCGGGTTCGCGCACGGTGTAGTCGGGTGATACCTCGTACTTCTCGTCGAGGAGTATCTTGAGGAGAACGACGCTGGTCGCACTCGTCGATGCCAACGCGACCGTCGCGCCGTCGAGGTCCTCCGCAGGGACCGAAGAAAACAGCGAGACGCTCCCGACCTCGGCGCGCGAAGACACCGAAAGGTCGGGGAGGAGGTAGTACTCCTCGGAGTTGCGTGCGTACTCGATGCTAGAAATCGGCGCTATGTCTACCTCCCCTCTCTCCAGCATTCCGTTCAATGCGGCGGGAAACCCCTCGACGAGACGCATATCCCCCTCAACCTCGCCCGTCTCAATTCCGTGGTAGACGGGGTCGGAGTTGACGAAGTCTATGCGCCCGACGCGTATGAGGTCGGTCTCAGACACCGTAACCACCCACGTCGGCGCGGTCGACCGGCGTGAAACCCGCCTCGCGTGCGGCGAGTTCCGGGTCGAAGTCGTCATCCCCGCCCACGAACCCTATGTCGTTTGCGCCGTACGCGAGCGCCGTCTGTGCCAGCTTCTCGCCTACTTCCTCACGTGCGACCCGGACCCCGGGGACATCGAGGCAGAGGCGCGCCGCCGCGACGGCTTTGAGGTCCGTATACGCCGTCGTACGTCCGTCCGGTACCAGCGACACGGCCCGAACAGCGACGTCTTCTGAGACTCCGTCGACCTCCTCAAGACGTTCGCCGAAGGCTTCCTCCCCGTCACCGTAGACGACCGACACGTCGACAGGGACGAGGACGGTCGAGCCGCCATTAGATGCCATATCCTTCTCTTGTACAATCAGCGTGATAACAGTACTGACGGTCTGTCGCCTCTCGGTGCCCTCTCGCGCGCTGCGGCCAGGATCGCAAGACGCACACCTGTGCGTAAGATGCTGTATGAGGATTCTCCCGGAAATTGAGCAGTACCTCTCCACCCTCTAACAGACACTGTTGATTGGGAGGTTCGGCCGTATTTCATTAGTGACCACTTGATGCCGGCAGTATCGCGACACAATTGAGAACGGCTTCGTAATCACGGTCAAGATCACGAGCGATCTGAGCGGTCGGGCGAGACGGAGACGTTCAAAACATCGTTCACGTGGTGGAAGGAAGACTTGAGCAGATTTCTCATCCATCGTTGACTGGTCATTGATTCGCCAGCAAAATTGATGTTACGACTTGTCGAGATGAGCGTAAGACGTTCTTGGGCGACGTACCATCTTGTCGAGCGCCAGGTGGACGTTCGGACGATGATGAGCATCGGCGGTTGGTCCGACTATTCCGCGGTTGAGCCATACCTCGCAGAGC
>ERZ1034569.525-NODE-525-length-13853-cov-10.270402_pt1 | contig 13853 bp, 11 predicted proteins | sample MGYA00520706_ERZ1034569 | MGnify/ENA primary metagenome ERZ1034569 (study PRJEB33760, sample SAMEA4777722) | hypersaline lake metagenome | biome: hypersaline environment; feature: brines | place: Spain | collected 2014-08 | depth 0 m ...
GAAGTTGTCCGCGTATTCGGTCTCAGCGAGGCGACGCATCCACGAGGAGAACCCGGTCGTCGAGTGGGCGGTTCCCTGCAGAAGCGAAGTCTCCCACTGGCCCCAGCCCCAACCGGTGGCGCCCGGGGGACTGGCCTCTTGGAACATCCGCTTGTAGAAATCAAGCACCTCGACCGTCTCGGCCGTGTCGAACATGATTCCGCCATCCGGACCATAGACGTAGGAGTCTTTGTTGATCATCAGATTATAGAGGTTCTCCGTCGTCCAGAGGTTTGCGGCGGCCGGGAGCACGACCCCGTACTGGTCGCCGTCAGTGACCTCGGAGACAGCCTGGAGCCACTCCTCCCAGTTCTCCGGGGGCCACGCGCTTGTCTGACCGAGCGTGTCCGTTCGGTAGTGGTTGAGGAACACCATATCCCACATCGGGACTCCCCATGTTCCACCGTCGTACTGGAACGGGGTGACAGCGTTCTCGTACATGTTGTGTTCGCTTTGGATGTCCGAGACGACGTCGCTCAGGTCAATCAAGTGGCCCCGATTCTGGAACTGCATAGTGAAGGCAGGCAACGAGAACATAAAGTCCGGCTCGTTCCCGGCCTCAAGCGCGCTCGTCAATTGGCCGAACACTTCGCCCCAGTTCTGGCTCTGGACCTCGGCCTGGACGTCGTCGTGTTCCTCGTTGAATCGGTCAGTGTACGCCTGAAACTGCTCGGCCCGGTGGGGAACGCCCTCCTGATGCCAGAAGGTAAGTTGGGTCGGGCTGCCGTTGCCAGTCGACCCACCACTACCGTCGTCACCACCGTCTGCGGCACAACCTGCAAGTGCAACAACGCCGCTGACGCCTGCTGCTTTGATAAATCGTCGACGCGATGTAGGACTGTCGTTACTGCGAGGGGGCATAGCAAATGGTATGACTTATTCAGACTATATAAATCTTTCTCGGGAAGCGAGGCGGTATTAAGATAATATTATTAGTAATTAGTTTATGATAAGTTGCAATCTGGAGTCTTAGGCTGTTTCTGACGGTACATTCTATGACTCAGCATCTCGAAAACTACGGTTACTAACCGTTACCCTAAAACAGCACCCCTTAAGAGAATCAGTAGTCAGAGCCGTTCTAAGACCGATATTACTCTCAATCTCATTTGAATAGTATCAAAGCGGGTACGTAATGGATCTTTTGCCTGGTTGAGAGGCACTGTTCAGGTAAGTTCGAAAAGTGAGGCGGACGTAGTTTCTTGACGTCCATGCCAGAAGCCCGCCGCCTTACCGGAGGTAGCGACCGGCCAGATTTGTGATTTGTGGAGCGAGAGGCGACACCCGAGTCTGCGATGAAGTTGGGTATCCAACTGCATTTGGTGGGACTATCGCTGTCGGATACCGTCTCAGTTCTCGCAAGCTTGGGTGTCGATCAATGTCGTCCACCGTTCACAACTGGATTCAGAAGGCCGAGTTACAGCCAGCTGAGGGACGACTTCGGAATTACGTTGCGGTAGGCGAGACCGTAATCCGAGTGAATAGTCAGCGCTGCTGGCTGTTTGCGGCAGTCGGTCCCGATACAAGTCACCTGCTGCACGTGCGACGGTTCCCGGTCAGGAACCAAGCGCTGACCGAGATGTTCCTTGCGGAACTCCGCGAGAAACATCCCGTTTCCGACGCGATATTCTTAGTTGATGGTGCACCTTGGCTGCAGGTGGCCTGCCACCGCCACTCGCTCCGATTCCAACACGTCACCCACGGGAATCGGAACGCCATCGAACGTGCATTCAAAAAATTGAACCACCGAACTGAAGACTTCGCAAACCACTTCAGACACGCTGATCCCAACACAGCAGAAACGTGGCTCCAAGCATTCGCCGTCTGCTTCAATCAGCTAATCTGAACAATGCCTATTGCTTTCCACAACATTGAGTAACGAGTTCACTGGAAAAGTAGATCTGTGAGGTACTTGAACGCACTCTCCCTCAGCGCCCACCCTGTTCTTTGATATGCTAGTCGTTCTATAACGCCCTCAGAATTCCCTAATAAAATGGGTAGTTATTCAAAGGAACCGAAACAGCGCTCAACTGCTGAATTGTGACTGCGGCGACACAACGTCTAAGATAGTGTCCCACGAATATGTCATTGATGCAGATGAGTATCGATCTGGGCGGGATGTATCGATCACCCAGCTACTACCTTGATCGAGCGAAAGCCGTAGAACAAGCTGGCTTCGACGCGCTCTGGTTCGGGGATCATATCCAGCCGTGGTTCCACGAGAACGGCCGCGCCCCCTTCGCCTGGTCGTGGCTCCCTCTCGCGATGGAGCGGACCAACAAGATCCCGGTCAGCGTCTTCGTGACGCCGCCGATGTACCGGTACCACCCGCTGGTCATCGCCAACGCCGTCGCGACCATCGACCAGCTGTTCCCCGGTCGGTTCCGTATGGGCGTGGGGACCGGCGAGCGGATGAACGAACACCCGTTCGTCGACGAGTGGCCGGACTGGAGCGACCGCGCCCGCGCTCTCGTCGAGTCGATCGACATCATGAACACCTACTGGGAGGATGAGGATTTCTTCGGATACGACGGCGACTACTTCGAGTTCGATCCAGTCTACCCCTACGAACAGCCGGAAAGCGAGGTCGATATCTATTGCTCCGCGACCGGCCCGGGTAGCGCTCGACTGGCTGCTGACCACGCTGACCACCTCATCACGCTGGGGAATGTCCCCAATGTCAAAGAGCGAGTAATCGACACCTACCGAGACCACGGCGGCCAAGGCGACGTGATTATGCAGACAGTGGGTGGGTTCGGTGACCGTGATCGGCTCACGGACCGGATTCTCAATTCCTTCGCCTCGACGCTCCATCCCGACTGCTTCGACGAGACCGATCCGCTGCGGCTCCAGGAGATGGCCGGTGAAGCGACGGCGGCTGAAGTTCAGGACGCGTTCCTGATAGCCGAGACGCCCGCAGAAGTGCTCGAGTGGGTCGACACCCAGTCCGAGCGCGGGGTCGACCACGTCGTCATTACCGACGTGAGTTACGAACAGGACGCGTTCTACGAGACTGCGGCCGACGAGATCCTACCAGAGCTGTGAGTCAGATCGTCGGTACCGTGTGCCCATTTGACTCTGCGACAGCGTAGGGTCGATCCGGTACAGAACGACGACAATCCGTACGAAACGGGGTGGTATCGCCGGCAGTCGGCGAGCCTCGATAGGGGTTGGGACGATAGAACTCGACCGCGCGGCGGTGGGGTCGAGCTTGGAAACCGCGTCAGTCAGCGGCGCGCGCGCTCTGTCGGGTCTGGAGCCACTGTTCGATAGGGGACTTCAGCCCGTAATAAATAATACCCGCGACGATACCGCTGGAGAGCGCCGGCACGGTCCAGTCGGGCGTGAAGATAGCGAACCCCGCGCCGACGATCCAGGCGAGCACCGCGGCGGGATTCCACCCGCTGAAGTACCAGTAGTCCCCGCCTTTATTGAACAACTCGTCCGCGTCGAAGCCCCGGTCAAGCAGGTAGTAGTGGACGAGCAGGATACCAGTGGTGGGCACCAGCGTCACCGTCAGTGCGGTCAAGAAACTGTTGATACCGCCGATGCTGTAGATCCCACCGACGGCGAGTGCCGTCCCGATGAGCCCGGTCGCGATCGTCATGTACGCGCGATCCATGCCAGTGATCTGGGTGAGCGCCATCCCGCCGGCGTAGACGTTCGTGACGTTGGTGGTCCACGACCCGGCGACTAGGAGGAGGAGGCCGACCGATCCGAGGCCAAGCTCAATCATGATCTGGACAGGGTCCCAGGTCCCGGCGGCCGCGGCCGCGAGGATACCGATCCCGGCAAGCGCGATGGCGAAGAGGACCCACGCCAGTGTCGCCCCCCAACTCGGGCGATCGGGATCGGCGGGGTCACCGTAGCGGCCGTAGTCCATCGACACGAGCAAGTAGGCCGCCGTCGCGGCGGGGAAGACATTCAAGGCTGCCCAGAACGACATCCCGCTCCCGCCGGAGACTTGCAGCCCAAAATTCGTCACTATCTGGTAGACGACCAGCGCCAGAAGAATGGTCATGATGGGCACCGCGATCTTATTTAGCCACTCAATCCACTCGTAGCCGAAGACGGCGACCGACGCCATGAGCACGCCGAGAACGCCGGCGAGGAGCCAGAACGGGAGAGAGATCCCGAAGTTCGCGAGAATCTCCTGGGCGCTGGATGCGACAATGCCGGTCTGGACACCGAACCAGCCGACCGTGGCTAAGACCATCGCTAGTGATGGGATCACTCGTCCGTTTATTCCGAATGGGGCACGCATCGCTGTCGTCCCGGCCGTCCCCTCGGTGGTCGCGATCCGCGTCCCGAGATAGACGACGCCACCGATGGCGACGATGCTGATGACTGCGGCGGCGAACCCGACGGCCAAGCCGGCGTTCACCGTCAACGAACCTAGCAGGAAGTTCGTGATAACGATCGAGAACCCTGCCCAGATAACGAATACCTGCAGGAATCCTCGGGTTCGCTTCTCCTTTGGAATCGTGTCTACGCCTTCAGTTTCGATCAATGACATGCATGATCATGATACAGTGATACTGGATAATATAAAAATTTTTCCTAAGATGTTTTATCTCTTCACGAGCAATCCTCGTCGCTGTAACAATAAGTTACAAGTTCCATTCGGTTGTATAGCGAGCATGCAGATTGAGTGCATCACTGTCCACCAGTATGACATCTCGCTGTACGAACCGTTCGTCACAGCGCTGAAGCCAATCCCGGAGCTCGAACGCGTCCTCGTGGAGGTGGAGACCAACACGGGGATCGTCGGACTCGGGGAAGCAGCACCAGCATATGAGGTGACTGGTGAGACCCAGCGGTCGACAGCGGCAGTGATCGAGGACGTCCTCGCCCCGCTGGTGATCGGCGAGGATCCCCTCGACATCGAGCGGGTGCGTGGACTAATGTGGGATTTAGTCGACGGATCGCCCGCAGCACACGCTGCTATAGAGATCGCGCTTCAAGACATCCGCGGGAAGGCTGCCGAGATGCCGCTGTACCGGCTCCTCGGCGGACACGCGGAGGAGCCGGTGATCGACGTCCCAAAGGTGCTCAGTATCAAGTCACCGGAAGTGATGGCTAAAGACGCCGCGACGGCCGTCGAAGCGGGATACGAACAAATCAAAATCAAGGTCGGTGGCGATCCGGCGATAGATGTCGAGCGGGTGCGGGCTATCGACGAAGCGGTGCCTGACGACGTAAGTCTCAAAGCTGACGCCAACCAGGGGTGGGGAGACGCGAAGACGGCCCTTGCGGCCCTGTCCGAGATCGGGGACGCGATCAAAGTGATCGAACAACCGGTCGATGTTAATAACGTCGCCGATCTTTGCGAGCTTCGGCGGCGGGTCGACATCCCCGTGATGGCCGATGAGAGCGTCGAGAGTCCCGAGGATGCGCTCGATCTCGTGGAGCGAGAGGCCAGCGACATGTACAATATCAAGCTTATGAAGGCCGGCGGAATCAGCGAGGCGATCCGACTGGACTCGGTCGTGGCTGCCGACGGGCGACCGACACAGCTGGGGTCGATGGTTGAGGGCGGCGTCGGAACAGCTGCCGGCGTCCACTTCGTCCTCTCTCGGGAGAACGTCGTCTGGAACGAGATGGTTGGCCCGTTCATGACGGAGACGAGCGTGACCGACCTCGCGGCGGAGTTACCGGAGATCGTGGCCGAAGGCCCAGGTCTCGGCGTGGACCTCGATCGGGACGCGTTGGCTACACTACGAACCGATCGAACGGTGATCGGAGAATGAATGCCGATTCGGAAGTGCCGGTAGTAAAGCTGACTCGAGAACTTGTCGGACGAGCAAGCGAGAATCCGCCAGGAAATGAGCGAGCGGTCGCGGAGTGGATTGCAGAGCGGCTCGAAACATCTTCTGCTTCGTTCAGTGTGGAAACGACAGACGTGTTCGAGCGGCGGCCGAACGTAGTCGCCCGGGCGGGCAATCCCGAGCGTGGAAGTCTGCTACTGGCGGGCCACACCGACGTAGTGCCAGCAGACGAGTCCAACTGGACGACAGATCCATACAATCCGACGGTCCGTTCGGGACGCCTCGTTGGCCGGGGGACAGCTGATATGAAGGGCGCGATCGCAGCGATGGTCGTCGCGGCCGAGCGGTACCTCAAGTCGGCGGAGAATCCCGGCGAGGTCATTCTCGCCTTCGTCGTTGATGAGGAACACGGCGGCAACGGAATGCAACGTCTGGTGGACGACGGCGTGAGTGCGGACGCCGCGGTGATCGGTGAGCCGACCGGACTCAATGTTTGTACGGCGATCAAGGGAGTTGCCCGCTACGAAGTCAGCATTCATGGCGAAAGCTGTCACTCGGGACAACCCGACGAAGGCCAGGACGCAATGCGCGGACTAAAAGAACTCCTCAGCCGGATTGAGGATCTCGACGCGGCGCTTGAGTCAACGAGTCACGAAGTCTTAGCACACGAGGACGTGACAGTAACTGAGGTCTCGGGCGGACTCGCGCCGAACGTCGTCGCCGATCGCGCTGACGTGACGATCGACTGGCGCTTCCTCCCTGGGACGACCGAGCCAGACCCGTTTGACGAACGCCTCCGATCGACGCTTGCGGATCTGTGCGTCAACGCGACTGAGTTTCCTGTCGACATCGATCGAACCGTCTTCGCTCGGGCCGGTGAAACCGAACCGGACCACCCGATCGTGACCACCGTTATTGACGCGGCCCACGAGAACGGTATCAACGCTGCGCTCGTCGGGTTTAACGCCGCGACCGATGCCCGTTTTCTCATCCACGATGCAAAGATCCCGACAGTCCACTTCGGCCCTGGGAGCATCACGGAGGACGCTCATACAGTCGACGAGTCGATCGCTGTCAGCGATCTGACCGCAGCTGTGGCGGCCTACGAAGCGATCCTCGAATCGACGCTGTAATTAGTTACGTCTTTGAGGGTGGTGTCGACATTCTGGTGAGCGCCTCGGCAGCGTCGTCGATTGCAGCCTGTCCGTCCGCCATAATCGGTAGCCCGTGTCCCGGGAGGAGTGCGTTGATGCCACGACCTATGAGTCCATCGATGTCTGTGCGATAGTCTGTCAGCGACGACCCCGGAACGTTTAGCAGACTAATCGAACCGTCTGGATACACGGCGTCGCCGACGAAGCATATCATCTCGCCGTCTAGTTCGACCAGATAGACGACGTGGTCGGGAGCGTGGCCGCGCAATAGCACCGGGTTGACAGACAGACCAGCCAAATCGAGTTCGGTGTCAACGGCGAACGATCGGTCAACGTGGAAATTCTCAAAGGAGTACTTCTCGGGGTAGATTCCTTCTGATCGGGCGACGTCGACCCCGAGTTCCGCTTCTGTGCCGCTACTGACCAGGTCGGCCGTCGCGTTGCAGGCGCATACCTCAACGCCGCGGTCCTGTAGCGCCGGAGCGCCTTGTGAGTGATCTGCGTGAGCATGTGTGAGTAACGCGTGGGTCACCGATCCGAAGACCGATTCCGCCCGGTCCAGAATCGCTGAGGGCGATAGTCCCGCTCCCGTGTCGACGAGCACGGTACTGTCAGGTGCGTCGATAGCGTACACATTGCAGTCGTACTGGTTGGTGAGACGTGCGTCGCCCGAACCGACGAGTGCGACACTATCTGACAGTTGCATATTTTACCTTCACATCCATCACATATGAAAGTAAAGATCTTATTATACAGAAAATCTCGTCTCTCTATGAGGCAAACACATCGTTTTGCGACCGTACAGCGGGTATTATAAACGTTACTATGGCGACGAGAAAGTATAATAATACACACGCACCAAGTTTGAATGTGCGACACCAAGATAGCGAGTCCGAGGTAGATCCGCGACTGGCAAGACGGACCACGGGCGTTGAGCGCTCGGCGATCCGCGAGATGTTCGATCTCGCACAAGAATATGACGATAGTGACCTCGTTCATCTCGAGATCGGAGAACCGGACTTCGACACGCCGGAACATATCGTCCAAGCCGCGTCGGATGCCATCGCGGACGGCGCAACACACTACACGTCGAACGCCGGTCTTCCTACTCTACGACGAGCGGTTACAGCAGATATCACCGACGATTATCAGTATGACCCTGAGTCACAGGTGCTCGTTACTGCGGGAGCGATGGAGGCCCTAACACTTGCCTTCCTCACGCTCGTGGATCCTGGCGACGAGGTGGTCGTCCCGACACCCGCTTGGCCGAACTATCGGACACAGGTTGAGATGGTCGGTGGCAAGTTCGTCGGGGTCCCGCTCGATTCCGAAAACGGGTATGCGCTTGACAGCGAGGCGGTTGTTGACGCGATCAGTGACGATACCGGCCTAGTAGTTCTAACGACTCCCTCAAACCCGACTGGGCAGGTGTACGACGCCGTGGCGACCGACGCCGTCGTCGCCGCAGCGGCCGATCACGGCGCAGCAGTTGTCGCGGACGAAGTGTACAAACATCTCGTCTACGAGGGTGACGGACGATCTATCGTCGACACGACGCCCCATCCCGATCACGTCGTGACACTCGGGTCGTGTTCGAAGACCTACGCTATGACCGGGTGGCGAGTCGGCTGGTTTGCGGCGTCGCCGGCGGTCGTTGAAGCGGCGACGAAGTTCCACGAGAGTATCGTCGCCTGTGCACCGACCGTGTCCCAGTACGCGGCGATTGAGGCACTCACGGGCGATCAAAAGTCAATCCGAAAGATGAAGAAGGCATTTGAGCGTCGGCGTGACTTCCTTGTTGAGCGTGTCGCGGAACTCCCTGAGGTCACCTGCCCGCGACCGGATGGTGCGTTTTATGCCTTCGTGGATCTATCGGCGGTTGGCGCTGACAGTGTCGCAATCGCCGAGCAACTATTAAGAGAGTACGGTGTCGTGACCGCTCCAGGTGCGGGTTTCGGTAGCGACGCAGAGGGGAAATTACGTCTCAGCTTCGCAAACGATCGAGCAAACATCGCTGAGGGACTGGACCGGATCGAGCAGTTCCTTGTAGCGGAGGGGATCCAATGATTGACTTGACAGTCATCGGCTGTGGTTTTATGGGCCGTAATCACGCGCACGCCGCTGCTGACCACCCGCAGATGAATCTCGTCAGCGTCGTTGATCTCGACAAGGCAGTAGCACAAGAAGTCGCACAGAAACGTGGAACCACAGCGACAACCGATTTCGAGCGAGCGGTCGACGACTCGGAGGCGGTTATCGTCGCGACGCCGGAGCCAGTCCACACCGAACAGGCCCAGACTGTTTTAGATCGGGATCGGCACCTGTTACTCGAGAAGCCGGTAAGCGTTGACACTGACGAGGCTTGGAAACTCGCAGACCGTGCGGCAGAGAGTGACCTAGCAACGGGAGTTAGCTTCATTCTCCGGTATGATCCGGGCTACGCTGGGATTCATCAGGCGGTTTCAAGTGGTGAGATCGGCAACCCGGTCTCGGTTCGGGCGAGACGGGGGATTACCCGCAGCGAGTCTATGCGGATCGGGGAGCGCGGTCACCCACTGTACTATATGAACGTCCACGACATCGACGCGATGCGATGGGCCGTTGGGAGCGATGTGCAGGAGGTGACCGGGGTCGAACAGCGTGGGGAACTCAAGGAGATCGACGTGCCTGACGCAGTGCATGCGACTCTCACATTTGAGGACGGTACTGTCGGGAGTCTCTCCGGAGTGGGTGTGTTGCGCGACGACACGCCGGGTGGGATCACCGCCTCGCTGGAACTCGTTGGTACTGCCGGGACTGCGGCCGTCAACACCCCCGGCACGACGCTCACTGTCAATGGCACAGCGGGATACGATCGCCCCGACCTCCGGCACTGGCCGGTCGTCAATAATCGGATGGACGGCGCGGTTCGACGGCAGATCGATTCCTTTGAGCGTGCAATTGACGGTGACGACGATATGCTCGCCTCCATCCGTGACGGAGCCCACGCGCAGGCGATTGCCGACGCAATCCGGACAGCTATCGAAACCGGGGAACCGACAGCCGTCGACACGCGGAACTGATACTATCACCCCCCTCTCCCCATCTCGTTCGGTCATCCAGTAAACTCCATATTGACTTGTTGAACTCAAAATAGCGTCCGAAGGGGGCCAGTAATCGGCGGTGGTACAGATTGATTTTCAGGGCCTAATTCGGTAGATTTCGATCATCGTGCTCGAATAAACCGACCCAGTCTTTGGAGTAAATAGCGGTTTATGATCAAAAAGAACTTTTCCCACTCGAAGATTAAAGCCGGGCAGCTCGAGCCGCGAGGGGACTTCTGTACCCCGCCTTACTAATCTACAATTTTAGTTAGCTAAAGATGATTTTCTCATCGTAGAATATATATTAGCTGTGATTTACACTGGTTGCTGATGAATAAAATATTATATTTTGCTTCGCTGTTACGGTGACGACAGTAATGTCTCTCTCGGATACGCCCAGAGAGAGTAGGCGGCGAGTCTTAACTTACTGCCTGCGTGTGGTTATGTACGATACACCTGCGTATCAGCTTCCGAGACTGGTCGTGCGATCTCTGGGAGCGCAACTTCTCGCCATTGTTTTCGGTTGGTTGTGAGAAATTCATCTGACACATCCACCGCTGGTCGTAATACTTGCTTCTCCAGATGTTGTGTGCCCTCTGCTCTGATGGAATCAAAGCCTGCTAAGTCCTCAGCGTCTATGAAGAGGTGCCGAGGTGGTCAAGGGCCGACGGTTCAATACCATTAGAGAACGCGTGGCTCTGATTGGCCTACTCGCCGAGGACGCACTGTATAGAGGGCTACTTATATGCTGACGATACCAGAGCAGCGAGCGGAATTAAATGTGGCCCTCTTCACGTATAAACTGCCACACAGAGGTCATGTACTACCCCGCAATCAATCCTCATAAAGACGAGTCGCACGTTGCCGGTTTGAAAGATGACGCCGGAGTCGTCGAAGCGATTCGCGTCGCGTGAGCGGATAGGCAGCTTTGTCGTCAGCGTAGAACACGTAGATGGGACCTCAACCCACATAGTGTCGCCTTCAGCGTGATTGTAGAAGTGGCCGGCACCGGTGACTCGTTTCCAGCTTTTTCAGTGATCCTATCGTTGGGGACGGTGTAGCCATCCTGCGACCAGCGCGTTTCCCCTGAGCTGGAAGGACTTCGCGTGCGATACCCGCCACGGTCTTGTTGCTAGCCGCAACAGACCGCGGCGCAGATTCTCTCGTGGGGATGTTGTGCTGGCGACAGTAGCTTGAGATTTGGTGGGCGCACGTGTACAGTAATATCACGCTGCTAATTCAATGTGGAAAGCTGAGAAACTACGATATCCTCCTTCCAAGGGTTCGAAATATTAGTCCATAATCAGTGGAGTAATTTTCAAAAATAATAAATACCTCTCAACATAAGCTGACACAACACATGAGTGAACCAGAAACTGACGACGATTACATCCAGTCGGTCAGGCGAGCGTTCCGGATCATTGAGGCACTGGAACAGAACGAGGGGCTGAGGATGTCTGAACTGGCTAAAAAGCTCGACATCCCACAGAGTACTGCACATGTTTACCTCAAAACGTTACAAAAAACGGGATATATTGTCAAGCACGACAACAAGTACAACTTGGGTCTTCGATTTCTGAAACACGGCGGCTACGTCCGTTACCGTCTCCAAGTCTATCAGGCGGCCAAGTCGGAAATAGATACACTAGCCCACCAGACCGGAGAGGTTGTGGACTTCGGTATTGAAGAAAACGGGAAGCGTGTCCTCGTATACAAGTCGGAGGGGCCCGACGTTGTGACAAAAAAACCAGTGACCGGCGATTATACTCATATGCATATGACAGCACTAGGGAAAGCGATGCTTTCAAAATTCGAAGAAGGACGAGTCAATAAGATCGTCGACGAACATGGACTCCCGAAAGCAACCCAACACACAATTGATAATCGTGCAGACCTCCACGCTGAACTTGACCGGACTCGTGAGCGGGGATACTCATTAGAAAACCAGGAGCGCAGGGAGGGTATCAGGGCCGTTGGTGTGCCGATCTATCTCGAGGACGAACTCACGGGTGCACTTTCGATATCTGGCCCGATGAGCAGCTTAACCGACTCCCGGATCGACGAGCTGCAGGAACAGATTCACAACTCTGTCAACGTGATTAGAATAAAGATTCGCAATTACTGATGATGGTAGTTCGGTAGTATTGGTATTAAAACACCCCGGCTTCGTTAATAAAACTTCTGAATAACTGTGACTCTGATCAAATGAAAACGGTTTCAATCTGTCTAAGCTGATTCAGCGACATACGTGAACTCCTCCAAAAGACGCTGAAAAGCTGCTACCAGTAGATGTCACCACAGAGTATCGACGCAGAATAATAACTGAGGAAGGAACTGAACACGTTCGCGAGGTCGTCACTCTGTCTACAAAGCACGCCGTGGAAGCAGGAAACCCTCTTCTCAAAGATCGAGTAGCGTCAGTGGCGAGTGAGTAGGGTAGTTCACATTTCAACAGGATTCTTACCCGTCTCCAGTACCGAGCGGAAGCGCTCGCCGTGGACGTCATCAGCCGCGATGGCGTCACGGATAGGTCCTGAGACCCACCTGCCGTTCTCGGTTTTTTGATCGACGAACCGCTCGTAAATAGGGAGCCGTTCACACAACGGAACACCGGCGTGGTTAGCCAACTCTTCCAGTTCTTGCAGCGCTGGCCAACTATACTCTGGGTTGATATGGTCTTCCGTCACTGGCGAGACACCGCCTAGATCGTCGATGCCACAGTCGATCAGCTCCTCGGTCGGTGCGAGGTTCGGGGGTACCTGTACACTGACTTCCGATGGAAGTCCCGCGCGGGCCATCGCCGTCACGCGTCGTAATGAACCGAGGTCGGGCGTCCCGCTCTGCCAGCGTTCGTTCTCGACGACGGGTTGGACAATGAATTCCTGAATGTGCCCGTAGCGTTCGTGCAACTCGCGGATGGCGAGGACACTTTCGGCGCGGTCCGTCCAGTTTTCGCCGATGCCGACGAGGACACCCGTTGTGAACGGGATACCCAGTTCACCCGCGATTTGGAGTGTATTGAGTCGCTGTCCAGGACTTTTCGCCCGTGGGCCACTATGTGCCTGAACGTCGGCTGTGGTCTCCAGCATAACACCCATCGAAGCGTTGACATTAGCGACAAGCTCCATCTGTTCGCGTGTCTGGTCGCCCGGGTTCGCGTGCGGAAGTAGACCCTCTTCTAGGGCGATTTCGCAGACCTCTCGAAGGTAGGCGTGGACAGAGTTGTGGCCCAACGCATCGAGCTGATTATGAATCGCAGTGTATCTTTCGTCTGGATCATCACCAAAAGTAAACAGCGCTTCTGTACAGCCTGCGTCAGCACCTCGAGCGCACACCTTCCGGACCTCCGCTGGTGACATAAGTTCTGCCTGTCCTGGTGGATCGTAGTACGTGCAGTAGGTGCAAGTGTACCGGCAGGCAGTGGTGAGCGGTACGAAGATATTCCGAGCGAATGAAAACTCCGCGGCGGCATCGACATCTGCAGGTCTGACACTAAGCAACTGGTTGATCTCGTGTTCGTCGATAGTAACATCAATATTGTACGCGTCAGTTTCTGGAATCATTATCGATTTTATAAACTCTTTGTTCAAAAGTGTTCAGCTTCTTTGAGTGGCTGTTTCAAACACTTACGAGTCCTCGTTTGAGTCTCTTTCTACTCTCACGCGACTGTCAGTGGCAGCAAGTTCAAATCCTCTCTGGCGTAGCTACGTGGCGATGTCTTCATTAGTATGCAACAGAGCCTCTAACAAGTCTGCGGGTTCGTGGATGTCAGTCGCCGCTTGAAACGAGTCAAGTTCAGTCGCGTAGTTAAT
>ERZ1034569.526-NODE-526-length-13840-cov-7.889445_pt1 | contig 13840 bp, 15 predicted proteins | sample MGYA00520706_ERZ1034569 | MGnify/ENA primary metagenome ERZ1034569 (study PRJEB33760, sample SAMEA4777722) | hypersaline lake metagenome | biome: hypersaline environment; feature: brines | place: Spain | collected 2014-08 | depth 0 m ...
CGCACAGGGTATCACCGTCCGGGCGACCGAGGCCGAGGTCAGCTGGCAGGTGCTCGTCTTTCTCGGTGCGAGCGGTGCGCTCGCGGCTGCCCTGGTGCGGGAGACGCTGTTTCGCCGCGACGACGCGCTCGTCGTGGCCTCGGTTGCCCTGCTGCTTTGGATGCTCGCGGCGCTCACCGGCGACATCTCGACGCGACGCATCGCGGTCGCGTTCGCGGTGACGGTCGTGCTCGGCTACACGGCGTTCGCACTCGGCACCGCGTCGATCCCTGGGATGCTGACCGGGGTGTTGCTCGTCTTGCTCACGGTCGTGCTCGGCGGGTACGGCTGGTTCGCGATGCTCGCCGCGTTTTTTGCTATCGGCGGGCTCTCCACGAAGGTCGGTTACGACCGCAAGGCAGCCCGGGGCGTCGAGCAGGAGAACGCCGGTGTGCGCGACACGGGCAACGTGCTCGCGAACTCGCTGGTCGCGCTCGTCGCGGTGCTTGCCGTCCCTATCGGCTCGGAACTCGGCGTCCGGGAGGCGGTGTTTTTTTACGCGTTCGCGGGTGCCGTCGCCGCGGCGCTCGCAGACACACTCTCGAGTGAGATCGGCGCGATGTACGACAACCCCCGGCTGATAACCACACTCGAACCGGTCGAGGCTGGTACCGACGGGGCGGTCACCTGGCAAGGGACAGTCGCCGGTGTCGTCGGTGCGGCCATCGTCGCCGGTGTCGGACTGGCCGCAGGTGCCGGTGTGTCCGGTATCGTTGTCGTGGTGTTCGCCGGAACCGTCGGCATGACCGTCGACAGTCTGCTCGGGGTCGTTCTCGAGGGGGTCGTTCTCGGCAACCAGGGGGTGAACTTCTTTGCGACCTTCGCTGCGGGGTTGGTCGGGGCGACGGTCACGGCGGCCGTGGGGGTGCCGATGTGACCCGCGTCCGACCGGGGCACCTCGCCGACCTCGGCCCGCTCGGACCCGCACAGGCGGCGCTCACAGAACCCGCCCCGGAGCTACTCGCCGGTGCGCTCACCCGGGAGGGCCCGGCGACGGTGCTCGTCGCAGTCGACGGTGACCCGGTCGGCTATCTCGTCGCCGTTCCGGGCCCCGAGGTGGCGTACGTGCCGGAACTCGCGGTCCGGCCCGACCGCCAGCGGGAGGGTCACGGCTCGGCCCTTCTCTCGGCGCTCGTCGAGCGGACCACGGCCGACGAACTCCGCCTGACCGTCGCGGCCGACGACGAGGCGGCCCGCGGGTTCTACGAGCACCACGGGTTCACGCTACGGACACGCATCCCGGACCGCTTTGCCGCCGGTGACGGGTTGCTGCTCGCCCGCACGGTCCCGTGACGACCGGCGGACCGCGTGTCCCGGTCTCACACGGGTCGGTGATAGTCAGTCTCACAGACTACGCGGACACACGGGACTTTTTGTAACTCGCGGTCGAACGTGCTGTCAATGACAGCCGAGACATACGACATCGTCATTGTCGGCGCCGGGACTGCGGGTGCATTCGCGGCCGCGACGGCGGCCCGGGACGGTCTCGAGGTCGTACTTCTGGAACGAAAGACCGAGGACGACGCCGGTCACATCGCCTGTGGTGACGCGATAAAGGGAACCAGCACGTTCCCCGATGTCGTCGACTTGGACTACCTCCGCGAGGAATCGTTCACCAACCAGAACATCAGGCGTGCGATGTTCATGAACCCGGACGGTGAGAACTACGACATTCCGTTCAAAGACGGCTCCGGGGCGGTGGTCGACCGGAAGCGGTACGGCGAGGTGTTGCTAGAGGAGGCAGAGCGCGCCGGCGCGGCAATCCACTACAACACGGTCGTCCAGGACGTCAGACAGAACGGGCGCGTGAGGGGTGTCGATGCCGTTCGCCACGGCGACCGGGTCACCTACGAGAGCGCGGTGGTCATCGACGCGGCGGGGGCGCTGTCGTTGCTCCAGGACAAGGTCGACTTCGAGGGAACCCACTACGACACGAACGTCGACTACTCGCAGTTCTGCTCGGCCTACCGTGAGGTCATCGAGACGCCGGAACCCGTCGAGTACGACGACGCCATCGTGTTCAAGCCGACCGAACGGCTGGGCTATCTCTGGTACTTCCCGCGAACGGAACACGAGATAAACGCGGGACTCGGGTTCCAGATGAGCGACCCGCCGATGGAGTTGGTGGAGGTGTTGCGTCGTGACCTCGACAGCCGTCCGGAGTTCGAGAACGCCCGGGTAAAAGACAAACTCGGGGCGGCACTGCCGACCCGGCGGCCGTACGACTCGGCGGTTGCACCGGGCTTTCTCTCGGTCGGCGACGCCGCGGCACACGTAAACCCCACGACCGGGGGCGGTATCCCTGGTGCGGCAAAGGCCGGCCACTGGGCTGCCGAGGTTGCTGCCGACGCGATCGCCGACGGTGACCCCAGTGAGTCCGCGCTGTGGGAGTACAACCACCGCGTCCAGACGGACTTTGGCAAGCGCTTTGCCGCGATGGACGTGTACAACATCTTCGGCTCCGGCCACGACATCGACGAGATGACCGAGGTGGTCACCGCGCTCCCCGGCCAGGCGATAATCGACCTGATGGGAAAGAAAGGCGAGCTCTCACTCGGCCTCCCGGAGAAGCTCAAGACGGCGTTCACGACCGCCATCAGGACCCGCGGCCACTGGCGTACACTCTACGACGCCTACCGGACGAGCAAGCTCGCAACCCAGGTAAAGGAGCTGTACAACGACTACCCCAGCGACCCGACGGGGTTCACCGCCTGGCGTGACCGCCGCGACACCCTCATGGAGGACGTCTACGAGGTCACCGGCGCCGACCCCAAGTACTGACGACGCCCCGGCCGGGGCTGTTCAGGCTAGGTCGTGTTCGGCGGGGTCGTACTCGTTGTCAGTTAGTGTCTCCATGTCGAGTTCATCCAGCACCGCCTCGTTCGTCGCCTCCAGCACGACCGGTGGTGCGACCCCGGCCTCGACCGCCTCGGCCCACCGACCCACACAGAGACACCAGCTGTCGCCGGGCTCCAGCCCGGGAAACTGGAGCTTCGGTCGTGGCGTTATCAGGTCGTTTCCGTTGTTCCGGCTGAACGTGAGAAACGCCTCGGTCATCACGGCACACACCTCGTGGCGGCTCACATCGGCGGGGTGGCTCCCACAACAGCCGTCCCGCTCGTAACCCGTCATCGGGTCCTCGCTGCACGGTTCTAGCTCCGTCCCGAGTACGTTCTGCTCTGTCACACCGGCTGTTGAGTGTGGACGGACAAGACGGTTATCTCTCGTCACCGTCGAGGACCGCGTGACTGCCGAATACGTCACACCGGTCGACAACGAGGAAACACCGTTCGAGGACGACTGGACTGTTGCCCGTGGGTGCGTATCCACGTCGTGAACGGCGTGGTACTGCCCCTGTTCGGCGTACGGGGGAGAGACGAAACAACGCTCCACGAGCGGGACGACACGTACCCCCTCCACGTCGGTGTAACGGCGGATGCCGACCCTGGTTTCACGGTTGGACTCCCGCGACGTTAGCCGCGTGAGGGGGTAGGCACGTGAACGGCTTTCCTGGCGGCTGTCGGAAGATAAAAGATGCCCCATCGACTACCGGTGGCTATGGAAACGCCAACCGATCTCAGTTCCTACGTCCGCGTGCTCAAACTCGCGAGTACGCCCTCGTGGGAGGAGTTCAGCCAGGTGGCCAAGATCGCCGGTATCGGCGTTCTCCTGGTCGGGTTCGTCGGGTTCGTCATCTTCGTGTTCATGACGTTCGTCCCGGGTGGTCCGGGGCTTCCAGACCAGCCGACGGCCGCGCTGTTCGGGTGACACTGATGGGTATCTACGCTGTCAAGACGACCGCGAGCCAGGAACAGACCGTCGCCGACATGATCATGACCCGCGAGGAGAACTCGGTCCACGCGGCTCTCGCGCCGGATTCGGTGACCTCGTACGTGATGGTCGAGGCGGACGATATCGCGGTGTTCGACCGCATCCTCGACGAGATACCCCACGCTCGTGGCGTCGTGGAGGGCCGCACCTCGATGTCCGAGGTCGAGCACTTTCTCTCGCCGACCCCCGACGTCGAGGGCATCGCCGAGGGTGATATCGTCGAACTCATCGCCGGACCGTTCAAGGGTGAGAAGGCACAGGTCCAGCGCATCGACGAAGGAAAGGACCAGGTAACTGTCGAACTGTACGAGGCGACGGTCCCTATCCCGGTGACGGTGCGCGGTGACCAGATCCGTGTGCTCGACTCCGACGAGCGCTGACCGGTCTCCTGTTCTCCTCGTCTCTCCCGTCAACCCGTTTGTCGACAGCCCCGCTATCTCGATACAGCGAGAGAGTCCCGCCGTTCACGGCGCGGAGGCTGTCATCTCGACCCGTGACCGCGCCACTTATGTATTACTGGAGTGTACAACCGGGTGATGAAACGTCGTACGTTCCTCACGGCGGCTGGCGCGGGTGTGACGGCAGCACTCGCGGGTTGTCTCAGCCAGTCAAACAACGACGACAGTCTGGTCGTCGCGACGTACGGTGCGTTTCTCGACGCACCGTCGGTGAGTCCGGGCGAGTTCGTGAAACAGGAGTTCGAGTCGGAGTTCGACACGACACTTGTCTGGCAGTCGCCGCCGGGGGAGGCGAACCACTACATCCAGCGCGAGCAGGAGGGCGTGGGTATCGACGCCGACGTCTATCTCGGCCTCAGTACGGGCGAACTCGTCCGTATCGACGACGAACTCGACACGTCGTTGTTTGCCACCGCCCCCGACGTCGAGGGAACAGACAGTCTCAGGAAGGGGTTAGAGTTCGACCCCGAGGGCCGGGCGGTTCCGTTCAACACCGGCTACATCTCGCTGGTCTACGACAGCACGGTAGTCGAGGCTCCGGAGACGTTCGACGGACTCCTCGACCCGGCCTACGAGGGCCAGTTGCTCGCCCAGAACCCGAGTACGTCGAGCCCCGGACGGGCGTTCATGCTGCACACGATCAACGAGTTCGGAACCGACGGGGAGTACACCTACCTCGATTTCTGGTCGGACCTGCAGGACAACGGGGTGACCATCCTCGGCTCCTGGGGCGACGCATACGCGGCGTTCAACGATGCCGGGGAGGCACCGATGGTCGTCTCGTACTCGACCGACCAGGTTTTTGCCGACGCCGACGGTGCGGACCTCGCGGAACACCAGGTGCGGTTCCTGAACGACCAGGCATACGCGAACCCCGAGGGGATGGCGATGTTCGAGGACGCAGACGAGGAGCTCGCCCAGCAGTTCATGGAGTTCATCCTCCGCCCGGAGATACAGGGTGAGATCGCCCAGCAAAACGTCGTCTTTCCGGCGACCGACAACGCCGAGCTCCCCGCGGACTACAACGAACTGGCACAGGAACCGCCCGAGCCGGTCACGTTCTCCTACGAGGAGCTTCGGGGCTCGGTCGAGACGTGGATCGACGACTGGGAGCGTGAGATCGCCGGGTAAGGCCCTCCCGTGACAGACACACCCGACGGAGACCCGGCGACCGGCCACGACCAGCAGCCGGACGACGCCCGTGGTCTGGTCGACAGAGTAGAGCGCCGTGGGCTCTCTGTGCTCGCCGTCGTGACGGCCGCGGTGTTGCTGGTCATGTTCTACTACCCCGTCGGGACGGTTCTCGTCGAGGCGGTGTTCGTGGACGGGGCGGCGACGGCTCGTCCGTTTCTGGATATCCTGCGTGACCCGTTCTACCTCGGGGACCTCGCAGCGCTGTTCGACGGTCGACCACCCGCCGACGTCGTCTCCGACGCGCTCTCGGGTGGTCCCGACTTCGGTCTCGTCGGATTCACCGTCTATCAGGCGCTGCTCTCGACGGTGGCGAGTGTCGCACTCGGTGTGCCACTCGCCTACGTTCTGGCCCGCTACGAGTTTCCCGGCCGGCAGACGCTGCGGTCGCTGACTATCCTCCCTTTCGTGCTCCCCTCGATAATGGTCGCGACCGGGTTCCGCGCCGCGTTTGGTGCCGACAGCCCGCTCAACGGGGTGCTCGGGCTGGTCGGTCTCGGTCCCGTCGACCTGTTGTTCACACTCGAGGCTGTCGTTATCGCCCACGCGTTCTACAACGCGCCGCTGGTCGCGCGGGTGACCGTCGCGGCCTGGGAGTCTGTCGACGCGAGCGCCGTCGAGACCGCCCGGAGTCTGGGGGCGAGCCCGCTGCGAGCGTTCCGGGATGTCGTGGCCCCGCAGCTGTACCCCTCGGTGTTGATGGGGGCCGCCCTTAGTTTCGTGTTCACCTTCGGCAGTTTCCCGATCGTGCTCGCGCTGGGTGACGCCGAACTGATGACCGTCGAGGTGCGGGTGTTCCGACTCGTCGAGAGCCTCGACTACGCCGAGGCGGCGGCACTCGCTATCGTCGAACTGCTCATCTCGCTGGGTGTGCTGTACGGCTATCTGCGGTACGAGGCGCGCCAGTCGGCACGGGCCCGGGAGATACGCCCGCTCCCCCGGCGGCGGTTCGTCCCGGACTCGCTGTCTGTGCGCACACTTCTCCCGCGGGCAGGACTCGTCGTGTACGCCGTTGTCGCGCTCGTGGTGTTCGTCCTCCCTATCGCGAGCATGGTACAGGCGAGTTTCACCGACACCGGCGGGCTGACACTCGACAACTACCGGTTCCTCCTGGAGCGTCAGGCCGAGGCGGCGGCCTTTCAAGTCCAGCCCTGGCCGGCCGTGCGCAACTCCCTGTTGTTTGGCGCGGCGTCGCTGCTGGTCGCGGTCCCGATGGGTGTGACTGTCGCCGTCCTCACCACCCGTGGCTACCGGGGTCGGAAACTCGTCGATGCCGTGGCGATGGCACCGCTCGCGGTGTCGGGTATCGTCGTCGGAATCGGAATTTTGCGGGGGCTGGTCTTCGGTATCGAGATCGGACCGACCCGCCTCGTCGTCGGCGGTGCGGCGGCGGTTGTCGCCGCCCACGCTGTCGCCGCCTACCCGTTCGTCGTCCGGACGGTGGCACCGGGGCTCGAACGCATCGACGGGACGCTCGTCGAGTCGGCTCGTGCGCTCGGTGCGTCCCGCACGCGTGCCCTGGTCGATATCGAACTGCCGCTCATCTGGCCGGGGGTCGTCGCCGGGGCGGCCTTCGCGCTGGCCATCTCGATGGGTGAGTTCTCCTCGACGGTCGTTCTCGCCACCGGGACCGACTGGTACACGATGCCGGTTGCGATCGAACGGTTCATCGGTCGTCGGCTCGGACCGGCCACCGCGATGGGTGTCGTCTTGCTGGTCGTCACGAGCGCCAGTTTCCTCGTTATCGACCGGCTGGGAGGTGAGTACCGTGACGGGCTCTGAGCCGGCGGTCGAACTCGACGGCGTCACCCGCCGCTACGCCGAGACGACCGCCGTCGAGGCGGTCTCTCTCACGGTCCGCGAGGGGGAGTTTTTCACCCTGGTCGGTCCCTCGGGCTGTGGCAAGACCACGACACTCCGTCTGCTCGGCGGCTTCGACTCACCGACCGCCGGAGCCGTCCGGTTGGCTGGCGAGAACGTCTCCGGGGTTCCCCCCGAGAACCGCGATATCGGCATCGTCTTCCAGAACTACGCGCTGTTCCCGACGATGACCGTCCGGGAGAACGTCGCCTACGGCCTGAACTTCGCCGATCCCCCGGACGGCGGGTCGACCGCCGACCGCGTCGCGGAACTGCTCGACCTGGTCGACCTCGCGGGGATGGGTGAGCGCGACCCGACGGAGCTCTCGGGTGGACAGCAACAGCGGGTGGCACTCGCCCGTGCGCTCGCCCCCGGACCGCAGTTGCTCCTCCTCGACGAACCGATGAGTGCACTCGACGCGCGACTGCGCGAGCGGCTCCGGGTCCAGCTTCAGGCGATCCAGACCGAACTCGGCATCACCACGGTGTACGTCACCCACGACCAGGAGGAGGCGCTCGCAATCTCCGACCGGGTGGCGGTCATGCGCTCGGGACGGGTCGAGCAGGTCGGCGAACCGCGAGCGGTCTACCGCCGGCCCGAGACCCGCTTCGTCGCGGCCTTTCTCGGCGACAACAACGTCCTCGACGGGACGGTGCTCGACGTGACCGACCGTGGAGACGGCGTCCGAGCCACCGTCCGTGTCGACGGAACAGAGCTGGTGGTACGAGCCGACGACCGCCGGCCGGTACCGGGCGACCGCCTCAGCTTCTGTGTTCGCCCGGAGGCACTCGTCGTCGACGGTGCGACGAACACACTGACCGCCACTGTGCAGAGCACCGAGTTTCTCGGTGAGACGACCCGCGGCCACCTCGACTGGGGGGGGACCGAGCTGCTCGCCCGGACCGCCGTCCCGCTCGACGGCAGCGTCACGCTCGGGTTCGACCCCGCCGACGCACACGTCGTCGCCGTCGAGTGAACCCGGTCTTTGAGCCACCAAAACAGTGATATGAGCTCTCCTCGTACCCCTAAACGTGTCAACTGTAGAGATACACCGATGGACAGTCACTCCGACAGGGTGTGCTCGATGCTCACCGGGGGAGTGGTGAGTGTGCTCCCTGAGACGGTGTCGGTCCCCGTGATGGGGGTGGTCTCGGCGGTCCAGGCGGGCGCGTTCTGGGGTGCTGTCGTGCTGCCGATGGTTTATCTCCCGATGCTCGTCACCAGTCTCGACACCCGCGACGGCCGACTCCTGTTCGTGGCCCTGGTCGTGCTGAACGTCGTGTTGCTCGTTCTCGGTCACCGCCACCGGGCCGGGTGAGGAAAGCTTGATTGTTCGGCCGGCCGACAGTCGGGGTATGAGCGAGGAGACCCTGTTCACCCGCATCGTCGAGGGCGAGATTCCGAGTCACACCGTCTACGAGGACGAGACGACGTACGCGTTTCTGGACGTCAACCCGCTCGCGCCGGGCCACACGCTCGTCATCCCGAAGACGCCCTACGAGCGTCTCGAGGACATGCCCCGCGAGACGGCCGCCGACGTGTTCGGCGTGCTCGGCGAGATCGCTGCGGCCGTCGAGGACGCGGTCGACGCCTCCGCCACCACCATCGCCGTCAACAACGGTGAGGCCGCCGGTCAGGAGGTGCCCCACGTCCACTGGCACGTCATCCCGCAGTTCGACGACGACACCGCCCGCCCGATCCACGCACTGTTCGACGGTGCCGACCTCTCGGACGAGGAGATGGCCGACCTGGCTACCCGCATCCGCGACCGGCGCTGAGAGCCCCACGCCGCGGCCGGTTCCCCCGTCTCCACCACCTCGGTCCGGGCTACTCCGGGGCCAACCCGTTGTACGACCGGGTGTCGCGCGTCGGCGGTGTGCCCGGCCACAGACGGACCGCTCGCCGCGACTCTCGTCGGGACTCCGGAACTGCACTCGGTCTCGGGTTCGACAGTCGAGGCCCGCTACCCGGTTGCCCGCTCGACCGCCATCGACCGACGCGGTTTTGCCCGCCCCGCCACAACCGCGGGTGTGACATCGGTCGACGAGTGGGAGCGTGCACTCGCCAGCGAGGGCGAACTCACGCCGGCCCTTGTCGAGCGTCTCATCGACGTCCACGGCGACCGTGGGCAGCGCGCCCTCGAGGCCGTCGCCGAGCGGCGCGTCAAGGAGTACCGCGATTTCACTGTCGTCGTCGGGTACGAGGCCGAGTACGTCGTCGAGGACGACGGCTGCACCTGCAAAGATGCCGAGTACAACCTCGACAGCGACGACCCCGAACAGCTCTGCTGGCACGCCATCGCTGTTCGTGTCGCCCGTGCGATCGACGCGACCGACGAACACGACATGTGGTACTCCGACGTCCACGAGTTCCTGTGATCAGAGGCTCCGCCAGGCCTCGTCGAGCGTGTTCGTGACCTCGCTGCGTTCCTCGATGTCGACCGACAGCGCACTCTCGAAGCTCACCCGGATTCCGTCGACGTTCCGCCGGTAGACCTTGATTCGGCGGCGCTCGTCGGAGAGAACGTTGTCGTGTAGCTTGAGCAGGTCGTGGTCGGTGAGTTCGTCGATCCGGCGGTAGCAGGTTGCGATCGGAATGTCCAGTTCCTCGCTCAACTCCTGTGCGGATCGTGGCTCGTCCGTGGCATCGAGAATCTCCGCGCTGTACTTGCTTCCCAGCGCCTGGAGTAGTTCGACCGAGGACATCCGTTATCAAATGTTGAACGCGTCAGACTCATAAAACTGTTGGACGTTCGCGCCACGATGCGCAGAGCAGTGGGCTCAAGACCGCCAGCACTGCTCAGCGCGTCAGGTGTGTCTGTCCGCGGTGCATTCAGATATTGATAACTATAATGGGGAGTCGTCCTCGTTCAGCATCGAGAACGCACTGGCGTTCTCGTAGACGGTGATTCCGCCGGTGTCTATCTCCATCGGGAAGATATCCGTCTGGACGTTCTTTTTGCGCATCTTTGCCACCCAGATGTAGCGGTTCACACCGGACTCTGTCGGCGTCTGCAACAGGTAGATGTTCCCGTCGGTCAGAAAGTTCTCCATGTTGATATCCTTCTCCGGGTAGCCGGCTTCCTGCTCGGTGGTCATCAGCGAGGTGAGACCGTTCTCACCGAGGATATCCAGAAACTTCAGCAGGTACGTACGGCGTTCGCGTTCCTCGTCGAAGAACAGACCGAACATGCTCAGCGAGTCGAGTACGAGTCGCCTGTAGTCGTTGTTGTCGAGTTCCTCCAGCAGTATCTCGAGCGACGCGTTGAAATCGTGTTCGCGCAACAACACCTGCTTGTCGTAGATCTTTATATCGCCCGCGTCGACGTGGTGTTGCCAGTTGTCGAACCCGAGCGACTCCGCGGCCTCCCGGAGGTCCGTTGTGTCCTCCTCGAAGGAGAGGTACACGCCCGGTTCGTCGAACTGCTCGATACCGTTGTAGATGTACTGTAGCCCGAGAATGCTCTTGCCCGCGCCCGGCGGGCCGCTGAGGAGCGTCGTCGAGTGGCTCACGATCCCGCCGTTGAGTATCTCGTCGAGCCCGTCGATACCTGTTTTCGTCAGTTCTACCATACGAACTTTCGTTGTGCTATCATTCGGTGGACCTTTACTTAAAGCCCGTGCTGTGGGTATCATCTCTGAGGCCAACTGCTCCGACAGATGTCGACTCGGCCGGTGTCTGGGGACCGCGGGGGTCAGATTGATTCCGCCCGGAGTCGTACAGACACGTGATGCGTCTGTCGGAGTTCATCGAGGGGTTCGAGCGTGACGAGGATGCGGTACAGCGGCGACTGGCCCGCGAGCGGTCCTACGCTATCACCGACCACCTCGATGAGGTCGAGCGCCAGCTCGAGCAGGCGGTCCAGGGGGAGGCCCTGTTCGGGTCGACCGCTCCGGAGATATTCGTCGGACGGTCGGGCTACCCGGACGTATCGACGGGGCTGCTGTCGCCGGTCGACCGCGAGGCCGACGCCGCCGGCTACGCGACGAGCGGCGACTGGTACCGTCGCGAACTCGGTATCGACGACGTGCTCCGACGCCGGACCGGTCTGCTCAACGCGACCCGGGGTGCACGTGTCGATGTCGAGGACGTCTGGGACGGGTTCGTCGGCGTCCAGCGGGAGGTGGCTATCGCCGACCACCCGGTCGACGTGGAGGTTGGACTCGACGCTCGCCCCGGCCTGGCGCTCTCGGTCGACGATATCGCGACGCCGACCGGCCCGCGTGCCCGGGCGACCGACGCCACGCTCGCGGAGAACCCCGACGTCCCCCGACCGGTCGAGAAGACGCTGGCAGACGACGACTGGCGTGCCGAGGGGGCGATATCGTACCTCTACCGGCGCGGGTTCGACGTGTACGACATCAACACCATCCTCTCGGCGGGTGCACTCGGGCAGGGGTCTCGGCGGCGACTCGTCCCGACGCGGTGGTCGATCACCGCCGTCGACGACACCGTTGGCGAGTACCTCCGTGGTCGGACCCGCAACGCAGCGAGTGTCGACACGGTCCAGGTCTGGTACAACGAGTACATGGCAAACGAGTACTGGGTCGTGCTCGCGCCCGGCAACTGGGAGTTCGAACTGGTCGAGTTGAAAGCCCCCGGGAGTATCTGGAACCCCGAACCCGACGGGAGCTACCACGTTGCCGCCGACAGCGAGGGGTACGACGGCCGGACGGGCTACGTCGACGAGACGGCCGGTGCCTACTACGCGGCCCGGTTGGGGGTGCTCGAACACCTGGCCGATATCGACCGGCAGGCAACGGCGCTCGTCGTTCGTCACGCCACCGACGCATACTGGGCACCGGTGGGGGTCTGGCAGATACGCGAGGGGGTCCGTCACGCATTCGACGGCGAGCCCGCCACCGCCGAGACGTTCCACGGGGCTGTCCAGCAACTCACGGCACAACTGCCCGTCGGACTCTCCGCACTCCGCCGCGGGTCCGACCTCGTGGCGGGTGTCCAGTCGCAGTTGACCGACTTCTGACCTACCACTCGTGGGTCTTCGCCGTCTCGACGAACGCCCGGACCGACTCGACGGGTGTGCTCCTGTCGACGCCGTGGCCGAGGTTCAGGATGTGTCCAGCGGGTCCGGCCCGCTCGATGACCTCGCGGGTTCGCTCCCGCACGAACGCCGGGTCCCCGTACAGGTACGACGGGTCGAGATTCCCCTGGACCGGGCTGTCGAGGTGCTCGCGTGCACGGCCGATGTCGACACACCAGTCCAGCCCGACCACGTCTGCACCGCTCTCGGCGAGCAAGTCCAGACGGCCGTTCATCCGCCGGACGAACACGATGGTCGGTACGTCCACCGACCCGAGTATCTCGCGGTGTAGCGGCAGGAGAAACTCGCGGTAGTCTGTGGGTGTCAGCGCGCTGGCGTACGTGTCGAACAGTTGGACGACGTCCGCACCGCTGTCGACCTGGAACTGGAGGGACGCTCGGGTCACGTCGGCAAACGAGCGGAGTAACGTCCGGAACGCCCCGGGATGGCGGGCCCGGAGCCGCCGCAGGGGCATGTGTGTCCGGCTGGGTTCGCCCGCCACCGCGCACGAGGCAAGGGTAAAGGGCCCGCCGGCGAACCCGACGACGGCGGTTTCCTCACCTACACGCTCGCTCAAACTGTCGAGCAACGCCCCCACGTAGTCGAGTTCGCGTGTCACGTCGTCGTGACGCCGGTCGACGTCGTCCGGTCCCGAGACGGGGTTTTCCACGACCGGCCCGACACCACTCTCGATGTGGTAGTCGAACCCGAGCGGTTCGAGCACCGTCAGGATATCCGAGAACATCACTACCCCGTCCGGTCGGTAGTACTCCCAGGGCAGCAACGAGATCTCGGCCGCGATCTCCGGTGATTTTACGACCTCCAGAAACGAGTACTCGGCGCGCAGCTCGCGGTACTCCGGGATGTGCCGGCCGGCCTGTCGCATCAGCCAGACCGGCGGGCGCTCTGTGCGCTCGCCGCGAGCCGCACGCACCAGCAGGCTGTCCATCACCCCCTGGTTGGACGGACAGCCGGTTAACTGGCGTGGCTCCGCCCGGTTCCTGTTCTGTCCGGGCTCGGCCTGTCGCTGTCACCCTCCGCTCCCGGTTCATGACAACCGTTAATTGGCTACACCGACAACGTAGCGCAACGATGACCGAGGACGTCAAACCGACTCGGAAGAACCTGATGCAGATCGAGGACCGCATCGAACTCTCCGAGCGGGGACACGACACGCTCGAAAAGAAACGTGACGGGCTGATAATGGAGTTCATGGAGATTCTCGACCAGGCTCAGGACGTTCGCGAGGATCTAGAGGCCGACTACGAGTACGCACAGCGCAGTATCAACATGGCCCGCACGATGGAGGGTGACGTCGCGGTCCGTGGCGCGGCCTCCGCCCTGAAGGAGTACCCGGAGATCACGACACAGTCGAAGAACATAATGGGCGTGGTGGTGCCCCAGATCGAGTCGACGAAGG
>ERZ1034569.528-NODE-528-length-13809-cov-34.793151_pt1 | contig 13809 bp, 12 predicted proteins | sample MGYA00520706_ERZ1034569 | MGnify/ENA primary metagenome ERZ1034569 (study PRJEB33760, sample SAMEA4777722) | hypersaline lake metagenome | biome: hypersaline environment; feature: brines | place: Spain | collected 2014-08 | depth 0 m ...
CAAGAACATATGAAAGAAATGAAGTTAGATGAGGAGTTTATACAGGATTTGAAAACACTTTACAAGGAAATCAGGGCAGTCAGAAAGATCGAACAGCACATGAAGGAGGAAGTGAAACACTACGAAAACGGTGATATGTCTGAGAAAGACTTTAAGAAGATGTTTGTAAAGGATGAGAAGAAGTTTGAAGAAGTTGTACAGGAAGTCAGGGAGGAACTGGAAGAAATGGTTAGAATACTATCTAATGAAGAGAGGCTGACAAATAAGGACCTGGAGATAGAAGACGCAACACAGGATTTAGTACGGGAATTGAATGGAGAGGAGGAGAAACTCGAAGAAGCACACAGCGAGCTCAAAGAAGTTGTCTTAGAGAATTAAAACCACCTAGTTTTTAATCTTTCCATAAAAACTTGGACTTGGGTAGGCTGGGCGGTTCGGGGCCGCTTGTAACCCTGAAATCCTCGTTATGCAGTGGAGCCGAAAACCGTTGTGGAGGTGTTCTTTTCAATGGTTTGGCCCATGGGACGGTTGTTTGACGATCCGTCCTCCGGGATGTCGCAGGCTGTGAACCGGGTCAGGACCTGGCGGTAGCAGCCCTAAGCAGTCAGTGGCATGTTCGGAGGGTGGCGGATCCGAGACCGTGCCGTGGATTCACCGGCCGTTGAAAGACATCAACCTTCGGGAACCCGCTATTTTTCTCTATACCAAAACAAATGTCAAGATGGTTGTGTAGGGTGATGTATGGGTCTTCTGGATAATCTGAGGGACGAAATAAAGAGGAAAGCCAAAAGGATCAATGAGGTTGAAAGGGAGGAATCAGCTGCGAGGGAAGATGAAGAAAATGAAAGAGAGAAAATATCTTACATAAGACAGGAGATACAAAATGGTGTTGAAAGTCCTGAAGACTTTGATGAAGCTATTAAAGGAGTCAAGCAGGAAACACAAGAACTTGAAACTATATGGAGCAACATAGAAAGTTTGGAAGAGGAATCTCTCAAAATTAATCAATCTATAGAGCAGAATAACTTTGATTCCCTCAACAGCGAAGCTCTGGAATCATTGGCACAGGAAGAAAAAGAAGAAACTAATGTTTTAGATACATTTGAAAGGGAGCTCGATGAACTACATGACGAAATTGATGGAGTGTTGAGTTTGCTTGAGGACAGCAGCCTCACTGTAGACGAGGAACAGAGAAATGATCTCAGGGAAAGCAGAAACAAGGTAAGGGGGATTAGAAATGAGCTGAATGAGTTAGAACAGGACGACGAATTGTCTATAAGCAGAAGGGATATAGTCAAAGTGGGGAGTGCTGCTGCAGCTACAGCCCTTACCCCAAAGTTTGTGAAGTTATTTGATGTTGGTGAAGACGGTCAGGTCGAGTCCAACGTCCCAGAGGAGTACCGAGGTGAAAACTATGTTCCTGAGACAGAGGGTAAGACTAAGCCAGAACAGTACAAATTTTTGAGAGACAGCTCTAGTCTAGATATAACAGGTAATGGTAGACGAGACAAGCTTCAGGGCGGTGAAGAGGTAGAGATATTGGGTAAGACAATTCAAGACGTCGGTAACAGATATCCAGACTGGAGTGAGTGGGATTATGCTTTGAGAGTATCTGTCAAAAATAAGTCAGGAAAGACCTTAAATTGGAGGCTCATCTTAGAGCCTTCATACGCCGGCTACAATTATATTAAGGGTCCAAGTATATCAACAGGTGCCGGGATAATAACATATGAATCCAAGGGCCTGAAGCACGGCCAAAACAGTGAGAAGACTGTAACTGTGTTCATGATCAAAGAAGAGGCCGAAAATCCCAAAGTTGACCTAAACTTAACCTATAGGCTTCAAGGTGAGGAGAGCTATCGGGAAAAGAGTCTCAGTGTTAATTTCGAGAGCTGATTTCAAAAACATGTTTTTGCATCCGTCTACCCTACTTTTCAACTCGGAGTGAAAGGGCCTTTAATCGGGCTTGCTATACACTGTCACGTAAAATCCAGGCTGTGCAGATACCTTTTGGAACAAGGTTTAGAAATAAAGAAATCCTGTTAAGGATAGCGACTGTATTGTACACATGGCTATCAAAATATATGGCACCTCTCATGTCTCTCAGGAGAGTATTGAGGTGATTGATCAGGCTTTCTTAGACGATCCTGATGTTGTGGCTTTGGAGCTTGATCCTCCGCGTCTGGAGGCTTTGATGTTTGAAGGTAGAGGCAGAGATGACGGTTCTGTGTTTATTCGGCTTCTTGAACGGTTTCAGAAGTACATCGGTGGCAAGACAGGTTTGATGCCTGGTGAGGAGATGCTTTACGCCTATAATAGAGGTATTCAGGAGAACCTGGATGTGGCATTGGTTGATAGGGATATCAGGGTTACGGTTGAGCGCCTGAAAAAGGTTAGACGGAAGGAGAAGGTTAAGGCTTTTTTCTCGCTGCTTGGTGGCTTTCTAATTCCTTTTGGAGACGATTTCGATCTTGGAAGCATTCCTGAGGAAAAGAAGATAGATAGAATGGTTTCCGAACTAGAGGATTCCTTCCCTGGAATATACCAGGTTCTGATGGAGGAGAGAAACCGGTACATCTGCAGGTCTCTGGTTCAGCTTCAGGAAGACAATCCAGAAGATGATATCGCGGTGTTCCTGGGGGCGGCTCACTGTCAACCGGTTTCAGATCTACTGAGAGGTGAGGATGTTGAGGTCTATCGTAAAGGTGTCTTGGAAGAAAGGTGATAGCGGTTATGAGGCAGATCTTCTGGTCGCTGAGCCAAACGGCTTTGAAAGGATAACCTTGGTTCCCGGAAGAAGCTTTTCCCTTGAGATCGTAAATGAGAGGAGATGCACAGGTTACGCACCTGAGCCTGGTGAGAGAGCTGTCTGCCCTGAGTTTAGGAAAATTAAGTCAGGGTCACAGTGTTCTGAGTGCCGTGGGAAAGATATCTATTCTGGTTATGTACGAGGTGATAAGGATACGGATCTGGATGGAAGTTTCTCGGTTTACATGGCTCAGATATCGGACATGGTCAAGGTAGGTGTTACCAGGGATGGTAAGATACCTGAGAGATGGGTTGAGCAGGGAGCTGATTTCGGTGCTCGAGTCCGCAGGGGGCTTGACTCTAACGAAGCTCTCAAAGCTGAGTCAAGTATTTCTTCAGACGGCCTGACTGAGAGGATTCGAAAAGAGGCAAAGCTTCCCACAAAAGATGAACCTGATCTTCTAAGGAAAGAAATGAAGCAGAGAGATTTTGGTGGTGAAGTCCAGGATGTACAGAGTTTGACAAGATACACCAACATGAGTGCATCCGGTTTTCAGAGGTCAGGTCTGTTTGAGGGAGGCTTAGAGTCTGTCAGAGGTCAGATAATCTCAAACGGCAGACTTGCTATGCCTCTGACCTCAGGTAAGGTAATCAAGAAGCCGGAGCAGAAGGGTCTAAACAGCTTCTGACACATGAGTTGCCCAGTATATGATTAGGTTTGGAATATTATTTGAAGCTGTTACACTATTATATGGTTATGACTGATTTTGAGAGGGCTTTAGTTAACTCGTTTAATGATTTCTTTGAGTCGGAGGAGATTGATGGGATAGCCCATAGAAAGAAGCAGCACAGGTTTTCATCTCAGCTCTGTGATGTCCTGGTTGATTCAGAGCATGATATGTTTTACCTGGCTATAGAAAACAAGAGTGTGAAGACATCAAGTACCAACAAGCTTTACTTTTCCCAGCATTTTTCCAAAAGTGATGAAGGTCATCAGGTTGAGAGGATCAGTGACTTCGTCGATAGATCCGGTAGGAGGGGTTTTCTTGCGGTTGAGTTGAAGCGTGGACGTGGTAGAAGCAGGCAGGCATACATGGTTCCCTGGAGTTCTGTACGTGAGGCATATCAGCAAGGTGATACAGGCCTGCATATTGATGAGATTAAGGAGTATCCCGAGATCTTGAGGGATTCTGAGGACTACAGCATTGCTGATTTGTGTATGGATATGAAGATATAGCGGGAAGATTTTTTGACTGTAGGTATTTACTAGTGGTTATGTCTGTTGAAGCACCTGAGATCAGTGGATTACCTGACAGTTCTGATTTTTTCAATTTTGTGCTGGGTACAGGTGTGCTGGCAGCAGCGTTTGCTGCTTTCTACGGTCAGCTCGAGGTTTCCAGTGTTTTGTTTTATGTTTTGGCAGGTGGTGCCGTGCTTGCTACACGTGAGCTTGGTGTTAGGATTGCCGCGAATCTGCTTGACGGGTATGCCAGTCTTGAGGTATCCAGCCCTGGATCAACTGTTACCGTGTTTGGGGCTATCTTGTCCGTGGTAACCGGGTTGCCGATTATCTTACTGTTCCCTGTTTACTCTGATGTATCTAGGAAGAAGTATGAGCAGTGGGGTCGTTCAACCGATGTTGTATGGGCTATGTACAAGTTTAAGATAGCCAGGCTGGCGCTCTCCATGTTAATCATAGGCTTCGCCGTCTCAACTGTACTTGGGTTTTCCATGCTGGCTCAGATGTATGCCTTGTTTGCCCTCTTCCAGGCTCTGCCTTTTGATTATTCAGGTATACCAACAGGCCCTCTTGACGGCGCTGAGATCCTGCGCTGGAGCGGTTTCTGGTGGATGTTTTTCACAGGTGTTTCTATACTTATGATTACCTTCTCTGTGGTGTAGAAATCTTTTGATAGAAAAGAAGAGGTAAGTAGGGTTGTTTTTGGAGGAGTTTTTACTCTCTGAGGAGGTCTTCTACAGGGTCGTCTTCCTTTTTTTCTTCTACCGGTCCGCCTATGGTTCCGGGTTCTTGGTCAGGAAGCTCGTCCTCAAAGGAGTCCTCGTCGTTGCGGATTTCCTCTGCCTCTCTTTGGATGCGTTCTCTCATTGCATCTTCGTCGAGTTCTTCCTCCTCATCGTCAAAGTCGTCCGGTTCAAACTCGTTTGGTTCGTCCATGGATTTATTCACCTAATACCTTCTGATATAGGTTGACCAAGCTGTATCCTTATAAAGGCTTGGAACCCTGTGCTGTTTCCAAGGTAGCAAAGCAAGGAGACACATGGTTGGATTTATTATCCAGCAGCTACCATTTCTATTACATGCCGAATATTGTCGTAGGGAGAAGTGAGGAGGATAAAGAAGAGCACGGCCTAGAGGGTACAGGGGTCATAGGCAAGCACCTTGTTGGTGAAGACGAGGAAGCTCATACAGCAAACCCTCTGCATTTTGACGTCGCAAAACCCCACGTTGTAGGAGTTTTTGGAAAACGTGGTACAGGAAAGTGTCTTCTGCCGGATGAGAAAGTACTAACTGAGAAAGGTCTCGAAAAAATAGAGGAAGTGTTCGAGAGAGGCAGGGAAAAAGGAAGCCTCAAGAAGCTCGACAGAGATGAACAGCTCTATAAATGTGAGGAACTGAATGTTCAGTCGATAGACGGAGAGTTCAAAAATCAGAGTAACGGGGTAAAAGCGGTTTACAGGAAAAGAGTTAGTGAAGAACTCTTCAGGGTTAAAACAAGCTCTGGCAGAAAAGTTACTGTCACTTTAGAACACCCTCTATTGACTTCTGAAGGGTGGAAGGATGCTGGAGAACTAGAAGAAGGAGAACTAATAGGTGTACCCAGAAAATTAGATATGGATTTCAAGGATCAGAGGCTTGAAAAACCTGAAAGTTTTGAGGAAGCAGATTACTCGAACAGAAACTGGAGAGAGTCAGAACTACTTGAATCTGAAGGTGGAGATGCTACTAAGCTGTCGGATGGTACAGGGTCATTCCGCAGAGTTTTGCAAGAGGCTGAAAACAAGGATTTGATACATTTAAACGAAGGTATGGTTCAAATAACTGAGAAAGGTCAAAAAGAACTGAAGGAAAGACAAACAGATCAGCACTACCGCCTAGGTAAATCAACTCCAATAAAAGTCCCGGAAAAGGTTTCCCAAAAGATTGGCGAATTCTTGGCATTTCTACTGGCTGAAGGTCATGAGCAGAAAGTCACCAACGGCAACTACAGATTAATGTTCACTAACACGGATCAATCACTGATTGATCGATTTAGACGAATAGGTAAGGAATTGTTTGACCTGGAATTCCATAAAATGAGTGAAGATACTGTTTACGCGAACTCCACGGCACTTGAGGAATTCCTAGATGTAAACGGATATTCTGTCTGTGAGAATTCATTTAATAAGGAGATACCGGACTTTATCTTGACTTCAAGTGAAGAAACTGCTGTTGTTTTCCTCAAGAGATATTTTGAATCCGAAGCCAATGTGACCGATCAGCAGATAGATCTAGTGACTGCCAGTAAGGATATTGCTAATGCATTGAGTTATATGCTTCTCCGATTTGGCATTGTGACGAGGATAAATCAAAAAGAGAAATATGCTTCAAATACGGAGGAAAAGAGAGTCCGTTCTTACTACCAGTTGACAATATCAGGATCCGGACAGTTAGAAAAATTCCGGGATAAGATAGGTTTCTCTGTGGACAGAAAATCTGAGAAACTGTCATCGACACTGAATCAAAGTAACACAAATGTAGATGTCGTAGAATGTGGTAATCTTCTAAAGGAATGTCGCGAAAAGATGGGTGCTAATAGAATACAGGTAGCAACCCACAAGCAGTCTCTTAAAGCCTATGAAGATGGAAAGTATAAGATAGGAAGAGAAAAGCTTGGAGAAATAATTGAAAACTTGGAATCATATCTGGAAGAGATTAGTCGGATGAAGAAACAACTTGACGACCAGCCAACCATTGAAAAAGTCGAAAGCTTCATGGAAAAATCCAATGTTCTCTGGAAGGAATTAAACAAACAGCAAGGATATGATAGATCGGATAGAAGGATTCTAACTTACAAAAAGTATCAAAAGAATCCTGAAAAACTGGCGGAGTCTGTCTTAAGTATTTTCAATGATAAGAACGACTTAGAAGAAGCCCGTAACTTGATTAAGAAACTTCAAGATCTAGCTTGTTCAGACGTTTTCTGGGATGAAATAGAAGAAATCAAAGAAATCGACTACGAAGGCTGGGTATATGATCTGACAGTGAGAGAAAATCACTCGTTCACCGCAGGACTTGGAGGAGTTTTCTGCCATAACAGTTACTCCATGGGAACCCTCGTTGAGGAGTGCCAGCAGAGCGACGTATCAGAAAATATCTCAACTATTATGATTGATCCTATGGGTATCTTCTGGTCGATGAAAAGACCTAATGAGAGGGATGTCTCAATGCTAGATAAATGGGATATGAAGCCTGAGGCATTTGACGCCCAAGTCTACATACCTAAGGGTAAGACCAGAGACTTTGATGAAAAGGAGATGCCTTACGACGATACTTTTACCCTAAATCCTGCGCAGTTGACCTCTGAGGAATGGAGGATGGCCTTTGGTCTTGACTCCAACACAGAAATGAGTATTCTTCTTGAGAGAATGTGTGAGGATCTTACAGATGAGTTTGGAGATGAATACAGGATAAAACACATGAAGAAAGCCTTGGAGAAGTATGAGTTCCCGGAAAAGACGAAACGCGGACTTGAAAACCGTCTGAGGAATGCTGAGGACTGGGGTGTTTTTGGAGAGGAATCATCTATAGACAAACTTACAGAAGCCGGTGAACTTTCTATCGTTGACGTATCTGTGTTTGGCCAGCTTTCCGGAGGTACGCGAGTACAGGCTCTTGTAGTTGCTATCTTGGCTAAGAGAATACTTAGGAGAAGAATGGCTGCGCGTCGACTTGAGGAGCTTGATGAGATGCAAGGGCTGGATAGAGCCGATGAACCCATACAGTGGATGTTAATTGATGAGGCTCACGAGTACCTTCCTGCTGAAGGAGAGACACCTGCCACTAATCCGCTTCTGAGGTGGGTGAAGATTGGTAGAGAGCCTGGTGTATCTCTTGTGCTCTGTACCCAGCAGCCGGCAAAACTTCATCCAAATGCTCTTTCTCAGATGGATTTGCTGCTTGCACATCGGTTAACCGCCCAGCAGGATATTGACGCGCTTCAGGAAATCATGCAGACTTACATGCGTTATGATCTCAGACACTACATTGATGCGTTACCTGACCGGCCTGGTACAGCCATGATAATGGATGATAACTCGGAAAGAGCATATCCTGCCCAGATGAGGCCGAGAAAGTCCTGGCACGCCGGAGGAACACCTGACGCATTTGACTGAGAAGATGGCATCCAACCAAGTAATTACACAGGAGGTCCTTAACAGGACAGAGTACTTTTTCAGAGTTCCTTTTGAGAACCAGCAGATACTACCTACGCTTCTTCCATTGATTGCAGGAGCTGTGATAATGGAGCTCTACTTTGGGAAACACAAGCAGGAGGCGCTTGGATGGAACACAAGTGTAGGTAACGCTGCCCTTTGGATGACTACAGGTGTTTCGCTCCTGCTTTCAGAGTCATCTCTCACGCAGCCGGAGCTTTACGCTGTTTACGGGCTTATAGGCTTGGGTGCTGTGGTCACCTTTCTGGATTTCTTTCATATCTGGTCTTCAACCGTTGCATTTGTAGTTTCTTCCTCTGCGATGGTTTACACTCTTGCATATACTTTGGTTGTGACGATAAAATCCGGTTTTCCTGCTGATCAAGTAACTTTGAAAGCCGCTGCCCTTTTTTTCGTCAGCGTGAACCTGATATTCAAGATTATTCAGGGCTTTGAAACTGACGAAGATTCTTCAATGGATTTCTCCTAACTTGGAAAAACTCTACTCTAATATATTTTCAGAACCAGTTAATGTTTAGATGAGTGTTCTGGATACTGAGAAGATTGAGTCAAGAGCTTATCAAGAGGTTATAGCTGCCTCTGCATCTGACAGAAATACTTTGGTGGTTCTGCCGACAGGTCTTGGTAAGACAATCATCGCGGTGATGGTGGCCTCGATCAAGATGAAGGATGACCAGAAAATCCTGATGATGGCTCCAACCAAGCCGCTTGCAAGCCAGCACTGTCAAACTTTTAGAGAGTTTCTAGATGTTCCAAAAGACCAGCTTAAGGTTATGACCGGCGATACAAGACCTGAGGAAAGATATGATCTGTGGAAGGATAGGAGAGGTTTTTTTGCGACACCTCAGGTTGTTGAAAACGATCTTATCTCAGGCGAAGTACCTATGCAGGATTTTTCACTGGTTATCTTTGACGAAGCTCACAGGGCCACTGGTGACTACAGCTATGTTTTCATAAACGAGAAGATGGATGTTCAGAATCTTGCTCTCACTGCTTCTCCGGGAGGATCCAAGGAACAGATTATGGAGGTGGCTGAAAATCTTGATATAGATAACTTTGAGGTCAGGACTGAAGATGATCCTGATGTTGAGCCGTATATAGAGGAGAAAGAGGTTAACTGGATCAACGTCGAGCTGGATGACAAGTTTATGGAGGCAAAGTCAAAGATGGAGTCTGCAAAAAGAGATCAGCTGAAAAAGTTGAAGTCTCTGGGGCAGCTGGACTCCACAAGCAACGTAAACAAGACTGATCTACTTAAGCTTCGTGGACAGATCTCGTCAAAGCTTTCCAAGAAAGACGATCCCAAGCTCTACTCTGCTATATCAAGGGTTGCGACAGCACTCAAGATTTCACAAGCAGTCGAACTGCTGGAGACGCAGGGTGTCAGCCAGTGCTTTGATTATATAGATGGCTTGGAGAACGATGACTCAAAGGCAGCTTCGAGAGCACTTGAAAACGAGGATATGCAGAAAGCCAGGAACCTTATCAAATACCTGAAAACCGAGGATGAGGAGCATCCCAAGCTTGACAAAACCGTAGAGATACTCGAAGGGCTTGAAGAAGATGGCAAGGCTCTTGTCTTCACAGAGTACAGGTCTTCTGTGGAAAATATTACTGAAAGGCTTAAACAGGAAGATATGGATGCTACAAGGTTTATAGGTCAATCAGGTGACCAGGGAATGAGCCAGAAACAGCAGATCGAGCTTCTTGACGAGTTTCGAGACGGTGAGCACCAGGTAGTGGTTTCAACCAGTATAGGTGAGGAAGGGCTTGATATACCGGCAGTGGATTTCGTTGTCTTCTATGAGCCGGTTCCATCTTCTGTCAGGAGTATCCAGAGGGCGGGCAGAACAGGCAGACAGGAATCAGGTGAGGTATACGTTCTAATTGCAGAAAACACACGTGATGAAGGCTATTACTGGAGTGCACAGCACAAGAAAAAGAACATGAACAAGGTGCTGCAGCAGCTGAAAAACGAAGAAATGGAAAACCAGGTTTCAGGTCCTCAGAGATCTCTTAACGGATTTAAATCTGAAGAGGAGGGTCAAGAACAGGAACAGGTCGATCAAAACGAAGGAGACCAGGTCGAGATTGTTGTTGACGACAGGGAGAACTCCGTTGCAAAGAAGCTTTCCAAGATGGATGTTAATGTGGATAAGCAGAGGCTTGAGGTAGCTGACTTCCTGGTTTCCGAGGACACTGCTGTCGAGAGAAAGCAGGCGGAGGATTTTGTTGATTCAATACTTGATTCACGTCTGTTTGATCAGATTATCGAGATGCAGGACTACAGCAACCCTATACTGATGATTGAAGGCGACAACCTGTACTCTCATCGTGATGTCCATCCTAATGCTATAAGAGGAGCTCTTGCCACCGTTGCTATAGATTATGGGATGGCGGTGCTGTGGAGCGACGGAAACAAGGATACAGCTGAGCTTTTGAACTCACTGGCAAAAAGGGAGCAGGAGGACAAGGACAAAAATATTGCCGTGAGAGCGGACAAATCACCTACAACTGATGAAGAGCTTCAGAAGTATGTTGTAGGAGGTCTTCCAGGTGTAAATACTAAGATAGCTGAGAGGCTGCTCAAGGAGTTTGACAACATTCAATCGGTTTATACAGCCTCTTTTGAAGAGCTTAAAACCGTTGAAGGTATAGGTGAGAAGAAGGCTTCTGAGATAAGAGAGCTTATCGAGAGAGGTTACACTTAGATGGACCCTATTATAGTTGGCGTTGATCCTGGAAGTACGTCGGCGGTGGCAGCAGTGGACTTTCAGGGAGAGCTTGAACTTCTGGAAAGCGGTAAGAACTTTCCTCCTAGGGATATAATCTCGGAAATCGTGGATGCTGGTAAGCCTGTGATGGTGACCTCTGATAAGGGTGAGACTCCGTCAAAGGTAAAGAAGATTGCTGCTTCGGTTGGTGCAAGAGAGTTTGTACCTGAGAAAGATCTCTCAAAGGACAGGAAGAAAGAGCTTGGGCAGGGCAGTAACTCACATGAGAAAGATGCCTATGCAGCTGCCATGCACGCGTTTAAAACCCATAGAAGTGGTATAGAAGAGATAAAAACACTCTCTCAAGACATGGACTTGGATACGGCTGAAGTGGCAAAAAAGTACTTTAAACCGGGCAAGAATGTAATGGAGGATAGCCAGGAGGAAGAAAACACCGAAGACGAGAAAGGCAGGAATAATCCGTTTAAGAGGAAGGCTGAGAGGTTAGAGGAAAAGGTTGATACACTTCAAGAGGAACTTGAGGAGAAGGAGGAGAGCTTGGAGTTTAAGGAGCAGCAGAGGAGAGATCTTCAAAGCAAGTACGACAAGCTTAAGGCCGGTAAGACGGAAGACATTCTCAAGGATACCAAGGTAGAGAAATTAAAGAATAAGATTGAGCAGAGAGATAAGAAGATAGATAGACTCCAAGACAGACTTGATAATGCCTTGCTTAGGGAGAAACAGTACAAAAAAGCTGTTGAGGAAATTCAGAAAGGCGGAAAGATTGTTCCTTTAGTTGAGGAAAGTTCCCCTGGAGAGGAGCCGTTTGTAACCTACTCAAAAGAGCTCAGGGACAGAATGAGATCCAAAGGAAAGGAGGTTTACCACGTTGACGAGGCGGAAGGTATAGAACTGGGTGAAAGGTTTGTTCTCACCGAGTTTGAAGACGGTGAAGACATAATCAAAAGGTACAGAAGCTCAAGATGATTAAAAAATACATCAGCAAACTTGACCTGAATGAGAATCAGAGAAAGTTGTTTGAGGCAAACCTATTTCTCGTCAAGATGCTTGCTGTAGGAGCTATCTTTCACATCATCTTGTGGATATACCCTGATACCTCAGGTATTCAGTCATCTTATGCCCAGTTTATAGCCTCTCTTATGAATTATCTAGGGTATAGCTTCCGGGCAGAGTCTGTCTATATTCTTCCAGGTTACGAGATCACTCAGGACTGTCTAGGCTGGAAGTCAATGATGGCTTTCACAGCTCTAGTGGTTTCCTCAACACAGGACATAGTTGAGAACACGAGGTATATCCTGGCTGGCGTAGCAGTTCTGGCAGTTGCAAACACAGTCAGAGTAATCACTACCATCCACCTGAGTGAGATAGGGTTGATCAGTTTTGAGGTGATACACGGCTTTCTCTGGAAGTGGAGTCTTACAGCTGTTGTACTTATGTGCTGGATTTTCTGGTTCAATTTCTACAGGGATCAGTAAAGTCCATAAAGTACCCAGAGACCTGAAGACGTTAGATCAGTGAGCAGCAATGCCAGAAGGAACACAGGTATAAACGGGACTCCTGTGCGTACTTCCACAGTGTCTGAGACCTCTGAAGCCTCCTCTTCTGTTAGTCCTCTGATCTTTCTTCCAAAGCCCTGTCCAGGTGAGGCAACGTCACCGGCTTCAACCTCTTCCGGAGACTTCTCCAGTATCATGTACTTATCCTGAACCATCTTCAGGAAAACAAAAACCACTCCGGAAACAGATATAAGCAGGAAAAAGACCAGGCCGTTGAACCCTTGAGAGTTCATTAAGGCACCTATTAACCCTGCCAGCACCACAGTGCCGGCTAGCGTAACCTCCCTCTGTCTGACAGCATTTAGGAAGTCAATTAAACCGCCGCCTTGGCTTGCAAACTTGTATACGGAGTATATGATTGTGACTGCTACTGATGCAAACATGAAGTTGGCTATAAGATCAAGCACGTAACCCAGATTGAAGGCTCCGGAGACAGGTCCCGCAGCTGTAAAACCTAGCGCAGAGAGTGTCATTGCGTCTGCTCCTCCCCACATACCTCTCCAGTATGCACCCCATCCGTATATTGAGAAAATAACACCCACACCTATGGACCAAGCTATGGCCTCAAGTCCTGCCGAACTCAAGGAATAGGCTCCATGCAGACCTAGACCTCCTACAATACCGATTAAGCCAGGAACATCCGGAACATCGTGATTGTTAAACACGTCGTAAATCGAGTTCACTAGAAGCACTACAAAACTTAGTATATGAGATAAAACCAGGAACATAATGGTAATTTAAACCGTAAACAGAATAAAAAGTAGGTGTGGAATCAGAATCTGTCAAGGAGGCTATTTGCGATCCGGGAAACTACGCAGTGCTGAAGTCTCTGGCACAGGCAGACGAAATGGAGGTAACAGAACTGCAGGACCGGACAGGTATCTCAGAACATAGGCTGAATAAGAAGCTTCAGGATCTGAATAAGATAGATCTTATTGAGGAACAGAGAGATAACCTGAAGCCAAGCTATATCCTGGAAGACCAGCACAGAAAGAAACTTTCCGACCTAAAGGAAGAAGCGGTCAGCAAGTTTGGACAAGATGATAACAGTGAATCCGTAGACAAGAAACAGCTCCTAGAGGAGCTTTCTAATCTTAAGAAAGACCTCAGGGAAAATCTTGAAAACGAAAGTCTGGATAGAAAGGGAAAGACAAAGCTGAGGTCTAGGCTGGATCTAGCTGAGGACTTGGAGGAACGTATCCAGAGTGGAGAAGACTCCTATAGCATGCTTGAAGCCCAGGCACTTTATCAGAGGTTAAGCAAAGTATGTATGGAAAGTGATTTGACTCAAGACGGTGTCCATCTTAGGGATTTGA
>ERZ1034569.531-NODE-531-length-13777-cov-8.994097_pt1 | contig 13777 bp, 21 predicted proteins | sample MGYA00520706_ERZ1034569 | MGnify/ENA primary metagenome ERZ1034569 (study PRJEB33760, sample SAMEA4777722) | hypersaline lake metagenome | biome: hypersaline environment; feature: brines | place: Spain | collected 2014-08 | depth 0 m ...
GCGCGTCGAGAAGTTCAACCGCGGCTACATCAAGCACAACGGCGAGCCCGCCGAGACCGTCGTCGACGAGGGGCAGGGCGTCGCCGTGATGAAGCTCGGGACCATCGGCGTCAACGTCAAGATCATCCCGCCGGACGCGGAGCTCCCCGACGACTTCGAGGTCTACGAGGACGTCGAGGTCGAGGACTACATCGAGGAGCCCGAGGACGGCGTTGAGGACCTACTCGAGGGCGAGCCCGAGGACGGCGACGCACCCGAGGCCGAGCCCGAACCGGCCGACGACGAGGCCGCCGTCGACGTCGAGGAGGTCATCGAGGAGGAGGTCGAGGAGGAGCCCGAGCCGCCCGTCGAGCCCGAGGAGGGGATCGAGGAGGAGCTCGAGGAACTCGAGGAGTCCGTCGAGGAGGAGGCCGAGGACCTGATGGAGCAGATGCCCGACGAGGCCGACGAGGGCGCGCAGGCACCCGCCGACGAGGGTGAGCAATGACGGTCCTGCACGTCGAGGAGATCCGCGACATGACGCCGGCCGAGCGGGAGGCGGAGCTGGAGGAGCTCGAGACCGAGCTGCTCAACGCGCGGGCGGTGCAGGCCGCCGGTGGTGCCCCGGACAACCCCGGGCGCATGCCGGAGCTGCGGAAGGCCATCGCGCGCATCAAGACGATCCAGAACGAGGAGGACGACTGACGATGCCGACCCCCGAGACGCTCCCGCGACACGAGCTCATCGGCCTGCCGGTCCGCGTCGCCGACGCCACCCACGACGGGTACGTCGGCCTCGGGGGCCGCGTGGTCGACGAGACGACGCGGACGCTGGCGGTGGACGGCTCGGGGACCGGCGTGCGGCAGGTCCCGAAGGCGGCGGCGACGTTCGAGTTCCGCCTGCCCGGCACGGGCGATGACGCCCCGGCGCACGGTGCGCGGGGGGCAGACCAGTTCGTGACCGTGGCCGGCGAGCGACTCGTCGCTCGCCCCGCCCGACGGACCGAACACAGAGGTGATTCGATATGGCGCTAGGACTGAACGCAGCAACACCAGAGGCGGCCTGTGCCGACCCCAACTGTCCCTTCCACGGGGAGCTCTCCGTGCGGGGCGGGGTCATCGAGGGACAGGTCGCGTCGACAGACATGGACAAGACCGTCGTCGTCGAGCGGGAGTACGACGTGACGGTGCCCAAGTACGACCGGCTGATGAAGCGCCGGTCGCGGGTATCCGCACACCACCCGCCGTGCCTCGACGTCGAGGTCGGCGACACGGTCCGTATCGCAGAGACACGACCGCTCTCGAAGACGAAGAGCCACGTCGTGATCGATACCAAGGAGGACGAGGGCTGATGGAGGCGCTCAACGCCGACGTCACGCCCGGCCTCGAGAAGGGCTCGCTCATCCGGTGTGCGGACAACACCGGGGCGCGCGAGCTGAAGGTCATCAGCGTGTCGGGCCAGTCCGGCACCAAGAACCGGCATCCGAAGGCCGGCCTGGGTGACAAGGTGATGGTTTCGGTCACGAAGGGCACCCCGGAGATGCGACGGCAGGTCATCCCTGCAGTCGTCATCCGGCAACGCAAGCCCATCCGCCGTCCCGACGGGACGCGGGTCAAGTTCGAGGACAACGCGGCGGTCGTCATCGACGACAACGAGGACCCCCGCGGGACCGAGTTGAAGGGCCCCATCGCCCGCGAGGTCGCCGAGCGGTTCGGCTCCATCGCATCAACCGCGACGATGATAGTATGAGCAAGCAGCCATCCAAACAGCGGACACGACAGCGACGTGCGCCGCTCCACGAGAAGCAGAAGCAGGTCCGTGCCCACCTCTCGGAGGAGCTCCGGGAGGAGTACGGCACGCGGTCCGTCCGCGTCAACGCGGGCGACACCGTGGAGGTCCAGCGTGGCGACTTCGCCGGGGAGACCGGGGAGGTCGTCGACGTCGACCTCCGCGACGCGGTCATCAACGTCGAGGACGTGACGGTCGAGAAGGCGGACGGGGAGGAGGTGCCCCGTGACCTCGACGCGTCGAACCTCGTCGTGACCGGTCTGGACCTGGAGGACGACCGTCGCGAGGAGCGGCTGAACGAGACGGAGGGTGACGGATGACGCGCCACCAGAAGCGGCTCTCGGTGCCCAACTCGTGGCCGGTCGAGCGCAAGACCTCCACGTACACGGTCAAGGCCGACGCCGGCCCGCACGGCGAGAGTGGGGTCCCCCTGCTCATCGTCCTGCGCGACGTGCTCGGCTACGCTGACTCCCGGAAGGAGACCCGGTACGCGCTCGAACAGGACAACGTCCTGGTCAATGGCGAGCCCGCCAGCGACGAGGAGCGTCCCATCGGGATGTTCGACATCGTGGAGTTCACCGAGCGGGACGAGCACTACCGGGTCTTCCCCGACCAGGGCGGGCGGCTCGCGCTGACGGCGATCGACGCCGAGAGCGCCGGCTCCCGGCTCGGCAAGGTCGTCGGCAAGACCCAGGAGCCCGGGGGCGACACGCAGCTCACGCTGCACGACGGCGCCACGCTCCGGACCGACGACGGGAGCATCTCGACGAACGACTCCATCGTCGTCTCCAACGACGACAGCTCGATCGTCGCGCATTTCCCGTACGAGGAGGGCGCGCTGGTGACCGCCGTCCGCGGCAGTCACGCCGGCGAGATCGGCCGAATCGACCGGATTCAGGTCACGCCCGGCTCCTCGCAGAACAACGTCCTCATCGAGGGCGACGACGGCCGCTTCGAGACGGTCGAGGACTACGTCGTCGTCATCGACGAGAACTTCACCGACGAGGAGGGCGCGGCCGAGCCCGACGTCACCGCCACCGACGAGGACGAGGCGGACGCCGGCACGGAGGACCTCGGGACCGACGCCGATGCCGACGAGGACGAGGAGGTGACCGACGATGAGTAGCGACGCAGCAGGCGAGTTCCACGAGATGCGCCGCCCGCGCATCGAGAAGGTCGTCGTCCACATGGGTGTGGGCGAGGGTGGGCGCGAGCTGGCCACCGGCGAGGAGATCCTCGCCGAGGTCGCGGGCCAGGAGCCCGTGCGAACGACCGCCAAGGGCACCATCGCCGAGTTCGGCGTCCGCGAGGGCGACCCGATCGGCGCGAAGGTGACGCTGCGCGACGACGCGGCGCGCGAGTTCCTCGAGAAGTCGCTGCCGCTGGTGGAGCTGGCCGAGCGCCAGTTCGATGCGTACGGCAACTTCTCGTTCGGGGTCGAGGAGCACACCGACTTCCCGAGCCAGGAGTACGACCCGAGCATCGGTATCTACGGGCTGGACGTGACGGTCAACCTCGTCCGCCCGGGCTACCGCGTGCGCAAGCGGGACAAGGCATCGAGCGACATCCCCCCGCACCATCGGCTCGACGCGGCGGACGCGGTGGCGTTCATCGAGCAGGAGTTCGACACGGAGGTCAACGAATGAGCGAGAGTGAAGCAGAAGAGCAACCCACCGGCGAGAACGCTGCAAAGCGTACCGGTGCGCTGCACGCCTGCCAGCGGTGCGGGCGCGAGCAGGGCCTGGTCGGGAAGTACGACATCTGGCTCTGCCGGCAGTGTTTCCGGGAGATCGCCCGCAGCATGGGGTTCGAGAAGTACAACTAATGGCAGGCAACGATCCACTGGCCGCCGCGCTGTCGGGCGTCGACAACGCCGAGCGCGTCGGCCACCTGACGCATGAGGTCGAGCCCGCCTCGAACGAGATCGGCTCCGTGCTCGAGGTCTTCTACGACCGCGGGTACGTCGACAGCTTCCAGTACGTCGACGACGGGAAAGCCGGCGTGTTCGAGGTCGAACTGAGCGGAGCCATCAACGAGTGTGGCGCGGTCAAGCCACGCTACTCCGCAGGCGCCGACGAGTTCGAGCGCTGGGAGAAGCGATTCCTCCCGGCGCGGGACTACGGCGCGCTGGTCGTCACCACCTCGCAGGGGGTCATGTCCCACTACGAGGCGCGTGAGACCGGCATCGGTGGCCAGGTCATCGCCTACGTATACTGACAATGACACGAATCGAACTACCCGTACCGGAGGACGCAAGCGCCTCGATGGACCGGCTCGACCTCACGGTCGAGGGGCCCAACGGGAGCGTGACGCGCAAGCTCTGGTACCCGGATATCGACGTCTCGGTCGATGGCGACACCGTCGTCATCGAGGCCGAGGCCGAGGACGCGAAGACGAACGCCACGGCCGGCACCTTCGAGTCCCACGTCCGGAACATGTTCCACGGCGTGCTCGAGGGCTGGGAGTACGAGATGGAGGTCTTCTACTCCCACTTCCCGATGCAGGTCGCCGTCGAGGGTGAGGAGGTCGTCATCTCGAACTTCCTCGGCGAGAAGGCGCCGCGCCGGACCCCGCTCCGTGGCGACACGGAGGTCGAGGTCGACGGCGAGGAGGTACGGCTCCGCGGGAGCGATATCGAAGCGGTCGGTCAGACGGCCGCCGACATCGAGCAGCTGACCCGCGTGAACGACAAGGACGCCCGTGTGTTCCAGGACGGGGTCTACATCACCAGCAAGCCCTCCCGAGGTGACGCCTGATGGCCGACGACGAGGAGGCAGAGGAGGAACTCGAACGGATGGATGAAGAAGAGCCCACGGACGACGAGGAGGAGTTCGAGTTCGACAACGAGGAGTCCGCGGACACCGGGTCCGAGGATGCCGAGGGCGAGGACACGTCCGCGGACGCGGAGGACGAGTACACCGACCTGACCGACATCAGCGGCGTCGGGAACGCGAAGGCCGCGGCCCTCGAGGGCGCGGGCCACGAGACGATCGACGACGTCCGCCGGGCCTCCCAGGAGGAGCTGGCGGAGGTCGACGGCATCGGCAACGCGCTCGCCGCGCGCATCAAGGCCGACGTCGGTGGGCTTGAGGTCTCCGAGGAGACCGAGGCCGAGGTCGAGGCCGAGGAGCCCGCGGAGACCGACGAGGACGTGGAGACGGAGCTCCGTCCCCGCGGCCTGGTCGATAAGACGCCGGACCTGGACGAGGAGGAGGAGCGGCTGCTGGCCCAGCGCAAGCGCGTTGGCAAGCCGCAGTTCTTCCGCCAGGACTACCACAAGAAGAAGCGGACCCCGACCTCGTGGCGCCGCCCCCGCGGCGGCCTGTCCAAACAGCGCCGCGGCGTGAAGGGCAAGGGCGCCACGGTCGAGGCCGGGTTCCGGACGCCGAAGGCCGCCCGCGGCAAGCATCCCTCCGGCTTCGAGGAGGTCCGCGTGATGAACGTGGACGACCTCGAGGGTGTCGACGGGTCCCGCGAGGCGGTCCGCATCGGCTCCACGGTCGGTGCCCGGAAGCGCGAGCGCATCGAGGAGGAGGCCGAGGACCGCGACATCCGCGTCCTCAATCCGACCTACGAGGAGGTCGAGGTAGAGCAATGACCGACCTGAAAGCACAGAAGCGACTGGCCGCCGACGTCCTCGACGTGGGCAAGAACCGCGTCAAGCTGGACCCCGAGCAGCAGGGCGAGATCGCCGATGCCATCACGCGCGACGACGTGCGTGAACTCATCGACGAGGGCGCCATCCGCGTCGAGCCAAAGGGGGGCAACAGCCGCGGTCGTGCCCGCGAGCGTGCCGAGAAGCGCTCGTACGGCCACCAGAAGGGCCAGGGCACCCGCAAGGGGACCGCCGGCGGTCGCAACGACGAGACGGCCGAATGGCGGAGCAAGATCCGCGCGCAGCGGCGCCGCCTCCGCACGTATCGGCAGAACGGCGAACTGGACCCCACCGACTACCGCCAGGTCTACCGCATGGCAGGCGGTGGCGAATTCGACTCCGTCGCGGACGTGGAGCGCTACGTCCGCGAGAACTACGACGTTGGAGGTGACGACTGAATGGCGACAGGACCACGATACAAGGTGCCGATGCGGCGTCGGCGCGAGGCCCGAACGAACTACCACCAGCGGTTGCGCCTGCTGAAATCCGGCAAGCCGCGGCTGGTCGCTCGAAAGAGCAACCAGCACACCAGGGCGCAGCTGATCGTTCCGGGGGCGCAGGGTGACGGCACCCTCGCGTCGGCGACTTCGAACGACCTGCAGGAGTACGGCTGGGAGGCCCCCACGGGCAACCTGCCGGCGGCGTACCTGACCGGCCTGCTGGCCGGCAAGCGCGCCATAGAGGCCGGTCTGGAGGAGGCCGTCCTCGACATCGGGCTGAACACGGCGACGCCCGGCAACAAGGCGTTCGCCGTGCAGGAGGGCGCCATCGACGGCGGCCTCGAGGTGCCGCACAGCGACGACGTGTTCGCCGAGTGGCCTCGCACGCGCGGGGAGCACATCGCCGAGTACGCCGCGTCGCTGGACGAGCCGCTGTACAGCGGCGACTTCGACGCGACGGAGCTGCCGGACCACTTCGATACGGTCCGCGAGACCATCATGGAGGACATCAATGAGTAACGGCTGGGAACCCCAGACACGACTGGGCCGGAAGGTGGCCGAGGGCGAGATCAGCGACATGAAGACCGCCCTCGAGTCCGGGCTCCCGCTGAAGGAGCCCGAGATCGTCGACCAGCTCCTCCCGGGGCTGGAGGACGAGGTGCTGGACATCAACATGGTCCAGCGGATGACCGACTCCGGGCGCCGGGTCAAGTTCCGGTGCGTGGTCGTCGTCGGCAATCGTAACGGCTACATCGGCTACGCTGAGGGGCGTGACGACCAGGTCGGCGGTGCCATCCAGAAGGCCATCGGTATCGCGAAGCTGAACATGATCAAGGTCGAGCGCGGCGCCGGCTCGTGGGAGGACCGCTCCGAGCGGCCCCACTCGCTGGCCCGCAAGACCGAGGGGAAGGCCGGCTCCGTCACGGTGGAGCTCATCCCCGCCCCCGAGGGGCTGGGCCTCGCCGCGAGCGAGACCGTTCGGCACGTCCTCGAGCTGGCGGGCATCGAGAACGCCTGGACCAAGAGCCACGGTAACACCCGAACCACCCTCAACCTCGGCAAGGCGACCTTCGGCGCGCTGGAGAACGCCGCGAAGGCACGCGGTCCCCGCGCGCTGCGCGCCGAGGCCGACACCGGCGGGGTGAGCGACTGATGCGGGCCTTGGTCCAGCTCCGCGGCGAGGTCAACCAGGGCCAGGGCGTTCGGGACACGCTGGGGATGCTGAACCTCCACCGTGTCAACCACGCGACGCTCGTCCCGGAGACGGAGACGTACACCGGGATGGTGAACAAGGTGAACGACTGGGTGGCCCACGGCGAGCCCTCGACCGAGACGGTCGAGGCGCTCGTCCGTCGGCGCGGCGAGCCCGCCGAGGGCGATGCTGACATCGACGACGAGTGGGTGGCCGAGCACACGGACTACGACGACGTCGCGGCGCTGGCCGAGGCGCTCGCCGCCGAGGAGACCAAGCTCCAGGACGAGGGGCTCTCGCCGACGCTGCGGCTCCACCCGCCGCGTGGCGGTCACGACGGCATCAAGCATCCGGTCACGGAGGGTGGCGTCCTCGGCAAGCAGTCGACCGAGGAGATCGACCGGCTTCTGGAGGCGATGAGATGACATCCAAGAAACGACGACAGCGCGGCTCCCGCACGCACGGCGGGGGTTCGCACAAGAAGCGACGGGGCGCCGGCCACCGCGGCGGCCGCGGGCGTGCCGGCCGCGACAAGCACGAACAGTACCTCTACCCGCCGCTGGGCAAGTCCGGCTTCAAGCGCCCCCAGAAGGTACAGGAACAGGTCGAGACCATCAACGTCCGCGAACTCGACGAGGACGCGGTCGTCCTGGCCGCCGAGGGTGTGGCCGAGGAGACCGACGACGGCTACGAGGTCGACGTCCGCGATGTCGTCGAGGACGGCCACGATGCCGACGCCGTGAAACTCCTCGCGGGAGGGCAGGTCCACGAGTCGCTCACCGTCCACGCGGACGCGTTCTCCGACGGGGCCCGCGAGGCCCTCGAGGCCGCGGGCGGCGAGGCGGTCCTCACCGAGCGCGGCGAGGAGCGCCAGGCCGAGGCGGCAGCCGAGGAGGCCGAAGAAGATACAACGGACGAGACCAACGGGAACTAACGAATGAGCTGGAAGGAGACCGCCGAACCAGTGCTCACGCGGATGCCCGGCGTCGAGCGGCCGGAGGGTCACGTCCCCTTCCGGCGCAAGCTCGCATGGACAGGGGGCATCCTCGTGCTGTACTTCTTCCTCACGAACGTGTTCATCTACGGACTCGCGAGTGGGGGCGGCAACGACGCGTTCGGGCAGTTCCGGACCATCCTCGCGGGCGGGCAGGGAACCGTCTTACAGCTCGGAATCGGTCCGATCGTCACCGCATCCATCGTGCTGCAGCTACTCGGCGGTGCCGACCTGCTCGGCCTGAACACCCAGGAGAACCCGCGGGACCAGGCGCTCTACCAGGGGCTCCAGAAGCTGCTGGTGGTCGTCATGTGCGTCCTGACGGGGCTACCGATGGTCTTCGCCGGCGGGTTCCTGCCCGCCAGTCCGCAGCTCGCCCAGCAGCTGGGCATCGGTCTGACCGGCGTGCGGTGGCTGATGTTCGGCCAGATCCTCGTCGGCGGTCTCCTCATCCTGTTCATGGACGAGGTCATCTCGAAGTGGGGCGTCGGCTCCGGTATCGGCCTGTTCATCATCGCCGGCGTGAGCCAGCGCCTCATCGGCGGCTTCTTCGGCGTGCCCGGCGTCACCGCGAACCCGGGGTTCTTCTACAACTGGTACACCATCATCGTCGGTGAACAGCAGCTCGGGGCCGTCCTCTCCTCGCAGGGCATCCTCAACCTGCTCATCGAACCCGGGCAGATCCTGTTCCTGTTCACGACGGTCGCCATCTTCGCTGTCGTCGTCTACGCCGAGTCCGTCCGGGTCGAGATCCCGCTCTCGCACGCCCGCGTCAAGGGCGCACGGGGCCGGTTCCCGGTCAAGCTCATCTACGCCAGCGTCCTGCCGATGATCCTCGTCCGGGCGCTTCAGGCCAACATCCAGTTCCTCGGGCGCATCCTCAACTCCCAGTGGGCCGGGATGCCCGCCTGGCTGGGCACCTACGCGACCAGCGGCGGCGGGACCGCCGAACCGGTCGGCGGGCTGTTCTACTTCCTGGCACCCATCTACAGCTACCAGGACTGGATGTGGTTCCTCGGGACCACCTCCAACCCGCCGAGCATGATTATTGGCCGGGTGTTCGTGGACCTGTTCATCATGGTCGTCGGGGGCGGTATCTTCGCCATCTTCTGGGTCGAGACCGCGGACATGGGCCCGGAGGCGACCGCCCAGCAGATCCAGAACTCGGGGATGCAGATCCCCGGGTTCCGGCAGTCGCCGGGCGTCATCGAGAAAGTGCTCGAGCGGTACATCCCGCAGGTGACCGTCATCGGCGGCGCGCTGGTCGGGCTGCTGGCCGTCATGGCCAACATGCTCGGGACCATCGGCGCCGTCTCCGGGACGGGCCTGCTGCTGACCGTCTCCATCACCTACAAGCTCTACGAGGAGATCGCCGAGGAGCAGATGATGGAGATGCATCCGATGATGCGGGAGGTCTTTGGCGACTGACAATTCGACGAAGTTCAGTCCGCTAAACGGTTCTCCAATCCGGTTTCCCTCGACTCTCTCACCGGATAGCTGCCACCCGATCGGCGCTCCGCCGTCCACCGAGCCGAGGAACGAGAGCCCTGTTCTAGGTAACGGTCTCCGGTGACCGGATTACGAGTTTGAGACTACGGGGTCCTGCGAGGGCCGATCCAAGGGGTGAACTAACTGACGCGACCGTGGCCGACTCGTGTCCCGAGTCGACCAGCCCCGGGATACGTGCCTGACAGCTGCCAGGACCGTTGTGACCGATACGGAGGCTACGTTCAGCAGAGCGGTCCGACGGACCGCACTACTGGTCGCACGAGGAGGTGTTACTCGAGGAAACGGGTACTGACTGTCAGCAATCGCCGGAGAACGAGCGTGACCGGGACGCGAACAACCTGCTGCCACTGATGGCTCAAGAAGCGTTTCTCTCCACTGGTGTCACAGTAGCATCCGGTTGGTACTCGTACGTCACTCGAACCTGAGCCGAGTCCCTGATAACTCCGTTTAGCAGATAGTCTCCCCACGACTTCGCGCTAACGAGTTCGTAGGACAGATCCGCTGACAGGAGCCGGCGTGTATCGGCATCAACCACGATTTCGCCTGAGGGGTTCGTCAGGTGAACCGTCTGCTCACCGATGTTCTCAGTTCTCACGAACGACGACGATGGTTCGTAGAGGACGACTGTGTTATTGCGCCGTGTCTCGGTCCCGACCCGCTCGTACTCAGGGACCTGCAGATAGGTCATCACTAGCGAACCGTTCCACCACTCCTCGGGTTCCGGTTGCTCTCGTGCCGCTTCAACGACCGCCACTCCCTCCGACCGGTTCACGATCTCCGAGTCGCTGTGCGCGTCCACGACTCGGTCCACGACGGACTCGTTCGCGGCTTCAACCCGGTACACGGACTCCTCCGAGCCGTTCCAGTACCGGACACCGGTAACGGTAGCGAACGTCACCTCTGTCCGGATAGCTCCCCGTTCGGAAACGGCTATCGAACGCTTTTCGACTACATCCCCTTCCGAGTAGAACGTCCCCCCGGACTGCCCCGTTGCGACCGTCGGACTGAAGCGGTCAGCAGTCGTCGTTGCTGGCGGGCCAAGAGTGAAACTACCACCGAAGCCAACGGCGAGGAGCCCTGCGACGGCAACGACTGCGATCCTGTATCTCACGTACTAGCGCTCAGCCGAATCTGATAAAGCTCTGATGACCACCCACTGATGCGACCCGCGCAACCCGTCGTTTCCACGTCTGAGATACGCACCCGCTATTCGGCAGGGCGCTCGGGAAATGCTACCTCCACGGACAGTACAGCCCACGGAGGACAGCGACGCCGGAGTGGCCCCTCTCGCTTCGTAGATGCAACGCTACCAGTTCCGGACCTGTGTACACGCTGGGTAGCAGATCCGTGAGCACGCGGCAGGTCTTCGGGGACCAGCCGCCGGGTGCTCGTTCGCCGAGCGGCCCCGCAACTTCTGCGTTCGACGTCCTCGCGGATAGTCGCTGATGGACTGACGCTCGGCCACGCGTCGGGCCGAGGGCGCTTACGCGCTCGGGCCCAGCTCCGTCTCGCCCTCGGGGTCGGGCAGGGTGATGGCGTTGGTGAACGCGCCCTCGTCGTGCTCGTGCTCGTACTCGCGGATGGCGTTCATGATGATCTCCACGATGGACTCGCGCGACCAGCGCGCGGTGTTGAGCGACAGGTCGTAGAACGAGGTGTCGGTGACGTCGACGCCGTAGGCGCGCTCGAAGCGGCCGATCTCCTGGACCTCGCGCACGCGCATCTCGGACTCCATCTCCTCGCGGTCGGCGGTCCGGTCCACGCGGATCTCCTCGGGGGCGTCGAGCCAGATCCGCATGTCCGCGCGGTTACCGGCCAGCCAGCCGGCCAGCCGGGACTCCAGCACGAACCCCTTGTTCGAGGCGCCCCACACCTCGGCGACGCGCTGGAGCCGGCGGTCGATGAGGCGGTCGATCTCCGGGTCCTCGTCCGCCTTCGCCGAGAACTGCGTGAGGCTCATCTCACGCTCCGCGGCGAGTTCCCGGAACACCTCGCCGCCGTCGACCCGCTGAACCCCGAGTGTCTCGGCCAGTTCCCGGGACGTGCTCGACGCGCCGCTGCCCGGCGGCCCCGACACCGTGATGAGGAGGTTGTGCTCCATACTGGAACGCGAGGGGGCACCCGCCTGTATATTACGGTACCGCGGCGTCGGCCTCCCGGTTCGCCGGCAGACCGAAACCGTTGGCGCTGCAAAGCCCGGCCATGCTCGCCACCGATCCCGCCGACCGGCGGCGGTTGTTCGCCCGCGAGGTCGCCGCCCACCGCTCGCGCGACGACGGCGTAACCTTCGTCGCCACCAGCGCCGGGGGCGACTGCAGCCCGCGCCTGGCCTACGGCGACCGCATCGTCTCGATGGACCTCTCCGGTGCGGCCGTCCCCCGGCGGGCTGCCCGCGACGCCCTCGACGAACTGCTGAGCGAGTTCCCCGTCTTCAAGCTCAAACAGCCCGAGACCCGCCGCGCCAGCGGGGGGGCGGAGTACGTCTCCGCGCTCGCCGACGCCAAGCGCGCCGCCGACTTCCTCGAGGCCTGCTTCCGGGACGTCCACGGGTTCGGGCCCGGCTCCGAGGGCGCCGTCGCGGTCGGCGACTGCTGAACCGACCCCGGTCGGCCGGCGGGCCGGATTCCGGACGGACGCCGACCGCCCTCCACCCGCCTCCTGGGGACGGCGGCCTCCGTCCCCGCCGTCGGCCGGTATGCTGACACGACGAACGGTACTGGTCTGGGGTCTCCGGCTGGCATCGGGAGCGACGAGGAGACGGCGAACCCGAGTTCGGTGGCGCGGACGGCGGCGAGTGTGCGAAGCCCGGTTCGCTCGTCCAGCGGCTCCCTGGCGGGGTGGGCGTCGCCTCCATCCGGGGCGTCCGCATCGGGTGCGAGACTCCCGCGTCCCGTTCGGGGCCGTGATGCTGGAGCGGTGAACGGGCGCAGTTGGGCAGTATATCTCTCGAATCGTGGACGATAGACGGATATGTCGCCTGTATCGTGTCTGTTCCCGATTTTCCACCGTTCTACTTCATCTCGTCGGCGTACGCGTCGGCCAGTCGCGTCGGCTCGGGGAGCTTGTAGTCGCCGCCACAGCGCGCGACGACGCCGACGGCGGTCTCGGCGCCGATCCGGTGACCGGGGCTGACGTACAGCGGGTTGATGCGCCGGGAGTCGGGGAACTGCCGGCTCTGGTATACGTACCCGATGACCGTCCCGACCGGGGCGTCGACGTCGTCGTCCTCGCGGACCTCGATGGGGACCCGCGCGGTCTCGGGGAGCGCGTCGACGGAACCGCGGGGGGTACCACAGAGCAGCGACTTGGCGACGCCGACGCTGGGAACGTCCAGCGCCGTGCCGACGTGGGTCGCGAGCCCGGCCTGCCGGAAGTGGAGGCGGCCGCTGCCGTCGAACAGTGCCAGGTCGGGGTCGTGGTCGAGCGTCCCGAACGCCGCGAGGATGGGGCCGGCCTCCCGGAAGGAGAGCAGTCCCGGGACGTACGGGAAGTCGACCTCGACGGCGGCGTGGGTGCGTTCGACGACCTCGCCCCCGCGCCAGCAGACGATGGCGCTCACGGCCACCGTCGGGTCGCGGTCGGTTCGGAACGCCTGGTCCACGCCCGCGACGACCGGCGCCTCGGGGTCCCCGTCGCCGACGCGGGCGGGGTCGAAGGGGAGGTCGTCGCCGAAGACGGCCGCGTCGGCGATGTCGCGCTGGAGCGCCTCCATCGCCGCGCGAGAGAGGCTCGGGTCCGGGTCGAAGCGGGCGGGAGGCTCGCGCATCGGCCGGGTGTTGGCGGGCCACGGGCAAGGAACCTGTCGTCCCGCGCCGGACGAACGCGACGTGGGGGGAACGCTTAATCGGTGACGTGTGCAAGCCGGCGTATCAGGGGCGACTCAGGGATGGGAGTGGAGTGGGGTCGCGACTCGGTGGGAATCGAGGGGCCGCCGTCGGCCCCGGAGTGCTGCCTGGCGCTCGTCGCGATCGGGTACGCCGCCGCGGCCGCCGCCGTCACGCCGCGACCGCCGGCCGAGGGGCTGGCACTCTGGCTCGTCGACGCGGCCGCGACGGGCGACGTCGAGGTCGAGCCACTGGCGGCCGCCGCGGCGCAGGGGCGCCCGGCCCGGGCCCGGGCCGGGCGGCGGGGCGGCGCCCGGGGGCGCCCCCGCGGGCGGGCGGGCGCGCGCGGTCCCCGCCCCGGCCGCCGGCCCCCGCCCGCGCCGGCCCCCCGCGGTC
>ERZ1034569.532-NODE-532-length-13757-cov-38.680485_pt1 | contig 13757 bp, 10 predicted proteins | sample MGYA00520706_ERZ1034569 | MGnify/ENA primary metagenome ERZ1034569 (study PRJEB33760, sample SAMEA4777722) | hypersaline lake metagenome | biome: hypersaline environment; feature: brines | place: Spain | collected 2014-08 | depth 0 m ...
CCCATGGAGACGCCTGTCGCAGTTTTGCCGATGGGAGCGACAATCTTTGATCCGAACGATGTGAGCGACAATCTTTGATCCGAGCGTTGTGAGCCTCGCTGTGTTGTACTCCGTGTCTGATCGTTGGTCGTGTGCCGTTCTCAGACAACTCGCCGGACAGCTCACTCCATGCGCGTTGTCGGGCGCTGACGTTCCGGAGATCATTCCCGTGGACACAGACGCACTCCCTGCCGACAGACGATGACTCGCTGCTATACCCCCGCGAGACAGCGACGACATCAGCTGGCTTGAACCAGCCGTTGGGAAAAAATGTGGCCGCTGCCGAGTGCGGTATCATCGTTGAAGCGGTCTGAGCCCTCGTCACTTCACGACAGTAACGGGAACGGGTGCCCGCCGTACGACCTTTTCAGCGACACTTCCAAGCAACACACGCGCCGTTCCTTTGCGTCCGTGGCTACCGATGTAGACCGCATCGGCGTTCTCTGCATGGGCTGTGATGACCTTCTCAGGGTCGCCGACCTCGGCGACTGTTTCGATCGTGCCCTCATGGCCAGCGTCGACGGCAGCATCCTGTGCGGCCGCCAACACCTCCTCGGCTTGTTCCTCGGACGCGTCGATGGCCTCGCTGGTTGGCTGCACGACAGCACCACGTCCTGCCTGTGTGCCCAATCCGTACGCATGGATGAGCGTTAGCTCGGCGTCCGGCTCTTCCTCGACGGCGTAGCTGAGTGCTTTCGTTGACTGTTCTGAGCTGTCGACTGGAACGATAATCTGTTTCGCCATATCTCCGAGCGAACGTTGTTCACACACTGTGGTAAAATCGCTAGGGGGTTCGTATGCGATGGGAAAACTCCGTTGTATTACTCACTAGTCAATATGTGACCAAGTGTACGGATATATGCCGATATAGTCGACAAACACGGTGTTTGATGTGATGCATGCCTGTTTCAAATTTTATACGTCCGATTCGGTTGCCATCTACTCGGTCGCGGCTGTGGGCTGGCATCTCACCGCGGCTCACCGCGCCCCAGTCACACCCACGAGAGCGCATGCAAGCCACGTTACCCCTGATAAACTAATAGATATCTTATTGGTCTCGCCAACCCGTCGAATAACGCCCTGAGACCGCTGGATACAGACAACTGCATGCGACTCGGTGGGGAATACCGTCGACTGAAACCGGGGCGTCTGCCGCCGCTACACCGGATACACACAACTGTATTGGGCGTCTCGCCGAATTTGGAAGAATAGCAGTATGATGGCCTTTCAGCGTCTCTAACTACTGTTTTGATAAAATTTCGCGTCGCAAATCATCTAAACCGTAGATAGTTATAAATACATCCTATCATAGGGAGGGAGTGATGTGCTCGATCAGAGGCAATCGACGGCGACGACACCGACGGAGCGAGTCACACACAGAGGTGGTCTGGCCATGATATCAAACAACTGTCACTCGGCGGACGGCTGGGAGTATCGGCCCGCGTTCGAACGACGTGAGGGGGGTGAGAGCCGATGGTCGATCTGACCTTAGCACTCCTTGCACTCCTTCCGCTGGCGACGATTGCGGTGTTGATGGTTGGGCTCTATCAACCCGCAACACGGACAATGCCGCTCGCGTGGGGGGTTGCAGCTGCCGCGGCGTTTATCGGCTGGCAGATGTCACCGCGGCTGATCGCCGCCGCGTCGATACGAGGCGCGCTGACGGCGACACGGATACTGGTGATCGTGTTTGGGGCGATCCTCCTGTTGTACACGCTGAAACAGTCCGGTGCCTTCGAGGTCATCAACGCCGGCTTCGCCTCGATCAGCGACGACCGACGCGTGCAGGTTATCCTGCTCGTCTTCCTCATGGGATCGTTTATCGAGGGGGCAGCCGGATTCGGGACGCCAGCCGCGATCGTCGGCCCGCTGTTGGTCGGGTTGGGCTTCCCGCCGTTGGCGGCGGTTGTTGTCGCGCTGACGGGCAACATTCTCGCGATCACCTTTGGCGCGGTCGGAACACCGCTGATCATCGGCCTTCGTGACGTGGTGTTTGTTGAGGGAACAAGCGCGGCACAACAGGTGGTTCAGCAGGGCGGCTTCGAAAGTGTCGGCGCGTACGTCGCTCAGATCGGTGTATGGGCGGCCGTTATCCACGCGATCGCCGGCATCGCGATCCCGTTTATCGGCGTGGCGATGATGACCCGCTTCTTCGGCGAGGAGCGGTCAATACAGCCGGCCCTCGAGGTGTTGCCGCTGACCCTGTTTGCGTGGGCATCCTTTGCGATCCCCTACGTCGCAACAGCGTACTTCCTTGGGCCGACGTTCCCGGCACTACTGGGGGCGATGATCGGGCTCCTTGTGGTGACAACGACGCTGCGGGCTGGCTATTTCATCCCCGACGACGAGTGGGATTTCGGGCCGCAACGCCAGTGGCCGGATCACTGGGTCGGCAGCATTGATCCCGGCGAAGGCGTCGGTACGACAAGCCGGAGTCAGGATGGAGCGGTCGCAACTGATGGCGGGACAGCAACGTTTGAGGAGTCCCATTCCCAGGATATGTCGCTTGGAATGGCCTGGATGCCGTACATCCTCGTTGCCCTCCTGCTTGTCGTGACCCGTGTTATCGGGCCGATCCAAAGCTTCCTCGCCTCAAACGGTGTGTTGATGTGGAATAACATCCTTGGAACACCATTTTCCGAGGGCGTCGAGCTACTCTATCTTCCCGGGAGCCTTTTCGTCCTTGTCGCGGTGGTCACCTACGGGCTCCACGGGATGAGCACCGACGAGATCAAAGCCTCCTGGAGCGAAGCCGTCCGGAATATCGCGCCGGCCGTTATCGCGTTGTGGTTTGCGGTCGCAACCGTCATGATCATGCAGCGAACCGGGAGCACGATCGTCCTGGAAAGTGCACCGACTAGTGCCGGGATGCTCGGCTTACTGTCGGAGGCGACAGCGAGTGTGACCGGGCAGCTGTTCCCGTTTTTCTCGGGCTTTATCGGTGCCTTTGGCGCGTTCATCGCCGGCTCGAACACGGTCAGCGATATCCTGTTTGGGCTGTTCCAGTTCCAGGCCGCCCAGCAGATCGGCGCGCCGACACAGATTATCGTCGCCGCACAGGCGGTTGGTGGGGCGATCGGCAACCTCATCGCGATTCACAATGTGGTGGCCGCCCTCACCGTGGTTGGGCTTATCGGTGAGGAGGGACGCGTCATCCGTCTTGAGTTGATCCCGGTGTTGTACTACGGCGTGGTCACGGGCATACTGACGCTCATTCTTGCCTTTGTCGTGGTACCGGCCGGGTTCTAAGGCGGACTCCCACCGCCTTCGCTTTCGAGAGAGTACAAACAGCAGACGAGAGATAGTGTCACACCGGGCGTGACCGATGCTGTGATCGCGGCAGCAGTAGAACAACATTTATCATTAAAAACCGTTATAATTACACAGATGACCACAGCTAGCATGAAATCAACAACTGAACAGTTCGTTGACCGACTCGAAGAGTTCGGTGTGTCGTGGACAATCACCCGTCCCGACGAGGCCGAGACAGCAATCACGTCGGCCGCAACAACGCCGGCAGTTGGTGTTTCCCCGGCGATCGACGGCGTGTCGCTCCCGCCGACCGTTGAGCAAGCACTCTCCCCATCAACGCTGGATGCGGCCGCGACCGGGGTTACTGAGGCGACACTCGGCGTGGCCGACTACGGGAGTCTCGTGATCCCGACAACCCGGGCAGGTATCGAACCGGTCAGTCTGTTTGCTGACCAGCATATCGCTGTGCTCCGTGAACGCGACATCGTTCCGGGAATGGACGACGCGCTGGCCGAGCGTGGGGACGCCTTCCGCACCGACGACTGGAGTGGGATTATCGCAACCGGCCCCAGTGCGACCGCCGATATGGGCGCGCTGGTGACAGGAGCACACGGGCCAAAAACCGTTCACGCAATCATCGTCCAATCATGAGCTCAAACAACGCTTCGAACACAACCAAAGCAGCGCGTATCAACCACATCCTCGAAACAGAGGGTGATGCGGTCGCCGACAACACACAGGGGTTCAATCAGGGTCGCTACGACTCCGTCGCCAAGCTTGACGACTACGAGGGGCTCAAAACGGAGGCGCGGGCGATCAAGGAGGACGCCATTGAGCGACTTCCCGAACTCATCGATGACCTCCGGGATGCGATCGAGGCCAACGGCGGGACGCTGTATCTTGCCGACGACGCCGATGACGCAAACGCGTATATCAGTGATGTTGTCGACGATGTCGGCGGCGAGCGCGTCGTCAAGAGCAAATCGATGACAAGCGAGGAGATCGAACTCAACGAGGCGCTGGCGGACAACGGCACCGACGTTGTCGAGACCGACCTCGGTGAGTGGGTACTCCAAGTTGCCGACGAGGCCCCCTCACACATTGTCGCGCCAGCGATCCACAAATCCCGGGAGGGGATCGCCGACCTCTTTACCGAGCAGTTCGACCCCGACGAGTCGCTTGAAACCGCCGAGGATCTCACGATGTTCGCCCGCGAAAAGCTGGCCGAGATGATCACGGCGGCCGATGTCGGCGTTACGGGCGCGAACTTTGTGACCGCCGATTCGGGGACGATGGCACTCGTCACAAGCGAGGGCAACGCCCGCAAAACAATCACCGCCACTGACACCCATATCGCCGTTGCGGGCGTCGAAAAGGTGATCCCGACCGTCGAGGATCTCCACCCGTTTATCGAGCTGATCGGCCGCTCGGGAACCGGCCAAGACATCACCTCCTACATCTCGCTGCTCACGCCGCCGGTCGACTCGCCAACACTTGATTTCGACACCGATACACTCGGCTCGGCCGACGATCGGGCGTTCCATCTCGTGTTGATCGACAACGGGCGGATGGCGATGCGTGACGACGACGAGCTCCGCGAAACGCTGTACTGTATCCGTTGTTCGGCGTGTTCGAACTCCTGTGCCAACTTTCAGCAGGTGGGTGGCCACGCATTCGGCGGCGAGACCTACTCCGGTGGGATCGCAACCGGCTGGGAGGCCGGCGTTGAGGGCCTCGACACCGCCGGGGAGTTCAACGACCTCTGTACCGGCTGTTCGCGGTGTGTCAACGCCTGTCCGGTTGGGATCGATATCCCGTGGATCAACACGGTCGTCCGCGACCGGATCAACCGTGGCACAGACGCCGAACTCGACTGGCTTGTCGACGGGCTCACCCCGGATGCCGAGCCGGCTGGGCTTGATCTCGGCAAGCGGCTGTTTGGGAACTTCTCGACGCTTGCCCGGCTTGGCAGCGCGACAGCACCCATCTCAAACTGGCTCGCCAACAACCGTCTCTCCCGGCAGGTGATGGAACGTGTTGCGGGGATCGATCAACGGCGGGAACTGCCATCGTTCCAGCGGGAGACGCTCCGAGACTGGATGGCAGACCGGCCGTCCGTCTCCGACCCCGACCGCGAAGTCGTGCTCTTTGCCGATGTCTACACCAACCATGTGCAGGTCGACCGCGGAAAGGCTGCGGTGCGTGTCCTTGAAGCACTCGACGTTGCGGTGCGGCTGGCAGATGTGCGCGCCAGCGGTCGCGCTCCACTGTCACAGGGGATGATCTCGACGGCCCAGACACACGCGGAGGCGGTCGCCGCCGACCTCACGCCACACATCTCGGCTGGCCGCGACGTGGTCGTAATCGAGCCCAGCGATCACGCCCTGTTCCAGCGGGAGTACGAAAAGCTCCTTGACGCCGAGAGCCACACACAGCTTGCCGACAACAGCTACGAGATCTTCGAGTATCTCTATGGGCTCTTGGCAAACGGGGCCGACGAGACGGCACTGTCGGCGGGTGACGGCGAGGAAATCGCCTACCACAGCCACTGCCAGCAGCGAACCCTCGGCGTCGATCGGTACACCGAGACGGTGTTGGAGGATCTCGGCTACGATGTGGTGACCTCGGACGTTGAGTGCTGTGGGATGGCCGGAAGCTTCGGTTACAAGAAAGACTACTACGATGTCAGCATGGCCGTCGGTGAGGAGCTTACATCGCAGTTCACCACACCGGAGACCGACGATCGAACCGTCGTCGCCAGCGGCACCTCCTGTCTCGACCAGCTTGACGACCTACTGCAACGACCATCGAAACATCCGATCGAACTGCTCGCCACAGCGGGGCCAGCTTAACACCGGCTGAGTCGACTCAACAACCCATTGAACTCCAAGGCTACCCCCTCACGCCGGGTGACGTCGACAGCGTAGGCCGACAACACCGACCGCACGGCGTCGAGAAACCGGTCAACATCAACGGAGCCATGAACGCGGACGACCTGTGTGTCTCCCGTCGACGGCTCGATCGCGACCGCCTCGCGTCCGATCCAGCCGCCGTCGTACACCCGAAGCGTTTCAAGATCGTTGTACGGCAGTTTGGTCACAGTTTCGGCGGCTTCAAGCGCGGCTGCCAGCCCCTCACTGTTGATGTGGTCGACAAAGGCGGCCGCCCGACGCGATGGCGAGCCGACCGTGAGATCCAGTGGCGTCAGATAGCCATACTCCACGAGCAGCAGCTGCTTCGACCGAAACAACAGATCAACCAATCGGAGCGGAAGGGCCCCCCGCATCGTGAAGCTGAGGTGAATGTGAACGGCCGCGGAGTCAGAGTTGGCGGGGTCTTTGTCGGTCATGAAAACCAGCCTCGTGCCCGCTCGGCGTCGTCGACGGTTCCAGCCGCTGCCATCTTTGCCCGCGCCACGCGATACATGACGGCGATCTGGATGACACCGTATCCGAGCCACAGAAGCCCACCGCCGACCTCACTCCCGATAACGATCGCCTCCGTTTCAAAGATCCCCCACCCAAGCTGGTTTGAAAGGTAGATCCCGGTCAACAGCACGCTGAAGTAGCCGAAAAAGCCGGCAGCAAACCACATCGAAACGATGCGCCCCCACCCCGGCATCGTATGTTCAGGCAACCGTACCGTGTTGACCCACTGAACAGCAAGGATGTACGGCCACATCATCAGCCCGGACATCGACGCACCAACCACCAACAGCCCAAACGGGTTTTCAACCGACAGTGGCAAGAAGAGAATAACGATCCCCCACGCACAAAAAACGGTTAACAGCGTCCAAAACACCTGTGAGAGGCTCCAGCCCGCATCCCGCCCGTAGAGCTCGTAGATGATATCGGAGCTGTTCCGGACAAACGATTCAACGATGGCGTACTCGGTTGTGAACAGTGCTAAAAACAACAGCGCGTAGATCACGACGCTGGTAACTGACCCCACCACAGGGACGACCTCGACCAGCCAGATATCGACGGCTGTCCCGGTTGATCCGGCCGCATACGTGAACATGACAAGCGTGAGAATCGTTGTGACGACCACGAGCCCGAAAAAGAAGGTCAGCAGGTGCTCCAACTGAGTCACCCGCCACCACCCCCGCCAGCGTTCAAGATTGACCCGGTTGGGCACGAACGAAAACCCGTTTCGATGAACCGTCTCGGGGTCATCACCGGCAAATGGGTTTTTGATTCGCCCCTGATACCGTCCCATTCCGTACCCCTTTTCACGAATCCACAGGCTCTGTGAGAGGTTGAGATAGCCCCCAGCACCGGCATAGGCCAACGCACCGAGCAGAATCGCGACAGTCTCAACCTGGAGCTGTTCACCGGAAAGCGTCAGATTTGTCGGCACCGACAGAACTGTTTCGACCGACCCGACAAGGGCAAACAGCAGGATTGCGAGGCCGATCGAGACCGTCACAAGCAGGAGTTGGAGCTTCTCGACGATGTTGTACATCAACGGAGCCATCTGGTATGTAAGCCAGATGAGCACCATGAGCGCGATCCCGAGCAGTCGCCAGCCACTGATCTCAGCACCGAGGATGCCGTAGGTTCCGAGCGAGAGCCCCGCAGCACCGATCTTGGCGGCACTGGCCGCCCACCCCGGCCACCCGAGTGAGAGAAACCCACCGAGCAGTAGTGCCAGCGGAACCGTTGGGTGGAGCCGTTCCATCGCCCGAAAGATGCTTTCGCCCGTCGCCAGCGTCCACCGCTGGATCTCGGTGTTGACAACGAAGTGTACAAACACCGCCAGCAGAAACAGCCCAAACAACGCCCAGCCAAACCGGGCGACAAGCGTCGGCCAAAACAGCGTTTCCCCGCTTCCCAGCGAGGCACCGAGCATGATCGCACTTGGCCCGACAACGTACTTTAGTTTCGGCACCTTTGGGAGGTCAGACCGTTTAAACTCCCCGTCGTCGCCCGTTTCGTTGTGTATTGGTGTCTGTGATGCCGTCTCAAGATTGTCGTAGGCGACCGGCGTGTAGGTCGATGTGGGGTAGGTTGCATCCGTCGGATCGGCGTAGATATCGCCGTCTGTCACCGGCTCCTTTTCGCCCGGCGACGCCGAATCTGGGTTATCCATTGGCGATCTGCCCCCGTCGGAATACCATCGACAGTGCCACCGTAATCTCACGCACAGCAGCCCGATCGATCCACACAGATCGGTCGGCTACACCTGTGTACACGCTCATGCTCGTCGGAACTATCCCTTGACAAAGTACCAGACGTGGTCACGTTGTAACTCAACGTCGACATTCGGCAGATCGGCCAGCTCGGGTTCGATCATCTCCCACCATTCGTCGGCTGTTTTGCAGCCGGCAGTGTTGTCAGGGAAGACCGTTGTGAGAACCTCCATCTTGCTCGCCTCAGGGTTGTCCCTGATGTAGTCGTAGGCCGCCCGAAGGGCCTGTCGACGCGCTTTGAGAACCTCCCCGGAGCCAGGCAGTTCGGCGTCGGCGATCTGCGTATCGACCGTCGGATCCCGCTGTGTCGACGCCACCGGCTCCGCACTGTCGGTGGCAACGGGCATCGGAATCCACCAGACACGGCTTCGAGCACCAACCTTTCGCGTTTCGAGAGCCCCTGTCTCCACCAGTTCGCCGAGTTTGTTGTGTGCGGTGCGACGAGAACAGTTGACAGCATCCATCACGTCGCTTGCGGTCAGCGGTTTGGCCCGATCCGAGCGTTGTTCAAACACCGCCAGAACATCAGCCAGAGTAAACTCCATCTGTTGGGTCGCAGATGGGTGATCGCCTGAGCTATCTGGTGGTTTGTCCATACAGTACCCTAGTGCACACCTGTGTAATAGTTTTCCATTAATGCTCATGAATTTTTATACGATCGCGGAATAAAATCTGTGTGTGACATCGATAGATATTGCTGTTCTTGATCAGACGATCCACGGGATGTCGGCGCGTGAGTATCGTGACACCCTCGATGGGCGGCTGTCGTCACAGACAGTCAAACTGGTTGCCACACCAAGTGAGTACGATGAGCTCCTTCCGTCGGCACGGATCATCACGGGCTTCGAGATCGACGCCGAGGCGGTCGACCGCGCGGCGAATCTCGAGCTGTTTGCGTGTACCTTTGCCGGAACGGATCATCTCCCGCTCAGCGCGTTCGAGGCCAACGACGTACAGGTGACAAACGCCTCCGGCGTCCACGGGCCGAACGCTGCCGAACAGGCGCTTGCCTCCGTGTTGTCGTTTGCACGGGGCCTCGATCACGGTTGGGCTCAATCACAGGCGGGGACATGGAGCCACTATCAGGCGGATGAACTGTACGGCTCGACAGTCACCGTTGTGGGGATGGGGTCGATCGGCGGCGCGATCATCGACCGGCTTGCTCCGTTCGGCGTCGAAACCATCGGGGTTCGCAACTCACCATCGAAAGGGGGTGATGCCGATACGGTCGTCGGGATCGAGCAGCTACCCGAGATCCTGCCACGCACAGACTATCTCGTACTTGCGTGTCCGCTAACCGAGGAAACCACACAGCTGGTGGATACGGCGGCTCTCGAACGCCTGCCACCGGATAGCGTCGTCGTCAACATCGCACGCGGACAGGTGGTCGACACCGACGCGTTGCATGCTGCACTCCAGACAAACGAGCTTCGCGGGGCGGCACTTGATGTGACCGATCCGGAACCGCTGCCGGACGACCACCCGCTGTGGAGTCACAACAACTGTCTGATCACGCCACACAACGCCGGGCATACGCCACGCTACTGGGATCGGATGGCAGACATCATCGCTGAGAATGTCGACCGACTGGAGACCGACGAGCCGCTTCGAAACCAGGCAAACTAAAAAACGGCGACCCCGGGGTGTTAGGCTACCGAACTGGTGAGGCCGACGCCGAGTGCGTCGTTTGTCAGCTGGCGGCTCGTCTCGGCGTCGGTGTCTGTTGCCAGCGCGCGGATCGCATCGATATTTTCGGGTATCACGTCGGCCTGCTGGTGAATGGCCTGCAGCAGCGAGAGCGACCGGCCGTCGACCGAAAGTGAGTCCGACCAGACACAGTTTTCCCACACATCGCCGCGCGGTCGCCCCCGGTCGTGGGCTGACTCCCGCAGATCCGCACAGCTATCCTGCCCACAGCCACTGGTGATGAGTTCGACGCGACGCTCGTCACCCAGACAGGTGCGAACAGCATCAGTACGCGGCGCGCGCTCCAGATGCACCGTGAGGCTGTGGAGGTGCATCAGCGTCGCCGGCACGGTCACACCCTTTGTCATCACGTCGATCGCGGGCAACACGGTTTGGAGGTCGGACGCGTGGTGTGAGGGGACGGTCACAGGATCGGGTAGAATATCGTTGATCGGCCCTCGATCCGACTGGGTTGGATCACCACCACGGCGGATCAACGTGCAGTCGACCGACTCAACGCCAAACTGCTCGTTGAGCGGCGAGAGCAGGCGAGCCAGCCCCGTTGTGTTACACGATACCACCCGCGTTGACCGCTGACCGACCGTTTCCTCGTAGTTGGCTCTGGCACAGAAGCTCGCCGGTGCCACGGTCGACTCCTCGCCACCCTGAAATACGACCGCCGTGTCGGTCGTCATATACTTTGCGGCGTTGGCCGCACCGACGCCGGCGGGCGTCGCATCAACGACGACATCACTCTCGGCGATCAGTACCTCCGTACTGCCCGCGACAGGCACGTCGCAGCCACCGGCCGTCTTCTCCTCACCGGTTTCGGGGGCGTACATCTCGAAGCCACGGTCGACCGCCGCCGCCGCCTCGTGATCCAGTGAGCGTTTGCTCACACCGACGACAGCCATATCGGACTGTGCCTCGACCGCAGCCGCAACCCGCTTTCCGATCGTCCCGTACCCGTTGACTCCAACGTGAATCATCGACCCTCCGCCCGACGCCGCGTTGAGGACGGCTGTTCCCGGCATCTACCGTTGATCCGATCGGCTTCGCTGGTGAGTAACTGACACATGTGATACAACTGTTGTGACGCCTCGATAGTGGGCATCACTGGTGACTACTGGCCTCAGGATCAAAAGGGTACGCTGACTCACAATCCAGTTAATTTCTCGCCGTTTTCCGGGTAAAGATATTTTATTTTATGTATCATATTTAGTATATTAAACGACAGCCAAATCAGGCCGATTATACACAGGGTTTTCAGGTCGTGATAACTGTGCTCACGCCGGTTTTAAATATTCGAACGACAATGGATGCTGTATGTCGCACGTTCTCCGGCTAACGAATCAGAGAACTGACCGTTCTAACGCGGGCGGTAAGGCGATGTCACTCCACGAACTGCACCAGACCGGTGCAGACGTGCCAAGTGGGTTTACTGTGACAACACAGTCATACAGAGATCATCTCGAAAAGATCGCGCTGGGTGACGTGGACACGTATCTCTCGACCGGTGATATCGATGCCAAATCAGCTGAACTACGAGATGAGATCCTGACCACGCCTGTCCCGTCGGCGGTTTCGGATCGGATTCTCCAGATCTACGACGATGAGTTTACCGACGACGACCGGGTTGCCGTCCGCTCGTCGGCCACAGCCGAGGATATGGAGGATGCGTCGTTTGCCGGCCAGCAGGATACCTATCTGAACGTGCGGCGTGGTGATCTCATCGAACGTGTCAAGGAATGTTGGGCCTCACTGTTCACAAAGCGGGCGTGTGTTTACAGAGAGCGGAACGATATCTCCCATGAGGACGCTGAGATGGCCGTCGTCGTCCAAGAGATGGTTGATGCGACGGTCAGTGGGGTGTTGTTCACAAACGACCCCGTCAGCGGGGACGACGAGATGACAATCGAGTCCGCTTGGGGGCTTGGCGAGGGCGTTGTTTCCGGCGAGGTCACACCGGATCGATTCGTTGTCGACGGCGACACCGGCGAGCTGCTGACGACAGATCTCTCGACAAAACGCCAACAGTTTACATGGAACGGCGACAACACGGAGCTTATCGCGGTGGCTGAGGAAAAACAGGATACCAGAACACTGAGCGACGACCAGATACAGGCCCTCTGGACAACAGCCCAGGAGATCACAGACTACTTCGGGGAGCCACAGGACATCGAGTGGGCGATCGACGACGGCGAGCTATACATCCTGCAGTCCCGACCGATCACGTCGATTACCAGCAGCGCGACGGCTGACACCGAAACCGGTGTTATCGTCGAAGGACTCGGTGCCAGCCCGGGCACCGCGGCGGGCACAGTGCGGCTTATCCAGCAGATCGATGAAACCGACCGGGTTACCGGTGATGATATCCTTGTTACAGGTGTTACGACCCCCGATATGGTTCCGGCCATGCAACGGGCGGCCGCAGTTGTCACCGACGAGGGCGGGATGACGAGTCACGCGGCGATCGTCTCACGAGAGCTCGGTGTTCCGTCGGTTGTCGGTGCAACCGATGCCACCGAGATACTGAGTGACGGCCAGGAGGTGACCGTTGATGGCGACAAGGGTGTTGTTACCGCGGGCGCGGACACGGAGGTCGCAGACGAACAGACAGACGATGTGGAGTCGTTACGCCCGGAGACGCCGGTCACACCGATGACCGCAACAGATATCAAGGTCAACGTCTCGCTTCCGCAGGCCGCCGAGCGAGGGGCTGCAACGGGTGCCGATGGGGTCGGACTGCTTCGGTTGGAGCATCTGATCTTGGGGCTCGAACAGACGCCGACAAGCTACATTGAGGAACACGGTGAAAACGCGTTTGTTAACAAACTTGTCGAAGGCATTCAGACGGTTGCCGATGAGTTCTACGCCAGACCCGTCCGCATCCGAACCCTCGATGCCCCGACCGACGAGTTCCGCAAGCTCCAGGGTGGCGAATCGGAGCCCGTTGAGGACAACCCGATGCTCGGCCACCGCGGGATCAGGCGGTCACTTGAGACGGAAACGGTCTTTCGGTACCAACTGGAGGCGTTCCAGCGGCTACGAGAGGTCGGTTACGACAACGTTGAGATCATGTTCCCGCTTGTCAACGACGGCGACGATGTTGACAACATCATGGAAATCATGGCAGACGTTGGGATCGATGCAGACAAAACACGGTGGGGTGTGATGATCGAGACGCCCGCAGGCGCGTTGCAGGCGGAGTCGATCACCGACCGGCCGGTCGATTTTGTCTCCTTTGGAACAAATGATCTGACACAGTACACCCTCGCCGTCGACCGGAACAACGAACGTGTCTCCGACCGGTTTGACGAAACACATGATGCTGTCCTCTCGCTTATCACGGATGTCATCGAGATCTGCCGAGCAAAGGATGTCGATACGAGCATCTGTGGTGAGGCGGCGTCAAAAACGACGATGATCCGCCAGCTGATCGACGCGGGTGTCACCTCACTCAGCGTGAACATCGATGCGGTTCGGGACACCCAACACGAGGTGAAGCGGCGTGAGCAACGGCTGCTGCTTGATACCGCACTTGAAGACCGCTCAGACTGATCATCCAGACGCCGTGTGAGCCAACCGT
>ERZ1034569.533-NODE-533-length-13729-cov-14.328726_pt1 | contig 13729 bp, 11 predicted proteins | sample MGYA00520706_ERZ1034569 | MGnify/ENA primary metagenome ERZ1034569 (study PRJEB33760, sample SAMEA4777722) | hypersaline lake metagenome | biome: hypersaline environment; feature: brines | place: Spain | collected 2014-08 | depth 0 m ...
CCGCGAGCGAGTGCTCGTGCCATCGCCGCGCGTCTGTCGGTGTCGTGCTCGTCGTATGGCACCCGCGCCCACCACAATACAACACGAGCGCTCGCGTCGTACGGCACTCGCGTCCACCACAATACGACACTCGCGCCGACCCCGATACAACATCAACACCCACCGCAATACGACAGCAGCGCCAGCCCCGATACGACACGAGCGCGCCTGTCGTCTACGAAAACACCATCTTACGCAGTCTGACACACAGAAGATACAAACCCCCGGAGCGTCTCTCCCGAGGTGCAGCGCTCCGACGCCACGGCGACGCGTCGAGACGGCGCGTCGAAAACGGCGGGGTGTAGGCCCACCCCACCGGAGTGCTGCGGAGAACCACAGCAATGGAAGACTCCACCCCCGACGCTGAAAGGCGTACCGCCACCGACCAGTGCAGTGACACGTCGTCCGTGAGCGACGACGACCGCGCGAGCGAGGCGGCACAGTCGAGCGCCGACCACGCGACCGACGGCGAGCGGACGACACTCGACCAGTTGACGGAGATCGAGCCCGTCGCGGTGAACCTCGCGGCGTTGGATCTCTCCGAGCGGGAAATTGCGGCGACGCTCCGGGCACACGCCCGCACCACGTCGCTCACGACCGCAGAGGCCGCCCAAGCGATCGAGCGCGGCCGGCTCAACTCGGCGACGCTCACCGCCGCGCGAACGGAGGTTCGTGAACTCGCGTCGCTGCTGGACGATCTGAGCGACTGAGGAGGGGTCGCTTGTCCCGACTGCGGTTTTTTCGCTACCAGTTCGACACGTTGGCGTTGTCGATGTCCCTGCAGTCGCCGTCGTCGGGCGGCCAGCAACGGGTTGCGGGCGCGTCAGTCACCCAGCGCGTCACTCCACCACACCGGTCGCGGCGGCCGCTCAGTCCCGTTGTGGGGGTTCCTCCCCGTCGTGACGTTCGGGCTCTCGAACGACAGTAAAACACATCGATAGAGGTGTGTCGGGTCACAGCCAGACCGTCGAACAGCCCGGCAGAGTAGGAGTCGAGCAGACGTGAGCCGGCGATCTAGTGGGCCGATACCGTGTGCCGATGTCGACGAGAGAGCGGCTCGGTCGCTGCGAGTTGCGTCGCCACTCACGTCTCGTCTCGGGTCTGTGCCCTCACGACCGACGTGACCGCCGCCTCAGAGACCATCTCGATCCGGGAGTCCTCTCTGAGCGTCTCTAGGATCGTCTCCGGTTGTTCGCCGAACTGGAACTCGAGGAACATGCCGGAACTCGGCCCGTGGCTCCGCCGTTCGAAGTCGACGAGCGAGTACGTGGTCAGTTCCTTCATCTTGTTGACGTACGACTCCTGTTGGTACTGATCTGCGTCGACAGACTCCGTCAGAAACTGGTACACTCTGTAGCCTGTCGTGCTCCGCGCGGTTTCGTCGGCCGTCTCCACGGCGACGGCCGCAGTGGCGTACAAGCAGAGTTTCTTCTGGGTGCTGATCCCTCGGATCACTTCGAGAACACGGTTCTTCTCGACTTTGTCCTGTGCCTGACGAACGTGGTGTTCGGCCACCTGGTCGTCACCCTCTCGCTCGGCCAGTTCACCGGCGACGCGGATCAGGTTGATCGCTTTTCGTGCGTCTCCGTGGGTCTGTGCGGCGAACGCCGCAGCCAGTGGGATGACATCGTCGGTGATGACACCCTCGTAGAAGGCGTCCCTCCGTCGACGGAGGATCGCCTGTAGCTGGTTCGCGTCATAGTCGTCGAAGTGAACGTCTTCCGGGGTGAACGAGCTCAGAGCACGACTGCCGACAGATTCCATCACCTTCGTATCGTTCGAAATGGCGACGACGGAGATGTACGAGTCGAGGCTGTCGCCGGCCCCGGCCCGCGAGAGCTGGTAGAGTAGTCGGGAGAACGCTGGCTCCTGTTTGTCTCGTCGACCCACAAGCATGTCCAACTCGTCGAGAACGAACACGACCGCGTCGAAGTTCTCGTCGACGATGCGGTAGAGTTCGTCCAACTTCTCTTTCGTCGCGACGCCGTGTTTTGGTACGTCGACGGTCACTCCGGCCTCTGTGGCCGTCTCCTGTGCGAGTTCGTAGACGGCGACACCGAGTGTGTCGAGATCCTGGCAGTTCACTTCGACTGCTCCAAATCGAATATCGCGCGTGTCACAGACCTGACTGATGTTCTCACAGACGGCTTTCGTGATGAGAGACTTTCCCGTCCCCGACGGGCCGTACAGGAAGAGGTTGGGCGGTCGATTGTCACCCAGAGTGACGCGGAGCATCTTCGTGACCTTCCGTAACTGACTGTCTCGGCCGACGATCCGATCCTCTTCGACGACGTAGTTCGGGTCGAGAAGTGAGCGGTTACGGATGAGTCCGTCCTGTTCGTCGAACTCTAAGAGCATCTCCTCAATGGACTGTGGAGCCGACGACTGTGTGGAGTCGTCGGTCCTCTCCGAAGGCGGGCGCGGGTCTGTCCCCGACGCCCCGTTCGAGCCCTCGGAACCCGCCGGAGGCGGGGAGTCAGACGAGAACTCTGTCTGTTTCGTCGCCTCTTGATCCGAGAACTCTGGTTCGGTTTGCGAACTGTCTGAGTCGTTGTTTTCCATGGAGTGTTGCACACAGACACAGTACAAAGTTCTTCTCCCACCGTTATCGAAGTGTGATCGAGCGTTTCGAGCGGTCGTTCGCGGGATACAAGCCGCTTCTAGATACGAACCACGTCTCGTGCCGAAAGAGGCGACGATGTGTTCGGTCGAAGCGGAGACAACACCCAACAGACACACCCCTCTATCGATGTGTTCGACCGAAACCCGTGGGGGGAGGGGTAACCATGTCGTGAGTGGTCCACAGCGTTCGAGAACCGCTGAGACAGCCGAATAGAGTACGTGAGTCTCCCCAAGTATTGTTTCCTGATGTTCTCAACTTATCGCATCTCATTCTTTCTCACAACAGTACTAACACGACACACACCCCTCTATCGATGTGTTCGATGTGTTTCTCAGTCAGAATCGTCGTTGTTGGTTAGCCTCCACACCTGAGCTCCTCTTCTCTCGTCTAATTCACGCGTTTTGTCCCCCTCTCACGCCTGTTCTGAACGTTCTCTCGACTCGTCAGGTGTTCGCTGCTCACTCTCCCTGGCACCCCGATACGACACGAACACATCGATAGAGGGGTGTCTGTGTCGATCGAAGCACTCCCGACCGACGGGCTCATAAGAGTGTCACGTCGTGGCACAGGAATCGCAGACGACATCAGTGAACGGGGTGTGCCGAGTGGATGGCCGTCGATCAGTTGATCGAGGTTGAATCAGGCCGACGGCCGGTCGGTGAGCGGCCACAACGAGGGTTCAGCCCGGCGTTAGGCTGGAACCCGCTTGTCGGTACCGACCGCTACCTACAGGTAGAACCCCGGAGCCACTGCGAGGTGGACAAGCATGGCTACTGGGATACCGACGGCCATGACTCGGAGAACCCCAACCAACCGCTGTCGAGACGACGACAGCGACTCCGCAATCGCAATGAGTACCCACGCGACAGCCATAATGAGAAGTTGTGGAGCCGGCCATTCGTTCGGGTCGGTAAGCACGACCGCGAGATACGTCCACACGATCACTTGCAGCAGTGCTAGTACTGCAAAGATCGCTCCCTTTCTACGGCCATCTGGCTCCCGAAACAGTACTCCCGACACAACTTCCACACGTCCTGACACAGTGTATGTTCGTACAGGTTACTGACACATATCTTACGGTCATCTTCTTTCGACAGAGTGTGGGGTTTCAGTCAGTGTCCACGGCCCGTGCTCTCTCGACCGACACAGATCACAGCGGACAACACGAACCACCGACGGAGGATCGGACCCACAGTTCAACGGCGCCAGGTCGCCAGCCTCGTACGCCGTCCGCCACATCGCGTGTACCGCACGCGCCACGAGCGACACCTCGGTCACCGTCACACACGACGGTTCGGCCGCCGCCGTGGCAGCGTCCGGCGGCGGGTGGAACTGTGCCAGCGGAGAGTGGGTGTTCGGGTGGCGGTCGAACCGTCAGTTGACACCCGCCGCGTCGACGTAGTCGACGGTGTACATCCTGCGTTCGCTCCACTGGACGTCGAGCCGAGTACTCTCGGCGTCGCCGACAGGCGGTTCGGTCGTGACGGGTTCAGATTGTTGTCGTGTATTTAATCGCTAAATTCCGTTCGGTTGATTGCTTCGCGGGGTGGTCAGGCAGTGTCCACCCGGCGGATCTCGAAGCGTGCGCCGCCGTTGGCGGCGTCGGTCACCCCGATGTCCCAGTCGTGTTTCGACGCCACGCCGCGGACGATACTCAGTCCGAAGCCGGTGCCCGACGACTGCGAGGAGTAGCCCGGCTCGAAGATCTCGTCTCGGTCGGCCGGCGGGACACCCGGGCCGTCGTCTGCGACGTAGAACCCGTTCGACAGTTCGCCGACGGTGACGGCCCCCCCGCCGTGTTCGACGGCGTTGCGGAACAGGTTCTCGAACAACCGGCGGAGCTGTCTCGGATCGGCAACAATCTCGCCGTCGGTAGTCACCGTCAGTGTCGCCTCGCTGGTTTCGACCAACCCCCAACACTGTCTCGCGAGTTCGCCGACCGCCACCGGCTCCGTGGCTAGTTCGACGGTGTCCGTCCGGGCGAGCGCGAGCACGTCGTCGATCAGGTCGTCGATCCGGTCGTGTGCCTCCGCGACCGTCTGGAGGTGTGACTCCGCCTCTCCCGGCTGTGCCGTCGCAAGATCCAGGTGGCCCATCGCCACCTCCAACGGGTTCCGGAGATCGTGTGAGACGAGCGAGGTGAACTCCTCCAACCGGTCGTTGCGGGCCTCCAACTGCTGTCGCGACGACAACAGGTCCAGCGCGACCGCGGCGTGGTTCGCCAACAGCTCCGCCAACTGTCGGTCGCGGTCGTCGAACGCGCCCGCCGACTCCGCGCCGACCTGGAGCACACCGTGATCGCCGACTGGGACGCTCAGCAACGACCGGTAGTCGCTGTCCCCGTCCGTCTGTGCGAGGTCGTGTGTCCGTTGATCGGTGATCGTCATCGACTCGCCAGCGTGGAACGTCCAGCCGGCGATCCCCTGATCGGTCGACTGGAGTTCGTAGTCGTTCGTCGCGACGGCCGACCCGGTCGCCGCCGGGAGGAACACGCCGTCCTCCTCAATGGCCACCAGACACGCCGAGAGGTCCAACGCCGTCTCGCCGGCCGCGACCGTCTCCCGGCAGATCTCCGTCACCGACGAGGCGTCGGCGATGTCCGCGACGGCCTCGTGGAGCGCGGTCAGCCGCCGCTCCCAGCGTTTCCGGTCAGTGATCTCCCGAGCAATGCCGACCAACTGGCGGCTGTCGCCGTCACTACTCGTGGCTCGCGTGTCACTGTCGGTGAACGCGGCGTCGTCGCGGTCGGTGGTCTCACGGACGACAGCGTCGGCGACGACCCACCGCTCGGTGTCGACGGTCGTCCGGTACTCGACGTGGAGTTCCTCACGTTCTCCCGACAACACCTCGTTGAGGGCCCGACGGACGGCTTCTCGGTCGTCGGGGTGGACGACGTTGTCGACGTACGCGGACATCGTCTGTTCCGCCTCGGGGTCAATCGCGGTCATCGGCTCCACCCCGCCGTGGAACGAGTCGACCGTCCCGGTCTCGACATCGACGGTCCAGACGAGCGAGTTCGTCTGCTCTAACGCGAACTCCGTCCACGTCTCCGTCTTCGAGAGGTCACGCCGTCGTTGTGCCCGCTCGGTCACGTTTCTGGCGACCAACACCGTGCGGTCGGCGCCACCGACGGTGACGGGGGTGACGACGGCCGCAAAGATTCGTTCGCCGGCCGGCGTGTCCAACGTGTAGGTGACCGACTCGGAGTCACCGGTGTCGAACACCGTCTGGATCGCGTCGAGAACCGTCTCGGCCGGCGCCGGTGGGAGCACCTCGTCGACGGTCTGCCCGAGTAGTTCCGACCGGCAGTTGAGTGGTGTGCTCTGGTGACCGAGCACCACGTCGAGGTACCGGCCCTCGCGGTCGTGGAGGAACGCGTAGTCCGGGTAGACATCTCTGATCGCCCGGAACAACTGCTCGTTGGAGCCCACCGCGCCCGCCGACTGGGCTGGAACCGAGTCGGTGGTCGTTCCGCCGTCTGTCTCGCCGACTGGCTGTCCGCCCGACTCGCCGGCCAGTTGTTCGTCCGGTTCGCCGGCTTCTGACTCGCCTCCAGACCGCTCTGTCCCGGCGGCACGCAGCGCGGCGCCGACTCCGACGGCGAACCGGGAGAGCCGTCGCCCGTCCGCAGAGTCGAACGCGTCCGGTGCCGGGTCGGCCGCGACGAGCACCCCCTCGCCGCCGGTCGACACGCAACACCACGACTCGTGTCGCGACAACGACGGCGGCGGTGTGCCGGTGACCGGTGCCCCGGTGTCGACCGCGCGGTCGACGGCCGGCACGCCGGCCAACGACGACGGGAGCTGCTCTCCAACCGACGCCACCAACTCGGTCCCGTCGTCGGGCTGGCCGTACAGTCCGACCGTGGACGGGCCGGCCGCGGTCTCGACGAGTTCGACTGCCCGCCGCCCGACCGCGGCTCGTGAGGGCTGCTCGAACAACTGCTCGACGTGTGATTGAAGTTGGTCGTGGTTCACAGGGTTCACCCCGCTCGGAGCCGCTCGGATTTTTCTCCAATCATTTCGTATGGCTATAATAACAGTTTCCAGATATAAAAATCACTCTGTTTTTGACCACAGTCGGCAGGGTCGTCACTGAGCGTGCGACCGATCGGCGTCGTGTGTGAGGCTGGCCTCGCCCAGTCGTGTGTCGAGGCCGTCGCGGACGCGGTGTTGGGTCACCGTACACGTAGTGCCGGGTCGTCGTGTGCACGGTGCTGGGTCGTCGTGTGCACGGTGCCGGGTCGTCGTGTGCACGGTGCCGGGTCGTCGTGTGCACGGTGCTGGGTCGTCGTGTGCACGGTGTTGGTCAGTCGGAGTCGAGATAGCGGTCGGCGAGATCACGGGCGGCGTCTGAGAATACGTCACACACGTCGAGTGCCGGGTAGTACTGGAAGATCGTCTCGCCGCGGTCGTACGCGTACGAGAAGGCGACGCGTTCCTTGACGCGGTAGACGGGCGTCTCCGAGAAGACGGCTTCGAGGTGTTCGAGCATTGCCGCCGACTCGTTCGTCGACGGCCGGATTCGGTTGACGAACGCGGCGGCCGTCTCGACAGACCGGTCGGTCTCGCGTTCGAACGCCGCTACCTCGTCGAACAGGCGTTGGACTGCGGACTTGGAGGTGGACTCGGCGGCCGCGGGGACGATCAGATTCGGCGCCGCGTACAACGCGTTCTTCAGGATCGACCCGTACGCTGGCGGGCAGTCGACGACGACGAAGTCGTAGCCGCTCGGGAGCGCTCCGATCACCTCGTCCAACAACGCGTACCGGTGGTCCAGTTCCGCCGCGCGTTCGGTGTCGACGACGCGTGTCAGCCGTTGGAGCCGGTCCGCACGAACCCCGAACTGGTCACTGGCCGCCAACAGCTCCGCGAGGAGGAACTCCCGTTCTGCCGACAGCATGTACATGCTCGCCGGCACCAGATCCGCCGCCTCGTGCCCGCGGAGCAGCTGCCGGGTGTACGCCGGACGGTCAAACACCGCGTCCATCAGCGTCGGCGGTTCCTCGGCGTACGCGTCGAGGTGGCCCAACGCCTCCGTCGCGCTCCCCTGCGGGTCGGCGTCGATCACCACGACATCGTACCCCAACTCTGTCAGTGCCGCCGCGAGCGTGACCGACACGGTCGTCTTCCCGACACCGCCTTTGGCGTTGGCGACCGCGAACCGTCGAATCCCCCCTCCGGCCGGCATGCCTCCGAGTACGGTGCCGTCTGGCAAAAGCCCCCTGACGCCACCATGTCGCGACACGAAGAGTCGGCCGGTGTGACTCGCGTGCGAGCGAGCCGCCGAGGTCGACTCAACCTGCGTGTGGGTAGATCGTCGGAAGTGACAACAGCACCATCGGACAGTGGACGCTATCAGATTCCAAAGAACTAATAGAGCGGTATCCTCGAATACAAATCATGGACCTTCTGTCGGCCCGGGCGGTCCCGGAACACGCACGCGAGACGAAGCGACAGGCGAGAGCGTTCGCAGACGAGCACGTGTTGCCGAACGCGGCGGAACTCGACGCCAGCGCGGAGTACCCGACGGAGATCATCGACGCCGCGAAAGAACGGAACCTAGCCGGCCAGTACGTTCCCGAGGAGTACGGCGGTGAGGGGTGGACGCTGGCCGACCGGTTGGCGGCCGTCGAGGAGTTCTTCCGTGGTGACGGCGGGATCGGGTTGGCGCTCCAGCTCGTCGACTTCGGCGCGAAGGTGGTGACGATGTACGGCACCGAAGAGCAAAAGTCGGAGTGGCTCCCGCCGGTCGCGGCCGGTGACCGGATCACCGGGCTCGCGGCGACGGAGCCGCGGGGCGGCTCCGATCTCGCGCGGATGGGGACGACCGCCACCCGCGACGGTGACGAGTACGTCATCGACGGCGAGAAGTACTGGACGAGCAACGGTGTCTCGGCCGACTGGATCGTCGTCTACGCCCGCACTGGCGAGGACCAGGGCCACCAGAACTACTCGTTGTTCATCGTCCCGACGGACGACCCGGGCTACGACGCCGAGGAGATCACCCAGAAGATGGGACTGCGCGCGAGCCAACAGGCACGCGTCGAACTCGACGGCGTCCGTGTCCCCGCCGACAACCGGCTGGGTGAGGAGGGGTCGGGGTTCTACAACCTCGCGCGGTTCTTCAACTACGGCCGGATCGCCGTCGCCGGCCACGGGCTCGGGATCGCCGCGGCCGCGCTCGAAGAGGCGTGGGCGTACGTCCACGACCGCGAACTGTACGACGAGTCTGTCGCGGACAACCAGACCGTCCAACACCGACTCGTGAAGATGCGCGAGCAGTTCGAGGCCGCCCGGGCGCTCTCCTGGACCGCCTGTGAGCGCGTGATGGACGGCGACGACCCCGCCTTCTGGGCGAGTCTCGCCAAGGCCCGCACGACCCGGATGGCAGAGACGGTTGCCCGCGAGGCCGCACAGCTCCACGGCGGCGAGGGGCTCCGGATGGAAACCCGCGCGAACCGTGCGTTCCGCGACGCCAAGTACCCGAGCATCTACGAGGGGCCGAACGCGGTCCAGCGTGACATCGCGTACGGTCACTGGCCCGAGGAGTAGGTGGCGAGGGGAGCGAGGTCGGTGAAGAAGACAACGGCTTTTTTCAGAGTCGGTCAGAGACGCCGCGGTATTTCTGCGTCTCGGAGTTGCCGGCGTTCTGTCGAGCGTGAGGCTGGCGTGCGACAAGGTGGGTTCGCACCGAGAATCAACAGTGTTCGGCGATCCACTCACAGAACGCCTCGAAGTCGTTCGCGCCGGCATCCGTCGCGATGTCGTGGAGAGTTCCGATACTGACCGAGTCGTGGGCAGGCACAGTCACAGTTCGTGGTGAACTGTTCTCGTGGTCCTCCGGTGGGTCCCATCGGAGAATCAGATGGTCTCCTGTCGTTCGGACGTGTCGGAAGTCACCGACGTTCACGAGTACCTTGTACACGTCTTCGCCAGAGAAGTCCCGCGTGACCATCGCTACTGTAGCACGTCGGGTAGTTCCCCGTCCTGGGACCGGGCAACTTCGGGATCGACGCCGAGTGATCGAATCTCCTCGTCTGTTGGCGTGTGTCCGTCGCCTCCGTCGACTGCCTCGACGACTGCGTCGAGGTTCTCCAGCGCACCAGTGCGGGTCTCACCTTGCGCAGTTAGGTTCACGCGGAGGTCACGAGCCGTCCACTGTCCGTCCGGGTTCTCGGTCAGCCGAATCTCGCGTGTCGTCGCCTCCGAGTCTGTCGAATCTACTCGTGACATACACGACGATAGCTCGCCACCGGAGAAAACGCTTCGGGCGAAGCCAGTCTTCGAGCGACTCGACGGCCAGACGGCCAACACCCTCGTTGCACAGGGTTTAGGTGGGTCAGACCCCTAGAAACCGTAGTGATTGGTTTCGTCGACGAACTCGCTGTGTACGTTCTCGTCTACCTCCTCGCGACGGTCGGCTGTGGGGTCGGCGTCGGGCGTGCACTCCAGATTGAGGACCCGGAGACGCGGACCGGACTGCTCGGGCTCCTCCTCGGGAGCGGTGGGTGGGCGTTGTTCCAGACGGCGTTTCTGGTCGCGCCCACCTACCGGGTCGCGTATCTGAGCTACATTGCCAGTCTCGTTGTCGGGCTCAGTTCGATCTACGCGTGGCTCTACTTCGCCTCGGCGTTCACCGGGCGGACGCTCCACCGGAGTCGGATCTGGCGGCGTGTGGCGGTCGGCTCGTATCTGGCGATCATCGTGTTGAAGCTCACGAACCCGTTGCACGGCTCGTACTTCACGATCACGTGGGTGGCGGAGCCGTTCGTCCACTACGAGATCACACACGGCGTCTCCCACTGGGTGATCACGGGTCTCTCCTACGTCGCCGCCGGGATCGGCTTTTTCATGTTGTTCGAGGCGTTCACCGAGGCGGACTACGACACGCTCCCGTTGGCGGGGCTGTCGGTGTTGACGGCCGCGCCGGTCGGGTTGGACGTACTCGGCTACACGACGGACGTGTTCATCGAGATGAACTACGAGCCAATCGGGGTGGCGGTGTTTGCCGTCGGCGCGTTGTTCGTCTTTCGTGACCGGTTCTTCGTGGTGCAGGCGTCGGACACGACACAGAAGCCGTTGTTGTACTTCGACGCCAACGACCGACTCAGAGACTACAACAGCCACGCCGAGGCCGTCTACCCAGATGTCGACGTGCGGTGTGGCGAGCGGCTGTCGACGGCGTTTCCGGCGATCACGGCCGCACTCGACACGGAGACGGCGACGATCCGACGGGACGAGGGCGACGAGCCGGGCTACTACCTGGTGACAGAGACGTTCGTCTCACAGACCGGGCCGAGTGACGGCCGCGTGATCCACCTCACGGACGTGACGAGCGCGGAGCGTCGCCGCCGCGAACTCGACCGACACAACCAGCAGTTGGAGAGCATCTCGGCGGGGCTCAGACACGAACTGCTGAACCAACTGAACATCCTCCAGGGGTGGATTCGCCAGACGGAACGCGCCGTCGTGGACGGCGACACCGAGAGCGCCGAGGAGGCGCTGGAGACGGTCGACGACGCCGGCGACCGCGCGGTCGACATTATCGAGGATTTCGTCTCGCTGACACAGTACGGGACGACAGTCGATGAGACCTCACAGGTGTCGTTGGAGTCGGTCGTGGCGGAGGCCCGGACCGCGACAGACGCCGACGTGTCGTTGCTCGCGACGGTCGACAAGACGGTCGCGGCGAACCGCTCGCGGTTGGTCCACATGGTGACCAGCGCCGTCGAGTTCGCCGCCGCGAACGGCGCGGGTTCGCTCGCGGTCGGGGTGACGGACGGGCAGATCACGTTCACCGACGACGGCGAGCCGATCGGTGACGAGACCAACCCCGGCGACTACTTCGATCTCGACGCCGCCGTCCCGAACAGTCGCGCGGGGCTCGCGCTCCCGAAGGTTCGGGTGTTGGCACAGCTCCACGGCTGGACGGTGCGACTCGACGAGGGGTACGAGGCGGGGATCAAGATCGTCGTTGCCGGCTCCGGTGTCGGTGGGTCGCCAGTCGTGTCGACGCCCGCGGAGTCGGCGGCAGGCCAGCCGACGGCCGACCCGCAGTCTGCTCGGTCGGCCGACGCGACAGCCGACCGGTCGTCGTCGGATCAGGCAACATCCGACGCGGCGCCCGGCCGAGAGAGTCAGTCGGTATCGGTCGTTCCGGACAGACTATGGCAGCGGGCTCGCGGCCAGTCGTCCGACGACTGAGCCGTGCCGTGGCGGCTAGGAGGAACGATCACACCGACGGCTGTTCGACGTGGGCCCGCCAGAACGCGGGCGTGAGATACTCACCGTACGCCGCCTGGTAGCCGGCGGCGCGGCCGACGGGCGCGAGCAACTCCGTCGCGGCGCCGACGAGCCCACCCTCGGCGGCGGTGAACACCGTGTGGTCGGCCAGCCGGTCGGCGATCACGGCCCGTTGGAGCGGGTCGTCGGGGTCGCGGTCTGTGTCGTGTGCCAGCCCACCCAGCGTCGGCAACACGGAGCGGAGTCGCCCGGGCGCGTTAATCTCCGTGACGACGACCGCGCGGTCGTCCGTCTCGACACGGAACGTGTGTTCGACGCCGGTCTCGACGACGGCCGTCTCCCCCGCGGGGACGCGTCGCTTTGCCCCGTCGAGTTCCAGCGTCAACTCCCCGCGCCGTACGTCGAACCGCTCGCGGCTCTGTGTGTGGTAGTGTGGGGGCGGGCCGTCGTAGCCGCGGGCGACGACGGAGACGCCGCGAACTGTCTCGTCGGCTGTCCCTCCCCCGGTTTCGTCGTCCGTCTCGCTTGCTCCGACGGGGATGCTCCACATCGGCTGTGTCGGGTGTGAGCTGATCGGCCCCGACCGTTCGCGAATCTGTGTGGCCAGCCACGACTCCGTGTCGAGTTCGAAGCCGGTGCCCGGAATCGGCTCCCCGTCGGCGTCGAGCGTCCGCCCGGTGGTGATCGTGGACACACCCGTTCTCGGTGTGCGAGCCGTGTTAATCCTCCGTCGTCGTCTGCGCTCTCCTGTCGCCGACCACCGGCGACGGGCGACGAACAGAACGAAGTTTCTGTAAACTGCGGGACAGAAGTGTAATTCTGATTATGTTTAACTCGGTGTGGTGGCTCGTGTGGGACGAGAGATGCGACGGACACACAGTTCGGCTTCGGCGGTCGTCGGTGCACAGACACGCAGTCTGGCAGAGAGACGCGGTTCGGTCGTCGCGACAGTCGTCGCGGCGGCGGCGGCACACACGTTGGTGTTTGCCGTGGTGGCGCCCGCCGCCACCCTGTTGGCGTTGGTCGGGGTCGCGGTCGGCGCCGCCGCGACGGCGTGACCGGCCGTCACCGCGCGGCGGGACGGCCGGCGGCGGATTCGCACAACGCGCCAGACACGGGAACTTATGCCCGAGCGCCGAGTCGACTCGGGCATGACCGACGACGGCGGGCGGACGGAACGCCCCATCGAGCGCGGGTTCCCCATCGAGCGTGTCAACGAGATCGCCGCCAAGGAGGGCCGCGCGAAACAGTGGTATCGCCCGATCTACACGATGCACAAGTGGTGGGCGCGCCGCCCGGGTTGCTTGTTCCGCGCGATCACGCTGTACTCCCTGCTCGACGAGAACATCGACCCCGAGGAGCTGGCGGTGTACGAACCCGGCGAGAACCAGACGCTCGGGAGCAACGGCCACAGCGCGACTGATCTGCTCGACGCGGCCGCGGACGTGGACATGGACAACCCCGAATCGCTGTGGGAGTTCTACCCAAAAGACGTGCGCCTGCCGGAGGACACCAAAATCCTCGACCCGTTCGCGGGTGGTGGCACCTCGCTGGTTGAGGCGTCGCGGTTCGGCGTCGAGTCGGAGGGGTACGACCTCAACCCCGTGGCGTGGTTCGTGACGAAGAAGGAACTCGAAGCTGGCGAGACGGATGTCGAGGAACTGGAGCGGGCGTTCGAACGGGTTCGTGACGACGTGGCCGACGAGATCACGCAGTACTACAAAACGCCGTGTCCGAACGCCGAAGGCGAAAGCGGGAGCGACACGAACCACGCTCACGACGCGGACGTGATGTACAACTTCTGGGTGAAGGAACTCGACTG
>ERZ1034569.534-NODE-534-length-13706-cov-11.456450_pt1 | contig 13706 bp, 10 predicted proteins | sample MGYA00520706_ERZ1034569 | MGnify/ENA primary metagenome ERZ1034569 (study PRJEB33760, sample SAMEA4777722) | hypersaline lake metagenome | biome: hypersaline environment; feature: brines | place: Spain | collected 2014-08 | depth 0 m ...
ACCCCCGACGACGCCCGCCCCGGCCGGAGCCGCGAGCAGTCCACCGCCAACCCCCGCGCCGACCCGGTTCAGCGTCGTCGAGAGTCGGACCGCGAACACGAGCAACACCACTCCGGCGGCTCCCACGACAGTCGGGCCGACCGCACTCGGGAACGCCCGGAGGAGAAGCCCAACCACCGCGGCTGTCGTCACCACGACCAGCGCGGCTGTCAGGCGTGTCACACGGGTCCCGCTCTGGGTCCGGTCGGCCGGGGCGTGTGCCACTCAGCTCACACCCCCGTTCTGCGTGGGCGCCCAGTCGAACACCTCACCGAGGTCCTCGAGACGCCGCAGGCGGAGCTGCCGGCGCAGACCGGCCGGCCGGGTCTCGACCCCACCTGCGGTGGTGACATCCGGGCTGACCACCACCAGCCCGTGTCCCGCGTCGGTCACCGCGCGACCGAACTCGACGGGCCAGTCCTCCAGCGCCGGCGTACACATGATGACCCGTGTCGCTGCCGGCAGTTCGTCGAGAAGCTGTCTGACTGACCCGTCCGGCTCGCTCTCGGCCCCACCGTCGGGCCGAGCGGCGCGCCTGCGCGGCGCACTGGTCCCGACCTCCGTGTCTGCTGTTCCGGTTGTCTCCGCCCGCTCGCGTCCGGTGGGGTCTCGCCCCTCCATCACGTCGCGGACATCTGCGAGGAGCGTCGCCGGGTCGGTCTGTCGCGCCGCCCCGTCGGTCCAGGCGACACCACCGGCAGTCGACAGCGGTCCCCCGGGGTCGAGACCGACGACACCCACCCCGGCGAGGGTGTCCCGCCGCTTTAGGCCGGCCACGAGACGCCCGGCGGCCTCGAGTGCCAGCATCGCCCCCGAGGGGTGGTCGGGGACCGGTTGGGTCCGACCTGGCTCGCGGACGTCGACCACCACCACCGTCCGGGCCGCCTGCTGGTCGCGGTACTCGACGGTCACGAACTCACCGGTCTTCGCGACGTGACGCCAGTCGATGCGCCGCATCGGGTCACCGCGGCGGTACTCCCGGGTGGCGTGGAACTCGGTTCCCTCGCCGCGCCCGCCGCCGGACAACTGCTCCGTGCGGCGCAACACGGCGTCGGTCAGCGGATCACGGCTCGGTGTCCGACAGGTCAGACACTCCCCGCTGTCGACGGACACACGCCCGGTGTGGGCCCCGGAGTCAGACAGCGGCCGCGTCCGGACCAGCGGTTCGTCGAACTCGTGCTCGCCGCGACGGGCGACGACGCTGTACTCGAGTGTGGCTGTCTCACCGGGTGCGAGTGCAACCGCAGTCCGTGGTGACCCTGCGACGACCGCCAACTCCGGCACACCGTCGACCACCCGAACGTCCGGCAACACCCGGTCGCCGGTGTTCTCGAGGCGGAGTCTCACCGTGACACGCTCGCCCGGTCCGGCGTCCTCGGGTTTGAACGACCGGGTTGCCCGCAGGTCAGGCGCCGCGGACAGCCCCGAGACCAGCCCGTAGCAGACGTACACCAGCGGAACGATCGCCGCCCCGTACAGCGTCGGCTCCGCGAACGCCAGCCCCATTCCCGCCAGTGAGAGTGCGGCGACCAGCCCGATGCGCCACCGGTCGGCCGTCATCGTCCCCCCAGCCGTTCGATTGCTCTCACTGTCCGCGCTATCCGCCGCCGCCGCTCACGCTCCGGTGTGAGCCAGAGCCGCAGGCGTGCCCGACCCGACACCTCACCCGCGAGTACACCCGCCGCGAGGTCGTCACCGGTCCACTCCCCGCGCCGAACCGCCTGCTTTGCCGCGCTCGGTGAGATGTTCGCCGTGTCCGCATAGGTCTCCACGGCCACCTCGGCCAGCTCCAACCGGATGCGCTCCCACGCCTCACCACCCTCCCGGACGGCGACTCCGACTCCGGTCCCGAGTCTGTCGGTGTGGCGGTCGTCTGTCGGGCGCTCCGGGATCCTCTCAAGCGGGTCACCGTTGGCCCGCGACCGTCGCCACGGCACCGCCCCGACCAGCACCGCGACGACACCTCCCAGGACCAGCATCAGCTCCGCTGTCCCTGCGGCGGCGGCCATATCGACCGCCCCCTCGACCGGTCCGGAGACGACCAGCCCTGGCGCGAGCACGAGCCCGACGCCGAACAGTGTCGCCAGCACACCGAACACGCCGAGCCCGGTCTCGACCCGACCCATCAGTCGTCACCCCCGGTCGGCCCCGGCCCGTGGTTGTCCTCCTCCCGGGCGGCCTCGATCGCCTCGACGGCCGCCCGGACCCGGTCGAGGTCGGCCGGTCGACCGCCGTACTCGACCGCCCGGAACGCGTCACGGAGTGTCTGCACCGCGTCGGCCGGTAACCCGTCCTGTTCGATTGCGTGTGCTGCGAGTTCACCCGGTGTCCGGGTCGTCGCCGACGCGCTCACGTGTCCGAGAAACCGCGACCACGCCGCCCTGACGCCAGCCCGCTCGTCTGTGATCTGGTCTGCCGCCGCGCCGACGGCGACCGGCCCGTCCTGCTCGTCTGTCCACCTGTTCCTCTGGGGCTCTACCAGTCCGAGCGCCACGAACACCAGTCTGACCCCGTCACGGACCCGGTCGGCGACCGCGGTTAACACGGAATCGCCGCGACCGACACCGGTGACCAGCGTCCGAACCGGCAACCCGCGGAGTCTCCCGACCCCCCGCCGGATGCTGTCGCGCACACTCCCCGACCGGCTCCGCCGCCGGACGACCAGATACACCACCCCCGGGACGAGGAACACCGCCCCCGCGACGAGCGCGGCGTTCACCAGCAATCCGTCGACGGTCGTCCCGGTCGTCACACCGTACTGTGTGACTGCTACGTCGGCCGACCCTGCGAACGGGAGTCTCAGCGAGACCGTCCCGTCCGTTCCGGTCGCCCCGACCGTCTCGCCGTTCACCTCGACCGGGACACCGACCGCGGGTTCACCGCCGTAGGTCGCCTCGACGGTCGCCGGCGCGAGCGGCACCGCGAGGGGCCACCCCGTCTCGACGGTCAGTTCGAGCGGCGACAGCCCCAGACTCCGCTCGCCCGCAAACTGTCCCTGTTCGACGGTGAGAGTCGTCGACCCCGGCGATTCGGGCAGGTCGACCGTCACCCAGCCGGCCCCGTCGGTCCGGCCGCGCACCTCACCGTCGAGTCGCACCGCCGCATCGACCAGGGGCTCGCCCCCGACGAGCGCTGTCACCCCGACCTCGTTCCCCGGCACCACCGCACCGCTTATCTCCAGACTCACCTCGGTCGTCACGTCGACTGTCTCGTTGTACACCGGTTCGTCCGTCCTGTTCCCGTCCGGTTGTGCGAGGATACCACCACCGCCGAGCGTCCCCGACACCGCGGCCCCCCCGCGCGACAGGCCACCCGACCCCTGGTCGTCGGTTGCGTTGTCCGGTTCCCCGTCGTCACCCGGTTCAGGCACCACCGGTCTGGGTGGGTACAGCGCGATGTCGAACGTCTCGGTGTTGGGTACCGTCCCGGTCACGGTCCCCTCGGGACCTGTTGTACCGACCGTCTGGCCGTTGAACTCGACGCGGACATCCTCACGGCTCCCGTCGCCCTCGGTGACGGTCACCTCAACGGTGACACCCGGAACCGCGGTCCGGTTGAGTTCGACCGCCCATCCCGGCCCATCGTTTTCCTCGCTGTCCTCGTCGAGGTCGAACTGCTCGCCGGGGCTGGCCGGGTCGGTGACGTTGTAGTCCTCGCCGACCGCCGCGAGCGCGTCCTCCTGTGTGCTCAGGCGGGCACCGCCCGGTGTCGGGTCGAACTGCACCCAGCCGAGATCCGGGAAGTACACCTCCACCCACGCGTGGGCGTTCATTCCTCTCACCTGGTAGGTGTCGTTGCCGACAAACTGGCCGCTCGAGTAGCCCACCGCGTACCGTGTGGGGATATCCTGTGTGCGCAACATCGTCGCCATCGCGGTCGCAAAGTACTCGCAGTAGCCCGCATCCATCTCGAAGACGAACGTGTCGGCGACCTGGTCGCTGTCGCGGTACGCCTCCAGCGAGTAGGCCTTTTCCTCGCGGAGCCAGTTTTTGACCGCCTCGGCCGCCTCGTACCGGTTGTCGGCGTCGGCGACGATGTTCCCCGTCTGTGTCGCCAACCGGGGTGGCACGTCAGACGGCAACTCGGTGTAGCGGTCGAACCCGGCTGGCTGGCTGCCGTTCGCCTCGCGGAGCAGTCCGGGTGTGCTCGGCGGCTTGTTGCTCACACCTGTGAACGTCGTCCCCGCGGAGAGACGACTGTCGGACTCCAGACCGCCCTCGGCACTCACCTGCAGACTCCCGCCGTCGAGACCGCTGACCGTCGTTGGCTGCCAGGGCACCGGCAGCGCCGTCGCCGACCTGTTGAGCGTGACGTTGTACTCGACACGCTCGAACCCGTTGCTCGCAAGTGGCGGGTCGTACGGCTCTGTCTCCGTGTTCCGTTCCCACCCGGTCCCGGTGTAGCTGTCGAAAGCCGCTGTCCGCCAGTATGTCGGCTGTGAACTCCGTGCGACAAAGTGTATCTCCGTGTCTGTCGAGGCGAACGTGCCGTTATCGAGTCTGACCTCGCCGCCGGCACCGGTCTGTGCCCCCGGTGACAGCGACCCGAACCCCTCACCGTCGAATCCTCCGTCACCGAACCCCCGCGCGTCGCTCGCCTCCTCTGCTGGGATCCTCTCGCCCGGGAGAACGCTGTCGACTGGGCTCCCGGCGAGTCCACCGGAGCCGACCGACGCGACGAGCGCACCGCCGGCCACCACCGCGACAACCGCACAGACCACGAATACGACACGTCGTCTGGTGTGGCTGGTGCTCTCGGAGGACGGGGACCGACTGTCAGTCGTCACTACCTCCTTCTCTTGGTCCCCACGGTCATAACTGTGACGCGTGGTTTCTGATGTCGACTACGAACGTGCGATCGAACTCGGGGATACGGTGGTCGTCGCACTGGACCGGAACGCTCAACTGGGGAGCACCCCCGAGAGTCGGGTATGGAGTTGCTCGAGCGGTACGGAATCAGCCCCAAACTGGCGTGGGTGTCGGCGCTTGTTGCGAGCGCACTCGCGATTGCCGGCGCCGCGGTCGCGTTCACCGAGCGCGTGTACTGGGGGTTCATCTGGCAGTACTTCTGGGGACCGGTCCACGCTGATGCCGACGGCGTGGAGTGCTACGTGCGACTGCCCGACCAGGGCCAGACAATCGAGGCCAGCGGCGCCAACTGCTCACCGGGCGCGTACGACACGACGGCGTTTGTCGCCGAACCCGGCTACACAATCGTCTCGACGCTCGGCTACATCACTGTGCTCGTGTTCATGCTTGGCGGTGTGTACCTGTTGTTCAGGAACACCGATTTCAGCCCGTACAAGCAGTTTTTCCTCGCGCTGGTGCCGTTCGTGCTGTTCGGTGGTGCCCTCCGCACCGTCGAGGATGCGTTCGTCGCCGCTCTCGACGCAGGTGCTACCCCGGCGCTCGAGTTCCCCGCGAGCGCGTTGCTCATCAGCCCGTTTATCTACTTCACCGTCTTCGGCATCGCGACCGGTTCGTTTTTTCTCAGCAAGTGGCTCCACCGCCGCGGGACAACAGACACCTACACCTACCCGCTCGCCACAATCGGTGTCGGGGTGCTCGCGACCACCCTCGGCTATCTGGTCTCGCTCGCGCTGACGACCGACTACATCGGGTTCGAGCCGACCATCACCGCGACGATTGTCGGTCTGGCGACGGTATCGGCGCTCGCGGTGTACACCGGCGCTAAACGGTTCTGGCCCGCCGCGAACGCCGCCACCGGTGTGATCGGTCTGGTGGTGATCTGGGGCCACGCCATCGACGGGTTCGCGAACGTCCTCGCAAACGACTGGACCCACGTCTGGAATCTCGGCGTCAACTACAGCCCCAAACACCCGTTCAACGAACTCGTCATCGACACGACCGGCAGTCTCCAGGGCGGTGACGCAATCGCGGGCATCTACGTCGGCGATACCTGGCCGTTCGCGCTGATCAAACTCGCTATCCCGCTGGCTATCGTCGCGCTGTTCAACGACGAGTTCATGGAGGAGAGCCCACGGTTCGGTATCATGCTGCTCGGTGCCATCATCGCCGTCGGTCTTGGACCGGGTACCCGCGACATGCTCCGGTTCACGTTCGGCATCTGAGACGGACTCCCCCGCGGAGACCGACTCGGACTGGAGTAGCTATCTGCGATCGAGCACTGCTCTGGCGAGAGGACAGCGTGGTCACTCCCGGTCGAGCACGTGGTCGTACGCGGCGGCGACGGGGTAGTTCCAGCCGCGACCGAGCGCCTTTCGTGTGATACGCAGCGGCGGCGGCGTCTGCCGGCGCTTGAACTCCGCGCGGGTCACCCGCGAGAGCGCCCCGTCGACAACCTCGTCGGGGTACTCCTCGCGGAGTTCGGCGCCGCCAGGGGTCCCCTCGATGTACGCCTGCAACACGGGGTCAAGCTGCTCGTAGGGCGGAAGGTCGTCGGCGTCGGTCTGCCCCTCGCTGAGCTCCGCCGTCGGCGCCTTCTGGACGACAGACTCCGGAATGACAGACGATACCGTGGCGTCGGCCGGTGGATCGCGGTTGAACGCGGCCGCGAGGTCGTAAACCAGCCACTTCTGGCAGTCACCCAGCGGTGCGAGTGCACCGACGGTGTCACCGTACAGCGTGCAGTAGCCAACCGCCGCCTCGCTTTTGTTATCCGGTGTGAGCACCAGCGCGTCCCGCTCGTTCGCCAGACTCATGAGCACGTCACCCCGGACCCGGGCCTGGAGGTTCTCGACCGCGACACCTGTTAACCGGGTCGCGTTCTCGCCGACTGCCTCCCGGACCGTCTCGACGGTTCCACCGACCGGGATGACGTCGAACCCGATGCCGAGATTCTCTGCCACCGCCCGGGCGTCGTCGACACTCTGCTGGCTTGTGACCGCGCTCGGGAGGGAGACACCGTACACGCTGTCGGCGCCGAGTGCGTTGGCCGCGAGTGTGGCCGCAACCGAGGAGTCGATACCGCCGGACATCCCGATGACCGCCTCGTCGAACCCCGTCTTTTGGAAGTAGTCGCGGATGCCGAGCCCGAGGGCCGCCCGGGCCTGTCCGGCCGGGCTCCGATCGTACCGGGGAACAGACCCCCCGGAGCCGTCGAGCGGGACGTCGACGGTGGCCGTCTCGGGTTCGAACCCGGAGAGGCGACACCGAACCGACCCATCGGCGGCGACGAACGAGTGACCGTCAAAGACGAGTTCGTCGTTGCCGCCGACCTGGTTCGCGAACACCACCGGACAGTCGGTTCGGGCGGCGTGCTTCAGGAACCGTTCCTCACGACGGGCCGGCTTGTCCAGACTGAACGGACTCGCCGACAGCGTCAGGATGAGCTCCGCACCGGCCGCCGCCGTCTCCGCGAGCGGGTCCGTGCTGTGGCGGCGCTGTCCGGTCACGACGGCGTCGTGCCAGGCGTCCTCACAGACCGTGAGTCCGACCTCGACACCGTCGACTGTCACGACGGCTGGCTCCGCACCGGGGCGGTAGTAGCGGTGCTCGTCGAACACATCGTAGGTCGGGAGCAGGCGCTTGTGGTAGGTTGCTGCCCGCTCGCCGTCGCGCAGGACAACCGCCGCGTTGTGCAGCGGAGGCCCTGTCTCGCGGTCGGTCCGGACTGTTGCCCCGACGACCAGCGGCGGCCCGTTTGCTGTCCGCTCGGCGAGGGCATCGAGCGCCGCCTCCTGTGCGTCGAGCACCCCCGACCGGTGGAGCAGGTCACGTGGCGGGTAGCCGACGAGTGCGAGTTCCGGCGCGACAACCAGCAACGGCTCCGTGCCGAGGCGCTCGTACTCGTGTGCGATGCGTTCGGCGTTGCCGGCGACATCGCCGACGAGCGGGTCGTGCTGGACGATGCCGACGCAAACCCCTGAATCCATCTGAGTATCCGATGTAGTGCGCTCGCGGTAATAAGAGCTGACATCGCCGGCGCGGGTCCGAAGGCACAAGTACGGAGGGACAGTCCCTCCCGATATGAAGGCGACGGCGACGGCCCACCCGATACAGGGGCTGGTGAAGTACCACGGAATGCGCGACGAACGGCTCCGGATGCCGTACCACGACTCGATAAGTGTCTGCACGGCGCCCGCACGCACGACGACGACGGTTGCCTTCGATGACTCGCTGGACGAGGACCGGTACGTCGTCGACGGTGACACCGTCACGGGTCGTGGGGCCGAGCGCATCCGGTCGGTCGTGGAGCCGGTTCGCGAGCGGGCAGGTCTCGACCGCCCGGTGCGTCTCGAATCGGAGAACTCGTTCCAGACGAACGTCGGACTCGGCTCCTCGGCGTCGGGTTTCGCGGCGGCGGCGATGGCGCTCGTCGAGGCGGCCGGTCTCGACCTGGACCGCCCGACAGTGTCGACGATCGCCCGCCGGGGGTCGGCCTCGGCGGCCCGGGCGGTCACGGGCGGGTTCTCGGACCTGGCGGCCGGGCTCAACGACGCCGACTGTCGCTCGGAGCGCCGCGACGTGTCATCAACACTCGAGGACCGACTCCGGGTCGTCGTGGGGCTGGTCCCCGCGTACAAGGAAACCGAGGAGGCCCACGCCGAGGCCGCCAGCAGTCACATGTTCCAGGCCCGGCTCGCACACGTCCACGGCCAACTCGCACGGATGCGGGACGCGCTGAGCGAGGCGGCGTTCGACCGGGTGTTCGAGCTCGCAGAGCAGGACTCGCTGTCGCTCGCGGCCACCACGATGACCGGTCCGGCGGGCTGGGTGTACTGGCAACCCCGATCACTCGAGATATTCGAGACTGTCCGTGACCTCCGTGCGTCGGGAACACCGGTGTACTTCTCGGTCGACACGGGTGCGAGTGTCTACGTGAACACGACCGCCGAACACGTCGACACCGTGGAGGCGGCAGTCGCCGACTGCGGTGTCGAAACCCGCGTGTGGGAGGTCGGCGGTCCCGCGCGGATAACCGAGAGTGAGGCGTTGTTCTGACTCATACTGTCGGCTGTAAGCCCATGGCACAGTTCGGTACCCCGGGGTGGCGAATCGTTCCACGAAGTTACAGCCACCAGTCTCAGGCGTCCTCGGGCACCTCGAACTCGACGAGGGTCAGTTCACGGTCGAGCATGCAGTACTCGTGGGGCGGGTCACCGCGCACCTCGTCGATACGATCTGTCTCGTCGAACTCGACACCGGCGGGTTCACAGTACTCGTGACTGGGGCACTCTGTGTAGGGGCACGGCCCGGCGAGCGAGACTCTATTGCCGGCGAAGGCCTCCTCGCTTGGCACGTTGGCCGTAACAGAGACCGGTTCGACCTCGACGGCAACGACGCCGGTATCGTGGACCGCACACTCGAGCGTGTTCCCGCCCTCCCGGACCGACGTGACCCGGTAGCGTTGTCCCTCTGTGAGATTCAGACACTGCTTGCGGTACGGACAGCCCTCACAGTCCGGGGACTCCCCCCGGTAGACGAACTCCTCGCCGGACTCCGCCAGACGGGTTCCGATGAGCGTTACCGTGGTCATACCATCTGTTGACACCGGTGCTGAATAAGTCTTGTAGACCCGGTCTGCGGACCGCCAGCCTCTCCGGTGTGTGATTCGCGTTGTCCACCGTCAGGTGACCGAGAGAGAAGGCTTACAAGATGCGCAATCAAACAAAGTAGCAATGACAGCGGTGGACGGCGACGACGAGGACCGTCCTGCCGGGGACGAGTCGTCCATGCAGTCGGACAGGAACGACACGTTCGGAACGGACGACGGAGACGACCCCGGCAGCCCGGACCGTGACACGGCGGACCCACGAGCGGAATCTCCGTCGGGAGAGCGCCGGACGGCGTCCACCGGAAGCGAGGGCGGAACAGCAGCGGCCGACGGTGGTGAGGTGCCTGCCGAGGGCGGCGACGTGGCACCGGATCGGTCGTCCTCCGCCGAGATAGAGGTTCCGGAAGGCGGCTACGAGGGGGCACCCGACGATGAGGAGATGCCACTGACCGAGCACATAGAGGAGATGCTCGAACGGATGCTGGCGGTGGCGGCCGTGATGGGCGGGGTCGCCCTGCTCGTGTTCCCGATTGCCGACAGCGTCATCAACTTTCTCTGGTACTCGTTCCTGCCTGCCCCGGACGGGGGGATCAGCCAGTGTGGAACAGTGGAGTCCGGCGCTTGCCCGCGCGTGTACAACCCGCTCGCGTTGCTGCTGGCACGCCTGAAGGTAGCCTCGTTGACCGGTCTCGTTGTCGCGCTCCCGGTGTTTGTCTACCAGACGTACCTGTTCATGCGCCCCGGTCTGTACCCGAACGAGCGGCGGTACTACCTGGCAGCCGTGCCGACGAGTCTGTTGCTCGCACTCGTTGGCGTCTCGTTCGCGTACTTTCTCATCCTGCCGTTCATCTTCGTGTACTTCCTCAACTACTCGGAGGGCGTCGCCAATATCGCCTTTGCCCTCACCGAGACGTTCGACCTCATCATCCTGATGATGGGACTGTTCGCGATCATCTTCCAGATCCCGTTGTTCATTATGCTCGCGATAATGATGGGGGTCACCACCCGGCGATGGCTCGAGAGCCGGCGGCTCCTGTTTTGGTTTTTCTTTGGCGGTATCGCGTTCCTGTTCAGCCCCGACCCCACCGGAATGGCCCCCATCATCGTCGCGCTGACGATGATCACGCTGTTCGAGTTCACCCTCGCACTGCTGCGCTGGACGGGTCGGTGAACTCCCGGTACGGCTTCACCGGCTCTCGGGAGCAGATACGGGTGCAGGCACGAACACAGGTGCCAACACGAGAACTGCGATGAGTGCGGGTGCAGGTGCAGGTACGGCTGCAAACGAGAGAACCATCGAACAGGAAAACGAGTGCGGAGTCGTCAGCTTCCGTCGCCCGGTCTCTCACTCGCCGAGAAGTTCGTCGCTCTCTCGGACGCGCGTGAGCAGCGCTGGGTGGAGTGGCCCGTTCGAGGCGAGCAGTTCCTTTCGGCTGTCGGTCTGGTAGGTAAGCTCGTAGGGGTCACCGTTGCGGTCGGTGATGCGTGCGCCGGCGGCCCGTGCAATGACGATGCCCGCCGCCACGTCCCAGGGGTAGGTGCCGTACTCCCAGCTCCCGTCGGCGCTCCCGCTGGCGAGATAACAGAGGCTGAGTGCGGCCGACCCCAGCGCCCGGACACCCTGTGTCTGTCCGTAGAAGTGTGTCAGGAACTCACCGTCCGGGTCCCACCCCGAGAGGAGCATACTCTCGTCGAGGTTGGCCCGGTCGGTGGTCGTGATCCGTGTGTCACCCTGGTATGCGTCACCGCCCGCGACCGCGTGGAACAGTTCGTCGGTCTCCGGGACGTAGACAACACCCATCACAGGGTCGCCGTCGGAGACGAGTCCAATCGACACCGAGTACTGTGGGTTGCCGTGTGCGAAGTTGCCGGTTCCGTCGACCGGGTCGATAACCCAGGTGTAGGAACTGGAGCCCTCGCGGTACTCGCTCTCCTCCGAGAGGATAGAGTGGTCGGGGAACTCGTTCTCGATGACGGTCGTTATGATGCGGTTCGCCTGGTGGTCTGCCTCGGTGACGATATCGGACTTGTCGGTCTTGTATGTAACATCCTCGACCCGGCCGTGGAGCTCCCGAAGTGGTTCGCCGACACTCTCTGCGGCCTCGCAGGCCACCTGTCGCGCCCGCTCGACGGTGGTCGGCTCCTGGTTTGCTGTCTCCGACTCGAGCAACTCGCGCGGGCCGTCCGCCGCGCCGCGCAGCCCCCAGCCGAGTTTCGTCGCCGTCGCGGCCATGAACTGCTCGTCGTAGCTGGTCTCGACGACGTGGGCCTGCTGGTCGGCCCCCGTTATCCGGACGACCGACTCCCCGTCGAGCAGTTTGTTCGCCCGGCCCCCGTCGACGAGCAGACTGGCCTGCTCCCGGGTGACCACCTCGATGTCGGTGTCTGCGGTGACGACGAGCGGACGCACGCCGAGACTGTGGGTGTTCAACGGCACAATCTGCAGGGTGTGGTTACCCGCCGGCAGATGCACCGGTCCACCAGCCGACAGCGAGATTCCTGTCGACCCGGTCGGTGTCGCAACCGCGATACCGTTTCCCTCGTACTGTCCGACGTACTCGCCGTCGGCGAACACCTCGAGCCGTGTCACCTTCCGGTCGAACGCGTTTTCCGGCGGGACGTTCTCTATCATCACGTCGTTGATACCAGTCGTGTCGAACCCGTTTGTCTCGGCACGGACCATCTGTCTGCTGTCGACGGTTGCTCGTCCGTGCACCACCTCGTCAAGGGCAGACTCGAGATCCTCAAGATCGACACGCGCCAGGAACGCCAGCGTCCCCGCGTTTACCCCCATCTGCGGAACGCCGCGGGGTGCGAACCGTTTGATACCTTCGAGAAACGTGCCGTCACCCCCGAGTGTGAGCCCCAGTGTCGCCTCACCAGGGTTGTAAACCTCCTCGACCGATTCGTCGAACGTGACCGCGGCGACCTCGGTATCGCGTTTCTCTGCCCACGCCTCAAGACGCTCGACCTGTTCCTGTGCGTCCGGGCTCGTCAGCGCGATTATCCGCTCGGTCGTCGCCAGTCGCCTGCCGTGCATTAGTGTTCGCCCGTACTGGGGCTGGGAGACGTTTGAATGTTACTCAATAGCGAAACTGCTGTAGGTGCCTGCGGTCGATGCCCGGACCCATCATCGTCAAGAACGGCGCACTCGTGGGGTTGCTCTCTGTCAGTCACGTGGTCGTGTTGCTCAGCAAGACTGACAGACAGGCGTCACGAACGGCGATAGCTCGACAGACACCGCCTCCCGTTCGAGAAACCGAGAGAGGTAAGAACAACCGTCCACATAGATGTAGCTGATGGGACGCGTTCCGGAGCGACTCGCACGGTTTGCCCCGTCGGAGCAGTCGGCGGTGGGGTATCTGTTCTGGCTGTCACGACCCCGCTTCTGGCTGTATCTGGCGGGACCCGTCGTCGTTGGTGTCGTCTACGCGGCCAGCACACCTGTGGGGTTCTTCCAGCCGATCGCGGTCGCGCTGTTCCTGTACTTCCTGGTGCCGGCGAACGTTTTTCTGTACGGTGTCAACGACATCTTCGACGCCGATATCGACGAGTTGAACCCAAAGAAAGCCGCCGAGGGTCGGGAGGTCCGGTACGGCGACAACCGGGGCTGGCACGTTGTCGCCCCGGTGGTGACCGCGGCAGTACTCGCAGCCGTGTTCGTACCCTTTGTGCCCGACGAGACGCTGATAGCGGTCGCCGGCTTTCTCCTACTCGGGGCGGCCTACAGCGTACCACCGTTCCGTCTGAAGACGACACCGCTTCTTGACTCGGTCTCGAACGGACTGTACATCCTGCCGGGTGTGGCCGCATACGCCGCCATCTCGGGGTCGTACCCCCCGCTGGTCGGGGTCGCCGGCGGGTGGGTCTGGGCGATGGGAATGCACACCTTCTCCGCGATACCCGACATCGAACCCGACCGGGAGGCCGGCATCCAGACGACCGCCACACTGCTCGGGGCCCTGCCGACGCTCGCCTACTGCGGGGGGTGCTGGCTGCTCGCCGCCGCCCTGATGGGGCTGGTCCACCCCGTACTCGCGGCTGTCTTCCTCGTCTACCCCCTGTTCGTCGTGGCGGTGGCCGCCGCCGACATCGATATCGACCGGGCGTACTGGTGGTTCCCGGTGCTGAACACCGTCGCCGGTGCCGTGCTGACGATGATGGGTATCTGGGAGGTCCAGTATGCCTGA
>ERZ1034569.536-NODE-536-length-13699-cov-13.396438_pt1 | contig 13699 bp, 15 predicted proteins | sample MGYA00520706_ERZ1034569 | MGnify/ENA primary metagenome ERZ1034569 (study PRJEB33760, sample SAMEA4777722) | hypersaline lake metagenome | biome: hypersaline environment; feature: brines | place: Spain | collected 2014-08 | depth 0 m ...
TGAATCCGTAACCGCCTGTGTCGTTGAAGAAGTCGACCGTTCCTTCTGCCATTGCGTATCTACAGAGCACAGGCGCACTCATAATCCTTCCGAACCGGCGAGTCCCGTGTCGGATGGTAGCACGGAGACAGGCGGTGAGAGCCCGGTGATACCGCTGCCCGCCCGCGATTTCGGCTCGGGCTCGGGTCTCTGTCTGTCTGTCACAGTCGACACAGGGCAGTCGGATGCAGCCGTTGAACCGTGCACTCGAACTCACTGAGGAGCCCTGACCTGGCCCCGAGAACGGCGATAGATGATCACAGCTGTCGATTACAGAGTGAACGTCGCGACACGGGGTATGGCCTCGGGGTTAGATGGTCCGCTCGGTGTGGGAGACAACGGCAAGATTGAACTAGTGGGGGGGAGAACTGTGTGTTATGTCAGAGCTACTCGCCGAGAACCTCTCGGGCAAGTCCGTGATGGGCTCGGACGGAGCGGAGCTCGGGATGCTGTACAACATCACGATGAACATGGACACGGGTCGTCTCGAGAACCTCCTCGTCGAACCGGCAGGCTCGTACCGGGGAGACGAGTTCCAGACAGACGACTCCGGGCGAATGCGGATTCCGGTCCACCGCGTGGCGGCTGTGAAAGATCACATGATAATCGATCGGTAGGTCTGATGTACGTTCTCGACGCATCCGCGTTTATTCACGAGTATCACACGGACAATCAGATAGCCTCGGTGCCGCTCGTGCGCGAGGAGTTAGAGGGTGAGCAGGCCTACCGGTTCGACGCGCTGGAGGGGTCCGGAATGCACATTCACATCCCGGACGCGGGGACAGTCGAGCGGATAGAGCGGGCGGCCCGCGAGACGGGTGACCTCGCGGAGCTTTCGCGGACGGACCTGCGCCTGCTCGGCGCGACGTTCGAACTCGACGGACGGCTCGTCACCGACGACTACGCGATGCAGAACGTCGCAGAGAAACTGGAGCTCGACCTGGAGGTGATCGCCCGCGACGGCATCGACGAACAGCGCTCGTGGCTGTTCCAGTGTGCGGGCTGTGGTCGCGAGTTTGACGAGAATCACGACCGCTGTCCGATCTGTGGCAGCGACCTCTCCCGGAAGAACCCAACCTGACTCCGGGGCGCGGCCGAGCTGTTGATTACGAGAATTTCAAGGCGAAAGCCTCGGCTTCGGGGGGGGGAGGAAGTCAACTGTTCCCCCGACCGGCCAGAACCCACGAGAGGAGGCCGAAAGCGGCGAGGAAAGACACCGCAGTGGTGCGAACGCCACGACAGCGGCCACATACGAGAGCCAAAGAAACAGCACCACAGAACCCGCAATGACGAGTCGGTCCACACTGGTCGTATCGGTTCCGTCTACCACGGCACCGGTCACCGGTCCTCGAGCGGGATGAACGTCTCATCCTCGGGGCCGACGTAACGACCGCGGGGGCGGATGAGGCGGTTGTTCGTCTGGTACTCGAGGATGTGTGCGAGCCAGCCACCGGCCCGGGCCATCGCGAAGATGGGTGTGTACATGTCGACAGGGATACCAAGCTGGTGGTAGACCGAACCCGAGTAGAAGTCGACGTTCGGGGCGACACCCTGCTCCGGGAGGTGCTGTTCCTCGGTGAGATACTCGGTTATGGTCGTGGTGTACTCGAGCCACCTCGTCTCGCCTGAGGCCGCCGCGAGGTCCTCGAGTTTGGACCGCAGAATCGCCGCCCGCGGGTCGGTCACGCTGTAGACACGGTGGCCCCACCCGGGAACCCGTGAACCACGGTCGACTGTATCCTCGACCCACTCACGGGCGGTCATCCCGCTTTCGTCGAGGTCGAACAGCGCCTCCATCACGTCCTGGTTTGCACCGCCGTGAAGCGGGCCGGCGAGCGCGCCGATACCGCCGGTGACGGAGCTGTAGACATCCGCGAACGTCGACGCGATGACCACCGTCGTGAACGTCGAGGCGTTCAGCCCGTGGTCGGCGTGCAGTGTCAGCGCCATGTCGAACGTCTCCTCGGCGACCGCGCCGGGTTCGTCCCCGGTGAGCATGTAGAGAAAGTTCCCGGCGTATGAACGAGTCTCGTCAGGTTCAACCGGCTCTTCCCCCCGGCGCAGGCGGTCGTACGCCGCGAGCAGCGTCGGAATCTGGGCGAGGATGCGCCGCCCCTTGCGGCGAGCCGCCGCCTCGTCCCGTGGTCTGGCGTCGGCGTCAGGGTCAGTCGCCGAGAGCATCGAGACACCGGTCCGGAGCGCCGCCATCGGCTGCTCACCGATGTCTGCGAGCGTACTCAGCGCGTCGAGCACCCGCCCGTCGACGGTGAACTCGCTCGCCATCGCGTCGGAAAACCCCTCGAGCTCGTCAGGTGTCGGCAGTGTCCCGTTCCAGAGCAGGTAGAGCACCTCCTCGTAGCTCGCCCCTGTCGCGAGGTCCTCGATGTCGTAGCCCCGGTAGAGGAGGTCGCCTGTCTCGCCGTTGATATTGCTCAACTCCGACTCCGCGACCACAATCCCCTCGAGTCCCTTTGCAAATTGCTCGTCCATGCTATTATTTCCCGAGGCGAGGGGATAAATCATTACACTCTATCTGGAACAGGTCCGGGACCGCCCACCGTGGCCTCGGTACTGCACCACACCAGTATCGGATGGTTCGTCGCGACCGACGTCATCGCGTCGATGTCGCTCCCGGTCCTGTCGGTGTGGCTGCCCGGACCGGGTCAGAGCGACCGCCGGTGGGGACCAGAGCGCGGTCGGGATACCGCGGTCCTTTTTGCGTTGTTGTGCGTACGTGTTGTATGTCTGTTCCGATCAATCCAGAGCAGTTGAGCGAGGAAGATATCGGCGAGGAGCGCGCGACACTCGAACTGGAGCACGAGGAGGCCGTCGAGTTCGTCCGCGAGTGCTGTCTGGAGGCCGGCTTCGGGGTTCCGGTGGAATTCTCGCCCTCGGAGCTGCTCAACAAAAAGGTCGATGCTGACAGAGACCCGTACCACGTGCTCGGCGCGTGCAACCCCGAGATGGCAGACCGCGCGTTAGATGCCTCTGAGAAGCGCATGGGGGGGCTGTTCCCGTGCAACGTCATCGTTTGGGAGACCGAGCCGGGTGTCCAGCAGGTCTATCACGTGTCGATCATGCGCATCGCGCGACTGGTCGGAATGGCACCCGACAGCGACGAGTGGGCCGACATCGTCGAGGACACCGGCGAACTCGTCGAGAAGCTGTTTGGACGCATCGAGGCCGGTCGCTGAATCCGTCTGACGGCAGTCAGGCGGCGGCTCAAACAGCTGTTTCAGTCACCCAAATCAGTTTATACAGCGGGTGTGTACCGTGGCGCATGAGAGAGTTGACGCGACGTGATGCGCTCGCGGGTGCGACGGTGCTGGGGGTAGTCGCACTCGCCGGGTGTGTCTCCGAGAACAACGGCGGTGACAACCCGGAGAATCGGTCCGAGAGCAGTGGGGCAGACGACACGGATAACGGAAACGCAGGGCCCGAGAGCGGTAACAACGAGGAGCAGAGTCTTGAGCTGCTCGACACCTCGTTCAGTTCAGCCGAGGCCGAGCAGGGCCGCGGCGACACGGTGACTGCCGATGTCGCCGACGGCGATGTCATCGTGACGGGGACAGTTCCGACGGCCACACCACACTACGAGGCGGTCCTCTCGAACGCGACACTGGAGGGGCGGGACCTCAGGCTGGTCGTCGGCGCCGAACGGACACTGGAGGAAGGGCAGGTCGGTACCCAGCCGCTGGGTGTTGTTGACTACGAGCTAACCCTGGATTTCTCGGTCGAGATGGATGATCTCTCGATGTTCGACTCGTTCAGAGTCGAGCACGGCGGGCGAAGCCAGCAGACACATATCGTCAAGACGGCCGGTGTCGCCACCGGAGCTGTCGCCGGCAGAGGCGACGGGCGGTCGAGCAACATGGCAGAACAGGGTACAGTGCTTGCCAGTTCCATCGTGACCACCAACAGGGGCTGTACCGGCGGAACAGGAGGGAACATCTCCGACCGTGTTGACGCGAGTGACGAGGCGGAGCTCTCACAGGACGGGGACACCGCCATCGTCCAGGGCGCGGTGTCGGCCAGGACACCCTGTCACGAGGCGTTTCTGGAGAGCGTGGGCTACGGTGCCGGTACGCTCCAGGTGGTCGTCGGCGCGGAGTCGAACCTCGACCGCAACGAGTACTGCACGGAGTGCATCGCGGACATCGAGTACGAGGTGACCGTCGAACTCGCGGAGGGCACCGACGTTAGCAATCTCTCGGTGACACATATCCAGGGCACGGGGTAACAGGGTCAGCTCTGGCGCCGACAGTGCGTGCTCGAATCGCAGGCGATAACTTTGATCCGGCATAACAACAGTTGATGAGTCAGCAACTGCCGGACGTGCAGGCGACGAGTCCGGACGTGGAAGTCGGGCTGAACCGGGTCGGTGTCACAGGTGTCGAGAAAGTCGTTGAGGTGGCCCGCCCGGAGAAGCGCCCAGTCGTGTTGATGGCCGATTTCGAGGTGTACGTCGATCTCCCCTCCTGGCGAAAGGGGGCAGACATGAGCCGGAACATGGAGGTTGTCGACGAGATTCTCGAGACGGCGGTCAGTGAACCGACCTACCGCGTCGAGGATGTCTGCGGTGACGCCGCCGAACAACTACTCGAGAAACACGAGTACACCACCCGTGCGGAGGTGCGAATGGAGGCCGAGTACATGACCCGCGAGCAGACGCCGGTGTCGGAGCGGCCAACACAGCATGCCGCGGATATAATCGCGAGTGCCACCGCCACCGAGGATGGCACCCGTGCCGAGGTGGGGGCCGAGGTCACCGGGATGACGGTCTGCCCCTGCTCGCAGGGGATGTCGGAGAGTCGTGCCCGAGAGACGCTGCAGGAACTCGATGTCGAGACGGGTGTTGTCGATGCGTTCCTAGAGGAGGTGCCACAGGCCGGCCACTCACAGCGTGGCCACGCCACCCTGACCGTCGAGGCCGACGGCGCACCCGAGGTCGATATCCGGGAACTGATACAGATAGCCCGGGACGCGATGAGCGCACGCATCTACAATCTCGCCAAACGACCCGACGAGGACCACATGACCATCGAAGCACACCGCGATGCGAAGTTTGTTGAGGACTGTGTCCGGGCGATGGCCGAGGGTGTCGTCGAACGGTTCCCACACCTGTCCGACGATGTCGTTGTTCGGATGGAGCAGTCAAACGACGAGTCCATCCACCAGCACAACGCCCACGCCGAACGGGTCACCGACATCGAGAGCCTCCGCAACGAGGTGAACGGTACCGCCCGCTGACCTGGTCTGTCGACGATCCATACGGGAATAGAGCTTTCTGTGCTGCTGGAACGGGTGTTGGTCGGTGAGTTGTGTGCCACCGCGTGCGCCACACCGGTGCGGTGAACGATAGGTGGTCTGAATATACGACAACCACCGGCAGTTTGTTTCTCGAACGCCCCCATCGGTACAGGTGCCCCCCGGAGACACCGTTGCGATCTGTACTCTTGAACGGTGTAATAAAAAAGATAGGAAACGGACCCGACAGCTCCGGAACCTGTCCCTGGGTGGGTGAGAGTTGTTGCAGTCTCTTACAGGCCGACAGCTTTATTTTGGTGTAAAGCGTTCTTTACTGTAAAGGGTGTTTTACACCCTGGTACCAATGACAGAGAAACTCACCACGAGACAGCAGGTGCAGAAGCGCGAACAGTACACAAAGTGGATGAACCGGTCCGTCGTGGCCGGTTGTATGGCGTTTTTTGTCTCGATGGCGGTGTGGATAGTCACCGACCAACAGCCTGTACTCTTTGCCGGACTGGGGCTGTACTGGCTCGGCGCCCTCGGCATGGGGCTCGGATACTGGTACTCGCCGGTGTCGCTCAGAGACGAGTTCGAACAACAGATGGAGTGGGAGGCGAATCAGGCGGTGTCGGCGTTCATCGCCGCTGTCGTCGTTCTCGGGTTCCGGCAGATGTCGTTCTCGGCACAACCGGCGTGTACACCGCTCCTGCGGCCGTTCGGGGCGCAGTCTGGGGCTATCTCCTGCTGGTGTTCGTCTTCGGAGCCGCCCACTGGTACGTGAAACGACAGTACAGTTAACCGTAACGTATCCATGGAGAACAACATCGGTATGTACCGCGAGCGAACCGGACTGAGTCAGGGGGAGTTGGCCACAGCTGTCGGTGTCTCACGCCAAACGATAAACGCGGTCGAGCGCGACCGCTACGACCCGTCCCTGGAGCTTGCGCTCAAACTCGCTGTGTACTTCGACTGCCAGGTCGAGGAGCTGTTTGACCCCGACATCAAACCGGTTGAGGGGTGACCGCTCCGTGCACTCTGTTTTACCGAGTTCGAGTGTTCCGCGGACGATAGCAACCCATTTTTATCTGTGGGGTCTTTAATAAAATCCATGTCGTCGGTCGATTGGGAGGATGACGACCCCTTCGAGGACCAGCGTGACAGGGTGGAGAACCCTATGAAGCGTTTGTTCCGCTCGTACGGGGCTCCCTACAAGTTACAGGCAGTTATCGGTATCGTCTCGAGTGTGTTTGCCCGCCTTCTGGACCTGCTTCCGCCACTGATGCTGGGTGTGGCGATCGACGGGCTGTTTCTCGGGACGGTCGACTACCACGAGGCGTTCCCGGTCGCAAGCGGGGCCGTCGAATCGATTGTTCCGTCGACCGAGACCGGTCAGTTCTGGTTTACGATCGGGATTATCGGCGGTGCGTTCGCGCTCAGTGCGGCGTTTCACTGGATACGCAACTGGGGGTTCAACTCCTTTGCACAGAACATCCAACACGACGTCCGAACCGACACCTACGACAAGATGCAGCAGTTAAACATGGACTTCTTCGCCGACAAGCAGACCGGCGAGATGATGTCTATCCTCTCGAACGACGTGAACCGCCTGGAGCGGTTCCTCAACGACGGGATGAACTCGATGTTCCGGCTGCTGGTGATGGTCGTCGGAATTGGTGCACTGCTGTTTCTCATCAACTGGCAGCTCGCGTTGGTTGCGCTGGTGCCGGTGCCGCTTATACTGATATTCACGTACATCTTCATTAGGCTCATCCAGCCAAAGTACGCCGCTGTTCGCTCGACAGTCGGGAAGGTCAACTCGCGGCTGGAGAACAACCTCGGTGGAATAAAGGTGATAAAGTCCAGCACAACAGAGGATTACGAGTCCGACCGGGTTGACGATGTCTCACAGCAGTACTTCGACACAAACTGGGAGGCGATCCGCATCCGAATCGGCTTCTTTCCGGGACTGCGGGTGCTCGCCGGGTTCGGGTTCGCGCTGACGTTCATTGTTGGCGGGCTCTGGGTGCTGCAGGACACCGGCGGCCCCGGTCCGCTGACCGGCAGTCTCAGCGAGGGGATGTTCGTCGTGTTCATCCTCTACACCCAGCGGTTCGTCTGGCCGATGGCGCAGTTCGGGCAGATAATCAACATGTACCAGCGCGCCCGGGCCTCCTCGGCACGCATCTTCGGTCTGATGGACGAGCCTTACCGGGTCACCGACGAGGACGACGCGCCGGACCTCACCATCGACGACGGTGACGTCGAGTACGACAGTGTCACGTTCGGCTACGACGACGAGGAGACCATTGTGGAGGATATCAACTTCACCGTCCAGGGCGGGGAGACCGTCGCACTCGTCGGTCCGACGGGGGCAGGAAAGTCGACGGTCCTGAAACTGCTCATGCGGATGTACGATGTCGACGAGGGAGCGATACGGGTTGACGGAAATGATCTCGAGGAGGTGACGATGCGGAGCCTCCGGCAGGCAATGGGCTACGTGAGTCAGGACACGTTCCTGTTCTACGGCACGGTCGAGGAGAACATCGCTTACGGCACGTTCGACGCGAGCCGCGAGGAGGTGATCGAGGCGGCAAAGATGGCCGAGGCCAACGCCTTCATTGAGAACCTGCCGGACGGGTACGACACGGAGGTCGGCGAGCGCGGTGTGAAACTCTCCGGCGGGCAGCGCCAGCGCATCTCCATCGCGCGGGCTATCCTGCGCGACCCGGAGATTCTCATCCTCGACGAGGCCACCAGCGACGTGGACACAGAGACCGAGATGCTCATCCAGCGGTCGCTGGACAGGCTGACCGAGAACCGGACGACCTTCGCGATCGCACACCGGCTCTCGACGATAAAGGACGCGGACCTGATACTCGTGCTCGAGGACGGCGAGATAGTCGAGCGGGGCAGCCACGAGGCACTGCTGGAGAACGGGGGGTTGTACGCCCACCTCTGGGGTGTCCAGGCCGGTGAGATCGACCAGCTCCCCCAGGAGTTCATCGAACGCGCCAGCCGTCGCCGCGCCCGCGCCGACGTCGACGACTGACCGACCCGTTTTTTATCCGGCGGTCCTGACGATCAGCCGATGACGAGAGCCGACATCGAGGCCGCTCTCGACACCCAGTTCCCGACACACAGCATCGCGCGCCGACTCCACGCGGTGGCCCCACACGAGGTCTACGAGGTGCGTGTCGACGGCCGGCGCGGGGTGTGCAAGCGGAGCACCGGCCGGACCGGAGACGCGGCGGTCGAGGAACTCGAACGGGAGGAGTGACGGTCCGGCTTCGCGGCGAGCCGGGGCACAGTGAACCTGGTGTGGTCGGAGTGTTACGGTTCTGTTCCTGCGGTCCCCGTCCCACGGCGGAGTCCGCGGGCGAGCGCCAGCGTGCCACAGGCGAGATACAGCAACACGACGAGAGGGTCGAACGACGCGGTGGCGAGTTCGAGGACGAGACTGAGTGTCATCAGCGCCGCCCCGGCAGTGTAAAACCCGGTCGTCGCGTTGTCCGGTGCATCGAGCTCGATGTCAAGACCCGGGACCGTGTCGGCCGCGAGGAGTCGCTCTGTGAGTGGACCAACGAGCATAAGAACGGTGAATCCGGCGAGACCCAGCAGCTCCGCCGGTACCGGCAGCGAGTCTGTTCCTGCGGCCGAGAGCCCGATTCCTGCCCCCACCGCGGCCGAGACAAAGACGAGGGCGAACACCGCCTCGACGTGCTCTCTGTCGATGTTCCCAAACATTCTCTCAGCCGTCGTCGTTCCCCAGAAGCGCCGCAACCGTCGTACCGACGCCGGTGAGGACGGCCACAACCCAGAGCTGGGCACCGAGACTCTCCCCGGCGGCGACCGAACCGGCGGCCCACCCGACCGAGAGGCCGCCGATCACGAGCGCGGCGAGAAACACCGGCCGCGTCTCCTCGCTCAACAGGCGGTGCACCGTTTCGGTGAACTGTTTTCCGGTCATGTCTGTTGACAGGGCACGGACCGAAATAACTGACCGGGCCCCGTTCGCTCGTCGGCAACTCGACCCGAACAGATATATACCAGTTTCACGCGACCCGGCCGGGTCGCCGAAACAGTGGCCCGGGTCCGGCACACTGCCCGGTCGGGGGGACAGGCGGCGGCAGACTCTCTCTCTCCAGTCCGCTCACGGGGCAAACACCGGGGTCGGCAACGTCGGTGGCTCCGGACGCCAGCGTGTGCCGTGCGCCGATACCTCCACGACAGACTGACAGTTCGAGGTGGCCCGGAGAACAGGAGACGCTCACTCGTCGAGTGCGACCGGCACGCCCTCGCCCGCCACGTCGGCGGCGAACGCGCTCGAATCGGTCTCGAGTGCGTCGAACGTGTTGTAGTGTACCGGAACAACAAGCCCGGGCTCCATCGCCGCCGCGAGGTCGGCGGCCTCCCGGCGGTCCATCGTGAACGACCCGCCGATTGGTGGACAGAGCACGTCCACGTCGAGTTCGGGGTGACCCGCCAGCACGTCGGTGTCACCGGGCCAGAAGAGGCGTGTCTCCTCGACGGAAACAATGAACCCACAGCCACGACCCTCGGGGTGGAAGGGGGTGCCGTCGGCGCGGACCCGTGGGCCGTCGGGTTCGTTGTACGCCGGGACCGTCCAGAACGGGACGTTCGCGGCGACACCCTGTTGCTCGTCGCCGACCGTCCGGACGCTGTGGGGCAGGTCGACGAACCGCGGTAGCTCACGAGCCCCCCTGCGTGGCTGTATCCCCTCGAACGCGAGCACCGTCGCGTCGGGAGCGGCAACCCGCTCGATACCGTCAGGGTCGTAGTGGTGGCGGTGGCTGACACAGATGAGGTCACCGTCTCGGGGCCGGTAGTCGGTCGCCGGCGGGTGTGCCGCTGCCGCCTCGGGGGTGTCGGCCTCCCACGCCCCGGACAGCACACCGTACCGACCGGGGTCGAGATACACCACGGTGTCGCCGGCGGCGACCCGCAGGGTGGCGTACCCCAGCCACTCGACTGTGAGACTGTCGTACTCGATAGCCATACGCCCACATTGGGTCCGGCGGTACAAGGGCGTTAGCCTCGCCGACTGTGCAGTGCCGGTCATGCCGGCGACACAGTAGCCGGACTGCCGACAGCCGACAGAATCGGAGAGAGCGGCGGTACAGCGACCCGAAACATCTTATTACCCAGGGCACCAACAATAGTTGATGACCGACACCGTGGACGACGTCGACATGCCGTTTGAAGACGAAGCGTCCAAACAGGAGAAGATCGAATCGCTACAGCAGCGGCTCGAGGTTCTCGAGGATCAAAACGAGGACATGCGGGACAAACTGCTGGACGCGAACGCGGAGAACAACAAGTACCAGCAAAAGTTGGAGCGTCTAACACACGAGAACAAGAAGCTCAAGCAGTCACCGCTGTTCGTGGCCACGGTACAGGAGATATCGAGCGACGGCGTCATAATCAAACAACACGGCAACAACCAGGAGGCGCTGACCGAGGTAACAGACGAGATGCGCGAGGAGTTGGAGCCGGACGCCCGGGTGGCGGTGAACAACTCACTCTCGGTTGTGAAGGCGCTCGACGACGAGACCGACGTCAGGGCACGGGTGATGCAGGTCGACCGCAGTCCGGAGGTCACCTACGGCGACATCGGCGGTATCAAAGAACAGATCGAGGAGGTCAGGGAGACGGTAGAGATGCCGCTTCGCAACCCAGGAATGTTCGACTCGGTCGGCATCGAGCCGCCGTCGGGCGTGTTGTTACACGGCCCGCCGGGCACCGGCAAGACGATGCTCGCAAAGGCCGTCGCGAACCAGACCGACGCCACGTTTATCAAGATGGCTGGGTCAGAGCTCGTCCACAAGTTCATCGGGGAGGGTGCGAAGCTCGTCCGTGACCTGTTCGAACTCGCCAGACAGAACGAGCCGGCGGTGATATTCATCGACGAGATTGACGCAATCGCGGCGAAGCGCACCGAGTCGAAAACCTCGGGCGACGCCGAGGTCCAGCGCACGATGATGCAGTTGCTCTCGGAGATGGACGGGTTCGAGGACCGCGGCGAGATAAGTATCATCGCCGCAACAAACCGGTTCGACATGCTCGACCGTGCCATTCTCCGCCCGGGCCGGTTCGACCGACTCATCGAGGTGCCGAAACCGGACCCCGAGGGTCGTGGACAGATCTTCCAAATCCACACCCGCGATATGAACGTCAGCGATGATGTCGACTTCGACGGACTGGCCGAGATGGCCGGGGAGGCCTCGGGTGCCGATATAAAGGCGGTCTGTACGGAGGCCGGGATGTTCGCCATTCGGGACGACCGGACGGTCGTCGAGATGGCCGATTTCCGGGACGCCTACCAGAAGATACAAAACGAGAGCAACGAGGAGGTTTCGCGGACGTTCGCGTGACCGCAGGCCGACGCTGTTAGGCACAGGATCTTCCCGGCTCCGGCACGAACAGGTTGTAATGAGTTCGAGCCCGAACCTGTTCTGGCATCGACGCGACCCACGAATCCGTGACAACGCAGGTCTCGCCGCGGCCGCGCGTGACGATACTGTTGTTCCGGTGTTCGTCTACGAGACAGACCTGCTGGGGACAATCGGTTCCCGACAGCGTGCACTGTATTTTGGACATCTCAGGAAACTCACCGAGCAGTACCGCGAGTACGGGAGCGACCTGGTGGTCCGGGCGGGGGAGCCGAGTGAGGTGCTCGTCGACCTGGCCGAGGAGTACGGCGCAGACACGGTCTACTACAACGACCACTACCGGGCGGCCCGGCGCAACCGGGAGCGACGTGTCGAGACGGCACTCTCGCGGGCTGGTATCGACCGGGAGTCCCGGACAGACCTGGTGCTGGTCGACCCCGGCCGTCTGGAGTCGTCGTACCCGAACCACAGCCAGTTCCACAACGACTGGGAGCAGGTGCCGAAGCGTCCACCCTACCAGGCACCGTCGCCCGAGTCGCTGGCCGAGGTGTCCAACGGAACAACGGTGCCGGAGCCCGACGCGGACATCGACCTGCCCGAGGGGGGCTACGAGGCCGCCCGTGACCGGCTTGACGCGTTCATCGATACGGGTATCACCTCCTACAACGACACTCGTGACGACCTCGCGAAGGCGGTTGAAAAGCCAACGAGCGCGGTGTCGCGGCTGTCGCCGTACATCTCGACCGGTGCGATCGGTATCCGCGAGATATGGGCGGCCGCCGGCGACGTGTACGACCGGGTCACCGGCGGGGAACGGCGCAACGTCAGGAAGTACCGCTACGAGCTCTCCTGGCGCGAGCAGAACTACCACCTGCTGTACAACAACCCCGACCTGGCGGTCTCGAACTACAAGTCGTTCCCCAACGAGATCGCCTGGCGCAACGAGGACACCGAGGCCGAGGCCTGGAAGAACGGCGAGACGGGGTACCCGCTGGTCGACGCCGGGATGCGCCAGTTGAACCAGGAGGGGTATATCCACAACAGGCCCCGGCAGGTCGTGGCGAGTTTCCTGACAAAACACCTGCTGGTCGACTGGCGGGTCGGCGCGCAGTACTTTACCAAGCAGTTACTCGATCACGACTACGCCTCGAACTACGGGAACTGGCAGTGGACCGCCTCGACGGGCACCGACTCGGTGGACGTGCGCATCTTCGACCCGGTGAGCCAGGCCAGCAAGTACGACGACGGCGCGGCGTTCATCCGGGAGTACGTCCCCGAACTCCGGGACGTGCCCACGCGGAAGATTATCGACTGGCCAACCCTCTCAGCCGGCGAGCGCAACCGGCTCGCACCGGAGTATCCCGACCCCATCGTCGACCGCAATCAGGGGTACGAGCGCGCACAGCGGGTGTTCGAGGAGGCGCTGGGCAAGCGCTGACAGGGCTACCGTCGGGAGAGAACCGCGTGTCGGTGACCGCACTCTCCGCGGGTGGGACAAAAGCGCTTTTCCACGTCGGTTGCCGAGATACGTGTGATGGGGCTCGAAGAGGAGATCGCGGAGATCGAGCAAGAGATACAGGAGACCCCCTACAACAAGTCCACCGAGCAGCATATCGGCCGTCTAAAATCGAAGCTCGCGGAAAAAAAGGAGACACTCGCGAGGCGACAGTCCTCCTCGGGTGGCGGTCCGGGGTACGCGGTCGAGAAGACCGGCGACGCGACGGTGGCGCTGGTCGGGTTCCCGAGTGTCGGCAAATCGACGCTGATGAACGCACTGACAAACGCCGACAGCGAGACGGGCTCCTACGAGTTCACCACGATCGATGTCAACCCCGGGATGCTCAAGTACCGGGGTGCGAACATCCAGCTACTCGACGTGCCGGGGCTCATCGAGGGGGCCGCCGGCGGTCGGGGTGACGGACAGGAGGTGCTCTCGGTCGTCCGGACCGCCGACCTCGTGGTGTTCGTGCTCTCGGTGTTCGAGATCGACCAGTACGAGC
>ERZ1034569.537-NODE-537-length-13689-cov-13.628722_pt1 | contig 13689 bp, 13 predicted proteins | sample MGYA00520706_ERZ1034569 | MGnify/ENA primary metagenome ERZ1034569 (study PRJEB33760, sample SAMEA4777722) | hypersaline lake metagenome | biome: hypersaline environment; feature: brines | place: Spain | collected 2014-08 | depth 0 m ...
GGGGGAGACCCCCGCGCGGGGGGTGGGGTCGGCGCGGCGGTGGTCCCGGGGAAGGGGGGGAAGCGGGGGGGGGGGGGCGTGGGGAAAAACCTGCGGCAGAACCCCCGGCCCCGCCGTGAGCGCGAGGACGTCGAGCGTCGACAGCCGCTCGCGGAGGGCAGACAGGCGCGCCGGCGCGAGCGTCGACACGCGGCTAGCCGAACGGTCCGGCGCCGCCCATCCCGCCGCCCTGGTCGCCCATCTTGCGCATCATCCGCTGGAGGTCGCCGTCGCCCATCCCCTGGAACTGCTTGAGCGTGCGCTCCATCATCCGGTGTTGCTCGAGCAGCTCCCGGACGACGGACTCGTCGACGCCCGCGCCACGGGCGATGCGGACGGTCCGTTCCTTCCCGACGACGCGGGGGTTCTCTAGCTCTCCGTCGGTCATCGAGTCCATCACCACCTCGAAGCTGCGCAGGCGCTCCTGGGTGACGTCCATCGCGTCGTCCGGGAGCTCGTCCATCATCCCGCCGCCGAGGCCGGGGATCATGTCCATCACCTGGTCGAGCGGCCCCATGCGGTCCATCGCCTTCATCTGGTTGCGCATGTCGACGAGGGTGAACTCACCCTCCATCATGTCCTCGGGGTCCCAGTCGTCTTCCGCTTCCTGGGTCTCCTCCATCGCGCGCTCGACCCGCTCGGCCAACTGTTGGAGGTCACCCATCCCGAGCAGTCGGGAGATGAAACCGCTGGCCTCGAACCGCTCGATGTCCTGGACCGTCTCGCCGGAGCCGAGGAACGCGATCGAGGAGTCCGTCTCGTTGACCGCGGTGAGTGCGCCGCCACCTTTCGCGGTGCCGTCGAGTTTGGTGATCATCACGCCGTCGATCCCGATGGCGCGTTCGAACTCCGTCGCCTGGTCTTTCGCGCCCTGGCCGATCGCGGCGTCCAACACGAGCAACGACCGGTCCGGGTCGACAACGCGGTCGATCTCCTCGATCTCGGCGATCAGGTCGTCTTCGAGCGCGTGACGGCCGGCGGTGTCGACGATGTGGACATCCGCGTCCTCGGTCGCCGCCAGCCCGTCGCGGGCGATCTGGACCGGGTCGTCACAGTCCGGGTCGCCGTAGAACGCCACCTCGGCGCGGCCGGCCATCTCCTCGGCCTGGTCGAAGGCACCCGGCCGGAACGTGTCCGTCTGGATCACCGCCGGGCGGAGCCCCTTCTTCGAGAACCACCACGCCATCTTCGCGGCGCTGGTGGTTTTCCCCGAGCCCTGCAACCCCGCGAGCATGATCGTCTGTTCTTCGAGGGGGAGTTCCGTCGAGTCGCCGACCAGCTCGACGAGTTCCTCGTAGACGATCCGGAGGACGTGATCGCGCGCGGTGGTGCCGCCGGGCGGCTCCTCTTCGAGCGCGCGTTCCTCGATGTCGTCTGACAGCTGCATCACCAGCCCGGTCTCCACGTCCGCCGACAGCAACGAGCGTTGGATCTCCCGGACGACGTTGTCCACGTCCGCCTCGTCGATCCGGGACTGCCCGCGGAGGTCGTCGAGACTGTCTCGGAGGGAACTGCCGAGATTGTCGAGTACCATTTGCTCGATGGTAGGTGTGCGGGGCGGTAAAGCCTTGTTCGTCGTCTCCTTTCGTGGTCTCACCGATCCGGCGACTCATTTCCGGACGACGTGTCGCTTTCGCCGCCACGTTGGTCGGTCAGGAAGTCGACCAACAACCGGGTCGTCGCCCGCGGCTCGTCGACGGTGAGCCAGTGACTCGCGTCCGTCACCGTCTCGTAGCGCCACGACCCCTCAGTGAGGTCGATCATCTCCGTCGAGTTGCGGAGTTGTGGTTCGAGCAGGTAGGCGTCGTCTTCCGCCAACACACCCATCACCGGGCAGGTCACGTCCGGCGGCTCCGGCGGCGCGTCCGCCGGCGGGACGGGTCTCGCGTTCGCCCGGTACCAATTGAGTGCGGCCGTCAGCGCGCCCGGTTCTGAGAGTCGGTCCACGTACCGGTCCACGTTGTCACCGCCCGCACACCAGTCGCGGAACAACGCCCAGCCGTCCGCCCGGAGCGCGTGCTCGGCGGCCTCGAACTGGAAGTAGTTGAGGTGCCACAACGCCCGGCGCTGTGCCGCCGACGCGAACCCGGAGTTACCCAACATTCCCGAGGTGAGTGCCGTCAGCGAGACGACACGATCCGGCTGTGTCGCCGCCGCGGTCCACCCGACCTGTGCCCCCCAGTCGTGGCCAACGACGTGGGCCGTCTCGACGCCGACCGCGTCCAACAACCCCACTACGTCCTCCTCGACGACCGTCTGGAGTTCGTACGCCTCGACCGCCTCGGGTTTGGGCGCGTCGCCGAACCCGCGGAGGTCCGGCGCCAGAACCCGAAATCCGGCGTCCGCGAGCGCCGGTATCTGGTGGCGCCACAGCCTGCGCGTGTCCGGAAACCCGTGGAGCAACACCACTGTCGGCCCCGAGCCGTGGTCGACGACCGGGAACGACCGCCCGGAGACGCGCATCTGTTCGGTCTCGCTGTCCACGTCGACCGCCGTGATCGACTTCGGTTGTTTCTCTGCCACGCGCTCGGATTTGATAAGGAAAGTGAATAATCTACTGTCTGTGTGGGCGATTAGTTCTCCGAACTGAAGCGAAGTCGGCCGTCCGAACGGTCGACGGCGTCTCGACCCTGCCGACACTAGCGGGTGGTCGGCGACAGGCCGGTGACACGCTCACTCACCAAACAGTTATGTCACACTACCAACAATAGTACACGATGGCAAGTACCATCGACCCGCCCGGTGGTGACGGAGTGACGTTCTTCGACGAGGCGTTCGCGACGGTGTGGCACGACGACGAGACGGACGCGGTGGTCGCGCAGATGACGGAGTACGCGGACGGGGAGCCGTTCCGCGAGTATATGAACGCGGTCATCGAGGGGGTCAACGAAACGGGGAGTGACTGTGTGTTGGCCGACACCAGAGAACAGCCGACGCTCGACAGCGCCGACCAGGAGTGGTCCGCGACGGAGTGGGGACCACGCGCGGAGGCGAACGGCGTTGAGAAGCTCGCTGCTGTCGTTCCGGAGAGTGTCCTCGCGGAGATGAGTGTCCGGAAAGTGACTGAGCAGTCGGCAGACGACATCGACCGGGAGTTTTTCGACTCTGTGGCGGACGCGAAGGCGTGGCTCGCCGAGTGACGACCCCGTCTCAGACGAGGAACCAGACAACGGCTCCCGAGATGAACACCACCTTCAGCGTCGTGTTGAGGAGGATCACCGTTGAGCCGAACGACGCCCCCCAGATTCCGTACTGGAACGGGATCGACCGCTTGAACGTCGAGACGGCGAAGGTGACGATCCCACCCAACAACATCGTCACGACGGCCTGATCGACCGTCAGCGCGTCGCCGATCAACGGCGCGACCGTCGCCGCGCCGGCGGTGGTGTCGAACGCGAACACGACGATGGCCGGCACCGCCGCGGCCGGCAACCCCGCCACCTCCGCCAACGGCCCCGCGGCGGTCGACAACGACCGGAAGGCGTCGGCGGCCGCCAACACGGAGACGAGCAGGTACACCGCCGCCAGCCGCGGGACGATCCGCCGGAGCTTCCCGCCGGTCGACTCCCAGGCGTCCGCGACTGCCGCCCGGAGCTGGCTCACTCTCGTCTCTCTCCCGTCTGGGCTGTCGTCTCCCCCACCATCTGTCGCGGCCTCGGTCTCGACGGCCACGCTCTCGTCGACGTCCCGTTCGGACAACAACAACGCCCCCGCGAGCACACCAGTCAGGGTGATCCCGAGCGCGATCCCGCCGCGGGTGGCGACGTACAACACCCCGGTCTCCCGGCCGAGGATCGGGATGATCACGGGCACGTAGAAGGTGAACACGTGTTGAGCGAACCCGAAGAACGTGTTCACCGTCACCGCCACCAGCGTCGCCCGGTCCGACAGCCGGCCGGACTCCCGAAACTCCGCGAGCATCCCGTAGCCGGCGGTCGTCGACGCCGCCGTCGTGAGGATCGCCGTGCCGACCTCGCTGGGCAGGTTCGCCGGCCCGGTGAGATACCGCGACACGCCGGCGACCTTCTCGACGGCACCCAACGACACCGCGAGGTTAGCCAGAAACACACCGGCCGAGATCAGCAGCGAGATCCGGAGAACGCGCTCCCCGGCCCGCGGCAACACGGTCCCGTAGTCGACGGCCGCGAGCGTTCGAACCGCCGCAGTCACGCTCTCGACGGCCGCGTCCACCGGCGTCTGTGCGAGGACAACCGTCACGGATTCGACTCGGAACGCGGGCGACGTGTGCATGTCGGTTCTCCCGGTCGGTGGGAGCGACACCACACCTGAAAAGGGGCTACGCCTCACCCAGCAGACTGTCGACGAGCGCCGCCGGCTCGAACCGCTCGATGTCGTCGTACCCCTGCCCGACGCCCAGGAACAAGACGGGTTTGCCGGTGACGTACGCGACCGAGATCGCCGCCCCGCCCGAGGAGTCGGCGTCAGCCTTCGTCAACACCGCGCCGTCGATGGCTGCGGCGTCGTCGAACTCCCGAGCACGCTCGACAGCGTCCTGGCCGGCGACCGCCTCGTCGACGAACAACGTCATGTCCGGCTCGACCACGCGGTCGATCTTCGACAGCTGCTCCATCAGGTCCTCGGAGGTGTGGAGCCGTCCGGCCGTGTCACCCAACACCACGTCGATCCCGTTCGCCTCGGCGTACTCGACGGCGTCGTACACCACCGCCGCCGGGTCACCACCCTGTTCGTGGGTGATGATCTCCGTGTCCAACGCCTCGGCGTGTTGGCTGATCTGCTCGTTCGCGCCGGCACGGTACGTGTCACCGTTGGCCATCACCGTCGACAGCCCACGTTCCTCGAAATACTGTGAGAGCTTGGCGATTGTCGTCGTCTTCCCGACACCGTTGATCCCGGTGAACACGATGGTGACGGGTTTGTCGGCCTCCCGAACGCGGCGCTCGAAGTCGAACTGCCCAACGGCGATCACGTCCAACAGTGCGTCCCGGAGCGCTTCCGTCACCAACTCCTCGGTGGTGTCGACCTGCGCGCGCATCTCGCCGATCAGGCTCTCCCGGATCGACTCCAACATCTCCTCGGCGACGCTCATCTCCACGTCGGAGTCCAACAACGCCATCTCCAGATCCCACAGCTGGTCCTCCAGGTCGCCCTCCTCGATGATCACACGACCCGTCGCGAACGCGGCCGCACGCTTCAGCCGCCCCGGCCCACCGTCCTCGTCGTCGGCCGCCTCGTCTGCTCCTCCGGCGTCTACTCCTCCGGCGTCGCCCGGCTCGTCAGCCTCGGCCGTCGCTGGCGGCTCGGTGTCGGCCGTCTGTCCCGTCCCCGCCTCTGCTGCTGCCGCCTCTGTTTCGGCCGCCGCTTCTTGAGCCTCCGCCGCTGCTTCCGTCTCCGCGGCTTCGGCCTGTTCTTCGACCTCTTCGGCGGCGTCGTCCCGGAACGAGGAGAGCTTGTCCTTCAGCCCGTCGAACATGTCACTCCTCGTCGCCCTGCATCTGCTGCATCTGCTGCATCTGTTGTTGCTGCATCTGTTGTTGCATCTGCTGGGCGCGTTGCTCCAACTCGTCGGACTCGTCCTGCAGGTCGGCCCGCTCCGAGCGGAGTTCGTCGATCTGGTCATCGACGGAGTCGCGTTTCCGCTCCAACGCGTCGACGGCGTCGTCCTGGTCCTGCTCGGCCGCGTAGCCGCCGCCCAGCGAGACGATCACTTCGTCGATGTCCTGGATCTCGGCACGGAGGTACGCCCCACCGCCCAACGGCACCTGCACCGTCGCGCCCGAATCCAACGTCTCGATGGCGTCGATTGCCTCGCCGATCTCGGTTTGTTCCTGCTGGAGGTCGCCGATCTCCTCGCTGAGTTCGTCGATCTCGGCGTCGATCGCCTCCAACTCCTGGCTGATCTGTTGGAGTTGCTGCTGGCCGCCGCCACCACCGCCACCGAGGCTCATGCCGACACCTCCTCGATCTCGACCTGGTTGCGGCTCAGTCGGTGTTCGGCGCCGAACTTCGAGAACGTGTGCTCGCGCGCCACGTTCTCGTTGGGCGCCTCGACGCTCCGGGTGAACGTCTGTGTCCCGTCTCGGGTCTCGAACTGTCCGCTCACCGTGAACTCGGTCATGTCTCTGCGTGGCGGCGGAGCGGGGAAGTACCTTCCGACTCCCGGAGCCTCCCCAGAAAAATCCGGGTCTGGCGAGCCCCTGTCACTCCGCGAACGTCTCGACACCCGCGGCGGGGTAGCCGACCACCAGATCTGCACCCGCAGAGTTCAGCTCGTCCACTCGCTCGCGGATCGTCGACAGGCTCCCGACGAGCGCGTAGTCCCGCACCGCCTGTTCCAACACCTCGCGTGCCCGACCGGTCGCGCTCGCGTCCGTCACCGCTCCGTCGGGCAACGCCCGCCGCACCGGCCCCCGACGTGCCGCGTACGCCCCGACCGCGTCGAGGATCGTGTCCTCGTCGGTCGACGGCACCGTCGGCGCGTACACCGCGATCCGGCCGTCGAAGCCGGCGGCCCGCAGTCCCCGGAGATCAGTGACCGTCCGCCGCGAGAGCAGTTCGTACTGCACGCCGCCGGCCGCGAGCGCCAGCCGCTCGACACTTTCGGTGCCGACCCACGGCTCGTGGGACCGCCCCGCGGTCTCGGTTGCTGCCCGCGCCGCCTCCACGGCCGCACCCAGCCGCGGCGCGACCGCCCGCGACTGTTCGGTCTCGTCGAGATACGCGCCGTGGCCGGCGACGAGCACCCGCCCGGCCGCCGCCGGCAGCCGGTCGACCAGCTCGTCGTCACCCAACGGATCGAACCCGTCGGCCCGGACCGGTGTCGTCACCCGCAGCCTGTGGTCGGCCGCCAACGACGACAGCGTCGCCGCCGAGGGGAACGACTCCCGCCCCTCGTAGTCGACACACACCAACCCGAACGGTAGCTGTGCGACGCTCTCCGGGTCCGTCTCCGTCGGCTTGTAGACGACCCCGTCTAACCCAGTCGTCTCGATGCTGTCACTCTGCCGTGTGTCCGTGGTACTCGTCGTCATACTGTGGTCTCCGTGATCCGTCCCTGTCGCTCGCAGAACTGTCGCCCCTCGTCTCGTACCGCCGTCTGGCGTCGTCGCTGGCGGTCGTCCAGTGCCTGTGTCGCTTCGGCGACAGACTGTGTCGCTTCGACGACAGATCGTGTCGCTCTCGCGAGAGAACTACCGTGGTCGCGGAACGCGACCCATCGCCTGTGCGGCCATACGCTGTCGGAACGGCTTCCCGGACATAACTCTGGCTCTCGTGGCGAAAACCACCACACACGCCGGCAGAAGCTTCGGATTGTCCGCCTGTCTCAGTATCTGCGTCGCTGGAACCGTTTTTTGTGACTGCTTCAGCTATCTAGGTGTGTGTTTGACCGACTCGGCTCACAGCGGTGGTACCGGTGAAACTCGAACTCGATCATCTCGGAAAGCAGTACGGCGACACCTGGGCGCTCCGTGACATCGACGTGACGTTAGAGCCGGGTGTCGTCGGCCTCTTGGGGCCGAACGGCGCCGGCAAGTCGACGCTGATGCAGATCGTCACGACGTTCACGGAGCCGACAGAAGGCACCGTCCGGTGGAACGGGACAGACATCGTCGACGAGCCACAGGTGATGCGCGAGTCGGTCGGCTACCTCCCACAGGAGTTTGGCGTCTACCCGAGTCTCACGGCCCGTGAGTTTCTCCGGTATCTCGCCGCTGTCCGCGGACTGTCGAACCCGGGCGACAGGATCGACGAACTGCTCGCGGTCGTCAACCTCGAAGACGCTGCGAGCGACCGCCTCGGTGGATTCTCCGGCGGGATGCGCCGCCGTGTCGGGATCGCTCAGGCACTGCTGACAGACCCCGAGTTGTTGATCGTCGACGAACCGACCGTCGGACTCGACCCGACAGAACGCGCCCGGTTCCGGAGCCTCCTCAGCGCGCTCGCGGCCGACCGGATCGTCGTCCTCTCGACACACATCGTCCCCGACGTGGAGGCGACTGCCAGCGACATCGCCTTGCTGGACGACGGTGAACTACTCGCACACACGACCCCGAGTGAACTGTTGGCGAGGGTCACAGGGCAGGTCTGGGAGGTCGTCGTCCCCGAAACGGAGCTAACGGCGGTGAAGCGAGACCACACAGTTGCGAGCACGACCCGCCGGAGTGACGGTGTCCACCTCCGTGTCGTCGCCACCGACCGCCCGACAGCCGACGCGACACCGGTCGACCCGACGTTGGAAGAGGCGTATCTCCACGCGATTGAGACGGATCACACACCCGTCATGGCGGAGGTGACAGGGTAGTGTTCCGCGCGGCGCTGGCCGTCGCGACGGCCGACTTCCGCCGACGAACCCGGTCATTGACGCTGGTCGTGGCGGGGCTCCTCACCGCGTATCTCGGCAAACTGATCGTCGTCGACGGCCAGCTCGTCGTCGCTGGCGACTACACTGGGGTCGGCACGGCGGCGTGGTACGGTGCGACCGTCTGTGGGCTCGGAACGACGATCCTCCTTGTCGCCGGCTTCCCGTTGGTCCGCGGGGGTATCATCCACGACCGCGAAACCGGCGTGTCGGTGTTGCTCGGCACCTCTCCGTTGTCGACCGGCGCGTACCTCCTCGGCAAGTTCCTCTCGGCGCTGGCTGCACTCGGTGTCGTCGCTGCCGTTCTCGCGGCCGCGACGACCGCCGCATTTCTGTTGAACGGCACTGGCCCGTTCGACCCAGTCGGGCTGTGGGGGCCGTTTCTGTTGATCACGGTTCCGGCCGTCGCGATCACTGCGGCCGCTGCCGTGTTGACCGAGACGGTCGGTCCGCTCCGCAGCACGCTCGGCACCGCGGTGTACGTCTTCGGCGCGTTTGTCCTCGTCGCGCTCGGTGCCCAAGGGACGCTCCCGTTCGATCCGACCGGTCTCACTGTTCTCCAGGCGAGCATGTCCGCAGATATCGCCACACAGTTCCAGACGGCCGAGCTAACGCGTGGGTTCGCCTACGTGCCAGCCGGTCGTGACGTGACGACGTTCCAGTGGTCAGGGGTTCGGTGGACAGTCGCGCGACTCCTCGATCGACTCGCCACCCTCAGCGTCGCGGCCGTCCTCTTGGCGGGTGCTGCGATCTCGTCCAACCGGTTCGACCCGGACGCTGGAACCGACCTCCCGTCTGTTGGCGTCGCCGACGAATCGCCGGTACCGACGACGGGCTCGTCCGAGGCCATCGCCGTCGATGAGGCCGTCTCGCGGCTTTCTGCCGTGGAGACGGGTCGGTTCGGACTCGCAACCGCGACAGCCGCTGAGCTTCGGATGGCACTCCGCCGCAGACGGCTCTGGTATCTCGCCGTCGCGGCTCTCGTGGTCGGGTCGCTCGCCGCGCCGCTCGGGGTGACTCGCTCGGCGCTCGTTCCTATCGGGGCGCTGCTGACGCTTCCGGTGTTGTCCGCGCTCGGAACGCGTGAACGGCGAGCAAACACCGCCAGCCTCCTGTTCACTACTACCCCGCCCGTTCGACTCCTTATCCCGACGTATCTCTCCGGGGTCGCGGTCGTCGGGCTCGTCGTCGTACCCGCGGGAGTGCGGTTTGCGCTTCTGGGAGCGAGTGGCACACTACTCGGACTGGTTGGAGCCGTGCTCGCGCTTCCGGCGGTCGCACTCGCCGCCGGCGTGTGGACCACACGACCACGAGTGTTCGAGACGGCGTTTCTCCTCGCGTGGTATCTCGGCCCGGTGAACGGGGTCGCGCTACTGGATTTCGTCGCCGCTAGGCCGGAGACGGTCGCTGCCGGTGTGCCGCTCGTGTACGTCGCTGCCGCGCCGGTGTTCCTCGCTGTCGCCGCGCTCGGCCGCCGCCGGTAGCGACACACGTCTCCGTCGGTCTCCGTGAGTTCCTCTCGACTCAGATCGGCAGGTCCGCATCGGCGTCGACCACCCGGTCGACCTCCGCGGGGACACACCAGTCGGTCGCCAGTTCCAACAACTGGACCAGCATCCGCCCGGTCGCGCCCCAGACGGTGTAGCCGTCAACGTGGAAGAAGTGGAGCCGAATCCCGCCGTGGGTGGGGTGGTGGCGGCGTTCGGACTCGTAGTTGTCCGGGTCCGTCAGCGCCGGCACCGGGAGGACGGCGATCTCGGCGACCTCGCCGTCGCCGTCGGCGGGTGTGTACGGCCGGTCCGGCACCCACCCGACGAACGGGGAGACAGCGTACTCCGAGACGGTTTCGATGTCGTCGAGCCGACCGACGACGGTCACCTCCGGGGGTCGGAGCCCGATCTCCTCGTCGGCCTCCCGGAGCGCTGTCGCGGTCAGATCGTCGTCGTCCGGCTCGACACCACCACCGGGGAAACTCATCTGGCCGGGGTGTTCCCCGAGATCTTCCGCCCGGCGCGTGAACAGGACGTGCGGGACCCCCTCGCGGTGGACGACCGGCGCAAGCACCGCGGCCCGTCGTGGGGCGGTCTCGATCCGCTCTGGCGTGTGTCCCCCCACCGCGTCGTACTCCATGCGAACCGACACGGCGGCCGCTGGCTTACCACTGTTGTCTCCCACAGACGACACACCGACCCGGACCGTCGCTCCCGTCACCTGCTGACACCCCCGACACCCGGCGAAAGCCACTCGACGCGCCTCCACCTACGGCAGTCGTGACACGACACACGGCCGACAGGAACAACGCGGTGGCGGCGACCCACAGGAACGAGAAACCGACACTGACGAGTGAGAACGGAGGCGTCGCGTGAGCGTCAGCGACGCTGCCGTCGACACGGGTGGTGTCGACGGACCGCACGCCGGCCAACCGGTCCGGCGGCGCGGACCGCCGTTGTCGGAGGCGACCACGGTGGTCGTCCTCGCACACGGTCGCGGCGCGACCGCTCGGGGGATGCTCGGGCTCGCGGACGATCTCGGGGTCGAGGGGGTGACGTATCTCGCGCCAGCGGCGACACGGCGGGAGTGGTACCCCGAGGCGTTCACCGCGCCGACGGAGCAGAACCAGCCACACCTCGACTCCGCGCTCGCGTTGCTCGGGATGGTCGTCGACGCGGCCACGGACGCCGTCGGCGACAAGCGGACGGCGCTGATCGGCTTCTCGCAGGGGGCGTGTCTCGCCAGCGAGTGGGTGGCGCGCAACCCCGCCCGCTACGGCGGGCTGGCGGCGCTGTCGGGTGGACTGATCGGTCCGCCGGGGACGACGTTCGACTACGACGGGTCGCTCGCGAGCGAGGGAGGCGAGTCGACAGAGTCAGACGCGACACCGGTGTTTCTGGGGTGTTCCGACACCGACCCACACATCCCCGAAGAACGCGTCCACGAGACCAGAGAGGCGTTCACAGATCTCGACGCCGATGTGGACGAACGGATCTACCCCGGCATGGGCCACGGGGTCAACGAGGACGAACTCGACGCCGTGCGGGCGTTGGTCACGGCACTGTAACGACTCGCGGGCCATTCCGCAGCGTCGCCGTCTTCTCACCGCCGGTCGACCGCGGCGGTGCCGTCCCGGTCGACGGCGGCGAGGTCGATCTCCCCGTCCGGCAACGGGACCCCGTCGAACGGGTCCTCGTTGAGCAACAACGAGCCGTCCAGGTCCGCGTAGTCGAGCAGGGGTGCGAGCTGACAGCCGGCGGCGATGGCGGCGTTTGTCTCGATCATACAGCCGAGCATCACCTCCAGCCCGTGGGCGCGAGCCGTGTGGATCGCCCGTTTTGCGGCCCGCAACCCGCCACACTTCATCAGTTTCAGGTTCACGATGTCACACCGGTCGGCGACCCGTACCACGTCGCTCGCGTCGATCACCGACTCGTCGGCCGCGATCGGGACCGCGGCGTGGTCGTAGACGAATCGCTCGCCTTCGGTGTTCCCCGCGGGAACGGGTTGTTCCAGAAACGCCACACCGAACCCCGCGAGCCACTCACTCTTCGCGACGGCCTCGCGAGGGGTCCACGCCTCGTTGGCGTCGACACGAATTCGCGCGTCGGGCGCGGCCTCGCGGACGGCCGCGACAATCTCGCGGTCGCGGTCGGTGCCGAGCTTCGTCTTCAACACGTCGTAGCCTGCCTCAACCGCCGCCGTCGCCTTCTCCCGCATCACCCCGGTGTCGTCCAACCCGACCGTGTAGGAGGTCTTCGGCGCACGCTCCGGCGACAGTCCCCACAGCCGGTACAACGGCACCGCTAGGCGTTTGGCCGCCAGATCGTGGACCGCAATCGAGACCGCGGTTCGTGCGGCGGGGTTGCGCGCGACCCGTTCGCGGAGCCGCCGCTCGATCTCACCGAGCGCGTGTGGGTCGTCGACGGACTCGGCGGCGTCGAGTAGCTCCGGAAGCACCGCACAGACAGTGTCGGTCGTCTCCCCGTAGTGTGCCGATGGGGCGGCGGCGCCGACCCCTGTCTCCGTCCCGTCGCCCACCCGGACGATCACGTTCTCCGTCGTGGCGGTCGTCCCGCGTGCGATCTCGAACGGGCGGTCCAGTTCCAACTCTACCCGTTCGAAGCTCGTTTGGAGGCTCATCTGATCGTCTCCACCAACCCGTCGGCGCCGAACCGCAACGGGTCCGTCGCCGGCGCGTCGATCTCCTCGCCGAACTGTTCGACGGCCGCCCGTGCGTCCGCGTCGTCGTCGACGGCCCGGGTGTTGAGCGAGCCGGCGACCACCTCGGTCTCCTGAACCGGCGCCGCGAGCGACTCGTAGCGGTCGACGTACGACGACAGCGGGGGGAGTGTCGTCGCCTCGTAGCCGTGGATCGCCTCCCGGCCGTGGGCGTGACACAACACCAGCGCGTCGGGTGCGGCACCGTGGAGAATCCCACACGTCACCGCGGAGTAGGCGGGGTGGACGATGCTCCCCTGGCCCTCGACGAGCACGAGATCGTGGTCGTCGCCGACCGCCACCACCATTTCCTCGACCGCGCCGGCGGTGAAGTCCGAGACGACGCGGTCGACCGGCGTCCCCCACCCCTCGATCACGATCCCGGTCTGGCCCGTCGGGACGACTGCGGTGTCGATCCCGGCGGCCTCGGCGGCGGCTGCCAACTCCATCGTCGTCGTCATCTTCCCGACCGAGCAGTCCGTTCCGACCGTCAACACCACCTCGGCGTCCACCTCGCCGGCTCGCCCCTCGGCGACACCGATGTCGTCGGGCGGGCGGCGCACGTCGTCGAGTGTCACGTCGTGCTCGGCAGCGAGACTCGCGAACCCTTCGTCGTCGCCGAGAAAGTAGTGGAGCCCGCTGGTCACGTCACAGCCGGCGCGGATCGCCGCCTGCACGTCCGCCCGCCAGGACTCGTCGAAGCCGCCGCCGATGGGCGCGATCCCGATCAGCAGTTCGTCGATCCCGTCGACGGCGTCGTGGTCGCGAGCGGCCGCGAAGCTGTCGACGATGGGTGCGTCCTGTACGTCCGGGAGGTGGTCGGCGACCCGCTCGCCCGCCCGGTCGCGGTCGAGGACGGCGACGGCCTCGCGGTCGGCGTAGCGCAACACGCCGTTTGCGGTCTTCGACCGGTCGGGGAACTTCTCGTGAGCGAGGATCGCGACGCGGCTGTCTGGCACGCTCGTGGTGTGACCGGGCATGGCCATAAATCGGGCTGCCGGGGCCGGCACTGCCGGCACCTGACCGTCGTCCACCAGAGACACGCCGCAGGCGACAACTACTCGTCGTCCGCCCGAGAGAACCGACCGTGACCAGGCTCG
>ERZ1034569.539-NODE-539-length-13661-cov-13.481626_pt1 | contig 13661 bp, 13 predicted proteins | sample MGYA00520706_ERZ1034569 | MGnify/ENA primary metagenome ERZ1034569 (study PRJEB33760, sample SAMEA4777722) | hypersaline lake metagenome | biome: hypersaline environment; feature: brines | place: Spain | collected 2014-08 | depth 0 m ...
GCTGATGTCGAACGCGAGGACATCCCGGGCGGCGGTCATCGCGCGGTCAATCACCGCCTGTTCGTCGTCGGCGGCCGCGATCCGGGTCGCCGCTTCGTGGAGTCGCTCCGTCGTCTCCCGCGCCTCGCGCAGCGCCGCCGCCGACTCGATCCGGTCCAACGTGGTGGAGGCGTACGACACCAACAGCTCCGCGAGTTCCAGATCCGTCTCGTCGTACGCGTCCGGCTCGCTGGAGACAGCCTGGAACACCCCGTCGTCGCCGAACGGGACGCTCACCCCCGACCGGTAGCCGTCCGACACCGGCACCGCACGGTCGTCACGCCGCACGTCGTTGACGACGACCGACTCCCCGGTGCGGTGGGTGTGGTCCATCACACTCCCCTCGCGGTCGTCGAGCGACTCCCCCACCACCGCGTGTCCGTCGGCGTCCGCCCTGACGAGGAACCCCTCGTCGGTCGCCTCGACGATCGTACAGCCGTCGAATCTGAGCACGTCCGCCGCGATGTCCACCGTCAGCTCGTACAGCTCCGTCGGGTCGTCGGCGTCGATGAGATCGGTCGCGGCCCGGTGGAGCCCGGCGATCCGTTCCCGTCGGCTCCGGGCGTCCGCCTCCGCGGCCAGCCGTTCCCGTGTCTCTGCGACGTGTGTCCCCAGCAGCTGTGCGATCTCTAGATCCGCGGTCGTGAACGTGTTCGGCTCTCTCCGGCCGACCTGGAGGACGGCGTCGTCACCCACCGGCACCGAGACGACGGTGTCGCCGGCGGGAGTGACGCGGTCGTCCGTCCGGATGTCGTCGACGAGCCGCGGGGCGTTCGCGGTGAGCGTGTCGCCCGCGAGACTGTCGTCCACCGGCTCCGTCTCCGGCACCCACTCCCCTTCCGGCGTGGCCGCGACCGTCCGGAGGTGGTCCCCCTCCCGCACGAGCAACAACGCGGTGTCGAACGGCAACACGTCGTTCGCGACCGTCAACGTCCGGTCGTAGAGTTCCTCGACGGATCGGACGGCGGCCAACGCCGCCGCGCCGTCGTGGAGACTGGCGAGCCGTCGCCGGTGTGTTCGGAGTTGGAGGCGGGTCTCCCCGTCGACGGCCCGGCGGAGTTCGTCCACGAGATGCCGCATCTCGCCGCTCGGCCCCGTCGTGTCGCCCCCCGGAGCGTCGTCGGTCCGCCGGACGAACCCGGAGAGCCAGGCGGCCGTCGGCGGCGCCGCCGTGTAGGCGACCACCGGGACCCCGGCGGCCCGGACCGCGGCCAACGCCGTCTCCGGGAGCCGTGGCTGGCCGACGAGCACGAGCCCGTCGTGGTCCGACGCCACCCGCTCGGCGACATCGTCACGGTCGACCGAGGTGACCGACAGGTCGTCGGCGGCCGCGAGGGCGTCGGCCGTGGCGTCGTCACCGACGACCAAGAGGCGGAGTTGTGCTCCCATGAGACGCTGTGCTGTCTGCGATAGCGGAGTGACTTCACAAAAACCTGGCGAGAGATTCTCTGTTCCGTGACTGGGTTGTTCATGGGTGTACAAAAATAAGTACCTATAGTCTGTAATAGAAGACTAATAAGTTTTGTTATGTGAAATAACCAGAAACACGTACGTTTGGCGAGAGACGGCACCGCCTGTGGTCACACTCGGCGTGCTGGTTCACACGGCTGTCGACGACGTAGAACTGTTTGATACTCCCTCGGAACCGTCTACCAACACGCCGGAATCGTCTCGGGGTACACTCGAACTGGCTCGCCTCGTCACAGAACTGTTTGGCGGATCAGTTGAACCATCCACACCGCTGTCGGACAGATTGCCGGAAGCGTCGCAACCACACGGGGCGACGGGACGGACCGACCGCGTCGGGCCGGCAGGAAGCCACAGACGGCGACAGGAGGCTCCCGGAACCCTTTTGCGGAGAGCCGGACCAACGACGGACGAATGAGCGACCTCACCGAGGCATACCGACTGGAATACTTCGCGGCGGAGGGGTTCGACCGGAAGGAGTGTCCCTCCTGTGGGGCCAACTTCTGGACCCGCGACCCCGACCGCGAGCTGTGTGGGGAGCCACCCTGCGAGGAGTACTCCTTCGTCGACGACCCCGGACTGGACGGGTCGTACAGTCTCAGCGAGATGCGCGAGGAGTTCCTCTCGTACTTCGCGGACCACGACCACGACCGGATCGAGCCGTACCCAGTGGCGGCCAACCGGTGGCGTGACGACGTGTTGTTGACACAGGCGTCGATCTACGACTTCCAACCACACGTCACCAGCGGGGCCTCCCCGCCGCCCGGTAACCCGTTGGCGGTGAGCCAGCCGTGTATCCGGATGCAGGACATCGACAACGTCGGCAAGACCGGCCGCCACACGATGGCGTTCGAGATGATGGGCCACCACGCGTTCAACGCCGACGACGGCACCGACTACGCCTACGAGGGTGAGGTGTACTGGAAAGACGAGTGTGTGGCGTTCTGTGAGGGCTTTTTCGAACGGTTCGGGGTCGACCTCCAGGAGCTGACGTTCATCGAGGACCCGTGGGTCGGCGGCGGCAACGCCGGGCCGGCCTTCGAGGTGATCTACCGCGGTGCCGAGTTGGCGACGCTCGTCTTCATGTCGATGGAACGCGACCCCGACGGGGAGTACGAGATGAAAGACGGCAACCGCTACGCCGAGATGGACCGTCGGGTGGTCGACACCGGCTACGGGTTAGAGCGGTGGACCTGGATGAGCCAGGGCACCCCGACCGTCTACGAGGCGATCTACCCCGAGGCGATCGACTTCCTGAAGAAGAACGCCGGGATCGAACACACCGACGAGGAGGCGGCGCTGGTCCACCGCGCCTCGAAGCTCTCGGGGAAACTCGACATCGACGACGTGGACGACTTCGACGCCGCACGCCGGGAGATCGCCGACGAACTCGGCGTCGACGCAGACCGGCTCACCGCGTTGTTGGAACCGTTGGAGGACATCTACGCGGTCGCGGACCACTGCCGGACGCTGGCGTACATGTTCGGCGACGAGATCGTCCCGTCGAACGTCGGGACGGGGTATCTCGCCCGGATGGTGTTGCGCCGCACCAAGCGGCTCGTCGACCGGGTTGGGATCGACGCCCCGCTCGACGAGCTGGTGGACATGCAGGCCGAGCGGCTGGGGTACGAGAACCGCGACCTGATCCGTGACGTGGTGCGGACGGAGGTGCGTCAGTACCGCGAGACGCTCGACCGCGGGCGGCGTCGGGTTCGCCAACTGGCCGAGGAGTACGCCGACACCGACGAGCCGGTGCCGACCGACGAACTGATCGAACTGTACGACTCCCACGGCATCCAACCGGACACGGTCGCCGAGATCGCGAGCGAGGAGGGGGCGGCAGTGGACGTGCCCGATGACTTCTACGGGTTGGTCGCCGCCCGCCACGACGGCGGGACGGAGACGGCGACCGCGACGGAGACGGACGACCGGCTCGCGGACCTGCCGGAGACCGACCGGCTCTACTACGACGACCAACAACGGACAGAGTTCGAGGCGGTCGTGCTCGACGTGTTCGACCGCGAGGAAGGGTGTGACGTGGTGTTGGACCAGACGATGTTCTACCCCGAGGGTGGTGGCCAACCCGCCGACCACGGGACGCTCTCGACGGAGGAGACGACCGTCGAGGTGACCGACGTCCAGATCAGCGACGGGGTCGTTCTCCACCGGACGGACGGCGACCCCGGGAAGGGTGGGTTCGTCCGCGGCCAGATCGACAGTGACCGCCGGATGCGGCTGATGCGACACCACACGGCGACTCACGTCGTTGGCCACGCCGCCCGGGAGGTGCTGGGCGACCATGTCCGACAGGCCGGTGCCCAGAAAGGGATCGACTCCGCGCGGCTGGACGTGACCCACTACGACCGAATCTCGCGGGCGGAAGTCGAGGAGATCGAACGGGTCGCGAACGAACTGGTGCGGGAGAACGTCTCCGTCTCACAGTCGTGGCCCGACCGCAACGACGCGGAAGCGGAGTACGGCTTCGATCTCTACCAGGGTGGGATTCCGCCGGGTGAGGAGATTCGGATCATCGAGATCGGCTCGGACGTACAGGCGTGTGGTGGCACCCACGTCTCCCGGACCGGCGATCTGGGAGTGGTGAAGCTGTTGACCACGGAGCCGGTCCAAGACGGGGTTGAACGACTGGTGTTTGCCGCCGGCGACGCCGCGCTGACGGCGACCCACCGCGAGGAGAACGCGTTGTACGACGCCGCCGAGGTGTTGGATGTCGACCCACAGGACGTGCCCGAGACCGCAGAACGGTTCTTCGACGAGTGGAAAGCGCGCGGCAAGGAGATCGAACGGCTCAAAGAGGAGCTCGCGACAGCCCGTGCGGAGGCGACCGGTGACGCAGTCAGCGTCGGCGAGTTCGAGGCAGTGGTTCGCCGTGTCGACGCCGACACCGAGGAGCTGCGCGCGACCGCGAACGCGCTCGTCGAGGAAGAGAACGTCGTCGTCCTCGGCTCCGGCACGGACGGTTCGGCCACGTTCGTCGTCGGTGTGCCCAGCGCGGTCGACGCCGACGCCGGCCAGATCGTCTCCGAGCTGGCGGGACGGGTCGGCGGCGGCGGCGGCGGCCCGCCGGACTTCGCGCAGGGTGGCGGCCCGGACGTGTCGGCACTCGACGACGCACTCGACGACGCGCCGGACGTGTTGGCGCAGGTGCTCGACGCGTAACCGTGACCGACCAGACGACACGCCAACGGCTGGCCGACCAGCTCCGCCGGGAGCCGGCGACGGCCGGGCAGTTGGCGGCCGCGTTGGACCTGCCGGAGTCGACGATCTTCGACCACCTCGATCATGTCGCCGCCTCTGTCGGCGGTGACGAACAGTTCCTGGTCGCGCCGCCGACCTGCCGGGACTGTGGGTTCGACCGGTTCGACGACCCGGTGAACGACCCCTCGCAGTGTCCGGACTGCCGGAGCCGGAACCTCGCGCCCGCACGGTTCCAGATCGAGTAGGTCGTCGCCACCGTTATCTGTCGGGCGATAGCCTCCCTCACCGTGCAACTCGACGTGTCACTCGCCCAGCGGGTGCTCGACTGTCTGGACGGGAAAACGACACCCCGAGACGTGTGGACACACCCGGGGTACGACGTTGTTCGAGACCACGCGACACTCCTGGGTCGAGAGTTCCACCGGGACGCGCTCGCGGCGTCACTCACCGGCGAGACAGACCCCGTTGGCGGGTTCGACGGCGTCGGGGACCGACGCGAGGCGGTCGAACGGAACCTGGCACACGTCCGTGACAACCGAACGATCTGGGCCGACGAGATCGAGACGGCACTCCGGCGACTCGCGCCGGAGACACCACTCGACGATCTGACCGTCCACTTCGGTGTCGGCTACTCCACGGGCGTCGGCACCGGTGCGGGTGCGTACGTCGATCTCGCAGACCCGATGTTCGTCGCTCACCCGGCAGAACTCCTGTCGACTGCGATCCGCGAGTGTACACACGTCGTCCACGAGCGACGCGACGGTGTGCTCGGCACACTGGACCTGGCAGAGCCACGGCTCGTCTGGCAGACGATGTTCCAGACGGAGGGGTTCGACACCTACGCACCGCTCACGACCCGACGCGAACACGACGAACTGTCGGATGACCGAGACGATCCCGCGGCGGCTCCTGACTACCCGATGCGTGGCGACTACCCGGTCCTCGACAGCGACCGGATGGTCGACCTCGTCGCGGAGTACGACAGGATTCGTGCCCGACTCGACGACTCGGTCGGCCGCGAGCAACTGCTCTCGTGGGTGTTCGACGAGCCGCGTGTCCCGTACCGTGTCGGCTGTGCGGTCGTGCGCGCCGTCGCGGATCGCGACGGCCTCACTGGTGTCCGCGAGGCGTTCCGAACCGACCCGGCGGCGTTTCCCGACGGGTACGACTGGACGCTCGATCAGTACCGAACGTGATGCTGTGGAGAGAACGGTCCGAACCGTCGCCTCAAGGCCAGTCGTCGCGGTTGTCGTCCTCGAAGGGGTCAGCCTCCTCGCCGCCCACCGCCTGCTCCCAGTCGGCGGCGCCCGCGGCCGTCTCCACGTCGACGTACTCCCAGTCGACACCCTCGGCGACCTCGCGGTCCTCCTCGGTGGTGCCGACGAACACGTGCCGGTCCGTGTCGAACTGTTTGCCGACGTTGTCAAGCGACTCGGAGACGCCACGCGGCCCGGAGAAGAAGTCCTGCCGGATTCGGTGTTTCCGCGTGAAGTTGGTGACGACGTAGGTCGGCTTCTCCGACACCACGCCGACGTACTCCGTCCACTGTCGCGCGTCGTTGAACACCGCGTTCGGGTCGGCCAGCGACTTCAGCGCGTCCAACGCGAACGCGAGCGTCATGTCCGTAGAGCCTCCACCGTCCATGGGCCCACTCGGCGGGAGGTGCCGAAAACGGTGTCGGTGTCGACTACCGCCGTGATCGCCCTCCTGCGTCCGCGCCCGTCCAGCTCCGTGCCGACTCAGGCCTGCGCCTGCCGCGCCCCGCTCTGCACCACCGTCTCCGTACGCCCCACCCGCAGGTAGCCGGCGGCCGCGACGACGACCTCGCCCGGCTCCAACCCCGCGACCGCCCGGCGCTCACCACCCGCCAACGCCCGCAGCCCGCGACGCGCGGCCGCCGACAGCTGGTCCACGTGTCGCACCGCCGTTGCCTCGCCTGCCTCCGCGACCCGCTCTGCCGTCAACCGCGACCCACCGTTTGTCATGGCTTGACATACCAGTAGTACGTACTTCAGTGTTGTCCCCGAAGTGAAAGCTGTGTTACACGCCGACGGCGACGATCTGGGCCGGGTCACGGTGACAAACACAGTGAGCGGTGACGTGCCGCCACCACACAGAGTCGACCAGAAGACACTCCACGACCGTTGGCGACGACCGCTGCGTATCCGGCGAGCGTGACGAGCGTTTCGACAGGGCGTCGGACGACCCACCGGAAAGAGTGACCGCCGCCGGCTCCAGGCCGCCGGGCGGGCCGTCGCCGTGGTGTTGCTCGTCGCTGCCGCCGGGTGGAACGCGCTCGCGCTCGGGACCGCCGGTGTCGACAGCCGCGCCGACGCCCACCGGTGGGATATGTTCGCGCTCGAACCACCGACCGAGCGGCTGTGGGTCGTCGCCGTCGGTAGTGTGGCCGACCGACGGGTCGTCGTCTATCCGGACGCTCGTGGACGCTCGACTAATCGTTCATCTCCGGCCACCCGTGGACGCTTGACCAGTCGCCTGCCTCCGGACGCTCACACGGCCCCTGTGTGGTTCGACCGACCAGCCACGGCGCACCCGACGGTCCGGTGGCGGAAGTTCCTCGTCTCCGTGGCGTGATTACGAGACCCGGCGTTGGAACGCGGGCCGGTCGGCGGGCTGTGTAACCAGTTCGACAGGCGTCACGAGACGACACTCGACAGCGTCGCGGTGTCTGCCGTCACCGAACCCATCGGCGGCGGCGTGTGTGAACGCCGCGAGATCGCCGCGGGGCGGTGTGAGCGGCTCAGTTCTCGACCGGTTGTTCCGTCTTGACATCCTCGGCGGAGAACTCCTCACGCAGGAGTGCCTCCTCCTGGCCGCGAACGTCGACCCGTTCACGCATTAGCTGTTTGTAGCCGGACTGGGGGGCGAGATCGCCGATCAGAACGCCGCCGACGATCTTCCCGTCTTTGATCGCGAGCCGGCGCCACTCCGTCTCGGAGTACTTCTGTTCGACGTGGTCGTCGCCCAGCGTCGGGTGGCCAAACGAGAGGAACGGGAAGTCGAAGTGTGTGATCGAGTAGGAGGTGACCCACTCGAACTGCTCGGTGCCGTACTCCAACATGTTCTTGGCGGCGATCGACCCTTGTTCTTTGGCAGAGCCCCACGCGCCGTTCTGGGCCTGCTCGCCCAGAATCACGTCGTGGAACTGGGTGATGTCGCCGGCCGCGAACACGTCCGGGTGAGAGGTCTGCATGTACTCGTCGGTGACGATCCCGCCGTCGATCTCCACGTCGAGCGTCTCCAACAGCTCGGTGTTGCGGTCGAGTCCGATGGCGACGCCCGCGAAGTCACACTCGTAGCGGTCGCCGTTCGGGTCGACCGCGGCGGTGACGTGGCCCGCGTCGTCCGTCTCGAAGTGGTCGACCCCGGAGTCGAACACCGGCTCGACACCTTTCTCGCGCATGGCGTCGTGCATGATCTCTGCACCCTCCTCCGAGAGCGCGTACCGCCACCAGGAGTTTCCGCGCATGAGGTACTTCCCCTCCACGTTCTGTGCGCCACACACCGCCGCGAGGTCGATCCCCAACAGGCCGGCGCCGACGACGACACCTTTCTCGGCCTGGCTAGCGGACTCGTTGATCCCACGCGCGTCCTGGAACGTCCAGAAGTGGTGGACGCCATCGGCGTCGGAGTTGTCCACCGGGAGCTGGTTGGGTGTCCCGCCAACGGCGAGCAACAGCTTGTCGAACTCGTACACCTCTCCGCCGTGGGTCTCGACTTCGTGTGCGTCCGGCCGCACGTCCGTCACGTAGGTGTCCAACTGGAGATTGATGTCGCGGTCGGCGTACCAGTCTTCCTCGTGGATCGAGATGGGCGCCTCCGGCAGTTTCCCTTTGGCGTACTCTTTGATCAGAATCCGATTGTACAGCGCCTCGCCCTCGTCGGTGAGCACCGTGATGTCGGCGTCCGTCGCCTCCTCGCGGAGCGTCTCGGCGGCGGAGCTTCCCGCGATTCCGTCACCGACGATTACGAACGACTGACTCATAGCGGCGCGTTCGTGGCCGGGGGTAAAGTGGGTTGTTGTTCGGACAACGCTACGGGAACGCTTCCCACACGCCCGCCGGTGAGAGCCGGCCAGTCGCTCCGGTCACTGTCGCGCCGAACAACGGAGAACAGGCGGTTGAAGTCCATCCAGTACCGACAACCGGACGTGAAACTTCGACAGAACCTCCGCCACTGGGCCGCGAAACGGGCACTGACGACACCCGTGCTCGGCGGTGTCGTGAACGACAAGCTCGTCGATCTCCACACGCGGATCTTTCTGGAGAAGGCGCCCGAGCGCCGGCGCGAGGAACGCCGCGACCACCTCAACGAGTTCTTCGACGCGACAATGGACACGTACGTCGCCGCCTTGCGGGCGGGCTACCCCGAGGCAGAGGCCCGCGAGATCACCCACCTCCAGGCCAACTTCGACTTCTTCGAGCACGGCTGGGCGGCGATGATGGAGATTCCCGCCGCGGAACTCGACGACCACTACCGCCGGTACGAGTCGTTCTTCCGCGACCACGGGATCACCATCGACAACCCACTCGGTGAGTTTCGCCCCGCCTCGGGAATCGCGGACGCGCCCGCGACACCGGAGGCGCTCGACGACGGCGCGTTCGAGAACGCCGTTGCCGGCTTCGCCGACGACGTGTACGTCGAAGACGGCGACGGGGAACTCCGTCAGGGGAGTGGCGCCGAACCCGACGATGTGGACGTGTCGCGGGCGCCCGGCGTCGCTAGCGACGCGACCGACGACGCGAGCGCCGACTGATCCACGTTGGTCACCACTTGTTCGGGGTTTCAGCCGACACTCCGGGGAGTCACACGGCGATAGAAGAGCCACCACATCCGGCGAGGAGAGCGTCGTGACCACCCCCTCCGCTTGCTACGCTGTACCACAGTTCAGTTCCAGAAACAGAGAGAGTAGTTTATTTGCGAAGCAGTGTCAGCGGACATCCGTGTCCAGAAGTCACAGTCGTCGCCGGTTTCTCGCAGGGGCATCGACAGCAGCAGTCACAGCGGTCGCCGGTTGCTCGGGGATTTTGAAGTCAGCCGTGTCGAGCATCTTCGAGGACGTGAACGTTATCAACAACACAGACCAGCCCGTCTCTGGGTCGATCACCGTTACAGACCCGAACAACGAGACTGTTCTCGACGAGACGTTCGAACTCACCTCCAGCGACAGGACCGACACTCCGACCCCAGAGACGGGGACGGAGACGGCGTCCGGCGCGGTACGGTACCCGGACGTGTTCACCACGACTGGGAGTTACACTGTCGCGGTCACGCTCGGAGAAGACTCTGCCATCGACGGCGTCAGAGAGGCAGAAGAGACAGTTACGGTCGAAGACACGGACAACACGAACGTGCTCGTCACGCTTGGGGGAACCGAGGAGACCGACGAGTCGATTGGCATCGGTGCAGTCGACACCAGCGACGACACCGACACCGAGACTGGGTGACCCGTTACCACCGGGAGCGTGGGCTGTCTCAGATCACGCCTGTCGGGTTCCGGTGAGTCCAGAGACCGGGCGACTCGGGGAGGCGTGGGTCGTCACCCGCGGGCTGTACTGAACAACTGGTTCGCCGGCGGGCGTCTCGAACCCGTTCGCGTCGAACAGGTCGTTGCGGTAGAGTTCCAGTTCGGCGTCGTACAACGGCCACCGTTCGTGGGAGACGGTCGCGTACCGGAGATCCCCGTTGCTCGTCTCCGCGAAGTACCGCACCCGATCGGTGAGAAACGAGTCCAGCGAGCCGCGCTCGGCGGTGTACGACTCCCCGACCGGCCCGTACTCTGCGGCAAACCCCGCGGCCCGCGCCCCGGGGTGTCGGCGGCGCGAACTGAACCGGACGCCGTCGTCCGTCTCCCGGAAGTCGACGGACGCGAAGTGGTAGGGCAACGAGTGGAGGAGTCGCGCGCCGGCGACGCCCGCCAGTCCGTCCGCGTCGAGACTGTAGAAGTAGACGCCGGCGCCCGGGTCCGTCGGTCCGGGATCGTCACCCGCCGTGTCGGCCCCGTTGCCGCTCGCGACACCCGCGGCAGCGGCGTCCGACAGCCGCACGTACGTCCGGAGGTTCAGTTCCGGGAGCGGGACGCCGACGCCCTCGGGGAGCCACTCCGGGCGCACGTCGACGTTGGTGAACGGCACGACAGAGAGGTAGGCGTCGCCCTCGTGGGTGTCCGGCTCTAACCCGCCTGGCAGTGTGCGGGCGACGACCGCCGGGTCGACGGGCCAACTCGCAAACAGGACGTGTTCCCAGCCCATGTGGAGCGACAACATCGTTCGTGTTCGGGCCCGGAGCGGCTAAACCCCCGCGGAGTCGCCGCGGGACGCGGCCCGCAGTGTCCGTCACTCGGATTCAGCGTTTCCCGAGCGCCTCCTCGAACACCCGTTCGGCGCGGTCCCAGCCGTGGTTGCGGTCGACGATCGGGTGGACGTAGTCGGGCGCCAACTCCTCGCGTTCCCCGTGTGAGAGGGTCGGCCAGTCGATGATCTTCCGCGGCGAAACACCGTCCAGCTCCGGCACGTACTTCGTGACGTAGTCGCCGCTGTCGTCGTACTTCCCCATCTGTGAGACGGGATCGAAGATCCGTACGTCCACGGAGTCCGTCCCGGTGGAGGCGATCCACTGCCAGGAGCCGTAGTTCGAGGCCGGGTCGTGGTCGACCAGCTTCCGCCGGAAGTAGTCGGCCCCGAGCCGCCAGTCGATCAGCAGGTGTTTCGTCAACAGGGAGGCGACCAACTGCCGCGGGCGGTTGTGGATGTACCCCTCTTGTTCCAGTTGGCGCATCCCGGCGTCGACGAACGGGTAGCCCGTCTCGCCGGCGGTCCACGCCTCGAAGTCCGCCTTCGCCTCCGGCCCGGTCCGCCACTCGATCTCGTTGGGGATCGACTTGTAGTTCGTCCGGTCGAGATCCGGCAGGTAGTAGAGGAGGTGGTACATGTGTTCCCGCCACGACAGCTCGTAGCGGTACTTGTCGACGTTGCGTCGTTCGTTGCCGTGGACGGCGTCGTACGTGTCGGAGGCGTCGGCCCACAGCTCCCGGACGCCGATGGCGCCCGCCGAGAGGTACGGTGACATCCGCGAGACGCTCGTCGCCGGGTTCTCGACGGCAGCGGGCATGTTGTCGCGGTTGTCGTTGTACGTGTAGATCCCCTGGTCGAGGAAGTCGTCGAACCGTTCACGGGCGGCCTCGTACCCCGCCTCGGGAAGGTCGATGTTCGCCCCGACGCTCGGAACGCTCGTCTCGTCGTCCAACGGCGCGAACGCGTCCGTCTCCGGGTCGAACGGGGACGGCTTCGCCTGTTGCTCCCAGTCGGAGTGGAACGAGCCGTGGGTCGGGTACCGGCTGTCGAGCCGTTCGGGCGACACCAACACCAGATCCGTCCGGGAGTCGTAGTCGATGTCGGCCGCGGTGAGTGCGTCTCGCACGTCGTCGGCGCGTTCGCGCCGTTCTCGTCGGTAGTGGTCGTTCCAGACGACCCGGTCGGCGCCGACCCCCTCGGCGACGGTCGGCAACACCTCACTGGGGTCGCCCGACCGGACGATCAGGTCACTCCCGAGCGACCGGTAGCGGCGCTTCAGTTCGCGGACACAGTCGAGGAAAAACGCGCGTTGTCGGCGCCCCACGTCGGCGAGGATCTCGCTGTCGACGACGAACACCGGGACGACCGTCCCGTCGCGGGACGCGATACTCAGCCCCTTGTTGTCCGGAATCCGGAGGTCGCGGCGGTGCCAGAATACTTGCACACCCTTTCCAGGGCCGGGAGCCTGTTCACCGCTTCGGTCCCGCGACACCGCGGGTCGTCTGTTGGCGCCGGAGACAGTGTGGCCCCCGCGGGATTCAAGCCAACCCCACCCGTACGACGGTCGATGTCGGGCAACGCCGACCTCGGTGCCTTCGGGGACGACGACGAGGACGCACCGCCGGACGACCGTGTCTGTACGGTCGCGACACAGACGGAGACGTACGACCGGTGTCGCGACGGCTTCTACCCGTGTCCGCGGTCGTACCCGCGGAGCAAGAAGCCGTTCGACTGGATGGCGTTCTACCGCACTGCCCCCACCTCCGCGATCACCCACCTCGCGTCCGTCGAGGCGCGGACGGCCGAGTCTGCCGCCGACGCCCCGCCGGCGTCTGCCGACACGGACACGACGACCGAGGGGCCGGTGCTCAACGAGACGGACTGGGCGGAACTGATCGAGCCGTTCTCCGACGAACAGCAGGTGACGGTGTTCCACCTCGGTGGTCTCCAGCCGCTCTCGGACCCGGTCGTCAACGACGGCAACGGTGTCCGCGGTGCGTGGTACACAACCGTCGCGGAGCTTCGCGCGGCCGAGACGCTGTCTGATCTGGCGGCCGACGCAACACAGACCCCGTGAGCGAGGCGACACAGACACCCTGAGGGACTGTGTGTCGCCACGCGTGCAGTGTGGACTCACTCGACTAGTCGTACTCGACAGTATTAGCACAATTCGTGTCGAACGATGGACCGATGGGAACACACACGGCCGACACGGAGGTGGTTCGCGTCTCACAGAAGGGGCAACTGACAGTTCCACAGTCCTTGCGTGAAAAGTTCGACATCGAGACGCCGGGTGAGGTGTTCGTCTACGACGACGGCGGCCGGATCGTGATCGAACCAGTGCCGTCGTTGGAGGAGTTATACGGGATTCACGCCGACACCGACGAGTCGACGGTCGCACAGGCACGTGAGACAGCAACCGCCGACGACCGACGAGAAACGGAGAAGTTGGCGGCACTGATCGACCGGCACGACGGGAGTTCGGAGCCGTGACAACGCGTGTTTTCGATACGGAGCCGTTGTTCGCACTCCTCTACAAGGAGCCGGGTCACGAGGCTGTCGCCGAGACAGTAAGCTAACCCACCCCTAAAGGGGTGGGCTTTCAGCGTGGACTCCCGTTCTGGC
>ERZ1034569.540-NODE-540-length-13650-cov-5.915263_pt1 | contig 13650 bp, 25 predicted proteins | sample MGYA00520706_ERZ1034569 | MGnify/ENA primary metagenome ERZ1034569 (study PRJEB33760, sample SAMEA4777722) | hypersaline lake metagenome | biome: hypersaline environment; feature: brines | place: Spain | collected 2014-08 | depth 0 m ...
CTTTATTCTTCCGAATACAACCTTTTACCTCACGCATTATGGGACAGTACTATAAGCTGATTAACGAAGACAAGCAAGAATCTATCGATCCTCCGATGCTGAAGATGTGGGAGATCATGAACAACCCCACCGCCGGGGCGCTGGCGTACCTCACCGCCGATGCGCCGTACGACGGCGGCGGCACGCCAACGGCCAATTACAGAGCCTTCAAAGACGAAGACGGGAACGTAGACTGGGATGAGTGCGGCCGGATGTGCAGCGTCACGTGGCCGAACTTTGGGCGGTGGAGCGGAGACCGCATCCGGACGGTCGGGGACTACGCCGAGAGCGGCCTGTACGGGGAGGCAGAGCGGTCGGTCGATTGGACAAACGTAACCGACGAGGTGCTTCCGGAGGTGCGGGCCGCAGAAGACGATACGATGGGCCGGGGCGGAGTTCGGATCGGGACGTTCGGCCGGATTGGGAGTCAGGCCGACTACAAAGTCTTTATTAGCCGAAACGACCCGACTAAATTCTACGGGGTGCTTCATCCAGGAAACGATAAGCGGGAGGTGGAAACGGAGCTGCACGACACGCCCCGAGACGCGACGATTGCGGCGAAGGGCATCTACGAGAACAACCCGGTGGGCGTCAAGCAATAGGCCCCACTTGCGTAAACTATTCGCAGGGGCGAGAGCCCCCTCCTCTCATTAAAGACACCTTCAAAGCACTATGGGACTGGACCGCACAAAGGAAATCTTGAAAGACGTTGACTTTAGCCGCCGGGCTGCCCAGCGGTACAACGAGCAAATCGGAAACTTCGAGGAGACGGCCGAAGACTTTGCGGCTCAGATCGACTACGTGCTCGGCGCAAAGGCGGAAGAGGCGCTTTTCGACGCCATCGAGTCGCAAGAGCCAGAGGGCGAGGTCTTCTACGAAGAGGGCAGTTACGACCCGGAGACAAAGCGGTACGAGCAGGAAGGAAAAGTGCCAACCTACGAGATCGGCGGCCGCCGCATCGCCGTTCTTGAGTAACGGACGACCGCTTTCAAAACCATTTTGACCAACCGTTCTTAACTGGCAGACATGCTTCGAACGATCACAGCCGCGCTTTTCGCGCTCTTTCTCACCGCCCCGGCCTCGGGCCAAGACCTCTGTGAGGCGGAGACCGACGAGTTTACCGGCGAGACCAGCATCCAATGCGAGTACGACCGGCTGCCGGTCGAGGAGCACCCGCAGCACTACCTGGATTGGGCCCGCGTTGCGGTGCTGACGGCCAATGACGTTTACATCCTGGCGTTTGGCACGAAGTCCGAGAGCTGGAACTTCCTCAATACCGACACCGCCTACGCCCTAATCGACGGGGAGCGCTACGAGTGGGACCTCTACGAAATCCGCACCGAAGCGGACGGCCCCGGCGTGCGGGAGGTGCACGGGATCGCGATAAACGCCTCGGACCTAGCGGCCGTGGCGGAGGCGAGCCGCATTCGCGTCAAGTTCGGCGGGGCGGTGTTTAACCTCACGCCCACGACCGTGCAGGAGCAGGCCCAGGAGACGGAGAACCTGACGTCGAGCGGCATTTAGCTTAGTCCCAGCTGGGACTGGTCACAAGTTTTCTCACAGGAACCCCACACCGATATGGCAACGGTAAAGACCGACCCCGTCCCAGGGGTCAATTACGACGACCTTGTGGGGGCGATGCGCTCTCGGGTCCAAAACACGACGGCAAGCCCCAAGGAAGCGGCGTGGGCGGTCGTCCGGGAGCTGAAGCCGAAGCAAAAGGCGCTCATCGACTTGTACCGCCAAGCCAGCGACGCCTCAAAGCAAGAGGCCCGGCACGCCCGCATGGAGATGCGGACGAAGGTCGCCGTTCTGGCGGAGCTAACCGGGCGGTACGAAAACCGATTTTCGTAAACAGCTATTCAGAGCCTACTGACTAGCTATGGACACGATCTCTATTGAAGACGACTTCGGCGAGGAAATCGGCACCATCACCGTCGAGGAGGGCCTCGGGGAGCAAAAGGTGTCGGTGGAGTTTTCGTTTACGGCGCCCGAGAAGCAGACCGGCGCGTTCAAGTACGAGGACCTGAAAAGCAAGGTCGCCTCCATCCACGACGAATACTCAAGCTAACATTTTGACCAACCTTTCTTCTACCATGGCATACCTGCCTAACCTTATCCGAGAAGGTGCGGAAGTCACCGACCCTGGCACCGGTCATTACTTCAAGAGAATGGGAAATTCGGCCTGCGCAATCGGGGCCGCCGCCGTTGCGTTGCGGGGGAAAGAGGCAAGCCAGCAAAACGCAAGCGAATGCGTCCTCGGGATTGACGACAGGGACATATCCGGCGTCGGAGGCGCGCCCTTGCCCTCCTCACTGTCTGACTCGATCATTCACCTTAACGACCAGGTCGGGATGAGCCGGGAGGCCATTGCGGAGTGGCTTGAGGAAAAGGTCCCCGACAAGAAGCTCTGGGTCGAAGAGCCCAGCACAGAAGACTCCGGCGCCGAAGACCCAGACGAAGACCCCGGCACGGGAACCCCAGACACCGAAGAGGAGGAAGAAGAGCGGGAGCTTCAGCCGGCGTAACTGCTCATTTTGAACAAAGAGGCGCGGCCCGAAGACGGGGCCGCGTTTTTTGTGTTCTTACCTTAGACCTACAGCTTTTGACATGAGACTTCTTCGCTCGAAAACGAGAAAGACAAGCATGCTCGGTGGATCCTGGCGGCCAAGAGGCCCGGAAGTTCGGCGGTCCCAGGGCGCGATGGGGATCCGGGGCGTTGAGATCAACCGTTCGTTGCAAAAGCGAATCAAAGAAAAAGAGCGTGAGGCCGATGAGCTTCGCGTAGAGGCGTCGGTGGCCGAAGAGGAGGGCTATACCGACGTAGCCGCGCAAAAGCGACGAGCGTCGAAAAGAGCGCTGGAGAAGGCGAGCCGGCTTCAAGAGAAGCTCGAATAAGGCAAGCGAGGAAGAGCGCGAGCTACAAGGCGGCCCGGGACTGCCCCGGGCCGTTTCTTTTTTCTCACGGTAAACGGCACACCGATTACTCTACACCGATGCACCAAACCACGTTTTCGACAGCTTCGAGAAAAGGCGGAAGGTTCGACATTAAAAGCGCCCGCGGAAAGGGCCAGGACGTAAAGCGCATAAACCGAGACCTTGCTCGCGGCATCCGGCAGGCGATTGACCAGCGGCGCTCTCTGGCGCGTAAGCTCCGCGCTAAAGCGAGCGCATACGAAGAGAGGCAGATGCCTGGCTTTGCCCAGGAGAAGCGAGAGCGTGCCCGCTCGCTGGAGCAGGCGGCCACGCGGCTCGAAGAAAAGCTCAACGGCGCCACCACATAATGTCTTATTCTCCCACTCCATGTAAACGAGAAGGATGCCAAAAGAACGGCGTTGCGTGTTGTGATAAGTGCGGAGGACTTGTCTGCCTTAAACACACGGCGTCGGGGGCAAATCCTCAGCGGGTCATGCTCTTGTGCTGGACGTGCAAGGAGAAAGAGCAGTCCGCTCTTGGCATCATCGAGCAGCATTTTCCAGACGTCACATAAAAACACGAAGCCATGACACATTCTCGTTGCAGACGTGAAGGGTGCTGGGCAAAGCCTAGCTGGCGATGCGACCGCTGCCACCAGGTCTTCTGCGATTTGCATATTCAATACGGCGATGAAATCGACATTGTCGACTTATTGGACAACACGATTGGCCTGTGCGACATGTGCGTAAAGAAAAGAAGACAACGGGCCCCTGGTATTATCGAGCAGCACTTTCCACAAATCGCTCAATGAAACGCCTAATTCATGGTTGGCCAATGCTCACAAGACGGCTGTATGCGAAGGGGCCACTGGATGTGCGACGAGTGCGGCAGGTCGTTCTGCGTAACGCACACCGAAACTGCAAACCATGCTGAGGCCCGCGTTAATCCAGACAAGGTTTTTCTCCTGTGTGACGGGTGCAGAAAGCGCCACCTTGCACCCGGCATCATCGAGCAGTTTTTCCCGCAAATCCGACAGGAGGAGCGGCGGGCCGGTAAGGACCACAAGAAAAATCCGGCCTGATGCTAAATTGCATTTGAACAAGCCACGCAAAACCAAAGCGCCGTTATGATTGCGTTTTTCCTTTCGGTTCTCGTTCTCGCAATTGCCACCCTTGCGTTTCTTTCCCTCTACATCTGGCCAAACGAGTATCAAAGCGGCTCCTCGGAGACGACGCTCGCTCCGCCTGAGGAAGAAAACAGCTCCGTTGCGCCCGGAAGCCGGGACGAGCCTGCCGCCGGCGTGCAAACGGGCGAACACGGGACGATTGCTTTTGCCGACGAGGCTTCGGCGACGCAAGCAGAGGGCCTCTACGTAGCTCTGCCCGAGGACATCCCGCATCGGGGCTGGCTTGAGGCTGGCGGGGTAGAAACCATAAATGACTTGATTGGCCGAGAGGACCTGACGGAGATTCAGTACATCGGCCCCGAGCGGGCGGCCGACGTGCAGGCCTATCTTGCCGAGGAGGTTCAAACCACAAGCGAGTAGTTCGCCGGATTGCCCAGCCAAACCGGATGGCTGGGCATTCTTTTTTGCCACCCAATGCCGATGCGCTACCTTACTGCTCTTTTTTGTGCTGTCGTCTTGGCCTGCGGAATTGCCGTTTCTGGAGACGATTCGGAAAAACGGAACGTCCGTTTTTTTAAGAACGCGGATCCAGACCGCACAGTGACGCAAGTGCTCGTGCGCGGGCAACTTCGCCCCGGGTACGGCAACAGCGTCGATCTTGTCGAGGTCAATCGCAGGCTGGAGCCGATTACCGGCGATACCCTGTCGGTATGGGTTCAGCACTACGCTCCTGGACAAGAGGGGCAGCAGGCCCGTCTTCTCCGCAAGTCGCAGGAATACGACCTTCTGGTGCACTGCTTCCCCAAATCGGTCCCCGATGGGGTCCGGACGGACAACGTGCTCCCTGAGGCCGATAGCCTAGTGCACGTCTACCCCTTGACCGGAAGCGACTACACCGTTATCACCGGCCAAGACGGGCGGGTGCTCGACTTTATGAGCGTTTTTAACCAGCGAGAGCTTCTCCGGTAGCCTTCTGGTTGGCGCAGGCTGTTAGGTCCGTAGCTCAGTTGGCAGAGCTTCCGGCTTTTAACCGGAAAGTCGCAGGTTCGAGTCCTGCCGGGCCTACGAACTGTTCTTTCTACATTTGGCTTTTTCAGAGCAAACAGCGCCCCTATGATCAACAGCATCGGGGCCGTTCGCCGCCAGTTTGAAGCCGCAGCGCGCCGCTACGACGAGCGGGCGGACGCGGCCAGCACCGCCGCCCTTCGGGAGTATTACCGGGGCCGGGCGGATGAGGCGAGGGCTTCGGCGTCGGCGGTCCAGCGGTTGGAAGCGGCTGAGCAAGAGCTCGATCCAACCGACGTTATCGAGTCTCACTCCACGAATCAAGACTCTTAGTCATCAGAACCTTCTACCTGTTATGAGCGATCTTGACACGACGATTTCCGATCAGCAAGCCGCCCGGTTTTGGGCGATTGCGCTTGAGACCGGTTACACCCGGTCCGGCGCCCAGCGCCTTCTGGAAGCCAGCGGGTACGAGGAGGCCGAACACATCGATCGAAGCGACTACGAGGACCTCTGCGAGATGGCCGGCGACGAGGAGCTGGCCTTCCAGTACAACCGCGACCCGGACACCAAAGACCTGTTCCCGTCTCGCCCGGAGTCGAGTCCCCCAGGCCGGTAGCAACTATGTCCACCCTTCTTCCGCACCACCCACCCGAATCGATACCGATGAGCACGCCAAACGCAAGCGCTTCCCCCGCCGCTCCGCATAGCAGCAGCGAAGACGCTTCCACAGACGTTGACATCGAATTTGAAGGCGTCCCTCGGGGGACCGGTCGCCCGACCGTCCACGTCGAGCGCATGCACGAGGACGTAGACATGCCCCGGCAGGAAAACGCCTTAGACGCGGCGCTGGACCTGCGGGCCTTCTTAGATTTTGAGGGCGTTGACCCGAGCGCGCAGGGGCTTATCATTCGGCCTAGGGAAAACAACCTCGTCCCCACTGGACTGAAAGTTGCCCTTCCTCCCAGCTTAGAAATGCAGATCCGCCCCCGAAGCGGGCTGGCCAGCCGTGGCATTAGCGTCGCCAACAGTCCCGGAACCGTCGACCCCGGCTACCGAGGCGAGGTGAAGGTCCTTCTTGAAAACCGATCCGGCGATCCGTTTGCGGTTGAAACGGGGGACCGCATCGCCCAAGCCGCAATCCGTCCGGTAATCCGCCCCCAATTCGAGGAGGTCGAGGAGGTCCCGTCCGACACGGACCGAGGGGAGGGCGGCTTCGGGTCCACCGGCGTGTAGCGCCTCAGTCCCAGCTGGGACTCAGCTGCCGCCAAGACGCACTCCCGCAAGAGCGTTCAACAAACCAACCAATACCGATGGCACAGCTTGCAGACGTAGAGTACCGGTTCCCCGCCGTAGACGAGTGGACAAACCTCTCGTTCGCGTTTTTGGCCCTGGTTCCAATGGGGTTTTGGGAAACGTGGGCCGTGGTGCCCGCCGGCGCGATGACCTGCGTCGGCTCTTGGATGTGGCACCGCTTCGAGTCGGTCCGGGCCCGCCGGTTCGACGAGCTGGGGATGATGATGCTTATGTCTTCGGTGGCCGCAGTTGTGGTCAACCGGGCGCTGGGCGGCCCGGCGCAAGCCCCGCTGGCCGCGATTGCGTTTTGGTGGTTCTACTACGAAAACTTAGACCACACGTCCAGCTTCCACCACATTGGGTACTGGTCGGCCGTGATCTTGGCCGCGCTGGCCTACACCGTGGGCCTTAAGGCGCTGGTGCCCGCCGGCGTTTTGGGGCTTGCGCTTTGGGGCCAGTTTAGCTTCCCGTGGAACCACGCTCGATATGAGCACGGCGTCCGGCACGGCCTGCTTTGGCACGTCCCGGTCGCCGCCGCCATTGCTTCTGTTCTTTACATTGCTTAGCGATTTGCCGACATGCCTAACGACGACACCGCTTACTACGAAGACCTAAACGGCGAGGCGGGTGAACCCCCCCCCCTGACCGCCTCTTCAACAACCACCCTTCGGCATACCACCTCCCTCCCGCCCTGCCCTCACCGCCCGCCGGCCGACCGGAAATCACCCGCCTACCTCCCTAACATCTCCGGCTGCGGGGTCCTCGGAAGCGACCGCACCGGGGTTGGCACCCGGAAGCTGGTCGGGCGGCAGCTTCGTTTTGACCTGGAAGAGGGCTTTCCCCTGATCGGTTTGCGCCCGATCTGGGCGTTCGGGGCGTTCCGGGAGATGATGTGGTTCCTGCGGGGGCGGACCAACATCTGGCACTTGCTTCAAGACGGCGTTGGGATCTGGACCGGCAACGCCTACAAAAACTACCGAAAGGCGACCAGCGAGGCGCCCGGCGGCGGGGCCGCGGGTTCGAAGGAGGAGTTCGAGCGGCTTATCAAAGCCTGCGACCGCCCGGCAGAGGGCAACTTCGCGGGCATGTGGGGCGAGATGGGGGAGATCTACGGCGCCCGGTGGCGGGACGCAGGCGGGGTCGACCAGATCGATAACCTGCTCCAGCAGCTGGAGGAGAACCCAGACTCTCGCCGCCTGAAGGTCGAGGCCTGGAAGCCTGCCTACCACATGCCCGGCGCGCCGGAAAGCGAGAAGGCCGAGCCGCCGCCGTGCCACACCGGGTTTCAAGTCTTGACCGAACCGCTTTCCGAAGACGAGCGGGTACGGATGGCCCGCCAGAACGGAAAGAAAATCCGTCAGGAGGACCCCGCCGAGCTTCTAAACGCGGTGGACGTGCCAAAGCGCCGCCTGCATCTGGTGTGGTCCCAGCGGTCGACGGACAGCGTTCTCGGGCTCCCGTTTAACGTCGCCGGCTACGGGCTTTTGGCGCACCTTTTGGCCGCGGAGGCCGGGATGGCGGTCGGAGACTTGGTGTTTCAGGGCGGGGACTGCCACGTGTACCACAACCACCTGGAAGCGGCCCGAGATCTCTGCGAGCGCCCTCTTCCGCCGCACTCCCCTGAAATTGAGGTTCCCGAGGCGGTTTCGATTTTTGAGCATGAGGCAAGCGAGATTGAGGTGACCGGATACGACCCGAACCCGAAGCTGGAGGCGGATCTTCCGATGGCCGCTTAGCCCATCTTTCCCGAAACCCTTATTCCCCATACATCCTGATAGCCCAAACAACTAGGCATGGACACCGACGGCCCACTAACTCTGGACATCGACGGCGTGCTGGCAAACTTCGTGGCTGGGGTGCTGGACACCGCCCGACGGATGGGGGTGCCCGGCGAGAAGCTCCTGCCGCACTGGACCCACTGGGACAGTTGGTCCCCGATTGACGACACGGCGTTTGAAATGGTGTGGACCTCCATCGAGAACGACCCGTCCTGGTGGCTTGACCTCGACCCCTACGAAGACGCCTACGTAGAGGGGCCGGTCAACGCCTACGTGACCTCCCGGCCGATCGGCTCTCCGGTGTCAAAACACTGGCTTCAAAAGCATGGATTTCCCCCGGCGCCGGTCCACACCGTCGGGCCCGGAAACTCCAAGAAGGAGGCGCTCCGGGCGTGCGGGGCGAGCCTGTTTGTAGACGACCGGCCAAAAAACGCCCGGGCCGCCGGGGAGCTGCCGGACGCAGACGGCGTAGTTCTGGCCCGGCCGTGGAACCGTGGGGCGCGGGGAGAGCTGCCCTACGTGGAAACCCTTTCTGAGCTTTCTTAACCACAACACCTATTTTTGACCTTATGAGCACGACAACCAAGCAGACTGAGACGATTGCCGACAGTCTTGACCTGAGACTGAGCCGCCCGCTGTGCGTTTTCGACCTGGAGGCGACCGGGACGGACGTCGACACCGACCGGATCATCCAGGTCGGCATCGCCCGGATTGAGCCGGGCGGCCAGGCCGACACGTTCGACCAGAAGATCGACCCGAAGCGCTCGGTGCCAAGTGAGGTCGAGGCGCTGACCGGCATTACCACCCAGGAGCTGACCTTTGCCCCGCCCCTGGAGGACGTAGCCGACTACATGCTCTCCTATTTCGAGGGGGCCGACCTGGCGGGGTACAACCTCAAGTCCTACGACCTTCCGCTTCTGGAGGCGGAGCTCGGCCGGATTGGAGCGGAGCTCCCGCCGCCGGAGGACCGTGAGGTGCTTGACATCTACGAGATGGAGAAGTACTGCCGAAGCCTCTCCTTGGAGGCGGTCTACGAGCGGTATACCGGCGGGGAGCTGGAGGGCGCCCACGAGGCGCTTGCCGACGTGATCGGCACGACGGAAGTGCTAAGCCGGCAGGTCGAGGAGTTTGGGCTCCCCGGCACGGTAGAGGGGATCGCCGAGGAGATGTCCGACGGCTATCTCGATGAAAAGCGGCGGCTCTACCGGGATGAGGAGGGGGCGATGCGCCTGGACTTCGGGAAGTTTGGCGACCAGAACCGGTCGCTGGAGTGGGTCCTGAAAAACGAGCCGGACTACCTCCGATGGATGCTTGAGGAGATCGACGATCTTCGGGGCCACTTCACCGACCGTCTGGAGGAGCTTGGCTACAAGGCCGCAGACGTGTAAGCCCATTCTGCAAATTAAACGTTAGGCCAATGACCTTCCTTGAGCTTTCAATTTTGGGGCTTGTGGTGGCCTACCTGCTGGCCGGAAGCGTGGTTGCGGCAGGGGGCCATTTTCATCCCGGCAAACGGTCGGGCGCAGCGGCGGCGGCGTGGGCCGCCCTGCTTTGGCTCCCGGTACTAATTAGCGAGCGGCTGTTTGGCTCCGAGTAGCAGGTTCGCAGTTTTCCTTCATAAACCTTCTGGTTAGCACGATGCCTAAGTACAAGTACCGGCGCGAGGACGGCGAGGTAATCGAGGTGCGCCACTCCATTAGTGAGGCGCCCTTAAAGGAGTGCCCCGATACCGGCCAGCCTGTCGAGCCGATTATCGGAGACGCGGAGGTTGTCTACAAAACCGACGGCTTCCACGACACCGACTACGACTGAAAGGCGCAAAAATAGGGGCGAAGACCCCACCATACACATGCGCCGAGCCGCTTGTAATTACTTTTCTTACCGCACTTTCTCACTGCACTTTACTGAAGCATGCCAAGCATACTTGACCTGGTTCACGAATCAAGCGCGGACCTGAAAGACCGGGCCCGCCAAACCGACGGGGTAAACGTGTCCCTGTCGAAAAACGAGCACCTAAAGGCCCTCTCCGACGAGGACATCGGGGAGAAGGCCGAGGTCATCTTAAGCGCCAACCGGCCCCAGCTCGTGTCGGCGGCGAATGAGGTGGGGCTCGACCACAAGGACGTGTCGGTTCCTCGCCTAAAAGAGCTGTTGCTGGAGAGCGTATGCGGCTTTTCGCAAGGCGGGGACGAGGTGCCCTACCCGACCGGGGACCAAGAAGAGAAAATTCCAGACGAGAAGACCAGCCACTTCGAGACGCCGCAGATGCGGCAGGACGCAATCGAAGCCGCGACGGTCAAGGCCGCGGAGAAGGCAGTCCGGAAGCACGTGACGTACCACGTGATCGAGAGCTTTCGCCCAAAGGACCACAACGACCCGCTTCGCGTCGCCCGGGCGTACCCGGACCACTCCGAAGAGGAGATTATCGTGGCGACGGTAACGGTGCCGGCGGTCCACTGGCCGGTGCAGACCACAAGCACAAGCCGGGGAAACGGCCGCCTGACAAGCAAGACGTCAACGTAAACCGATGTACGACCTAACTCGCGCAAAGTCTCGCTCCATCGAGCCGGACGTTCCTGCCGGACAGGAGCCGGTGTACGGCGCGGTCCCGTTCGGAAAGGAAGAAAGCCCGCCGGTCTACCGGTTTATCCTCGTGCTCGACCGGACGGGCGGGATGCTCTGCCACACGCAAGGGCAGGTGCATCTGAACTGAACGCTGTAGGCATCACTTTTTCTTTCCTATTAAGCACTACTGACGTGTCTGAGCTCAATCTCACTTGTTCCTCGTGCGGCCGGTCCGTGCCGTTTGGCAGTATCGACCGGGTGAAAGAAGGCGGCATTGTGTGCCGCAACTGCTCGGCCGACGCTAACGAGAAAGAGGTCCGGAAGGCGGCGTCGACGCTTCTCCGGCACCACGTTGCTTTTGGAGAGACGCCAAGCGGCGAGCCGTACGTCATGATTGGCGAGACAAAAATCACAGACCCCAATGTCGTATCTCAGTTCGAGACGCTGAGAGAAATTTTCTGGGGCTCTAAGTAACCTCACTGTACTTGCATTTTTCCCATATTGCCCATGCTAACCGAACAAGCGCTTTCCAAAGCGCCGGCGACCCGTCCTGGCGACGTCCAGGCGCGGAAAGAGCACGAATATCCCCACCTTATGATCGATACCGAAACGATGGGGCGCTGCCCCGGCGCCGTCCCGATTGCGATTGGGGCCGTTCCGTTTTCGGTCGATCGGCGAGAAACCGGCCCGATGCTCCGCGTGCACGTTGATCTCGACAGCGCGATGGCCTACGACGCGCTTTCCGTCGAGGCCGGAACGATTACGTTTTGGATGCGGAAGTCCGACGGCTGGCTCCAGCTGCAAAAAAGCGCGGTTCCGCTCAAGAAGGGGCTTTCCCTGCTGCGGATGCACCTGGACCGGCAGTGTGGGCCGAGCCCGAAGGTGTGGGCGCGGGGCACGGACTTTGATTTTGGGCTTGTGCTCCGGCCTGCGTTTGAGGCGGTCGGGCGAGGGCTTCCGTGGAGCTACTCCAACCAGCGGGACCACCGGACCCTTGGGCTTGGCCGCCCGGAGCACGACGGGACGCACGACCCGGTGGCCGACGCCTACGCCCAGGCCCGGCAAATCGTAGATGCAAGCGGCCCGGTCCGGAATCTTCTTTCGTAGGTTTTTCGCAGGTGCCCACTTGCGCTAACTTTCTTTATGAACCCTCCCTTATGACAGTCTCACGAGACAACCTCGACATCCAGCGGGCGATGCAGGCCCTCACGCAAGCCTCCTCACACGAGGCCCTTCAGGCCGTTTTTCTATGCGGGGGCGAGGACATCCCCGGATACATTGCGTACCGGGGGCGCCCGGTGGCCGAGCTCCGGATCAGCTCCGAGGCGTGGCCGCCTCGCTCGCAGACGGCAGAGGAGGAGGAGATTCCCGAGAATTGCCTCGGGGTGTTCCAGCCGGAGCGGACCGGCGGGCAGACGTTTTTTCCCGCCGAAGAGTTTGTCCGCGCCTTCGACCCCAGCGAGTACGAGACCGGGCCGGACGGGACGCTTCATCTGTCGTTTTCGGAATAGCTCTTTTGGAGGCGTGTCGTGCACCGGATCAAAAACTTAAATTTTTCCCGTCTGTCTGCCTGGGGCGGGCGCCGGCCGGGACTGGACTACTTAATCTTCTGCAAACCAACCCCTACCAGTATGGAACAGCTAACGATCGACAAGGCAAAGCAGGCCGCCCGGTCTGCCCACAGAGAAGGTGACCCCAGCGAAAGCGAGCTGGCGGATCCCGTCGTTTCGTTTCAAACCGACTCGTGGCGGCGGCACCAGGAAATGAGAGAGGAGATGAACGAGGAAACCGAGTGGGAGCTCGGGCCCATCGAGCGGGTGGAAAGCCAGATCGGGGAGCTAATCGAGTCCGGCTTCGAGTACGAGTGGAACGACGAGGAGGAGAACGTAGACGTGCTCGGGCCCATCAGCCGCTACGGAACGTTTGCGTTCGAGCTGGAGGCCCCCAGTGGCACGGGTCACAGGATTGCCGTCGTCCGGGCCCCGATCCGCGTGCAGGAGGGGCTTGTGTCCCTCAACGTGGTGGTCGGGACGCCGGCAGACCTGCGGGCCTGGACGCGCCTGGGCGCCCGCTACAAGCACGAATCGACGGACCTGGAAACCGGGGCCTACCGGGCGGAGATGACCCGCGATGGGCTTCAGCTTGAGGAGATCGACGACGAGCTGAGCGAGGTCCCGACCATTCACCCGAAGCGGGACGTGATCATGAAAGAGGTCCGGTCTTTCTTCGAAAACAGCGAGCTTTACACCCGCTTCGGCCAGGACGGCACGAAGAAGTGGATGATGATCGGCCCGCCGGGCACAGGCAAAACCACCATGCAGCAGCAAATTGCCCGGGAGATGAAGGGCACGCGCCCCTGCGTGTTTGCCGGAGACATCTCGGCGATGCTCCAAATCCAGCGCATGGCGGCGGACGCAAGCCTTCCGGTCATCATCTTTCTGGAGGACGCGGAGCAGGCGTTTAAGACCTCCCCGATGGGCGGGGAGCAAGGCCAGAAAGGCGGCGCCGACTCGAAGGTGCTAAACGCCTTGGACGGGGTCGACACGCCAACAAACGAGAAGGGCTGTGCCATTATCATGTCGACGAACCATCCCGGCCAGATTGAAGACCGAATCCTAGAGCGCCCCGGCCGCGTCGACCGCCCTGTGGAAATCGGGTTTTTGGAGGGCGAGTATGCCCTTCGCTGCGCGCAGCTTTACCTCCCGGACGAGGCGGAGGTAGGCTCCGAGACGATCCTGGAGAATGTCGAGGGGGCGTCCGGAGACGAGATCCGGGCGGTCTGCGAGGCGGCCACGTCCCTTTCGGTTGCCGACCAGGTGCCGCTTGACGACGAGGCGTTCGAAAACGCGGTCGACGCGATGGAGGAGCAGCTCAACGACCGCCGCGCCGCGTTCCGGTGTGTGCTCGGCTACTGCGACGGCGGAG
>ERZ1034569.541-NODE-541-length-13635-cov-4.781738_pt1 | contig 13635 bp, 14 predicted proteins | sample MGYA00520706_ERZ1034569 | MGnify/ENA primary metagenome ERZ1034569 (study PRJEB33760, sample SAMEA4777722) | hypersaline lake metagenome | biome: hypersaline environment; feature: brines | place: Spain | collected 2014-08 | depth 0 m ...
GTCTATGAGGGCGTCGTAGTCGTCGAGTATCTCGATTCCGACGCCTTCGTGTGAGTCTTCCTTCTGCCTGTAGTAATAGAGGAAGTTCCCGACCTCCGCGTCCGTGAGAGCGGGGCAGTAGACCGGAACGTCGTTGTCCGCAGCCTGCTTGAGTACGGAGTCGGGGTCGTCGAGCGTCTCACCGAGTTCGCGCGAGAACTCCGTCGGCGTCCTGACCCTCTTTTCGGCGAAGAAGTCATCGAAGAAGTCATAGAGGTACTGTTCTAACCAGACGTAACGGTCCGAAGGGACGTAGATGTTTCCGAGCCGGTTTATTCCGCGATCGCGCAACTCCGCCTCGTCGGCGTCCCACTCGCCCATCTTGAACGGCTTCTCCGTCTTTATGACGTCCTCGGCGACGGAGCCGGAGGTGGTGATGATTACGTCGACGTAGCCCTCGCGGACGAGGTACGCGACGGACTCGCGCAGACCCGAGGAAACGATGTTCGACGTGAAGGTCAGGTAGACGGTAGCGTCGTTTTCCTGCATCCGTTCCGCGATATCGACCGCCTCTGCGAGGTGTGTCGCCTGGAACCCCGTCGTGGCGTACGCATCGAGCATAGCGCCGAGGTCGAAGCCGTCGCGGAAGTCATATCCGCGCACGTCGGGCCCCTCTATATCTTCGTCGCTGCCCGGTACGACGTTTTCGCGGGTTTCGTCTTCCATGTCGGGGCTACTCGGTTCAGTCCCTTGAATCGGTCGGAACCCGCGGTGTGGGACGGGCTGAATACTTATATACAAGCGCGCTGTATGGTGGGTATGCTGAAATGGGTTATCGGGGTAGTCGCCGCGATAGCTTTCTTCTGGGGACTCAACCGCATTATGATAGCCCTTACGACCCAGGCCGGCACCGTTGAGCTTGTGCTCGGTCTCGTCGGTGCCGCAGTCGCCGGTCTATCCTTCATCTACTTCGGGTTTCTTATCGGACAGATACAGAAAAGCGTCTAAGAAAGAAATCTTCTTAACCCGTCACCCACAACCGACTTGATGCGCCTCGGTAGCTCAGCCTGGTAGAGCGCGTCATTGGTAATGACGAGGTTCCCGGGTTCAATTCCCGGCCGAGGCTAGGAGGATTCTGTCCGAGGTATGTGTCACCGTGGCTGCCACGTCCGGGGTGCGGTGTTTTGCCGCCTTGGTTGGCGGTACATGGATAGGGTTAACAGGGTGCAGACCGTATAATACACGATGACGGAAGCCCCTTCTTCCACCGGATCAGGGAGCCGTCTTCCTGGGTCTCTCCCGGATCCGGAGTCGGTGTCAGAGTACTTCCAGGTGTACGAAACCGAAGACACGAGAGACGGTGCGGTCTACTACGGAGAGCCCCTGGGGGACAAAGAGGATGTGCTTCGGGCGGTCGCCCCGAGGTTCCGGAAAAACGGTTACAGGGTAGAGATCAGGTACTCGAAAGGAGAGCACCTCTTGGTGGCGAAAGAGCGCAAGACGTCCGTCGATGGGGTGCCTTGGAAGAACGTCGTCTTACTTTTGGCTACCGTCGCGACCACCCTGCTGGCGGGAGCGCGGTGGTACGGTCTGGACCTCTCGGGGGAGCCTGCTTCGTTGCTGTCAGCGTGGCCGTTCGCGCTTTCGGTCCTGGGGGTGCTGGCGGTACACGATCTCGGACACTACATACTGACGCGGTACCACGACGTAGAGGCGTCGCTTCCGTACTTCATACCGGTTCCGAACGCGATCGGGACCTTCGGTGCTGTAATAAGCATGAGGGACAACATACCGAGCCGTCGTGCGCTTTTCGACATAGGGGTGGCAGGACCCCTGTTCGGACTCGCAGCAACCGTCGTCGTTACCGTCATCGGCGTCGCCCTCCCGCCTATCGAGGTCACAGGTCCCACGATAGCCAGCCGGATAGAGCTAGGGTACCCGTTGCTGATACGTGGCATAGCCACAGCCATGGGTCAGAGCCTGGAACATGGCGCAGACATGATGCCGAACCCCGTTCTCATAGGCGGGTGGGTGGGGGCGTTCATAACTTTCCTGAACCTCATACCTGTCGGCCAGCTGGACGGGGCACACGTGACGCGTGCCCTTCTGGGTGACAGGATGGGTGTCGTAGAGAAGGTAGTCCCTGTTGCGCTGTTCGGGCTTGCGGGGTACCTCGTTCTCTTCCAGGGCGGAACGTCGGCATTCCTGTGGGTATTCTGGGGGGTGCTCGCTTTGGTGTTTTCGAGGGTCGGCACGGTGACCCCCATAGACGAGTCCTCGGTGGACAGAAGGCGCCAGGCGGTTGCCGCCCTGACACTGGTCCTGGGCGTTCTCTGCTTTACCCCGGTACCTATCTCCGTTTCAGTGTAGACAGACCCGGGCAGAAAGGTATCACCGGCTACCCCGGTACGTTCCCCGAAGCCGGCCGTGGGTGCGTGAGCCAGCAAAAGGGTTATTTATGCACAATCCATATGCTTGGTATGTGCTACCACGGCACAGAAGATTGGGAAGAGGTCATACAGAGGATGCTCGAAGAAGACCCTGAGGAGGAGTTCAAGGAAGACAGACAGGAACGCATAGACGAGGAAGAAAAGAAGCAGAGAAAGCCGGTACACGCAGACGACTGACACCACCGCACCGGCGTCAGCCACACCTTCTTTTCGAAAGGCAGCGGGTAGGAACCGGCCGGGTCGAAAGCGCCTGTTTATAACGCTCCCTCCTCTAGTGGCGTGTACCCAACGGTACACACAGATGTCCGAGAAAGGCTGTAGCCTGTGTGGGGAATCCACGGATGAGGAGTTCTGTTCCTCGGGGTGCCGGGGAGTAGCCGAGGAACTGGGCTGTCCTGACCTCGATACCGAGGAGACGACCCAAAAGGACGGCTTGGAGGAGACGTTCCTGCGCGTCGAAGGTATGCACTCGGCCGTATCGGAGAGGTTCCTCGAGTCCACAGGAGAGGGAATCGAGGGCGTCAAAGAGGTGTCCGCGAGCTACGTAACCGGCGCAGTAAAGGTCCGCCACGACGGCTCCGTTTCGGAAACGGAGGTGCGTGACAGCCTAACCACGGCCGGTCACACCGCAGACCTGATCCAAGAGGCCGGCACGGAGGACGACGGCAGACGCACAGGCGACTCCATCGCGGGGTCACAGAGCCGCAGGGACGAACCCATGCTGGGTATAAAACACACGCTCGGTGTGATGCTCGGCGGAATCATACTGATACCGTATATCTCTCTGGTGTATCCGGGTTATGTGCTTTCCTTTTTCGATACAAGGATGGGTTATGACCTGTCCGCCGTGGATGGTAGTAAGTTTCTTGCTATATACCTGGGGCTGACCGGCTTCGTTCTTTACTTTACGGGTCTCCCCGTTCTCAGAGGTGCCTACATCGGTCTACTGATGAGGAAACCGAACACGGATATGGTCGTCTGTCTGACGGTGATCAGCGCATACCTGTACGGAACCGTCGCGGCGTTGGCCGGGAGGGGCGACATATACTACGACCTGACCATAGTAGTGTCCCTCGTCGTCGTCTCCGGGGTATTCTACGAGTCCTTGCTGAAAGAGAAGGCGGTCGAACGGCTCGGGGAGTTAACCTCTTCACGGGTAGGCAGTGCCCGCAGGTACACGGACGGAAAAACCGAGGAGGTGGACGTGGAGGACCTAGACCCCGGGGACAGGATACTCGTACGTGAAGGCGAACGTTTCCCCAAAGGGGGCCTTTTGGAGTCCGAGGCCTGTACCGTCGATGAGTCGGTGGTCACGGGGGAGCCACTCCCTGTCAACAAGGAGGAAGGCGACGAGATAGTCGCCGGTTCCGCTGTCACAAACGGTGCCGCGGTCGTCCGGGTGAAAGAGGGGTCCTCCGCAGGCGTGAGAGAGATAACGAGGCGCGTCTGGGACATACAGGCGGCCGACCACGGTGCCGAAAGACGGACGAACTCCGTAGCCTCTTCCCTGATGCCGGTTCTGGTCCTCGTCGCGGTCGCTGCCGGTGCGGCGTACTTCGTTACCGGCGGAGGGGTTGCTGAGTCGGTCCTCGCTACGTTGACGGTCTTTCTGGTCGCCTCCCCGTGGGGACTTTCCCTCGTGGCTCCGTTCACCTCCGCATCTAGCATAAAGAAGGCTATGGAAAAAGGGATGGTCGTGTTCGACGAGACCCACTTCGAGAGGCTGAGAAACGTAGACACCGTTGTCTTTGACAAGACCGGCACGCTCACCACGGGTGAAATGCGTGTCCGGGAGACGGTGGGTCCGGAGGATGTCCTGAAAGACGCGGCGTCCCTGGAGGAGTTTTCCTCACACCCCGCCGCAGAGGCCATCTCCGGAAGCTTCGGTCCGGGTTCGGAGGAGGTAGAAGACGTAAAGACCTTCTCGAAAGGCGTCTCCGGGGAGGTCGACGGCGAGAGGGTACTCGTCGGCAACAGGGACCTATTCGAGGAGAAAGGATGGAAGGTTCCGGAGGATATCAGAGAAAGCACAGAGGAAAACAGAGGACCCGGGAGGCTTCCTGTCGTGGTCGGAAGGGGTGGAAAAGCCAGAGCCGCGGTTACCCTTTCCGACCAGCACCGTGAAGGGTGGGAGGAGGCCGTTTCAAAGCTGGCCGGAAGGGGTATGGACGTGGTGGTCCTTACAGGCGACGGCAAACAGGCGACACGCCCTTTTGAGGAACACGAGGACATAGAAAGTGCCTTCTGTGAGGTCCCTCCGAAGGGAAAGCTTGCGGCTATCCGAGCGCTCTCGGAAGGTGACACGGTAGCGATGGTGGGGGACGGAACCAACGACGGTCTGGCTCTTGCGGAAGCCGACTTCAGCATATCGATGGGTAACGGAACCGCGGTGGCTTCGGACGCGGCTGACCTCGCTGTCGCACGACAGGAAATAGGGCTTGTCGAGGAGGCCTTCGATCTATCGGAGCGGTCCCAGGAGACGTACAGGAGTAGCCTCTATGCTTCTTTCCTGTACAACATAGTAGCCGTCCCGTCGGCTGTCATAGGCATCTTGAACCCTCTCTTACTCGTCTCGGTCGCGTCGGTTACAGCGGCTGGTGTCTGGATAGGCTCATCCCGTCTTAGCCGGCTCTGATACCGGATCCGGCGGGCACATACCGCCGGAGGTATTTGTCTCCAAGACCTACATCTCTTGATGCCGTTAGTAGAGTTCGAAAAGGAAAACGGCGAGACAGAGACGATAGCCTGCGAGAAAGGGGACAGTCTACGCGACGCGCTGTTGAACGAAGGGCTTTCACCGCACAACATACCGACGGCCGTTTCATGCCACGGGCTAGGAACGTGTGCGACGTGTTCGGTGGTCATAAAGGAGGGTGAGGCAGGAAAGCCCTCCCTCCGCGAACGCGCTAGGCTTGACCTTCCTGTGGCTTCGCCTGATGTCGAAGCGCGCCTCGCGTGCCAGGTCACCGTGACGGACGACATCAAGGTATCCAAGCCTGAAGGCGTCTGGGGCAAAGGGACCGAATGAGGGCGATCGGCTACGCACAACCGGGCCGGTCCTCACCCGGTCACCTGCGGAAAGGTTAATATGCTGCCATGATAATTTTCCATTAATTATGGAATCTATAGCCGTCACGAAGGAAGAGGGAGAAGAAAAGGAGCAGTCGCTCGCGGAGATAATCGATGCGTACTCCGACGAGGACGAAGAGGACTCACAGGACTGATTCGTTACGTTGAATACCCCGACGTAGGTAGTGATGGCTAAGCCGGATGCTGAAGAACCTAGCCCGCAGTGTCTACGAAGCCTACTTGGAGCGGAAGCTTTCCTCCACCGACGTGCCGCGTCACGTCGCGGTCATACAGGACGGCAACAGGCGGTACGCGAGGAGCGAGGGGGAAAACCCCGAGGAAGGACACGCCGAAGGAGCCGAAACGACCGAAAACGTACTTGACTGGGCTTACGAAGCCGGTGTCGAAGAGATAACCCTGTATGCCTTCTCTACGGAGAACTTCGAACGCGACGACGACGAACTCGGACGGCTGTTCGACATCATCGCCGAGAAACTCAACGAACTCGCAGAGAGCGATGAGGTACACGAGAGGCGTGTGCGTGTGCGCGGGGTCGGCGACATCGAACGCCTGCCCGAACGCGTACAGGACGCCGTCGCACACGTCGAGGAGGAAACCCATGGGTACGAAAGCCGCCGTGTCAACATCGCTCTGGCGTACGGAGGGCGCGAGGAACTCGTGGAGGCGGCGCGTCGTCTCGCGCGCGACGTCGAGCAAGGGGTTGTCTCGCCGGAAGCCGTTGGTTCGTCCGTGATTGAGTCGCGTCTGCGCCTCTCCTCGGACGTCGACCTGCTGGTGCGTACGGGCGGAGAGTGTCGGACGTCGAACTTCCTGCCTTGGCAGGCGCGCGGTGCCGAAGCACAGGTCTACTTCTGTGACTCCTACTGGCCCGGGTTCGAGCGCCACGAGTTCCTGAAGGCGCTCGTCTCCTACACGGAAGAGGGGGACTCGACAACGGAAGCACCGGCGCCTGTCGCGGCTGAGAAACCCGCCGACTGAATCCAGCCGCGTACCGAACCGGTTTTGTCGCGGTCGGACGAACTGTAGGTATGCGTATAGGAGCACACGTCTCCGTCTCCGGGGGCGTCGAGAAGGCTATCGAACGCGAGGAAGACGTGGGCGGGAACTGCGGGCAGATATTCGCGGGTTCGCCCCGGACGTGGACCGTCGCGGAGTACGACGACGAGGAGGCGAACGGCTTCCGCGAAGCGCGCGAGGAGGCCGGACAGGGTCCGTACGCCGTCCACTCAACATACCTCGTCAACCTCGCTACGCCCAAGGACGACCTTATGGAGAAGTCAGTCGAGTGCCTACAGAAAGAACTGTACGCCGCACGCGCCTTAGGCGTCGAGTACGTGGTCTTCCACCCCGGAGCACACACGGGTTCGGGCGTCGAGAACGGCTTGGACCGCATCGCCGACGGCGTCGACGCGCTCGAAGTACCCGACGGCGTGACGCTGCTTTTCGAAAACACCGCAGGGAAAGGCACGACGCTCGGAAAGGAGTTCTCACAGCTGCGCGAGATGCTCGACAGGACCGAGACACCGGACGAGGACCTCGGCGTCTGTATCGACACGTGCCACGCACACGCTGCGGGCTATGACCTCGCAGACGGCTTCGACGACGTGCTCGGAGAACTCGACGCCGAACTCGGTCTCGAACACGTCGAGGTCTTACACCTCAACGACTCGAAGGACCCTCTCGGTAGCGAGAAGGACAACCACGAACACATCGGGGAGGGTGGTATAGGCGAGGATGGATTCGAAAACGTCGTAAACGCCGAGGAGTTCGCTGACCTGCCTATGGTTCTGGAGACGCCGACGTCGGACGGTAAGAGCTACGAGGAAAACATCGAGCGCGTGCGGTCGCTCGTCAGCTAATCCTCGTACCAAGCCCAGACGTACCGCGTCCCGTAGCTCCTGTACGGCTTCCAAGTTTCCGCCACGCCGCGCATCTCGTTCCGCGTTTCGACGCCGTAGAGTGACTCCATACCGCGCCGGACGGCGAGGTCGCCCAGCGGCAGGACGTCGTCGCGTCCAAGAACGAACAGTAGGTACATGTTCGCCGTCCATTCGCCGACGCCGCGTATCTCGGTCAGTGCGTCCCGGACCTCGTCTTTCGGTGCGTCGGAGAAGGCCTCGCGTCCATACTGCCCGTCGCGGAAGGCGCGTGCAGCCTCGCGTACGTACTCCGCCTTCGTCTCGCCGAGGCCCGTCGAGGCGAGTTCCTCGGGCGGGGTGGACCGAACTCGGTGTCACCTCACCGAGGGAGTCGAACAGGCGTTCGAGTACGGCGTCTGCGGACTCCGTGCTCACCAGCTGGCGGGCTATGGAGACGACGAGTCTGCGGAACTCGCCGCCTTTTTTGACGGGTTCGACCTCTATGCGCCCGAACTCCTCGAGGAGCGCCGCCATCGTCTCGTCCTGTCGTAGGGCTTCGTACGGTTCCACACGCGCGTGTTCACGGCGCGCGGGCAAAAGAGGACGGAAAGAAATATTCGGCGCGTCGCCTTTCTGTACCCGATGGACCACAGGACGCTACGCGCCGCGGTACGCCGTCGCCTTTCCGTCGACACACGTGCGCTCGCCTCGTTCCGCGTCGTCGTCGCCGTCTGCCTTCTGGTCGATCTCTCGATGCGGGCGCGCAACGTAACCGTATTCTACACCGACGCCGGCGTCCTTCCACGCGGGGTCCTTTCCGACCTCTTTCCGTCGCTCGCCCGTCTGTCGCTACACGCCCTCTCCGGAACCGTCCTCTCACAGGTAGTTTTGCTTTCTGTCTCCGCGGTAGCCGCGGGGGCGCTTCTCGTCGGCTTCCGTTCCCGTACGGCAGCCTCTGTCGCCTTCGTCCTCCACGCCTCCCTGTACGCTCGCAATCCGTTCGTTCTCAACGGTGGCGACAGTATGCTTCTGGTCCTCCTCGTTCTCGCTCCCTTCCTTCCCCTCGGGGCGCGGTGGTCGGTAGACGCAGTCGGGAACGGCGAAACAGCACCCGAGACGGTGCTACGCGCACCGGGGGTGGCGGCGCTACTTTTCGTCGTCGTAATCTACTCGTCGAACGCGGTCCTCCGTTACCGCGGAGAAGCCTGGATGTCAGGCACGGCGGTACGCCGCGTCTTCGAGCTAGAGACCGTGACGGTTCTGGTGGGACCGTACCTCGCGGAACTTCCCGCCGTACTCGAAGCCGTGAACTGGGCATGGGTAGGGATGCTCACCCTCTCCCCGCTGCTGGTCGTACTCACCGGACGGTCCCGCGCAGTCTTCGCGGGCGCGTTCGTCGTAGCACACGGGGCGATGGCGGCGACGCTGCGCCTCGGAGTCTTCCCTCTTGTCGTTATAGCGGCGCTCGTCCTGTTTCTGCCACCTCCTTTCTGGGACCGTGTCGAGAGCGTCGTGCCGTCGGGCGTTTCATCCGCCGTCCCGTCCCGTACCGTCGCTACGCCTCGTACCCGTCTCGTCCCGTCCGGATTACCGGTAGCGCGGGTGGGTTCTTTCGTCGCCATCGTCGTCCTCGCCGCCGTTGTTCTCTGGCAGGGCGCTGCTCTCGGATACGTCGATTTCATAGTCTCCGGTGGACCTGACCCCGACGAGTACGCTTGGACGATGTACTCGCCGACGCCACAGAAGACGTATGGATGGTACGTTCCGTCCGTCGAACCGGGGTCGGGGGACGACACCGACGGCCTCCGCAACGTGCCGGTGGACGAGGACGGGTCCGTCTTCCGCGACACGCCCCCCGACGCCGTGGAGGCGTACCCGACGACCCTCTGGTACCGTTACCTGACCGACCTCGACGATGGTTCCGAGAGGAGACAGCGCGCGTTCGCGGACTGGGTGTGCCGGAAAACCGAGGATGGAGGAGGCGACCCCCGGACGGTCGAACTGTGGTACGTCGAACGCGAGGTGGTCCTCGACGGGACGGACAAGGAAGAACGCACGCGTCTCCTGACACACGACTGTGCATAAGTCGTCAGGGTTATACTCCGGAAAAGACAATCTCAGGTATGGCAGAACCGCGGGACAAAGCCGAGGGCTGGTACCTCCTCCACGACATGCGTACGGTCGACTGGAAGGGCTGGAACTCGGCGGACGAACGCACGAAGGAAAACGCCGTAGACGAAGCCGTCGAGTTTCTCGAAGACGCAGACAACGTCGAAGAAGGCGGCACGGCGGTCTACGCGGTCGTGGGTGACAAGGCGGACCTCATGTTCATACACGTCCGTCCGACGGTCAAAGGACTCGACGCCATCGAGCGCCGTTTCGAACGTACACGTCTCGCCGACTTCACACACGAGGCGGCGTCCCACGTCTCCGTAACCGAGGTCGGGGGGTACACAAACGAGGACGTCAAAAACGGCGACCTGAGCAAGTACGCCCGTTCGAAGCTTTTCCCCGACATACCCGAGAAGCCTTTCGTCTCTTTCTACCCGATGAGCCGCAAACGCGACCCCGAACAGAACTGGTACGAGACGTCCAAGGACCACCGCGACGAGATGATGCACGAACACCGCGAGTCGGGCGAGGAGTACGCGGGCAAGATAAAACAGCTGATCTCTGGTTCCATCGGTATCGACGACTGGGAGTGGGGGGTCGACCTGTTCACCGACGACATGAAACACGCAAAAGGCATAGTCTACGACATGCGTTTCGACGAGGCAAGCGCCGTCTACAGCGAGTTCGGTCCTTTCTACACGGGCGTCCGTTTCCCATCGTCGGACCTCGACGCCTACCTCGCTGGAAAAGAGGTCCCGACCGACGGTCTCGAAGAAACCGGCGAGGGCGCCGACGGGATACGCGAAACTCTCGACGAGGAAGGCGTCTACGCAGGAAAGCCCCACGGAGAGGACGTATACGCCGCGGTCGTGTTCTCCGAGGAAGACGTCGACACCCTCGCCGAAGAGGTTGAGGGCCTCGCAGGCAACTTCGACAGGTACGGTACGCACCTCAGGACAGCGGTCTATGAGGACACCGGCGGCGACGGGGACGCCGCGGTTGTCTCACTCTGGGAGACACAGGACGCCGTCGAAACCGCGAGCGGCTACGTCGCCGACCTTCCCGGTGTCGTGCGCGAGGCGGGCGAGGGTGAAGGCTTCGGGACGATGGGCATGTTCTACACGGTTAAGCCCGACTACCAGGAGGAGTTCGTCGATAAGTTCAGAGACGTCGGCGACCTTCTCGAAGAGATGGACGGGCACTTGGAGACGCACCTGCTCGCAAACGTCGAAGACGAAAACGACATGTTCATATCGAGTCGGTGGGAGTCAAAGGAGGACGCGACGGAGTTTTTCCGTAGCGACGAGTTCCGAGACACGGTCGACTGGGGGCGCGAGATACTCGATGACCGCCCACGCCACGTCTTTCTCGCCTAGTACGTCGGCGGCTTTTCTTCGACCCCGGCGCGGGAGTTTACCACGCGTGCGAGGACGAAGAGTAGGTCCGAGACACGGTTGAGGTAGTTGAGGACCTCGTTTTCGTCCGTCCCGCTTTCCTCTGCCAGCGCGACGACGCGGCGTTCGGCGCGTCGGACAACCGAACGTGCCTCGTGGAGCGCCGCTCCCGCGTGCGAACCCCCGGGTAGGATGAAGTTCGTGAGGGGTTCGAGTTCGTCGTCGAAGGCGTCGATTAGAGCCTCAACCCTTTCGACATCGGCGTCTGTGACCCTCGGGTCTTCCTCGTCCTTGTCGGTGTTTGCGAGGTCCGCCTGTGTCTTGAACAGTCCGTTCTGTACGGTTTCGAGGGCGTCCAGAACATCTTCGTCGTCGACACGCGCCGCCGCTGAACCGACACGTCCGTTCGCCTCGTCGACGGTTCCGTATGCCTCTATCCGGCGCGAGGACTTCGAGACGCGTTCGCCGCTGCGGAGGTCCGTCTCCCCGTCGTCTCCTCTTCGTGTGTAGATTCTCATGGGAAGTAGACGGACGCCGCCGTCAATACCGTAACGGTTTAGCGACCATCGCACACATCGACGACGATGGAGGAGTACCCGTACACGACAGAGGTCGATGTCCGTTTCCGTGACCTTGACATGATGGGACACGTAAACAACGCCGTCTATGCGACGTACCTCGAAGAGGCACGTGTCGCGTACTACGACGACGTACTCAGCGTCGCCGTCGACGAACTCGGTTTCGTCCTCGCAAACCTGGAGATAGAGTACAGACGTCCGATAAAACACGGCGAAGAGGTCCGCATCGGTCTACGCACCGCAGGCATCAGCGACAGGAGCATGACGACGGAGTACCTTATCGAGGCGGACGGGGACGCCGCGGCTACGGCAGAGAGCGTACAGGTAGCCGTGGGCGAGAACGGAAACCCCACAGAGGTGCCCGACGACTGGAGAAAAGAGATAGAGGGGTACGAGTCTCAGTAGGCGTCCGCTCCGGCGTCGGCGCCTCTGTGACGGTACTCTATCCCCGATGTCTTCATCTCGTTTCTCTTTTGTTCCATGTAGGAGTATACCGTCCCGTGTGGCGCACCGTCGAGGAGCATCTCTGCGGCTGTCGTCGCCGCCTCAACCTGCTGTGGCGTTCCTATAGCGCCGAAGGTCTTTCCGTATATACGGACCTCCGCACCCGTGAGTTCCTCCATGAGTTCACGCGTCCTACCGTTTTTCCCTATTAGGCGCCCCTTTTTCGCCCGCGTCTCGCCGTCGCTTCCGACTGCGTCTTTGATGTTTATCGATTCATAGACCACCATCTCGGCGTCCCCGTCAACGTCTTCGAGCAGACGGAGTGCGCTTTCGGGGGGGAAGCCGCGGGCTATCGCCTTGACGACGCGGGGACCCTTGAGCGACCGAACCGGGTCGCCTTCGTCGGAACGCGTCACAGCGACGGCGCCGCTTTCCGAGTCTACGTCTATGGTGACGTCCGCACGGTCCTCGATACGTTTCTTGGTTCTACCCTCCGTACCTATCAGAACGCCTATGCGGTCGTCAGGTATCTTGAAATGTTCGGGCATCGCGTGCTGTTTTCGGCTAACGTTGGCGAGAAACTTAACTCTTTAGATGGTACAGGCTACCAGAACCGCCGTAGGTCACGACCACCGCGGAACAGCGCGGCGGTACAGTACGAACCCAACCGCGGCGGCGACCGCCGACAGAACGAGCGCGAACACCGTCGCTTCGACGGGGAAACGCAGGTACGCGATAGAGGCGACAAAAAGCGGCACCGCAACGACCGCGACCGCGGCGGTAAAGACGGCGAAGAGTTTGCTGTCGAGGAGGAGTTCGTTTGGTTCGGTACCTGTCAGGTAGACCGTTACACCGAATACGTACGTCGTTGCGAGCGGTAGGACGGCGATGCCTGCGACGATTTCATCGAAGCCGAAGACTGCGACACCGACGAACAGGTATGCGTACGCTACAGGTACAGAGACAGCGGCGAAGGTAACCGCCTTGGCACGGAAGACCTCCTCGACATCGACAGGGAGGGAGGTGTAGTCTTCGAGGCGGTCGAAACGGTTTATCCAGTGGTAGACCGAGACCGTCGAGATGGAAAGGAGGACGGCGAAGGCGAGACCCGGTGCCGCGACGATGTTAGAGACGAGGTCGACGTACAGGACCAGGAAGACGAAGACGCCAAAAAGGATGCCGACGGAGAAGAATATCTTCCAGACGCCCCCGCTGCTGCGTGTGACGTCGAGTACCATCTTTGCGGCGAGTCCCTCGCCGCGGAGCAGGTCCCGTAGACCCGGATAGACGTCGCGGTACGACTCGGTTCCGCCGCCGCGTTCGGGGTCGAAGACAAAGACACCGACGACGGCGAGGACGAGTATAGGGACCGCTGCCGTCGCCGCGGTGATCGGTGACTGCGACGCGTAGAACCCTATGGGGGTGTACGCGAGGACCTCCGACGGTGCGTATACGAGACCCGCGGCGACTGCGGCAACGACGCCCCCAAGCAGCGCGCGGCTACGCGTGTGAAGCGCCGCGGCGAAAAAGGACGAAGATACTCCGAGGGCGAAGGAACCGTTGGTGACGACCCAGACGAGCGCCAGACGCGCAGGGGCTATCGACATATCGAAGAAGTACGCGACCGGCACGAGCGCGACGACGAGGGGCGTTAGGTACAAGAAGGAGTAGTAGACCAGGTCTTTGATTACGAATACAGACACCGACCGGCGCTGCGATACCGGTAGGG
>ERZ1034569.542-NODE-542-length-13612-cov-10.824371_pt1 | contig 13612 bp, 18 predicted proteins | sample MGYA00520706_ERZ1034569 | MGnify/ENA primary metagenome ERZ1034569 (study PRJEB33760, sample SAMEA4777722) | hypersaline lake metagenome | biome: hypersaline environment; feature: brines | place: Spain | collected 2014-08 | depth 0 m ...
ACCGAACCGGAGCGACCGGGTTCCCTGCTGTGGAAGGGAAGCCCCGCCGTTTACGGCGGGCGAGGACGTCACGTGTAACCTATCTTTTACAAAATCCCCGAATCAAACAGCTTGGACACTCAAACCCAGACCGTTCAGCCCGACCACATTCCGCTGTTCATTAGTAACCCGCTCAGATACAGTTTGGCCCCGCTCGCTGGCTTAAGCGTGCTCTCACACAATAGAACAATCATTGCCATCCGACCACGACAGCAAAAAACCTGGGAGGGCACGCGGCTTATCGGGTTTGCAGGGCGGGAAAGCCCACACGGGTTTCGTCGTGGAATCGCTCGTGTTCAGTTTCACTGTCCAGTGAAAGAGTCGAAAACAACACGAGCCACGGAGGATTTCGTTCACTTGGAGGGGACCCGTACAGAGACGAGTGAGACTTTAGTCAGAATTCATACCGAATGCCTCTGCAGACCCGGAAGCTGAATTATCTACTGTCGTTTCCGAAACAGGCCCATTCACGAACAGTGCGTGACCAACTAACGCTGCAGCAACAGCAGCAGCCAATGGAACAGCCATTGGAAGCGACAATCCCAGCAACCAGAGGCCACCAGAAATGCCGAGGAGAGTAAGTGGGATTCCGCCGAGGATGTAATCATAATAGTTGGTCATACTAGTATATATGCCTGTCCCCTACATAAATATTTCCCATTGCTAATGAGTAAATATCAAGGCAAATTTGAGAATAATCTACATAAGTTATCACATCTCGATACCCTCGACGGTATACACAGAGCGCATTTGTTTGTCGCAGCAGGCTTATTCTAAGATCACTGTCAGATGAACGATCCTGCCCGATTCACTCGCTACAGGAGTCGCTCGCTGAGAGGGTACGCCCGCATGATTGACATCCTCCCGGCGCTCAAGCGCGTGGATTCCACACAGTGGAGTTGAAGATTCCGTGTTTCCTCGCGATTCAACGACGCTTTCGCGTCTTCGACGGTCGTTGTCCAATTCTCACCGAGGACGTACATTGCAACGGATACAGCCCTGTCAACGGGGCCATCCAGACGCGCTGGACAAATGGGAATCCCGAGTCCCTCCACGACAGGGGATTCAGCCTGTTAGGTACTGCCATTCGCGTCCCTATCACGAGGACGTGGCAGAGCGGTTCTGGTTTTGTTACCCATCACGGTCGCTGGTCGAAGACCATATGACGGTGAGACCGCCGTGCGTGGGGAATGCTATCACCGTATAGTACGGTCGAACCCCGAGAAAATGCACCGAACCCAAACTCAGACCGCCATCGACTGTGGTGTGTCGTTGATCGTCGGATTCATGCCCACGCTCAAGCACGGGGCCTTCTCCTCGAACTTCCCTAACATATGAATCACACAGCCAAATACTGACCAGATGTGGATACCCACTGGGATCTCCCGATAACAATCGCATCTCTGTCGTTCTGTAAGCAAACATTCAACCACGCACTTGTCCAGCATGTGTGTATGTACATCGCTGAGGAGCGCTGGCCCGAACTCAAGGAATACTTTGTAGACAACTCTCTTGCACTCGTTCCATTGGGATCAACTGAGCAACATGGTCCACATCTACCATTAGCCACTGATTACATGATAGCTGAGGCATACGCTCGTAAAGCTGCAGCAGAGACTGAGTTTCTGTGCACTCCAACAGTAAACGTTGGTGTCAGCCCACATCATAAGCAATTTTCTGGAACCATGTGGGTTGATGCTCCCGTTTTCCGAAACTATGTCGAATCATTCACCCGGAATCTTGCATATCATGGAATCGACCGTGTGATATTTGTAAACGCTCACGGAGGAAACGTACAGCATCTACGAGAGGTTGGCCGACGACTTCGAGATGACAGGGTACTCTATGCGATCGAGTGGATGTGGAATGAGAGTATCCCTGACCTTGTCAATGATCTGTTTGAGCAGAACGGCCCACACGGTGGCCCGAAAGAAACTGCGATGATCCAATATTTAGCCGATGAGTTGGTGCGGAATGATCGACTCGCCGAGGCGCATGAAGAGGGATTATCCTCATTTGATTCCGAGACAGGCCGAAAGTTCGGTGCCCGAACATTCTATGACGCGATAGATAACACCGAGAACGGAGTGTTGGGGAATCAAACTGATGCAACGGCAGCAAAAGGGAAAGAAATGTTTGAAGCAGCGACTGAGCAGTTAATTAAATTAACAGAATGGGTAAATAAACAACCGCTTGATGAACTGATGCCCAAATCGCACGTTTGAGATTCGCCGCTGGACGAGGCTGGCCGAGGGCGAGGCATGAAGATTCGCAACCGACTCGTTCACTTGATGCGAAACGTCACAGGACTCGACCGGGCAGGCGGGCGACTGGCCGTGACAACCGTTCCCCACGTCCCCCGTTAGAAAATCATCGAAGTTCCAAGGCTAAAACCCCGCAGGGCGGGGATACAGCCGACAAACCCTCCACTAACTACGTTCGATGGCACTGCTGGATATTCAACGCTAACCGACACGATGAACAAAACAGTACGCATAATCGTGAGTCACTCTCTCATCCTCTTACCACTCAGGGAGTTCAGATCACTCCCAATATCTTTTTCAAGGAGAGAATCCCGCCGTTTACGGCGGGCGAGGACGTCACATCAGCACAACCCCAATCACAAGAGATTTTGATATCTCTGGAGTACAACTCATACGTGAGAGACAAACAGGGTCGTCGGCGATTTATGAAAATGGCTGTTGCTATCGGTGGAGCAACTGCACTATCAGCGTGTCTCTCGGAGGCGAATGAACCTGTTCCCCGTGGAACGACTGACCGAGAGTCACTCCCTTCCGGCCAACATCAGTGGAATCGATTTTTATCTACCGATTCATCTGGAAACCATACACTTCCACGACACCACCTCTTGTTCTACCTCACATTGACCAAATCTGGTATACCAACACAATCTGACCGATCGGTTGTTGAATCAGCGTTGCGGACAATTGAGACTGCCTATGCATGGCGTCCTGAAGGACTCCTATTCTCGCTCGGGTTCAGCCCTCACTATTTTGACCGGTATCCAACCGATCTCCCCACCTCGGTCGATCTTCCCTCACCACGGGCACTTTCCGACTTCGAATCCCCTACCTTCGACACCCAAGATATGCTCCTACATATGGCATCTGACCGACCAGATGTCTTACTGACCGCTGAGGAGGCACTGTTCGGCGATCGTGATACAGTGAATACGATTTCAATTGAGTCACGACTTAGCGAGGTCTGTCAGGTTGATGACCGGCGCAGCGGGTTTGTCGGTCCAGGTATGCCAGCTAACAGGCAGGATGGACTCAAGGGGATTCCAGATTCGAACCCTGTCCCAGAGTCGTCTCCGCTGTTCATGGGATTCAAAACAGGCTTTCGGAATAACCAGGCTGCAGAGTCTGATGTTGAAATTCAAACAGGGCCATTTGCTGGAGGTACCACCAAGCACGTTTCACGACTCCGAATGCGACTTGATGACTGGTATCAAGAACTAGACCATACCTCACGCGTTGCGAAGATGTTCTCGCCAACACATGCACAAGAGGAGATGGTTCCAGAAGTTGGAAATTCGCTTGGCACGAGTAATGGGATCACTGACAGAATGATTGAGACGATTCGTGATGATGCAAAGTCAGAAGCTGTTGTTGGTCATGCACAGAAGGCTGCCAGGGGGAACCGCCGTCAAGATGGTTCAATCCGACTTCTGCGTCGCCATTTTGAGTCAACTGACGACAATGAGGCCTCGCTACACTTCCCGAGTCTCCAAGCTGCAATATCGGAATTTGAGATGGTCCGGAAAGCGATGAATGGCGGAGATATCACCGATATCCCAACGATCCGACAGCGCGTTCGAAACGGTATTCTTGAGTACGCATTTGTAACGAACCGGGGGAATTTTCTTATCCCCTTGCGGGGGGTTCGTGCGCTTCCTCGGCCAGATGGTAGCGTGGAGATGCGATAGCTAGCTATCGCTCTGTTTCGACTGCCTGTTTGACTGTCTCCCAGCGGTAATCCTGTAATAATGTTCCGTTCACAAACACCGCGGGGGTTCCAGGTACCTCCAGTTCGATTCCACTCTGTTTATCATCTCTCACTACATCCTGATATGCCAGCGTCTCGGCAGCCACCGCGGCAGTGCACCCAGAGATACCAGCAGCCTCAGCGGCGTCATGGATGAGCTGATATCCATTGTCTAAAAGGACCGACTGCTGTTCATATATCTTTTTAGTGAACTTGAAGAATGAGGCCTCTCCACCGATATCTTGCGTTGATCGTGCTGCAGAGGCGGCATACCATGACCACGGGTCAACAGGGATAGGGAAGTCTCGAAACTGAAAAGAGACGACTCCCTCAGAAATGAACTGCTCACGAATCTGCGGAAACACTTCTGTGGAGAATGTTTGACAGTGCGAACACGCAAAATCTTCGAACACCTCTATGCTCACCGCTGCTTCAGATTGTCCCATCGTTGGGCTGGGGAGGCTTGAGACCGGTTCGACCGTCGTGTCAGTACATTGTGAGAGTGCTGTCGACAGTGATGGTCCAGATGGTGTTCCGACGTCAGTATTACTCCCGGTGTCTGACCCACCACCTCCTAAGCAACCCGCTGTACCAATCACGCTGGCGCTCCCAATTCCCGCTAACAGTTCTCTTCGAGGCAGGTCCATATGTGGTCTATACGAACAGTCCAAATCATGGTTACGTTTTCTCCACTCGTCTCAAACCACTCGATTTTTGACTGCTGCGGGTTGGGATAATATATGGAGTTTGATGAAGACGATTCTGTCGTGCTACACGACAAGCACAGCGAGTTCGACGGTGAGATTGGAACAATAACGCAAGTCGTCGAGACCATGTTCGGTGATGAGACTTATACAATCAGCTTCGACGATGGCCAAGAGGTCGGTATCTCTGCAGACCAACTTGACCCTGCTGACGAGGAATAGTCTGAATACCAACGACTTCGACTCACGTGTATGACACAACTTCCAATTCATTATGTCGATTTGCGATGTTTCTGTTATGCGACTGAGGATCCAGAGCGTGTGCAGATGGCGATGAAAACTCTCCTTCCGGAAGAGACTGAAATATCGAAGGATACCACGCGCGGACACCATGGTGATCGTATCATCGTGTTTTCTGTCCGTGTTGAGAACGCCGCCGAGATACGTCATGTGTTCGCCCGATTAGGTGATGCATCTGGGATTGAATCCATCGTCACCGAGCTAAATGAACGAGTGACTGAAGATACAGAGTTGTTCTTCCGATTGGATAAGCAGGCTGCGTTTAATGAGACGGTGAAGCTCGGTGATGGCATCACCGTTCGTGCGAAAATTGAGGCGTATCCGGCTAAGAGACCGAAAGCGATCAAGAATGCACGGACAGCTCTTACTGAAGCAGCTGAATTGTAATCTCATATACATAATATATATTCTCGTGGTATCGTGAGCTTATCAGGCGATCGACGACAACTCTCCCGAGGGAATTCAGTGTTGCACATTCGCTTGACCGATCTGTTTACAGGTAAAACAGACAGAGTACCTCGGAGTTATTTGAGACGGCTCTGCTGTGTCGTCTCGTGATGAGCCCGAAACAGTCGATTGAATCATGTGATCTTGAGATGGTGCATAATCAAGACCGATCGAAGACGATCCAGAGAGACTTACTGATCAACCCACTTAATCGAACATCCTCGTGACGGTTTTTGCTCAACTGGGATTGGTTCATCACTGAGCACTGCCTCAACTGCCTCTCTCATCTCGTATCTTGACGGTGATTCATTCGGTGATGTTGCATCATCGATTCGAGAGTGAAACACTATCTCAAACGGTGACGCTCTTGATACCTCCTGGCGACGACATAGGAAGGGGTCAGGAGTGCAGACCGCGCCGTACGATCTGGCGACTTCTTGTGTTTCGTCCCTGAGATACGCTGTATACCGTAATTCGTCGTTCGCCACTCGTTCTTTCATGCGTGAAAAGCTGTCCTCGGGGTACTCAGTTGCATCATTTGGATTCACCGCGACAACGGCTAAGTCTGAATAGTGTGTTGAAAGATAGTTTAATTCATCCTCCTTGGCTTTGGCATACGGGCAGTGATTACAGGTGAATACGACCAGCAGCGCTTGATAGTCTGTATAGTCGCTCAGGCCGTGCTCTTTCCCGTTCGTCGCTGGCAAGCTAAAAGAGGGTGCCGGGTCTCCGACTGCCAATTCTGAATCTGACTCGACAAGCGCCATACGAAATGTTCTCACGCCAGTGAAAAATCTCTTCGGGGATAGAAACAGCTTGAGGAGTCAAGAACAATTCAAACAGCGGGCAGTTCGAAAGTGACACGGTTGTCATAAATAGGGTATCGAAGAAGGCGATACTGAGCTGTATGACCGACACCGCTGAGAGTTCAGAGTCCAAAACACACCTCAACTGCCCCACGTCGAGTCCTCACGCTTGTCAGTAGACTCCCGTTTTAATTGATGGCAGGCTAACCCGCAGCGAGCGAGCCGTCAGCGAGTGCAGAGGGGATACAGCTGTACAAGATTCACGACCTATATATAGACATGCCTCACATGGACCTGTGCTTTGAAGCGCCATTCCAGTATCAAGCGACACCCAAGCGACCACTGGAGAGACCGCGTGGAATCACATCCAGACTTGCCGAGAAGTGTATAACCACGCACTCACGCAGGACGCTGAATATCCAGACAAGCCTGCCATCGACGATGTCGAACTTAAGGACACAGTTGGAATCAACCTTAGCATCACGAATTTCATTCACGATTCCGAGAACCGCACGTCCGCACGAACGAGGAAAAGCAGCGAGAGCGCATTGAGAGACGAAACCGCTCGCTCTCCAGAAAGCAATACGATTCAGTTAAGCGGAATTCAGCAGGACAGCGACATGCACGAGCGCCTAAAAAATCGTCGTGAGAATTATCGTGAGAAACGAGCACATTGGTATGCACGCAAGTACGGCACTGTCTTCGCCGAAGAGTTTGAGATTTGATAATGCAGGGTGATAGGAACAGCCGCAACATTGCTGCAATGCCGTGAGACGAGACAATCCAAGCTCTCAAACGACACGGTGACAAAAACGGCTGCCACGTAGTCCCCGTTGACCCTGCTATGACGACGAAGCAGTGCGCTCGTTGTGGTGTCGAGACGGAGAAGCCGTTGTGTGTGCACATTCATGCCCCTCGGTGGGTTCACGATCGACCGGGACCACAATGCGTCGTTAGAGGTGCGTTAGATGAACTGAGAGTGAGTTAGGAGGGCTCTGATTTAGGCTAGGACAGTCCGAATGTCTGTGGAGACTGGTGTCACTGCGGGGTCTTGTCATTGGGACGCACTACTTGCAAACATTGTCCGAGAAGCAGAAATTGTCGCGCGAGAGCGAGGAAGCCACACCCTCACCGGAGCCGAATCAGCGGCTGAGTAAAGTAAAGTAGTTCAGTTGAGCAACTCGGTAGGCGCGTAATCGTTGTTGATCTTCGGTGTCCCTGAATGAAGGGCCAGTTGAGTTATGTCCTATCAACGACGAGACTCCTGCTCGCGATGGAAGTACCCACAGTATCGGTTGTCAGTATTCTTCGCCGTATTGTAATATACGTTTACCACATAGGCAGGCATATGTCCAAACCCGAAAGCCGACTGGTAAGTGACGTTCTCATGGTTGGATTCTCTTGAGATGGGGTGTCGGGGCGGGGCTCAGTCGCCTCACATAACTTGGGCGCGCAGACACATCTGATCGTTAAGATTAGTCTGTGCTCACGAGTACAACTGCGATCACCGCGAACGCAATTCCGAGGAGCTTCTGCAAGCTCGCTGACTCATTCAAAAATACAAACCCGATCACCGAACTAAGCACCAGAAACATGCCAAAAATAGGAGAGACAACACTCACGGGGCCTGTTGAGAGAGCCTTGTAATAGGATAGGATGCCAGCGGTAAGACAGACACCACCAAGGACGACATACTTGATTTTCGGGTGTGATAGATACCGGAGTGTGTTCTCGTTCGTCAAAACCACAATGAATACCGTCACAAAAATTAAAATACTGTTTGCTATCAGGGCCGCAGAATTGCTTGGAATACGTATCGCTCCTGTTGTGGCCACGCTCATGAGCGGCGCAACGAATGAGTATGTAACGAGCGCCAGGATTGACCACGCCAGATAATTCATACTGATTATTTCTCTGAGAGCAGATTCATGCTTTCGGTTCAGCGAGTGAAAGATCAGAGACACTGGTGAGGTAGATATTCCGTCCGACGCCATCCAACTTAGGCGAGCTCGGGGTCAAATGAAGTGGTTTGAGACGGAGAGCGTTATCACGGGAACGGAAGCTCACATCTTCGATTTCCAATCGGGAACAAAGCCGAGACACTTGCCCTACTCCGCCTGTAGACAACGCAACAGCATGTGAGTGCTGACATTGACAATAGACGAATATCATCTTTCTTTATCAGCAAACCCTTTGAATGGGCATCTCCTGCAGTTTACTATGGAAGCGAAGCGGGAACTGCTCGATGTGTTGCTTGAAGATGCCAGACAAAGCTCGGCCGATATCGCTCGACAACTCGATATCGAAGAAGCCGACGTATCTGCCCTTCTCAGCGAACTTGAAGAGCAGGGAGCGGTTCGTGGATATCAAGCTGTCGTTAATTGGGACCAGACTGAGGAGAGCCACGTCCAGGCAAGAGTCGAATTGAATGTTGAACTCGACCGTGAGACTGGATATGAAGAGATTGCTCGCCGGATTGCAAAATTCTCGAAAGTGCAGTCACTTCGGTTGGTCTCTGGTAGCTATGACTTTGCTGTTGATGTTGAAGGGGAGTCAATGCGCGACATTTCGAATTTTGTCTCTGAACAGATAGCACCGATTCCAGAAGTTACACAAACGGTAACTCATTTTGTTATGCACACGTACAAGGATAGAGGCGTCTACTTTGATAATAGAGATGAAGATGACAGACTGGCTGTGTCACCATGAGTGAAGGTGAGCCACACCCGTCACAGGGTCTCCCCAATCAGACACCTGGAGAGGCACACCTCTCGCGACGAGCCCGAGAGGCACAACCATCTGGTATCCGACGATTCTTTGAACTCGCGGCCGAGATGGACGATCTCATCTCGCTTGGTGTCGGAGAGCCAGACTTTTCAGCACCGTGGCCAGCACGTTCTGCTGCGATTGACGCTCTTGAACGGGGAAAGACTTCATATACAGCAAACCGCGGTCGAAGTGACCTTCGGACGGCGATTGCTGATCACATTTCACAGTATGGACAGGAGTACGACCCAGATTCAGAAATCTTAGTGACCGCAGGAGCGAGCGAAGCCGTCGACCTCGCGATGCGAACCCTCGTTGATCCTGGTGACAAGATCGCAATTCCTGAACCGTCATATATCTCATACAAACCAACTGCGTCATTTGCAGGTGGTGAAGTCATATCAGTTCCGACTAGTGCTGAAAACGAGTTCAAACTGACATACGATGCCCTGAACCAAGCGGATGCGGCCGACGCCAGCGTGCTGGTTCTCTGCTATCCAAATAATCCGACTGGCGCGGTGATGAATCGGGACGAACTGCGGCCGATTGCACAGTTCGCTGAAGAGCACGACCTGTTTGTGCTTTCCGATGAGATCTACGCTGCACTGCGGTATGAGGGCCCACACGCCTCGATTGCGACGATTCCTGGGATGCGTGAGCGATCAGTCGTATTTAATGGATTCTCAAAGGCATACGCTATGACAGGGATGCGTCTTGGGTATGCAATTGGACCGGAGTCGGTCATTGAGTCGATGAATCGAATTCATCAGTATACGATGCTTTCAGCCCCGACGACGGCACAAGCAGCTGCATTTGAAGCAATTCATAACTGTGACCCTGCACTGGCAGAGATGCGAGATGCATTCAATCGACGACGAAAATTCGTTATCTCTCGATTCAACGAACTTAATATGGAATGTTTCGAAGCGGAGGGCGCCTTCTATGTATTCCCACAGTGCCCCCCCGAATGGAGCGATGACGAGGCATTCGCAGAAGCACTGATTAAAGACGAACGTGTCGCTGTCGTGCCTGGGTCCGCTTTTGGTGAAAGCGGCGCTGGCCACCTGCGTATCTCATATGCTTCGGGAATGAGTGAACTAAAAACAGCACTCAATCGAATTGAGTCATTCCTAAAATAGTCGGGCTCAGGCTTCGATGACTTTGGTTGTTCTCTGCAGTAATCGCTGTGGGAGCGACGCTAATTATTCGGGCTATAATTTGGTGCTTCGTCGGTAATCATCACATCATGCGGATGGCCCTCTGTCTGGCCGGCTGAAGAAACGCGAACGAACTCTGAGCGCGTTTTGAACTCTGGAATCGTCTCAGCACCAACGTATCCCATCCCAGAGCGCATTCCCCCAACGAGTTGATGTAACTCGGATGAAAGTGTTCCCTTGTACGGGGTTGCGGCTTCAACTCCTTCGGGGACAAATTCTTCGTCCTCCTCGCTATCCTTGAGATAGCGTTCTCCCCCACCCGACTTCATAGCTCCGACAGACCCCATTCCACGATATTGTTTATACTTCTTCCCGTTCATCGTAATCACGCGTCCCGGTGCTTCATCAGTGCCTGCGAAGTACGACCCGAGCATAACTACATCAGCCCCTGCGGCAATCGCTTTAATTGCATCGCCTGAGTAACGGATTCCACCGTCAGCAATGACAGGGACACCTGCCGGAGCGGCAACATCTGCAACTTCGGCAACAGCGGATATCTGTGGCATTCCTGCACCAGACACGACTCGTGTGGTACAGATTGATCCAGGCCCAATCCCAACTTTGACTCCATCAGCGAATTCCACCGCTACTTTCGCCGCTTCACGCGTTCCGATATTCCCAACGACGACATCCGCATTGACGCTCGTTTTGATCTCACGGGCACTCTCAAGAACGTCAAGATTGTGCGCATGTGCGCAGTCAATAAACAAAATATCTGCTCCGGCATCGTCGGCAGCGGCTGCTCGCTCTGTTTCAAACGGACCGACAGCAGCCCCGACCCGGAGACGCCCAGCGTCGTCGCGAGTTGCATTCTCGTGTTCGCGTCGCTGTAAGATCCCCTGCATCGTCACCAGTCCGACCAGGTGCTCGTCCCCGTCTACGATTGGAACGCGCTCTATTTTGTGGTCATACATCAATTCAAGTGCACCGCGTGCACCGACAGTTCGTTGCGCTGTGATTACTTCATCCGTCATCGCCTCGCGAACGGCATCAGACTCACCGACTTCCAAGTATGGCCTGATATCAGTTCCTGAGATGATTCCTAATACCGTATCCGTATCATCAACCACTGGAGCCCCAGAAACTCCTTTTCGCTCCATCATCTCATCAACCTCTCGAACAGTCTGTGTCGGATGAGCTGTTACTACATCTTCGCGACGAATAACCAACTCATCAGCGCGTTTCACACGCTCAATCTCAGCGACCATCTGCTCGATGTCCATGTTACGATGCAGAACACCGAGTCCCCCTTCTCGTGCCATCCCAATTCCCATTTCTCCCTCAGTGACAGTGTCCATCGCAGCAGAGATAATTGGAATATTCAGCGAAACTGAACGTGACACACGCGTCGAGACATCGGCCGCATCAGGCTCCACACGACTTTCCATCGGCCGCAACAGCACGTCATCAAACGTAAGCGCCTCCGGCACCCGAAGTTTTTCAGAAAAGGATCCCGTTTCTGAAACGTCGTTTCCCATATAAATCGTCCTAGTGGCACTGACAAAAACGTTGCGAGAGTGGCAGGCGACTGTGCTTGCCTGCGATATCGTTTGAAAACATTTCTCACACAAGCATTAAATCCTTGATACCACTGATATTACATATGGACTCCGAGTGTCCCGCCGTATCGCGTATCGCCGGTAAGTCAGCTGCTTTCTTCAATTCCGGTGAGACATTTCTGTTTACATCTACATTTATGCCGACAGCGATACAGTGGCTGGACACACCTAAGTGGCGGATGAGCCATCGTCTCGCCCGTGTCGGAGTGTGCTGCCATGTTGGAGGGCAACAACCGCCCTCTGCAGGGTTAAGCTACCACTTGGCCAGTGGGTATGGCCAGTAGCATGAGATGAGCGTCTCTCGGCATCCAGTTGCGCTCCAGCTTGAGCGACGCGTCGGAAAGTCAACCAAACTACTGGCAACCGTGATGGCGCTGCCGCTCATTGACGGCATATTCCCTGCATTAATTATCGCCGGCGCATTGGGATCAGCCGTTGGTATCATCGAAACAGGGCTCTTAATTTTCGGTGGGTCGGCTACCGTCGCTGTTATTTTGGCCGAAATGGAAGGAACGCGCCGTGAAAAGGTTACTTCGGTATTAGTGATTGGAGTGATTATTCTTCCTGTGGCTGGTATTGAAGCGGTTTTCGCTGAAACGCTTCAATCGATGCTTGATTTTGCGGTCTTCCAGCGATTTGCAGGGGTAGTCATCTTGGCAGTCGCCGCCAAAACTGCCTCTGCGAAAGTGGGTGAGTACCTCCCTTCACCAAGTATTATTATTGGGCTCGGGCTCGTCGCGAGCACGAACCTATCAGGAGCCGCTCTCGTGCTTGAGGTGAATCTAATCACGATTGCACGAGGTCTCGCTGCTGCTGGGGTCGGTATTGTATTCGCTATCGTCATTGCAGTGTTCGCCCCATGGTTGCAAACAGTCGTTGACATCGACCGATTCAGATTTGGAAGTTCAGTCGCCCTTGGCATGCTCGCCATCGATATCCTGGGAGTATTGCCAACCGAAGCGCCTGTCGCGCTTGGAGTACTGGCTGTCACGGCTGTTTTCGCGTATGATCCTGACAGCTCGATTGAGACTCCGACTCCCACTGATAATGTCTCTGATACGAAAACACCAGTTTCAGAGGCCAGCGATACTGTTGAGCACGTCGTGAGTGAGGACGGCAGGCAATCAAGAGCGAGTTCCCAGGCAAACTCGGGCACAGACGCCAGTGAACCCGAGTATGTATTTCACGAAGATGATGACTCACGGGCCCCTTGGCTCTGATACGACGAATTTAGAACGGTAGCACTCACACGTGGTATATGAGCAATCGTGTCGTCGAGGGTAGAATGGTAACACCGGAACGACTGGCTGAACTTGTTGAGGGTGAGCGTCCGCTGGAAGCTGAGGCAATTCAAGATGCAGACATGGATTGTCCAGACTGCGGTGAGAATGTGATCTCGGTCGGGTACATGCCAAATATCACCGAGTTTGTCACTGCGTTCAAATGTCAAGAGTGCAGTTGGGCTGACACTGACCGGGATTAATCGCGTGGATCCTGATCGACTCAGAGGATTGCATCGTAATCCATTTATTCGGCATGATTGTACGTGTATATGCGAAAGGAGGGGTCGTGGCCAAGCCCGGCATGGCGACTGACTCCAGAGGCTTGATGCCCGGTGACGAAACTCCAGACTGATATACCGAGCAATTGACTGATCATCAATTGTGACGACGACCCTCTGGAGTACCGAGGCGCATACCGGAGATATCAGTCGATCGGGGGTTCAAATCCCTCCGACCCCATAATTACTTCTTTCAGTCGTAATT
>ERZ1034569.543-NODE-543-length-13578-cov-6.966354_pt1 | contig 13578 bp, 10 predicted proteins | sample MGYA00520706_ERZ1034569 | MGnify/ENA primary metagenome ERZ1034569 (study PRJEB33760, sample SAMEA4777722) | hypersaline lake metagenome | biome: hypersaline environment; feature: brines | place: Spain | collected 2014-08 | depth 0 m ...
CGAGGCCGAGACGGTCGCCCTGGACTGGAACGATGCCGGCACGGTCGCCACGCTCACCATCGACCGCCCGGACAAGTTGAACGCGCTCAACGCCGCCACCCTGGAGGCGATCCCGGAGGCGCTCGACGCCGCGCGCGAGGACGCCCGGGCGGTCGTCGTCACCGGCGCCGGGGAGAAGGCGTTCGTCGCCGGGGCCGACATCGCACACATGTCCGACCTGTCGGTGGCCGAGGCGTACGACTACTGCGAGCTGGGCCACGCCATGACCGACGCCGTCGAGTCGTTCCCGGTCCCGGTGGTGGCGGCGGTCGACGGCTACGCGTTCGGCGGCGGCTGCGAGCTCGCGCTCGCCGCCGACATCCGGGTCGCAAGCGAGGACGCCCTCATCGGGCAGACGGAGATCGACCTCGGCATCGTCCCCGGCTGGGGCGGCACCCAGCGTCTCTCCCGGCTGGTCGATGACGAGACCGCCCGCCGGATGGTGTTCCTCGGCGACCGCCTGGACGCCGCGGCCGCCGAGGAGGCCGGCATCGTCGGCGAGACCTGTCCCCACGAGGAGACGGTCGAGCGCGCCCACGAACTGGCCGAGCGCATCGCCGAGAAACCCCGCTTCGCGCTCCGGGGCGCCAAATCCGCGCTCAACCAGGTCCACGAGGGCCCGCAGTCGGCCGGCCTGGAGTACGAGAAGCGCGTCTGGAGTGGCCTGTTCGGTACTCCCGACCAGCGCGAGGGGATGGCGGCCTTCCTCGAGGACCGCGACCCCGAGTTCGAGGCGTAGGCTCGGACAGGTCGACCCGGATTTTTATCGACGTGTCCCGCGGATAGGTGAGCGACTCGGTAGTCCCTCGTCTCCTGCGGAAGGGACGTCGGAAACGCGCTCATCCCACCGAGCTCACAGCTCGGACTGGTCGACGCGGAGGACGGCCACACCGCCCTCACCCCCCGACTGGTGGACCACCGTCACGGCCGAGTGACCTCGGAGCTGCCCGACGGTCGGGCGGTCGTACTTGTTCCGCTCGGCGGGGCCGTAGTAGATGTACTCCACGTCGTACTCGTCGAGCAGCCGCAGCTGCTCGGACCGCTCGCCGGTGTAGATAGTCCGCACGTCCGAAACCCGTTCCTGGTAGGGTTCGTCCCCGCGATAGCCGATCTCGTGGAACCAGCCGGCCACGGTCGGGACGCCGGTCAGCGAGGCGGGCGCGGCGGCGCCGTCCCCGTTGCTGGGGGTCCAGCGGTAGCCGGCCGGCGCCGCGGTGACGATGGTGGGCTGGCCCTCCAGGTCGTCGATGTAGCCGATGGCGCTGGCCTCCTCGGGGTGCGAGTCGGCGACGAAGGCGGTCCCGTCGAGCGTGGCCGCCCCGCCGGCGCCGAACTGCGCGGGGAGGGCGAACCCGCCGTAGAGCGCCGTCAGGAAGACCAGCCCGGCGGCGAGGCCACGCCCAGCCGTCCGCCAGGTCGCGGCGTTGGGGGCGTCGAACGAGGAGCGACCGGCGTCGACGAGCCGGGCCAGCGCGACGCCGGCCGCCGGCGCCCAGAGCACCCACACCTGCGCGTAGGTCTTGAAGACGGTATTGAACCGCTCGGGTCCCGCCTGCTCGACGACGTAGACGAACTCGACGAGCAGCGTCAGGCCCAGCCCCGCGACCACGAGGACGGTCTCGTAGCCCACGTCGCGACCGGTCCGGAGGCAGACCCAACCCGCGGCCAGCAGCGGGCCGAACAGGGCCAGCGCCGCGAACCCCATCGCGTACGCGAGGACGACGAGATACGGGGCGAACAGGACGCCCCGCGAGAGCCCCTCGAACGGCTCCAGCCGGGTCGCGCCGGCCAGTGCGACGCCGAGGACGACGAAGGAGAGCGGCAGCCCCGCGTTCGCCGGGAGCGGGATGACGTACAGTGGAACCGACAGTGCGGCCAGTGAGAACAGCGTCGAGACGAGCGCCGTCAGCGCCGGCTGCTCGACGGCCCGGAGTCCGTAGCCGACCCGTCGGCCGAGGTAGGCGCCGAAGACGAGCACGAACGCGCCGTGGACCAGCAGCAGGCCACCGAGCGAACTCCGCCCGGGCAGGACGCCGATCGACCGCCCGCTCGCAGTGCCGAGCCAGAACGGGAGCGCCCAGACGACACCGACGACGAGCATGGCGGCGGCGAGCCCCAGGGCGACACCCGACCGGAGCGCCTCCTCGCGGAGCCGGTCGCCGAGCGGCGGTGTCTCGTGGGGGCCGGACTGGCCCGGCCCGGTGACCGTGCCGCCGTCGGAGCGACGGTCGCCGGCCTCCGGTGCCGGTTCACCACCGTCGGGGTGGGCGAGGTCCGGGAGCCGCCGCCGGGCCTCGTCCGGCAGCAGGGTCGTCGGGCGCGCGGGGGCGAAGGTGAGCGCCAGGAAGGCCAGCCCCGCCGCGGTCGGGAACGACCAGGTGTTGACGACGGCGATGAAGCCGGCCAACGGCGGCAGCAGGCCGAAGACGAGCAGTCGGCGCCGCGTCAGTTCCGCCTCCGGCGTCCGCCAGTAGGCGAACAGGATCGCCGCCAGCAGCAGCATAAAGGGCGTGCTCATCATGTGTGCGTGGAGGTCGCCGTTGAGCCACGCGAACAGGGGGAACTCGTTGATGGTGCCGGGGATGACCCGCGAGGCCGTCCAGTAGGAGAACTCGGCGGGCGTCCAGTTCAGGAGGTCGCCCGGGAGCCCGGCGGCGGCCACGACGGCCCGCGAGAGCCCGTCGGGGAGGAGCCAGAGGCCGACGATGGCGGCGGTCTGGAGGTTGGCGGCGACCCCGGTGAAGAAGGCGCCGAGCGCCGCCCCGAGCCGGCGGGGCGCGCCGTAGCTGGCCGCGACGTTCCCGGCCAGGCCCCAGGCGGCGACGACGAGCGCGCCGAAGAAGCCCGCCAGGGCGAGGTTGTAGGCGAACCGTGCCGCCGTGCTCGTCAGCGTGGTCAACAGCGCAGCGAGCAGGTGACCGCCGTAGTAGTACTGCACCGGCTCGCCGGCGAACCACATGTCCTCCGGCGGGAGCGGCGCGAGCGCGCTCCCCGTCCGGAGCAGCGACTGCAACAGCCCGAAGTCGAGGAACTTCTCGCCGCCGATGGGGTGGACGGCCGGGTCGACTGCCCGGATGCCGACGAGGAGGAGGAAGCCGGCGGTGAAGACGGCGGCAGCCTCGACGGTGGCTCCGCGGTCGATCTCCACGTCGCCCGCGAGGTAGGAGGCGCCGACCAGCGCGAGGAGCCCGGCGACGAGCGCCGGCCAGCCGAAGGCGAACTGGCCGACGAGATAGCCGACGACGCCGAGGACCGCCAGCGCAAGCGGGAGGGCGAAGGCGGCGCCGCGGTCGGCGAACCGGGGGAACAGCGCCGCCGCCGCGGGCAGCGCCGCCAGCCCCAGCGCCAGATACGTCACCAGCCAGACGACGACCAGCAGGTACTCCATCCGACCGTGGGACGGGAGGCGGTGATTATACGTCTTTCCCACCGGCTCCGACCGTTCGTACCGTTGTAACGGCGACGTATCCGCGGTGAACGGTTCGAACTAGTGCATCGGGTTATACCAGCGCCCCCCTCGACCCTGACATGACAACCGGCCGTCCCCCGATGGCTCCCGGCGGCCCCGGGCTCGCGTTCAGAACAGGTGGTCCGACCCGGCCCGCGGACGAACTCCCGGCGGACGTCGACCACACGGTCGTCGATGCGGCCGCCGCCGCGGACGTGCTCGTAGTGGACCGCCGGCGGGAGGGCGTCCGGACCGCGGCTCCCGGTCGCGCGGAGATCGCCGGCCGGCAGGTGGTCGTGGTCCCCAGACGCCCGGGGGCCCGCCCGAGCGTCGCGTGCTACAGTCGCGACGCTCCGGGGACGGACCCCGCGGTCGAACTGGTCCGTCGTACCGTCGCACTCGATGCGACGGTTGCCGCTCATTACGACCTGGCCGCGGCCCTCGCGGTCGCGGGTGGCGACGGGACCGGCGAGTCCGAGGGGTCGTTCGACGACCTCTTGGACCGCGGGGCGGGCGGTGAACCGGCCACCGACGACGCCGACTGGACCCGGACGCCGGCCGACAGCCGGCTGGCCGACGGCGGGCAGTCGGCGGATGCCGCGGACGGGAGCGTCTCGCCCTCGGTCGCGGAGCTCTCCGCGCGGCGTGATTCGGTCGACACCGCGACCCACCGTGTGCTCGAGGGCGCCCCGGAGACGGCCGCGCCGCTCGCGTTCTGCGGGCTGGCCGGCGTCGTCGAGCCCATCGCCGACGCATCGCCGTAGCGAACCCCTTTTGCCCCCCGGCTTCTCACCGGTGAGCGATGGCCGACCGGTCGCTGGGGCTCGTCGTGCCCGCCTACCAGCCGGACGTGGACCGACTGGTGTCGTACGTCCGCTCCTGTCGGGCCCGGCTCGACCCCGCGACGGTCCGTATCGAACTCGACGCCCCCGACCCGGGTGTCACCGAACGGCTCCGCGGGGCGCTGCCCGAGGCTGTCGTCGCCGTCGCCCACGAACGCCGGGGGAAGGGAGCCGCCATAACGGCCGGCTTCGAGGCGCTCGCATGTGGTCGGGACACCGCCACGACCCCGCCGGGCGGCGACGCCGACTCGCGTGACGGGGTCGGCCTCCTGGCGTTCGTCGACGCCGACGGCTCCACGCCGTCCGAGAGTCTCGCGGCGATCATCGCGCCGGTCGCCGACGGCCGGGCGGACCTCGCGGTCGGGTCGCGGCGCCATCCGGACGCCGAGGTCGCCGGCCACCAGACGCTCGCCCGACGCCGGCTGGGCGACGCCTTCGCCTGGCTCGCCCGCCGACTGCTGTCCGCGGACTGCTACGACTACCAGTGCGGCGCCAAGGCCGTCTCGGCCGACGCCTGGCGGACGGTCCGACCGCATCTCTACGAGGCCGGCTTCGCGTGGGACGTCGAGCTCATCGCCATGACCGCCGCGCTGGGGTTGCGCGTCGAGGAGGTCCCCATCGAGTGGGAGGACCAGCCCGGGTCGACGGTCGACCCGGTCGACACCGCCGTCTCGCTGGGGACCGCGCTGCTCGTCGCGCGCCACCGCGCCAAGCGCCTGCAGGACAGCCGGCTGCACGACGCCATCGCGCGAACCCGTGCGGACGAGACCGCCCTCGTGAACCGCGGGGCCGACCCCGGCGAGCGCCGCCGATGAGCGTCGCCGACCTCCTGCGGGCCCGACTGCGGGCACTCGCGTCGGCCGGCCGCATCGGCCAGTTCGTCTCCGTCGGCGTCGCCGGTGCCTCGGTGGAGACCGTCCTCGTCGCGCTGCTGACCGCTGGCTTCGTCCTCGACCCGCCGTTCGCGGGCCGGCCGCTGCTCGCGAAGGCCGTCGGCGCCGAGGCCAGCATCACGCTGATGTTCCTACTGAACGACAGCTGGACGTTCGCCGACCACGGTGGCGCGGGGCCGGCCGCGCTGGTCCGCCGCTGGGTGACGTCCCACCTCGTCCGCTCGGTCGGGCTCGCGGTCGCCTTCGGGACGCTGTTCGTCCTCACCTCGTGGACGGACGTGCGCCTGGTCGTCGCGGGCGGCAACGTCTGGCCCACCATCGCCAACGGCATCGGCATCGGCGTCGGGCTGAGCATCAACTACGTCGCGGAGAGCCTCGTCACCTGGCGCGTCCAGGACGACTGAGGTAACGTCGGCCCTGCGCCCTGTACGAGTTCGCTCCGTGACGGGAGCGATAGCACAACCCTTAACCGGGGTAGTGGATTACGAAGGGGTAGCGGGATGGGATAGCCAGGAGATTCCGCCGGGCTCATAACCCGGAGATCGGACGTTCAAATCGTCCTCCCGCTACTCCTCGCGTGTCTCCGACGTTCCACTCCTGAGTCGACTCTCCGCCCGAAATCGGTGGAATACTCCTCGAAGAGTTCCGATATCCGCGTTGTGTGCGTCGCGCGGTTCAGTCGTCGCCGTCCTCGTCCACGACGACGACCTCGCCGTCGACCACGTCGACGTTGATGAGCGTCTTGGCCTCGTAGGCCGTGGTCTCCAGTTCGTTCTCGCCGCCCACCTTCTTGATCACCGCGACCACGTCGGCGATCTCGGCGCCGATCTCGTCGAGGGCGCCCGTGATGGCGGTGAGCGTGCCGCCGGTCGAGAGCACGTCGTCCAGCACCAGCACGCGGTCGCCGGGCTCCACGTCGTTGATGTACATCTCGGACTCGGAGTAGCCGGTGACCTGCGAGAGCGGGACCTCCCCTTCGAGGCCGTACTTGCGCTTGCGGACGACGACCAGCGGGATGTCCGTCATCAGGGAGACGGCCGTGGAGATGTGGATGCCCATCGCCGCGGGCGTGACGATCTTATCGACGTCGAGGTCGGCCTTCCTGATGATGCTGATGACGATCTCGCGCAGCAGCTCCGGGCGCAGCATCGGGACCCCGTCGCTGATGGGATGGACGAAGTAGTGGTAGCCGTCCTTCTCGATGATCGGCGCGTCCAGCAGGGACTGACGGAGCCGGTCCATGACGCGGGTTCCGCGGGGTCGAACGAAAACCTGGCGAAGCCGCTCGCCACGGGTTCCGACCGGGGAGCCTACTGTTCACCGACGGATACGGGCGCGACCGCCACGCGACGGAACGATGGGGTGTCATCCCCTGCCCCCCGCTGCACTCCGGTCGGGGCCAGCTACGCCCCATCACCGGCCACGCGCCCCGGGTAGATATTTCTGAGGCCCTGATCGTCGATCAATACCGGATCTACCGCTGTAGGCGTCGGCTAGTCGCCGACGCGAACCGTCACGGTCGACTCGTGGACGAACTCGGTACCGCGGTCGCTCCGGGTGATGACGGTGAGTTCGCCGACGTAGCTGTCGTTCCCGACCCGGTCGGCCTCGATCTCGGTGGGTTCGAGCGTCGCACTGAACCGTCCCTCCTGGGCGCTGCTCAGGACGTGGGCGGTCACGCGGGTGTGGCCGACCTCGGCGATCTGGAGTCTGTAGGTGAGTGCGGGCCGGCCGGTGACGTTCGCGATGTCGACCGTCACCGCCGGGACCAGCAGCCGGTAGTAGTCGGTTCCGTTCTCCTGTACCCGGTCCAGCCGGACGGTGTCCGGCGTCTCGAGCACGGTGGCCTCCATCGACCCGGTGGCGTAGGCGTCGGTCCCCCCCTCGGCCGCCAGCGAGCGGATATCGGCGCCGTACGGGCCGGCCGCGAGTGCGACGCCGAAACAGGCCGCGAGGACGAGGGCGGCGGCGACGTGACTGCGCTCCATCCGACGCTGATGCGGGCCGGACGGGGATACGTGTTCGGTGGCTCAGCGGCTCGACACGAGGGGCACAGGCACCAAGCGAGCCGGACCACGACGCTCCCGGGGAGAACCAGCCAACGCCGTCGTCCGTACGGCCCCTCCGAACTGGAATCGGCCGCGAGGCGCTCACTGGCTGGTAGATGGAGGGCAGTTCCACGACAGCCCGAGTGGGGAAGCCGGACAACTGATGCTTCCTATCCCGACGGCACCCCGCCCGACCACCGCGTACCCCCACTGTCGCCATCGTTCGCCGGGGTTACCCGCACAATCGGCAACCCTTATTGCCCGTGCGGGCCCGATTCCGAACCGTGCAACCGGACGCCGCCGTCCTCGTCGCGGCGCTCGCCCTCCCGTTCGTAGCGGTGCCGTTCGTCCCGGCACTGTTCCGTGTCGTCGGGCAGCGGGTCGCGTTCTTCGCCGCCGCCGTCGCCGCGGGGAGCTTCGGTCTCCTCGCGACGCAGTACGGCGCCCACGGCGCGGTCCAGCTCCCGTGGATCCCCTCGCTCGGCGTCAGTCTCACCCTCTACGTCGACGGGCTGGCGCTGCTGATCGGCTTCCTCGCCAGCGGCGTCGGCGTCCTCGTCTTCACCTACTCCTACGGCTACATGGCCCACGAGCACGGCCATGTCAAGTACTACGCCACGCTGCTCGCGTTCATGGGGTCGATGCTCGGGGTCGCGTTCGCGGCCGACCTGCTGGCCCTCTTCGTCTTCTGGGAGCTGACGTCGGTCACCTCCTTCCTCCTCATCGGGCATCACCAGCGCGAGGACGCCTCGCAGTACGCCGCCCGGAAGTCGATGCTCATCACGGTCGCCGGCGGCCTGTTCATGCTCGCGGGCTTCCTCGTCCTCGCGTTCGCCTCCGGGGATACGGCCGCCGGCCGGACGTTCGTCCTCATCGGCACGGAGAACTCGCTCATCGCCAACGGCGAGGCGGTGCGGGAGGCGCTCCGGGCCGCCGGCCTGTTCGTCCCCGCGCTCGCGCTCGTCGCGGTCGGCGCCATCACGAAGTCCGCCCAGGCCCCGTTCCACGTCTGGCTCCCGAACGCGATGGAGGCGCCGACACCCGTCTCGGCGTTCCTCCACAGCGCGACGATGGTCAAGGCCGGCGTCTACCTGGTGGGCCGGTTCCGGCCGCTGTTCGCCCCGGAGCTCCCGAGCGTGCCGGAGTGGACGCTCCTGCTCGCCACGCTCGGCCTCGTCTCCATGACCATCACCGCCATCCTCGCCGTGGGTGCGACCGATATCAAGGAGCTGCTGGCCTACTCCACGGCCTCGCACCTGGGCCTCATCATCGCGGGCTACGGCCTCGCCGGTCCGGCTGCAGTCGAGCTCGGCGCCGAGACGGGGGCCTTCCATATATTCAACCACGCCGTGTTCAAGGCGACCCTCTTCCTCGTCGCCGGCATCATCGCCCACGAGGCCCACACCCGGAAGCTCGAGGAGTTGGGCGGGCTCGCGGGTGACCTCCCCATCGTGGCCGGCATCACGGGCATCGCCGCGCTCGGGATGGCGGGGGTCCCGCCGTTCAACGGCTTCTGGTCGAAGGAGCTCCTCTTCGAGACCACCTACTTCGTCGCCGTCGAGCACGGCGGGCTCTACTGGCTCTACCCCGCCATCGCCGTCTTCGGTAGCGTCTTCACCTTCCTCTACTCCATCCGCTTCCTGATGCTGTTCTTCGGCGACCGCCCGTCCGGGCTCGCGGACGACATCCACCGGCCGCCGCTGGCGATGCTCGCACCGCCCGCACTCCTCGCCGCGATCGCCCTCGCGACCGGCATCGTCCCGCAGCTCGGCATCGACGCCGTCGTCCAGTCGGCCTTCGAGGCCAGCCTCCCGGTCGCCGCCGAGGCCCACTCGCTGACGCTCTCCATCCCGAAGCTGTTCTCCTTCACGCCGTACCTCGGGATGAGCCTGCTCACGGTCGGCCTCGGCGCGGTCGCCTACCCGTTCTACGGCCGACTCCACGCGGGCGTCCGATGGGCCCGTGCGGTGGACTACACCAGCCCCAACTGGTACTACGACGGGCTGACGGAGGGCGCGAACGGCGTCTCCCGGCGGCTCGCCGTCGGGCTCCACGGCGGCGCCTTCCGGACCTACGTGGCGCCGCTCCTGCTCGGGACGGCGGTCCTCGCGCTCGCGGGCTACGCGGCCGCCGGGTCCATCTCCGTCGACGGCGTCGGAGCCGTCCCGCCGGTCCCGCTCATCGTCGTCCTCGGCGTGGCCGTCGTCGGCGCCGGCGCCGTCGCGCGGGCGCCCTCCCACATCGCGGGTGTACTCACGCTCTCGGTTCTCGGGTTCATGGTCGCCATCGTGTTCATCCTCGCGAACGCGCCCGACCTCGCGCTGACCCAGCTCGTCATCGAGACGCTGGTGCTGGTCCTCTTCCTGCTCGTGCTGGACAGGCTCCCGGCGTACTACGGGGAGATTCGCAGCCGTGCCCGGGGTATCGCCGACGCCGCGCTGGCGTCGCTCGTCGGGTTCACCGTCTTCGCGACGGTGCTGGTCGCCACGAGCGCGTCGCCGGAGGAGCCCATCTTCCAGTACTTCCTCGCCCGGGCGGGCGTCCCGGCGGAGCACGGGCCGTTCTTCTCGGACTTCGGCGGCGGCTCCAACGTCGTCAACGTCATCCTCGTCGACTTCCGCGCGTTCGACACGCTCGGCGAGATCGCGGTCGTGGCGATGGCCGCCCTCTCGGTGCTGACGCTGGTCGGGATGCGGGCCCAGACCGAGACCGAGATGGCCGAACGGCCCGAGTCCGACTCCGCCGACGACCCCGCCGCCACCCCCGCGACCGACGGAGGACGGGGACCGGCGTCGGCATCCGCCGACGACCCGGCCCCATCGGACGGCACGGACGGGTCCGGAGGTGTGGACCGATGAGCGAGGACCGCGAGCCGACCGTCATCGTCAAGACCGTCACCCGGACCGTCGTCCCTCTCATCGCACTGACGGCCATCGCGCTGCTCATCAGGGGACACAACCTCCCGGGCGGCGGCTTCATCGCGGGCGTCCTCACCACGACGGCCTTTGCCCTCCTGTACGTCATCTACGGGCTGGACACCGTCCGCCGCGACCTCGTCACGAACGCCGGGGGGGTGGGACTCCTCTCGGGACCGACCCAGTCATACACCCGGGCGTTCGCCGGCGGCCTCGCGCTCGCCTTCGGCTCCGGGGTCGCCGCGATGCTGTTCGATGTCCCGTTCCTCACGCAGGCGGTAGTGTTCGTCGATGGGATCCCTCTGTACGGGGAGCTGGAGTTCGCCTCGGCGCTCGCCTTCGACCTGGGCGTCTACTTCGTCGTCGTCGGGTCGCTCCTGACGATCATCGCGGTGGTGGGCAAGGAATGACGGGCGCACGTCCGACGTTCCGACGGTCGCCGCGGTCGCGACCCGACAGCGTCGGCCGACCGTCGCCGACGGGTCCTGCCGACTCGTGGCGTCGCACGGGGGTGTGTTGCTGATGGCGGAGCTCGTCCTCGCGCTGGCGCTGGGGACACTGTTCGCCATCGGGACGTTCCTCGTCCTCCGCCGGGACATCGTCCGGGTCGTCTGGGGCGTGGCGATCATCTCGCAGGCGGCGAACCTGTTCCTCGTCACGATGGGCTTCGGGCTCACCGGTGACCCGGCGGCCGACGCGCCGGTGCTGACGGCCGGCGAGGGCGCGATGTACGCGGACCCGCTGGTCCAGGCGCTCGTCCTCACGGCCATCGTCATCGGCTTCGGGACGACGGCCTTCGCGCTGGTGCTGAGCTACCGCGTCTACGAGGAGAACGGCACCATCGACCTCGTGGACCTCGCGTCGAGCCCCTTCGAGGGGCCCGCCGCACGGGCCGGCGAGGCGCGGGCGGACGGCGGGGAGCCGACGGCCGACGACGGTCGCTCGGAGGTCGCCGACCGGCCGGCTGCCGACGATGCGGCCGACGGGGGTGACCACTGATGACCTCGACGGTCGTCATCGCGCCGCTGCTGGTCGCGCTCGGGACCGCCATCCTGGCGCTGTTGACGCGGCGGGTCCCCCGCCTCCAGCGGGCGCTCTCGGTGGCCGGCGCCGGGGCGTACGTCGTCGGTGTCGCCGTCCTCGTCCGGGCCGTCCGGCTCGACCCCGACGGCCGGCTGGTCTACCGGGTATCGAACTGGGACGGCCCCTTCGGTATCGTCCTGATCGCGGACCCGCTGTCGACGCTCATGCTCGCGCTCGCGGCCGTCGTCTCGCTGGTCGCGGCCGTCTACAGCGTCCGCTTCGTCGGGCGCGAGGGCCAGCGCCTCTCCTACCACGCGCTCTACCACCTGATGGTGGTCGGGGTGACCGGCGCCCTCCTCACCGGCGACGTGTTCAACCTCTTCGTCTGGTTCGAGGTGATGCTGATGTCCTCGTACGTGCTGGTCGCCTTCGCCAGCGACTCGGATGCGACCCGCGCCGCGCTCCAGTACGCCGTGCTCAACCTGCTGGGGAGCGCGGTGATGCTGCTCGCCATCGGCGGCCTCTACGCGACCACCGGGACCCTCAACATGGCCGACATGGCTCGCCGGCTCGCCGACCCCACGGCCTTCGGCATCGACCCCGCGCCCGTGCTCGGGCTCTCGGCGCTCCTGCTCGTCGTCTTCCTGCTGAAGGCCGGTGTCATGCCGTTCCAGTTCTGGGTGCCCGACGCCTACCGCGCCGCGCCCGCGCCAGTGACGGCCGTCCTCGCCGGCGTCGTCAAGAAGGTCGGCGTCTACGCGGTCGTTCGGCTCTACTTCACCGTCTTCGCGGCCGCGCCACTGACGGTGTCGCTCCCCGGCATCAGCGGCGGTCCGGAGCTCGGCTTCCTGGCCTTCTTCGGGCCCGTGCTCTTCCTCATGGCGACGGCCAGCGCCATCCTCGGCGGCCTCGGTGCCATCGACCAGCCGGACATGGAGGGGCTGCTGGCCTACTCCTCCATCGCCCAGATCGGCTTCATCATGCTCCCGCTTGCGGTCGCGGCCACCGCCGCCGCCCCCGCGGTCCGGACGGTCGGCATCGCGGCCGCGCTGGTCTACAGCGTCAACCACGGGCTCGCGAAGTCGCTCCTCTTCCTCGCCGTCGGGGCCGCCGAGGACGCTATCGGCTCGACCCGGCTCTCGGACCTCGGCGGGCTGACCGAGGTCGCGCCGGTGCTCTCCGGGGCCTTCCTCATCGGCGCGCTGTCGCTGGTCGGGATCCCGCCGCTGACCGGCTTCTTCGCGAAGCTGCTCGTCTTCGACACCGCCGTCCGCGCGGGTGCCCCCCTCGCGCTGGCCGTCGCCCTCGCCGGGGCCATCCTCACCATCGCGTACGTGACCCGCGCCTGGAACAACGCGTTCTGGGGGTCGCCCGGCTCCCGCGTCCACGCGGCCGCGACGGCCGCCCGAACCGGGCGCGACGACGGGCCGGCGGTGGCCGACGGCGGCCACGCCGACGCGGCGGACGACGCTCACGGCACCGCAGGCGACGACCTCGCGACAGTGGCGAGCATCGCCGACCCCGTGCTGGTCGGCTGCACGCTCTCGCTTGCGGTCCTGCTCGTCGCGCTGGGCATCGGCTTCGACCCGTTGTACGCCGCCGCCACGGACGCCGCCGCCGCGGCGCTCGACACCGAGGCGTACGTCCGCGCGGTCGACCCGGCCATCGCCGGCGACGCCATCGCCGACGGCGGCGGGACCGGCGGCGACCAGGACGTGGCGGAGCAGCTCCGGGCGCTCCGGGGTGATGGCCGATGACCCGCCGCTGGCTGCCCGTCGGCCTCGCGCTGGCGGTCCTCTGGCTGTTCGTCCGCGGCGTCGACCCCACGCCGCTCCCGGGCGGGGTGACGACCATCGCCGAGGAGTTCCTCATCGGTCTGCTGGTCGGGCTCCCGATGGCGTTCGTGCTCCGGCGGTTCTACGAGCCGGAGTTCGCCGTCCGCCCCTCGCTCCGGGCCACCCCATACGCGGGGCTCTACCTCGCGGTCTTCCTCCGCGAGGTCATCACGGCGAACATCGATGTCGCCTACCGGGTGCTCGCGCCGTCGATGCCGATAGAACCGGACGTCATCGCGGTGCCGCTCCGCGTCGAATCCGACGCCGCCATCACCACCATCGCGAACTCCATCTCGCTCACCCCCGGTACGCTCACCATGGACCACGACGCCGAGACCAACACGCTGTACGTGCACGGCATCAACTGCGAGGACGAGGAGGCGCTCCTGGCCCCCATCCGGACCTGGGAGGACTACGCGCTCGTCATCTTCGAGGCTCGGGACCCGTCGACGCCAGTGCCCGACCGCCCCGGGCGTCCCTCTGCCGACGGCGGTCGCCCCGCCGACGACGCCGGACCGGGCATGCCCGCCGACAC
>ERZ1034569.544-NODE-544-length-13556-cov-8.937931_pt1 | contig 13556 bp, 15 predicted proteins | sample MGYA00520706_ERZ1034569 | MGnify/ENA primary metagenome ERZ1034569 (study PRJEB33760, sample SAMEA4777722) | hypersaline lake metagenome | biome: hypersaline environment; feature: brines | place: Spain | collected 2014-08 | depth 0 m ...
GCGGCGCAGTAGGTGACGTGTGCCGAGCGTCGGACGCCGACGGGGCGGCGGGGGTGGCGCGATGTTTAGCCGGAGCGAGGCAGAGAGCAGCGGTGCGTGCAGTCTTGGTCGCCAGCGGGAGAGGAGCGTGAGGGACCGACGCGATATCGGCGGCGGCGAGTCGGGTGTCGTGGGCGTGATACAGCGGGGCGTACGCCAGGATTCGCTCCTCGTTGTCGACCTGCCCCGCGGCGGTGTCGCCCAGGCTATGACGGGCCCGGCGTGGTTGTTGCAGGCTGGCAACCAGCCCATCGACCGCACGCTCGGGCTCCTCCCGCCGTGGTTCCCGGAGCCCCTGGCCCGGCTGCTGCTCGCGCTGGCCGCCCTCGCCGTCTTCTACTACGCCTCGACGTTCGTCCAGCAGGTGCTCGGCCGGCGCATCGCTCGCCGGTTCCGTCGTCCCTCGCTCACCCGGACAGCGCTCCGGGGCATCCAGGTCGGGGTCGTGCTGGTCGGCATCGTCCTCGCGCTCCGGGTCCTGCAGGTTCCCATCGGGAACCTGGCGCTCTCGGTGACCGTCTTCTCCGCCGTGGCCGGCTTCGTCCTCGCCCCCATCATCGGGAGCGTCATCAACGGGCTGTTCGTGCTCAGCGAGCAGCCGTACGAGATCGGCGATATGATCCACCTCCCCCAGGCGGATGTCTACGCCTTCGTCGAGGACGTCACGCTCCGGTACACGAAGGTGTTCACCCTGGACAACACCTTCCTCATCATCCCGAACGGGAACATCCGGGAGCGGGACGTGGTGAACTTCTCCGCCGAGGACTCCCGGACCCGACTGTCGCTGGACGTGCTGGTCACCTACGAGTCCGACATCGCCGAGGCCCGGGAGCTCATCGAGCAGGCGGCACAGCGGACCGAGAACGTCATCGAGGGCGGGCCGGACATCCGCATCGGCGGCGCGCGCTACCCGGCCAAACCGACCTGCTACATCGACTCCTTCGCGGACCACGGCGTCAACCTGCGGCTGCGCTACTGGGCGTCGGAGCCGTACAAGTTGCTCACGCTCCGGTCCCGGGTGCAGACCGCCGTCTGGGAGCGGCTGGCGGACGCCGACGTCGAGATCGCCTACCCGCACTCGCACCTCTTCTTCGACGACACGAGCGGGGAGATGCAGGTGGCCATGCGGTCGGTCGACGGTCGCGACGGCGGCCCGGGGGGCGCCGACCCCGCGGCGAGTCGGGCGACGGGCGACGGCGACCTGCCGGAGGGGACCATGGAGCGTCCGCCCGAGGAACTGGACCGGATACCGGACGAGGATCGCGGATCGGACTGAGTCAGTCGGTCGCGTTCGCGGTGATGACGGTGCAGTCCAGCTTCTCGCGGAGGTAGGTCTCGATATCGGGGTCGTCGATGAGGCTCCGGAGCATCCGCCGCCAGCGCCCGGCCTGCTTCTGCCCGATGACGACGTAGTCGGCCCGCTCGGCGGCCACCTCCTCGAGGATAGTCTCCTCGACGAGGAACCCCGACCGAACGACGTAGGTGGCGTCGATCGGCCCGAACGCCCGCTCGACGGCGCGTTTCAGGTCGGCTCGGGTCGCGTGGTCCCCCTCCTGGTACAGGTTGACGTGCAGGACGGTCAGCCCGGCGTCGTGCTCCGCGGCGACCTCGCGGGCACGGGCGAGCGTCCCCTTCGAGTGGGCCGTCAGCGGATACCTGACCGGGACCACGACCTGCGTCATTATCCACCCCCGAGGACCGACGCGGGGTGAACCTTTCCGTTCGACGTCCGCACAGCGGGGGTCATGGGCGGCGGGGTCACAGGCCCCGCCGCTCGATGCGCCCCTCGACGGCCGGCGCGATGCCGTTCGCACGGGCGTAGTCGACCAGCAGCTGGTGCTGGGTGTCGAGCGTCGCGACCGGCTCCAGCCCGGTCAGCGTGGGGAACTCGTCGTCCGTGTGTAGCAGGTAGGCGGCCGTCACCAGCCGGTAGGTCCGGTCCGTGGCGACCGGCTCGCCGCCGACGGTGACCTCAACCAGCTCGTGGCCGCGGTAGTCGTAGGTGAGCGTCGCGCCGGCGACGTGGCCGTGCCACCACGCCGGGGCGCCGAAGCCGACGTCGGAGCCGCCGGACTCCGCGAGCACCGCGCGGAGGGCCGTCCCGTCCAGTTCGACGACGACCGCCGGCTCCTCGAACGGGATGACGCTCACCAGGTCGCCGACGGTCACGTCGCCCGCGAGCGGCGGGCCCGACCGCACGCCGCCGCTGTTCTGGAGCGCCACGTCCGCCCCGACGCCCCCCTCGCGGGCGGCCCAGAGGTAGGCGTCGGCGACGAAGTTGCCGATACGCGACTCCCCGTGGAAGCAGTCGCCCTCCGTCCGCTCGACCGGGTCGGCGGCATGGCCGACGACGTCGTCGAGCCCGGCCGCGGCCATCCGTTCGCGGAGTTCGTCGGCGAGGGCGGTGTCCATGCGGCCGTCCGCGGCCGCGTGCCGGCGGACCTCACCGGTCGCGGGCAGCACCTCGAAGCAGACCTCGCCGTTCGCGCCGGGACGGGTGAGTATCGTCCCGTCGAACCGCTCGACGGTCTCGGCGTGGAGATGCCCGCCCAGCACGACGTCGGCATCGGTCTCGACGGCGACCCGCTCGTCGTCCCGGCCCAGATGCGAGAGCGCGACCACGTAGTCGGGGGCCCGCGCCGCCTGCAGGTCGGCGATCGCCTCGCGGGCCGCCACGACGGGGTCGGTGAAGCCCAGCCCCTCCGCCTCCGGGTTGATGGAGGCGGTGAGCGCGCTGGTGATGCCGACGAAGCCAACGCTCGCGCCGGCGGCCTCCCGGACCGTCCATGGGACGGTGTGGTCGGCCGCGAACCGTGCCCCGTCCTCGCGGACGTTGGCGGTCACCCACTGCTGCGGGGAGCGGGCCACCAGCTCCCGCGTCCGCTCGGGGCCGAAATCGAAGTCGTGGTTGCCGAACGTCTCGACGTCCGCCCCGACGGCCTCGAAGAACGAGAGCGCCTGTTCGCCACGCGTCGACAGCGCGAGCACCCCGGGCGCAACGTTGTCGCCGGTCCCACAGACCAACGCGTCGCCGCCACCGTTCGCGGCGCGGCGCTCGCGAAGCGTGCCCGCCAGCCGCCCGACGCGCTCCGGCGCGTCGTACACGTTCTCGATATCGGAGTAGTGGAGGAGCCGAGGACCGCTCATCACCCGGACGGAGTCGCCGGACGGTCATGACCGCTTCGGCTTCCCCGTGACCCGTGGGAAGGTTTTAATCCCGGACTCCGCTACGCGGGGTATGACCGATGTCGACGGCGACGCGACCGCCGACCTCGAACCGGCCGACGACCGGCTGGAGGCTCGCCAGGGCCCGGAGGGACCGCTGTACGTCGCCTACGACGAGGCCGAGAAGGGACAGAAGGGCCCGTTCCTAGTCGCGTACGCCTCCCCCGCCCGCGGGGACCGCTGGGGCTACTACTGCACCAACTGCGAGACGTTCGACAACGCGATGGACTCGATGGGCCGGGTCCAGTGCAACCAGTGTTCGAACTACAAGAAACCCGACGAGTGGGACGCCGCACACGAGTAGTCCGGTAACGCCGTCTCCTTCCGCCATACTCCCCGCAGTAGTCCGAAACATCCGTATCCCGGCAGTTATTCCGTATGTAACCGGGCAGCCTCGTACGTGATCGTAGCCTGCACGAGGGGCCCAGGAACCGCGGGTCGCGTCTACGCGTGCGTGAAGTAGGTCGTCAGTTCGTCGCCCACGACGTCGTCCAGGCGGACGAAGCCGACCCGCTCGAACTGGAGCAGGTCGTCGACCCCGTAGTCGCCGACCCCGGGCTCCGCGCGCCCGGACACGTCGCCGTCCATCGTCCGCATCGTCACGGGGACGTTCTCGTCGGCGTCGACCCAGTGGACCACGTCGACGCCCTCCTCGCGGACGACCTCGATACCCTCGTCCGTGTGGACGAGGCGGCCGTCCTCGTTGCGGACGGGACCCCAGCCCTTCAGCCAGACGCGGTCGCCCTCGGCGGGGACGTCACCGGGCTCCAGCAGGACGGCGTCGTCCAGGGGGACGTCGCGGCGGCCGCGGTCCTCGTGTTCGGGGTGGACCGGCGGGTGGCCGGCGTCGGGGCCGCCGTCGACGGGCAGGCGCTCGCCGTCCCGGACCAGGAACGCGCGGTCGGTCCCCTCGTCGACGCGCTCGCGGTTGGCGCTGTAGATCGCGGACATCGAGAGGTCCGCACTGGAGGTGGAGACGCCGAGCTCCGTCATCGCGGCCACGACGGCGCCGCCACGAACGCCCCGGCGCTCCAGCGAGGCGAGCGTCGGCGCGCGGGGGTCGTCCCAGCCGTCCAGCTCGCCCTCGGCGATGCGCTCCTTGATGCTGGACGTGGAGAGGGGCACGTCGTACTCGTCGACCTCGATGCGGCCCCAGTGGGTGACCTCGGGGTACTCCCAGCCGAAGTAGTCGTAGAGGAACCCCTGGCGCTTGGCCGAGTCCTGCAGGTCGATGCCGCGGATGATGTGGGTGATGTCGAACAGGTGGTCGTCGATGGCGGACTGGAAGTCGAGCATCGGCCAGCAGCGGTACTCCGCGGCCGCCTCGCGAGGGTGCGGCGTGTCGACCATCCGGAACGCGACCCAGTCGCGCAGCGCCGGGTTCTTCTGCTCGATATCCGTCCGGACCCGGAGCACCATCTCCCCCGACTCGTACTCGCCGGCGACCATCCGGTCGAACTCGGCGTGGGTCTCGTCGGCGTCCTGACCCCGATGTGGGCAGGGCTCGGCGTCGGCCTTCAGCTCCGAGAACTGCTCCTGCGAGCAGGTGCAGGCGTAGGCGCCCCCCGCGTCGATGAGGTCGCGGGCGTGCTCGTAGTAGGTCTCCACGCGGTCGCTCGCCCGGACCACCTCGTCCGGCTCGAACCCGAGGTAGTCGATGGCGTCGATGATGCCGTCGTAGGCGTCGAGGTCCGGGCGCTTCGTCTCCGGGTCCGTGTCGTCGAACCGGCAGAGCATCCAGCCGTCGTACATCGATTTGTACGTTCCGATGACCGCGGGCATCCGGGCGTTGCCGAGGTGCCACGGCCCGTTCGGGTTCGGCGCGAGCCGCATCCGCACCTCCTCGTGGTCCGCAACATCGGGGAGGTCGGGGAGGAGCTGCTCCTCCGCCTCGGCCTCGGCCTCCAGTTCGGCGACCGCGTCGGGGTCGACTTCGGCGAGCCGGTCGCGCTTGGCCTCGTCGGCGAGGTCGTTGACCCGCTCGCAGACCGGCGCGATCACGCCCGGTATCTCGTCGCCGTGTTCGCGGAACTCCGGGTTCTCCCCCATCAGCGGGCCCATGATGGCGCCCACCTGCGCGTCGCTGCCGTGTTTGAGCGCGTTGAAGAGGGCGGCCGTCTCGGCCTCGCGTTCGACCCGCTCGCGAAGGTCCTCGTCCATGCCATGGGGTTGGCGGGTGGGGGTCAAAACGGGTGTGGATCGCGTGGGATAGCGAGCCCCGGCCGGGGACGTTCCGACCTCGGGAGCCCTCGCGCGCTCGCGCTTCCAGTCCGCCGGGCGTGACGTTCCACCCGAGCCGACACGCCGCGTGTTCGCCCGCTACGACACCCGGACGACGCGCACGTCCAGGTCGCTCGCGGCCCGGGTGACGTGGGCGCGGTCCTCGTCGCTGACGTAGACCAGCCCCTCGACCTCCCAGTCGGGCCAGTCAGCCCGGACCAGCTCCCGGGCCGCGAGCAGGTCCCCGACCGTGCCCACGCGGGCGCCACCGGGGTCGAACGCGACCAGCCGGACGGTCTCCTCGGCGAACGTGTCCCGACCGCGAAGGGTGCGGAACAGGTCGGCCTTCGTCACCTCCGGCTGCCCCTCCGGGTTGACGTACTCGGTGCCCGGGTGGGCGGTGTAGACCTCCGGGAGCTCCTGCTCGCGCCCCGTGAGACAGACCGCGTCGACGACGTGATGGTCACCCTGGTCGCCGAGCGAGAGGCCCGCCGGGAGGTTGACCCACCACTTGCCGTCGGGTGAGGCGTCCGACTCGATGAACGACCGCCGCAGCGACTCGGGAACGTCGGTCATGCTCGGCCGGGAACTCGGGGCGGAGCGGACAAAGCTCTCCCGCTACGGGCCGGGCGTTCCGACGGATGCGGACCGAAACCGGCCACCCGCCGTCGGGAGCGGAGAAACGTGGGGGGCCGGCACGAGCGAACCCTGAGCCCGTCGCCGAGCCGTCCGCCGAGGGACCCAGTCGCGCAGGAGAGCCAGAGCCCTCTACGCCTCCTCGGCCAGCTCGACGTTGAGTCGCTCCTCAAGGGCGGTGATGAGGGAGCCGCCGATGCCGGCGCGGGTGGCGCGGCCCTGCTCGACCGCGAGCACGTCGGCCTCGTCGACGCCCAGCTCGCCGGCCAGCTCCGTGGTCTGGAGGCCGGCCTCCTGCCGGGCCTCCTCCAGCCGGTCGCCGTACCCCCGCACGAGGTACGGGAGCGGGTCGTCGTCGTAATCGGTCCCCTCCTGCTCCCAGCGTTCGGAGTTCCCCGACCGGGCGTCGTTGAGCTTGGCGGTGTTCCGGGCCGCGCGACGGCGCCGCTCGCGCTCCTCGTCGCCGTCGTCGCCCCCGCCGTGGCCGCCGTCGTCGTCGCCGTGCTGGGCGCACCCGCCACAGACCTCGAGGCGCGCGCCCGCGACCGTCGCCGTCCGGAGCTCGCGGTCCTCGGCGCCGCACAGCTCGCAGCTGTCGCTGGCACCCCCGCTCTGCCCCCCGGTCGAGTACTTCGCCATGCCGCTACGGAGCACAGCCAGCCACTTCAAATCCGCGTTCGCCGCCGTTCGCCCCCGCTCGGCCGCTCGTCGTGACCCTGTGACGCACCCGCGCCCCGGCAGCGGAACGAAAACCCTATGAGCAAATCCACCATCCATCCGGATGGCTCGGCACGCAAGGTGTGCGTGGGTAGCCAAGCCAGGCCAACGGCGCAGCGTTGAGGGCGCTGTCCCGTAGGGGTCCGCCGGTTCAAATCCGGTCCCACGCACTGCCAGACCTGGGCCGTAGGCCCAGCGCAGTGCGGGTGCCATCCCTCAGGGACGGCACCCACGCAAAACTCCGTCCGACGACTCCCGGACAGCCGCAGCCACGTCCACATCGTTGAGCGCCGGGCCGGGGCCGTCGCTGGGGTCGGCGGACGCGGACGGTGGTGAGGCGTGGCCTCAGTCGCAGCGGAACGTCTCCAGGTTGCGCGGCTGGTAGGTCGCCATCCCGAACTCGTCGTACAGCGCCGAGGAGAACTGGTTCGTCGCCGTCTCGTCGCCGTGGACGCAGAGCACCCGGTCGGGTCGGTCACTCATCGTGCGGACGTAGTCCATCAGGCCGCCGCGGTCGGCGTGACCGGAGAAGCCACTGACGTCCTCGACCCCGAGCTGCAGGGTGACGCGGGAGCGCCCGCCGTCCCAGCGCGGGAGGGACACCTCGCGCCGTCCCTGCTGGATGCGCCGCCCCAGTGTCCCCTCGGCCTGATAGCCGACGAAGACGAGCGTGTTCGCCGGATCGTCGGCGAGCACGTCCAGCCAGAAGAAGATGGGCCCGCCGGTGACCATCCCGGACGTGGAGAGGACGATGGCGGGCTCGCCGCTCGCGATCGCCTCGCGCTGTTCGGACCCCCCGTCGATATGCTCGAACTGCTCGGCGAGGAACGGGTTCTCGTCCTCGTAGAGGATGCGCTCGCGGAGCCCGTCGCGGAGGTACTCGGGATAGGCGGTGTGGATGGCGGTCGCCTCCCGGATCATCCCGTCGAGGTAGACCGGGACGGTCGGGAGCTCGCCGGTCCGCATCGCGTCGGCCAGCACCAGCATGAGCTCCTGCGAGCGGCCCACCGCGAACGCCGGGATGACGACGGTCCCGTCGTTTCTGACGGTCTCCCGGACGGTGTCGACGAGGGTGCGTTCGGCGTCGGCCTGGTCCGTGGAGTGGTCGCCACGCCGGCCGTACGTCGACTCCATGACGAGCGTCTCCGAGCGGGGGAAGTCGTTGTCGGCGCCGTTGAACAGCCGGGTGTCCGTGTAGTGGACGTCGCCGGAGAAGACGACGTTATGATACCCCTCGCCGACGTGGAAGTGCGCCGACGCGCTGCCGAGGATGTGGCCGGCGTTGCGCAGCGTGAGCTTCACGTCCGGCGCGATGTCGGTCACGTTCCCGTACTCGACGGGGATGGTGTGCTTGAGCGCCTGCCGGACCATCGAGGAGTCGTACGGCGGGGTGCGCCCCTCCTTGGAGGCCACGTCGAGGTAGTCCAGCTGGAGCAGGCCCATCAGGTCGCGGGTCGGCTCGGTCAGGTAGATGGGCCCGTCGTAGCCGTATTTGAACAGGATGGGCAGCAGGGCCGAGTGATCGAGGTGTGCGTGGGTCAGGACGACCGCGTCGATATCCGTCAGTGGCATCGCCTCGGGCGCCTGGAGATAGGGTACCTCGCCCTCGGCGCCGGGCTTGTCCCCGCAGTCGACGAGGACGCGGGTGTTGCCCGTGCTGAGGACGAAGCTGGCGCGGCCGACCTCGCGACAGCAGCCCAGCGTCGAGACCCGGACCCACTCCGGGTCCGCGGGGCCGCTGTGGATGGACTCGCCGACCCGCTCGAGGAACGAGCGGCGGTCGCCGCGCTCCTGCTTGAGGAAGTTCCGGACGTTGGAGACGGTCTCGGACTCCATCGGCGGCGTCCGGACGACTTCGACGGTCCAGCCCGTCTCGGCGGCGACCCGGCGTTTGGTCCGGCCCCCCCGGCCGATGACGAGGCCGGGCTTCTCGGCCTCGATGATGACCTCGCCGGTCTCGGGGTGGAACTCGATGTCGCGGATACCGGCGTCGTCGGGGAGGATGTCCTCGATGGCCGCGTGGGCCTCGGAGCGGCTGCTCCGTGCGTCGGCGGTCGGCCGGACGGTCAGGCGTTTCTGGAGACTGCTCGCGAGCCGACCGATGAGGCGGTCGTCCTCGGCGAAGACCTCGGGCGTGCTGGTGTAGACCACCAGGTCCGGCCCCTCGAAGCGGAGATCCGTGACCTCGGCGGCGTCGGGCAGCTCCTGGCTCAACTGCGTGCGGTACTCACTACGGGTCCGGTCGTGCATGGGAAGTCCGCCGTATCGAGGCCGTCTGAGAGGGTCGGAGAACTGACGCCCTCGAGGTGGGCGATACTCCCGTGTGTGCGGTCGGCATTGATAATGGTTGTGTCATCGGGCCGGCTCGGGGCGAGCAGCGAGCCTCACTCGGCGGTCGGGCGAGGGGAGGTAAACCCTCGTTTCCGATTTAACAGTCGCATATCGTGGAAAGGGGGCCGATAGAATCGAAATCGGCCACGAACGGGTTCGGTTCCCCGATTACCGGTCGCGTGCCATCCCGAGGTTCGTCAGGTAGCCCCCGCAGTCCGAGCAGAGCCGCCCGTCGATGTCGGACGGCCGGTTCCCGCAGTCCATGCACTCGTAGATGGGGTCGTCCGCGTGATGAGGGTCGGTGTGCGTCATCCGTCTACGCGGAGTTGCGACCCTTTCATGTTAAATGTTGTCACACACCGTGTGGAACCGTCGATATCCGACATCGAACGAGGGTGCTGACCGCGTTCGTACAAGTTCAATACGTCCCCGGTCCGTAGCGGATGGTATGACAACGTCGAAGCCGGGGGGCGCGCCGCTGGACCTCCGGGAGCGGGTGCCCGAGGCGACGGCGCTGCTGACCGTCGTCTCGCTGGCGCTGGTGTTCGCCGCGGCGCTGGGTGTCTTCCCCTCTGGCCTGTTGCCGCGCGCGCCGGAGGCAGTGCTCGACGCCATCCCGCCGGTGAACGCGGTCGTCAGTCTCGTCGCCATCGGCACCATCGTCGCCGGCTGGCGGGCCATCCGTCGGGGGAACGTCCGGCGTCACGCCCGCCTCATGACGACCAGCTTCGGCCTGTTCGCCCTCTTCCTCGTCCTCTACCTCTACCGGGTCGCGCTGCTCGGTCCGACCCCGTTCCCCGGCCCCGCGGCCGTCGAGCGGTTCGTCTACCTCCCGGTCCTGGGAATCCACGTCCTGCTGGCCATCGTCTGCGTGCCGCTGCTGTACTACGTGCTGCTCGTCGCCGCCACTCGGCCGACGGCCGACATCTACGGCTCGCTCCATCCCCGCGTCGGGCGCGCGGCCGCCTCGCTGTGGCTCGTCTCCTTCTCACTGGGAGTGGTCGTCTACGCGCTGCTGTACGTGGTGTACTGAGCACACCCGTCGGCGTTAAGTCCGGCCGCGGCGGAACGGGCGTATGGGCATCGGCACGGAACTCGCGGAACTCCGCGAGCAGTTCCGCGAGGAGCCGCGGGTCGTGGTCCGAGGGCTGGGTGAACTCGCGACCGTCTCGGCCCTCCTGGTCGGGACGTTCGCGTTGCTGCCCCAGGGCGTCACCGAACGCACCCGGCCGTACTGGCTGGCACTGGTCGCGCTCGGGGTCGCGTTCGTCCTGCTACCGACGCTCGTCGACCCCCTCCGCCAGGAGTACCGGCGGCTGTCCGGGGAGTAGCCGGGGAACGCGGAGTCGTCGTTACGCGACGTCCTCGTCGGCCAGGTCGTCGGCGGCGTCCTCGGCCTGCTCCTGCAGCTCCTCGACGTTGTCGCGGAGGTCCTCGAGCGCGTCGGCGGCCTCCTCGTTGAGCTCCTCGTTGGTCTCGAGCAGGCGCTCGGTCGTGTCGTCCAGCCCGTCGAGTAGATCCGCGAGCGCGTCCTCAACCGAATCCGAGCCGTCCTGCAGGCCGTTCTCCAGGCTGTCGATGGCGTCGGCGATGACCTCGGTTTCGTTCTCCTCCAGCTCGACGATGCTGTCACGGACGGACTCGAAGGCCTCGGCCAGACCCTGGGTGTCGCCGGTCGCCTCTGCCAGGTTGCCGAAGACCGCGTCAGCACCGCTCGTGACGAGGTCGCCCTCGAACTCGTTCAGGTCCCGCGCGAGCTCGAGGTCGGTACCGAACTCGCGGCTCACGTCGCGCTGGAACTCTACACCCGCCACGACCGCTTCGTGGGTCCGCTGGATGGCACTACGCTGGACCGCGAACACCGCGTCGACCGCCGAATCGTTCCGGCTCATACACGGATGGAGGCGCCATACGGGGAAGTAGCTACCGCCTGCTACCAGAGGACGGTTTAGGTTGCCAGCGATTGGGTCAGTCGTCGGCAGCCGCGGGCTCGCTACCGATGGTCGGGCGCTCCACGTCGCGGTCGGTCGTCTCGCCGTCGATGTCGTAGGGGTACTCCCCGGTGACACAGCCCAGGCAGAGGTCCGCGCGGGACTGGTCCAGCGCGCCCGCGACGGACTCGATGGAGAGGTACTCCAGCGAGTCCGCGCTGATCTCCTCACCGATCTCCTCGGTCGTGCGGTCGGCCGCGATGAGCTCCTCGCGCGAGGCCATGTCGATGCCCATGTAGCACGGGGCGACGATGGGCGGCGCGCCGATACGGACGTGGACCGCCTCGGCGCCCACGTCGCGCATCAGCTGCACGAGCTGGGTTGAGGTGGTCCCCCGGACGATGGAGTCGTCGATGAGGGTGACCGTGCGGTCCTGGACGATGTCCTTGATCGGGTTGAGCTTCAGCCGGACGGCCCGCTCGCGGGCGTCCTGCGTCGGCATGATGAACGTCCGGCCGACGTAGCGGTTCTTCATCAGCCCCTCCGCGAACTCGACGTCGGCACCGTCCTCGCCCGCAGCGTCAGCGTAGCCCGAGGCGAACGCGCGCCCCGAGTCCGGCACGGGCATCACGACGTCCGTGTCGACGCCGCTCTCCGCCCAGAGCGCACGCCCCAGGTCCCGGCGGACGTCGTAGACGAGCTGGTCGTCGATGGTCGAGTCCGGGCGCGCGAAGTAGACGTGCTCGAAGAAGCAGTGCGCGCTGTTCTCCCGGTCGAACAGCTGGTAGGCGTCGAACCCCTCGCCGTCAGGCCTGAGGATGACCAGCTCGCCCGGCTCCACGTCCCGGACCAGCTCCCCGTCGAGCACGTCGATGGCCGCCGACTCCGAGGCCAGCAGGTAGCCGTCGTCCACCTCGCCGATGCAGAGCGGGCGGTTCCCCTCCGGGTCGCGCACGCCAAGCACCGTGTCGTCGTGCATGATGGTGAGCGAGTAGGAGCCGTGGATGCGGCTCATCGTCCGCTTGACGGCGCGGACGAGGTCCTCCTCCAGCAGGTTGCGCGCGAGGTCGTGGGCGATGACCTCCGTGTCCCCGTCGGAGGTGAACGCGTGGCCCAGCCCGGCGAGCTCGTCGCGGATCTCGTCGGCGTTGACGAGGTTACCGTTGTGGCTGAGCCCGAGCGAGCCGGACTTGAACGAGACGGAGAACGGCTGCGCACAGCAGGCGTTCACGCTCCCCGCCGTCGGATAGCGAACGTGGCCGATGCCGACTGGGCCGTTCAGCTGGTCGAGATCGTCCTCGCCGAAGGCGTCCCCGACGAGCCCCATCTCGACGTGGGAGTGCTGCTGGAACCCGTCGTGCGTGACGATGCCAGCGGACTCCTGACCGCGGTGCTGGAGCGCATACAACGCGTAGTAGAGTGGCCGCGCGGCGGCCCGTTCGTCGAGGGATACCCCGACGACGCCGCATTTCTCCGTCGGCCCGCCCAGGTCCCGGTGGTCCCGGCCTGTCATTACGCGATGAGAGCGGTCGAACCGGGAAAAAGATTCGCAACTGGGTCGTTTCAGGTGACACGGCTGTCACCGGGTTCGGGGGGCCGAGTGGTGTGTCCGACCGTTCGTCCGGTTCCAGCAGGGTCCCGGTCGGGGGGTCGCCGCTTCGAACCGGGGCGACCAGCCGGAGAGGCCGGGAGCCGGCGCAGTTGCTGTTCGCATCGAAACCGGCAGAACTCGGGAATGTCGGTCGCGTCGGCCGGTCAGTGGTCGCCGCTCTTCTCCTGCCAGGCGTAGTCGCGCCGCTTGGCGGACTTGCCGAAGCCACAGGAGGCACAGACCTTCTTCCGCTTGTGGTAGGACTTCTCGCCGCAGCGGCGACAGTTCACGTGGGTCGTCTTGTTCTTCTTGCCCTGAGAGGGCGTACCGGCTCCAGTCATGGTTCTGGCTGAATCGAAACGACGTTATCGCCGCGGATAATCGTTGTGTTCTCGCCCCCCAGGACGAGGTTCATGTGCTGGTCGTACCCCTCGAGGACGCCGTCGTAGACCTCGCCGCCCTTCAGATGGACGGTCACTTCGTCTCCGAGCGTCTCTTCGAGCACGTCGAGCGGTCGTCCTGGCATGAACCGAAACCCACCCGCCGGCGGTATAAACGCACCGACAGCCGGCCCGAACGTTCGCCTTCCGTCCGGCGGTCACGGCGTCACAGTTCGACGCCGAACGGCGCGAACGCCTCCGCGCGGACGGCGAACGCGGCCGTGAGTTCGGCCGTCGCCTCCAGGTCCGCCAGGGCTACCGTCTCGACCGGCGTATGCATGTAGCGGTTCGGCACACCGACCGAGAGCGTCGGCGTCCCACCGCCCCCGACCGAGAACTCGTCCGCGTCCGTCCCCGTCCCCGAGGGTGCCGCCGCGAGCTGGCAGCCGGTGCCGGCGTCCGCCGCCACCTCCCGCCCCCCCGCCG
>ERZ1034569.545-NODE-545-length-13540-cov-7.131479_pt1 | contig 13540 bp, 15 predicted proteins | sample MGYA00520706_ERZ1034569 | MGnify/ENA primary metagenome ERZ1034569 (study PRJEB33760, sample SAMEA4777722) | hypersaline lake metagenome | biome: hypersaline environment; feature: brines | place: Spain | collected 2014-08 | depth 0 m ...
CCGTCGGGCCGGACCCGTTCCCGCGGATGGTCCGGGAGTTCCAGTCGGTCATCGGCCACGAGGCCCGCGAGCAGATCCAGGAGCTACACGGCGACCTCCCCGACGCCTGCGTGGCGTGCGTTGGCGGTGGCTCGAACGCCATCGGCCTGTTCCACGCGTTCAAAGACGACGACGTGCTGTTCTACGGCGCCGAGCCCGGCGGCCGGGGTGACACCGAACACTCCGCGCCCCTCGCGAACTCCAAACAGGAGGACCCGGAGGTGTTCCAGGGGATGCTGACGAAGGTCATCGACGAGAACACCGAGAACCACTCGGTCTCCGCCGGACTGGACTACCCTGCTGTTGGCCCGGAACACGCGGCCCTCCAGGAGCTCGGCCGGGCGGAGTACCACGCCATCTCCGACGACGAGGCCCTGGACGCGTTCAAGTCACTGAGCCGGGCGGAGGGGATCATCCCCGCACTCGAGCCTGCCCACGCCATCGCGCTCGCGAAGAAGCTCGCAACGGAGGACCGCCACGACAGCCTACTGGTCAACCTGTGTGGCCGCGGCGACAAGGACATGCAGACCGCCGCCGAGAAGTTCGACCTCTCCTAGAGGGACTTCTCGAAGTGGAGGAGCTCGTAGCCCGCCTCCGTCGACTCGCCGACGGCCTCGTACCCCTCCGCACGGTAGAACGACACCGCGGCGGGCTGGGTGCGGGCGGTCGTCGCCAGGAGCGGGTCGAAACCGGCCTCCCGTGCCCACCCCTCCAGCGCGTGGAGTAGCGCCCGGCCGTACCCCTCACGCTGGTGAGCCGGCGCAACCCGCATCCGGTGGAGTTCGGCCGCGCCCGCCACCGCCCGCTCGTCGTCGTGGCCGGCCTCGTTCGGGAGCACGCCACCCATCGCGGCGAGCAGCCCGTCCTGAACCGACGGGGCCGCGTCCGTCCCTGCGTCCGTCGGGTGCACACCGACGAGAAACTCCCCGCCGGCGTCGAGATACCGCTCCCCGATGGCCTGGAGGTCGTCGGTCCCGGGGATGTCGTCGGGGTCGGTCCCGGTCGGCTCCATCGCCAACTCGTGTAACCGCCGGACCGCCGCCGCGTCCCGCTCGCTGTACTGCCGTAGACGGAGGTCCGAACCCGGCGCTGTCATCACCTGTGCAATGGTCCCGGCGGGCTTGAGCGTTCCTACCGCCAGCGTTATCCGCCGGCCAGCCCTCCCGGCAGATATGACACAAGTCACGCTGCACACCTCAGCGGGCGACATCACCGTCGAGCTGTTCGACGACCGTGCCCCCCGAACCGTGGAGAACTTCCTGAACCTCGCCCGTCACGACCCGGCGGCCGACGCCGACCCTGCGCCCGACACGGTCACCTGGGAGGACCCGGAGACCGGCGAGGTCCGGGGTGACTCCCTCTACGAGGGCGCCGAGTTCCACCGCATTATCGAGGACTTCATGATCCAGGGTGGGGACCCGACCGGGACCGGCCGTGGCGGCCCCGGCTACGAGTTCGACGACGAGTTCCACGACGACCTGGGCCACGACGGCGCCGGGAAACTGTCGATGGCCAACTCCGGGCCCGACACCAACGGCTCGCAGTTTTTCATCACGCTGGACGCCCAGCCCCACCTCGACGGAAAACACGCGGTCTTCGGGGAGGTCGCCGAGGGGATGGACGTCGTCGAGGATATCGGCGCTACGCCGACCGGCCGCGGGGACGAGCCGCTCGACGAGATGCTGGTCGAGTCGGTGACCGTTCACGACGACTGATGTCGGAGGAGCCCGTCGACCCCACAGAGCTCGGCGAGCGCGACGCCCCGCCGGTGGCCGAGAAGCCCTACAAGGTCATCTTCGAGGCCAACGGCTGCATCGGGGCCGGCAAGTGCGCCGAGGTGTCGGACAACTGGACACTCGACCTCGCGACCGGGATCGCTAGCCCGGAAGCGTACTTCTTCGACGAGGAGGACCTAGAACACAACGTCCGCGCGGCGGCGGTCTGCCCGGCAAAGAAGGACCGGGGGGTTATCCACGTCATCGACCGGGCCACCGGCGAGGAGCTCGCGCCCGACCCGGAGGGTGACGGCACTGTCTCGGTCGACTGGTGACACCCCCACCGCCCCGACCACGGCTCCTCATCGTGTCTACGGCCACGGCCGGACACCCGGCGAACTGACCGGTCCCCGCACGGGAAGCGACCACTACCTCCCCTGATACATATCATCTGGGTTACAATCACATATATGTGCGCCTGGCAATGGGGGATGAACATGGGGATGCAGGACGCCGATGCCGACAGTCGTGTAAGCTCAATCCGGCGCCGGATGTTGGGGGCGCTCGGCGCCGCCGGGATTACGACACTCGCCGGCTGTCCGGGGGGTAGCGGTAACGGAACCGAGGAAGGTAGTGGTGAGACACAGACACAGGCCCAGCAACAGACCGCAACACCCTCCGCGGTCGACGAGATCGTCGAAGGTGGCACGCTCAATGTCGGGCTGACGTCGAACCCGAACTCATTCGACCCGCCGTACAGCAGTGGCGTTCCGTCGACACTCGTCCAGAACTACTTCTTCGAGTCGATGGTAGCCTCCGACCAGCAGGGGAACCTCTACCCGTGGCTGGCCGAGAGCTACGAGGTCGCGGACGTCCAGGAGACCGACCGGACGGAGTACGCGGACTACATGACGACCGCACCGGTCACGACCAACGACGACGGGGTGCCGATTATCGACACCCCGGAACAGGTCGTCGTCCAACACCCCGAGGACAGTCTCACGGACTCCGCCGGGAACCCGGTCGACGAGGTCAGGATCCTGCTCCGTGACGGTGCCTTCGAGGCTGCCACCGACGGCGTCTTCGGAATGCGCCTGCGGTACAACCTCCACGAGGGGGTCACCTTCACCAACGGCGAGGAACTGACCGCCGAGAACGTCGTCAGGAGCTACGACCGTGTCGAGAACTCCCAGATCTCCGCGCAGTATTTCAATACCTTTCTGGCCGCGGAGGCAGTCGACGAGTACACCGTCGACCTCTACGCACAGGTTCCCGACGCCGAGGCCGAACGCGCGCTGCCCTACTACGTCTTCTCGACCGAGCAGGTCGACCTCGACGGTGGGAACCTGGACCCCCGGCAGGGGAACCCGCCGATCGGCACCGGCCCGTGGAACTTCGAGAGCTTCGAGGACGGCAACTCCTTCGTCGTCTCCCTGCGCGACGACTACTATATGGAGGACGTCGGCGTCGAGAACAAGGAGTGGTACGACGGGCCCGAGGACTTCCCGAACGGGCCGGTCATCGACGAGATCACTCACCGCTTCATCTCGGAGGACGCCCAGCGTGCCGCCGCGCTCCAGGAGAACGAGGTGGACGTGGCCCACGGGCTGACGGCGAGCGCACAGACCAACTTCCAGGACTCCGCGGACTACCAGACAAAGGCCGTCGAGACCGGAGGGTATCTGTTCATGCAGTATCCCGTGCAGGTGGCGCCGTTCGACCAGCAGAACGTCCGTCGGGCGGTCAACCACCTGATCCCGCGCCAACGGATGACCGACAACATCGAGGAGGGCTGGTCGCGGCCGGCCTGGACGCCGCTGCCGGAGTTGGCCTACGGAGCCGGGACGACCGACCCCGAACAGCTCGAGGAGGACCTGCGGCCGCTGAACGAGTTCGACCCCCAGCGTGCCAACGAGCTGATCAGCAACGCGGACGTCGAGACGCCCATCGAGGTCCAGATCGAGACCAACTCCGACAACCAGAACCGCGTCCAGAAGGTCCAGGCTATTGCCCAGGCGATGAACCAGACCGACCTGTTCGACGCCACCGTCGAGACCTTCGAGTTCGGTGACTTTGTCGGCCGGCTGCTGGACCCGAGCTACGCCGAGCGGGGGAACATTGCCGTCATCGGGCTCTCGGGGACGTTCAACCCCGGGAGCTTCGTCGACGCCACCCACGACATCGAGAACTTCGCACAGTGCTGTAACTTCCAGATGGTCGACTTCGAGCCGATCAACGAGGGCATCGATGAGGCCCGGTTCGACATCGACGTCGTCGGCAACCAGCAGGAGCGGGCCTCGCGGTACGACCAGCTCTGGCGGCAGGTCGTCGAGACCAGCGCCAACTCCTACCTGGACATCGACCTGACGGTCGGCGCCCACAGCAACGACATCAAGGGCTTCGACGCCTACCCGTTCCCCGAGGGGATGTACTCCTACGCGACGTACGCGCCCCAGTCACAGCAGATCACCTATATCGACCGCGAGTCGTAACGCGCCGTCCAACCACAGACTCACGTACCTACCATGAGCCTGCGACGATTCATCGCGCGGCGACTGCTGTCGGTCGTTCCGATACTGGTGGGTGTCTCACTGGTCACCTTCGGGCTCGCGAATCTCGCACCCGGTGACGCTATCGACCTGCTGGTCTCGTTCAACCCGAACATCAGCCCGACGGAGATCGCCCAGATCAAGGCCCGGTACAACCTCGACGAGCCGGTGTGGTCGCGGTATTTCATCTGGCTGACGAGCGCGGTCCAGGGCGACTTCGGGGTCGTCATCTCGAGCAACCAGCCCGTCTCCAACGTCATCGTGTCGCGACTGCCGCCGACTGTCCTGCTCGGATTCCTCGGCTGGCTGATCGCGCTGGTTATCGCCATCCCAGCCGGGATCTACGCGGCGGTGAACAAGGACCAACTCGGTGACGACGCCAGCCGTTTTCTGGCGCTGTCGGGCATCTCGATCCCGAACTTCTGGCTCGGGCTGATGCTCATCCTGATATTTGCGGTCTGGCTGAACCTCTTTCCGGTGCTCTCGCCACAGAAGCCCCTGCTGAGCCCGTCGATGCTGTGGTTTCTGCTTCTCCCGGGGGTCACTATCGGGACGGCCGCCTCGGCGACGCTGATGCGGATCATGCGCTCGTCGATGGCCGAGGAGCTCAACAAGGAGTACGTCACGGCCGCGCGGGCGAAGGGCCTGCCCGAGCGGACGGTCATCCTCAAACACGTCCTCCGGAACTCGCTGATCTCGGTGACGACGGTCGCGGCCTTCCTGACGGCGAACATCCTCGCCGGGTCGGTCGTCGTCGAGACGGTCTTTGGCTGGCCCGGGCTGGGTCGCGAACTCGTCCGGGCGGTGGTCGGCCGGGAGATCAACCTCATCATGGCGATCACGCTGTTTACCGGCCTGGCGCTCATCATCGCCAACCTGCTTGCGGATATCGCCTACGCGGTACTGGACCCACGGATCAGGTACTAACAAATGTCAACACAACGAGGACGAATCCGGATCACTGGCTTTGACCCGACCCGGGTCGACGAACGCGACCCGCTCTCGGAGTGGGTAGAGGACGGCGAGACGGAGCCGGAGAGTCGCTGGCGACGGGCCTGGCGGCGGTTCAGGCGCAACCGCAGCGCGATGCTCGGTGTCGCCGTGGTCGCGCTGTTGACGCTGCTTGCGGTGTTTGCCCGCCCGGTCGAACTGTTCGGTGTCACCGTCCAGCCGATCGCGCTCACGCCGTTCGAGCCGGACACGATCCTGTATCTCACCCCGGAGTACGCGAACATCGGGCCGTACTCGCCACCGTCCGGGACCGCACTGCTCGGGACCGACGGAACCGGTCGTGACATTCTCTCGCGGCTGCTGTACGGCGGCCGCTACAGCCTCTCGATTGGCTTTATCGTCGTGTTCATCACGGCGGTCATCGGTATCGTCTACGGCTCGGTCTCGGGGTACTACGGCGGGCTCGTCGACGAAGTCATGATGCGGGTGCTCGACGTGATCTTCGCCTTTCCCGGGCTCGTGCTGGCGCTGGTCGTCGTCGCCACACTGGGTGGCGGCTACTGGCAACTCGTCCTCGCCTTTACCGTCTTCGGGTGGGCCGGCTACGCCCGCCTCATCCGCGGGGAGATCCTACAGGTCAAACAGAACGAGTACGTGATGGCCGCGCGGGCGCTGGGTGCGAGGGACCGAAAGGTGATCTTCAGACATATCGTCCCGAACGCGCTGGCGCCGGTGGTCGTCCAGGCCTCGCTGTCGATCGGGACGGTCGTCATCGGCGTCGCCGCCCTCGGGTTCCTGGGTGTCGGGCTCGACCCCACCACCGCCGAGTGGGGGACGATGCTCAACGCCGCACGGAGTACGCTCATCCAGGGCCCCGGCGCGACGCTGCCGTGGTGGGCCACGGTCTTCCCCGGGGTGGCGATCTTCCTGTTCGTGATGGCGATGAACCTGATCGGTGACGGGATCAACGACGCTCTGGACGCCCAGGACACCACCGTCACCCAGGGGGGTGGCGCCTGATGGCGCTGCTCGAGGTCGACGACCTCACCGTCCAGTTCTACACCGAGGACGGCGTGGTTACCGCCGCCGACGAACTCAGCTTCACCGTCGAGAGCGGCGAGAAGTTCGGTGTCGTCGGCGAGAGCGGGGCCGGCAAGAGCGTCACCGCGCTCTCGCTGATGCGGCTGATCGAGGAGCCCGGCCGGATCACCGACGGGGAGATCCGCTTCAAAGGCGAGGATATCCTGTCGATGAGCGAGTCCGAGGTCCGGAGCATCCGGGGCAACGAGATGGCGATGATCTTCCAGGACGCCCAGACCGCGCTCAACCCCGTCTACACCGTCGGCGAGCAGATCTCCGAGGCGGTCCGTCACCACCTCGACTACAGCGAGGCCGACGCCAGGGACCGTGCGGTCCAGCTGATGGACGACGTCGGCATCCCCGAGCCGGACGCCAGATACGACGACTACCCCCACCAGTTCTCCGGGGGGATGCAACAGCGGGTGGTCATCGCGACGGCGCTGTCGTGTGACCCCGACCTGTTGATCGCCGACGAGCCGACGACCGCGCTGGACGTCACCATCGAGGCAAAGATCCTCGACCTGATCGAGAACCTCGCCGACGAGTACGACACCGCCGTCCAGCTCATCACCCACGACCTGGGCGTGATCGCGGAGGTCTGTGACCGGGTGATGGTGATGTACGCCGGCAAGCCCGTCGAGAAGGCCCCGGTCGACGACCTCTACTACGACCCCAAACACCCCTACACGGTCGGGCTGATGAGCTCGATCCCCCGGGTCGGCGAGCAACGCGACCGCCTCCAGACGATCCCCGGGACGATGCCGGACCTGGTGGAGTTGCCCTCGGGGTGTAGCTTCCACCCGCGGTGTCCGTTCGCCGAGGACGCCTGCACGCGAAAGGAGCCCCCGCTGGTCGACCACGAGACCGGGCAGGCCGCAGACGGCGACACAGACCAACACGTCGCCGCGTGTCTGGAGTACACCGGCGACCTCGTCGAGGGCCTGGACTACCAGGTGGACGTCGACGGCGCCGACCCGAACACGGGGTCGGCGACCGAACGGGGGCGAGACCACGGTGCCTGAGGCCGAGCCGATCCTCCGGGCGGAGAACCTGACGAAGTACTTCGACGACAGCGAGGGCTTTGTCGACTCGCTGCTGGGCCGGAGCCAGTGGGTGAAGGCCGTCGACGGGGTCGACTTCACCCTCTACGAGGGCGAGACACTCGGTGTGGTCGGCGAATCCGGCTGTGGCAAGACGACGCTTGGCCGGGCGCTGCTCCAGTTGCTCGAGCCCACCGAGGGGTCGGTCTATTACAACAGGGCCGACGGGGCCGGAGGGCGCGAGCGGCTCGACCTGACGGAGGCGTCGTCCTCGCGGCTACGGTCGCTGCGGACCGACCTCCAGTACATCTTCCAGGACCCCTTCTCGAGTCTCAACCCCCGGCTGACCGTCGGGGATATCATCGGCGAGCCACTCGACATCCACAGCCTGGCCACGGGGGCCGAGCGCACCGACCGGATATACGAGCTCCTGGAGCTTGTAGGGCTGAACCCGAGCCACGCACAGCGGTACCCCCACGAGTTCTCCGGCGGCCAGCGCCAACGGATCGGGATCGCCCGCGCGCTTGCGGTCGACCCGGAGGTGATCGTCTGTGACGAGCCGGTCAGCGCACTCGACGTCTCGGTCCAGGCCCAGATCCTCAATCTGCTCGAGGACCTCCAGGCGGACCTGGGGCTGTCCTACATCTTCATCGCCCACGACCTGAGTGTCGTCGAGCACATCTCCGACCGGATCGGTGTGATGTATCTCGGGGAACTCGCCGAGGTCGGCACGACCGACGAGGTGTTCTCGCCGCCGTATCACCCCTACACTGAGGCGCTGCTCTCGGCGATCCCGGAGCCGGACCCACGGTGGCAGGGCGACCGGATCCTGCTGTCGGGAAACGTCCCCTCGCCGCTCGACCCACCCTCGGGGTGTCGGTTCCACACCCGGTGTCCGCGGGTCATCCAGCCAGCGGGGTTCGACCTCGACCAGCCGGTCTGGCGCTCGCTGATGGACTTCAAACAGCGCCTGCTCGGGGAGGAGACCATCGGAGCGGTGACGGCCGTCGAAGAGGACGTCGACGTCGAGGACGCCTCCCGGGCGGAACTGGAGGACCTTGTCCGGGCGGAGTTCGACCTCCCCGACAGGTTCGGGGGGGAGGCTGAACGGGTCTTTGCCGACGCCGTGGACGCCCTCCACGCCGGGGATATCCAGGCAGCCGAGACAACGGTCTCCGAGAGCTTTGTCTCCCCGTGTGAGGCGAGCAACCCCGACCTGTACGCCGAGACGGAAACCCACAACCTCGCCTGTCTGCTGTACGACGACGAACACCCGGACCCGACGGGCTCCGTCGGCGGCAGAAACGACGCGGCCGCCGACGACTGACACCCGCTCGCCCCGGCTGACCAAACGTTTTAGCTCGCGTAGCCCCGACCGCCGACGATGCGGCGGATATACGAGTCGGACGCGCTCTACCGGGACGACGACGAGCCTGGCGCCCCACGGGAACGCCAGCGCGAGGAGCGGCCACAGTCGTTTCGGTCGGTTCCCAGCGGCTCGCTCAGCCGGTGGCTCGTCCCCGACCGGGTGCGGCGTTGGGGGCTCTCGCTGGAGGTCGTCACCCCACGGACGGAGTTCCGCGTCGGCGAGCACGTCCCCTTTCAGGTGACGATCAAAAACAGCCTCCCGTTCCCGGTCACCGTCGCCACGCGGTCGCCACTCCTGTGGACCTGGCACGTCGACGACCACCGGGCAGCCTCCAAGCTCTCGGCCGACGGGCCGCCCGAGGAGGAGCGGGGCTTCCGGTTCGAGCGTGGCGAGCGCAAGCGCTTTCGAAAGCGGTGGGACGGGATGTTCAAAGTCGCCGACGCGGAGTGGGAGCGGGCCACCACCGGCGAGTACACCATCGGCGCCGGTCTCAACGTCGAGGGAGCGGCCGACCGGGGGCTGTACAGCGAGACGACGGTGACGCTGCGGCCGGAGTGACCGCCTACCCGGCCGGCGGGCGTTCAGGGGGTGATCCCTTTGACACTGTGCTCGGGGCCGACCCGTGCCTGGTCGAACTCCCGGAGCCGCCGCCCGCAGCCGCCACACGCGACCGTCCGCACCTGGTGGGTGCCACAGCAGGACTCCAGTGTCTCCTCGCCGAGTGTCACCGGCCCGTCACAGAGCGGACAGCGCTCGTGAAAGCCACGCAGTGACTCGAGTATCTCGCGGCGTTGTCCCGGCGGCACCCCTCGCCAGCGGTCGGTCGTCCCCGTGAGCGCCCGGTCGGTCGCGATATCCGCGGTCAGCGCGGCCACCGAGGGCCACTTCCGGACCTGGATGCCGACCTCGACGGCCGGGTACTCCCGGTCGAGCGGCGTCACCTCGCCGGGCTCGACCCCGAAGATGGTCGCGATAGCCCCGCCACTGTCGGTGACTGCCCGGCGTTCGGCGTTGGCGGCCACCCGCTCGGCGAAGGTCTCTGTCAGGCAGAACTCCTCGCCGTCCGCACAGCGCTCGATAGCCCCCACGTCCCGGAGAAACTCGTCGGGCTCGACACCCTCCTCGCGGCGGCGCTCGACCCGCTCGAACACCTCGAGGTCGCCGGGGTCCACGGCTGGCCCCTCCGGACCCGTCGCCGGGTGCTTCCCGAACAGCCGAAGCACACCGGCCGGGAGATACCGCTTCGTGAGTTCGGGTGTCCCGGGGACGAGATACCCTCGGAGGGCGACCGTGAGCGCCGAGAGAACAAAGACGGCGATGCCAGCCGGGGGTGACAGGAGCGCGACGGCCCCGGCGAGGAGGGCGGCGATAAGCATGTTGAGGACCGTACAGGGCAGACAGCGGTTGTCACCGGTGTACTCGGGCTGGCGGAGGCGTCCCAGCAACGACCCGCGTTCTGACATCGGGCCCTTGTTGGACTGCTGTGCACAAATACCTGGCCCGTCCCGTCCGACGGACCGAAAGGAACATTCCGGTGACGTGCCGAGTGTGTGACGCGCGAGGGTGGCTGAGCTAGGACAAAAGCGGCGGGCTTAAGACCCGCTCCCGTAGGGGTTCAAGGGTTCGAATCCCTTCCCTCGCATCTGCGACGAACGGAGGTGAGGAGCGACCCGCTCGGGATTCGAAGCCTACCAGTCGCAGGCCTGGAACGACGCGTAGCGCCGCATGCCCGGAACGTCTGGTTCAGGTTCGAATCCCTTCCCTCGCATCTGCGACGAACGGAGGTGAGGAGGGATGCGCACGGGCGTTGCCCTTCACAGCCGCGGGCCCGGAACGGGGAGTTTTTGCCCGGAGCCGTCCTACGAGGTGGTAATGACCGAGGAGCTGCCAGAGAGTGCCGCGCGGGCGTTCGACCGTCACGATGCCTTCGAGCGCGACGGCAACGGGTTTCGGCTGACGACGAGCCGCTTTGGCGGCCGTATGACCGCGGTCGACCTCGGCGGTGGGGTGGCATACACGCTGACCGTCCGGGCGCCGACGCTGGAGGCCGCGACGGTCGACGAGGTCGGCGAGGCCGTCGAGTCGGGCTGGTTCGACACCATGCGCCGCCGGCTGGAGGACGCGCCGAAGGCCACGCGCTCGGACGTCTCGCTGTCGGGGTTCGACCTCGAGGCGGACGACGACGAGGTTGTCGTCACCTTCCAGTTCGAGTGGGCCGGCGCCGACCGCGCCGCCGCCATCACCAAGACCTTCGCCGAGTACGTCGAGGGAACCTACGTCGAGAGCGTCGTCCCAGGCTACGACTACGAGGGTGTGATCGGCGACCTCCTCCAGGGCGCCAGCCAGGGTGAGGGTGGCCGGAAGGGCGGGACGCCGCTCTGAGCACACCGAGCACGCCCGGCGGCTGTCGCGCGCTCGCTTCTCTGTATATCCTCGCGCCGAGCGGTATGCGTGGCGCGCACCGCTCGAAAAGAGGCAGTCACCCGTCCATCGCAATGTACGTCTGGGTGTCCTCGACGCCGTCTATCCCCTGGATGTGTGTGGCGGCGACATCTTTCACGCCGGCGGGCGAGGCGACGTCGACGGTGGCGATGAGGTCGACGTCCCCGGCGACGATGTGTGCCGCTTCGACGCCATCGACGGCCTCGATACTCCCCTTTAGCCGGTCGGCGTCGCCGGTCTTGGCCTTGACCATGACGTACGCTCTGACCACGTCAGACACCTCCGAGCGCGGCCGCGCCGGTGTCGCCGGCGATGATCTCCCGGACCTCCCCGAGCGTGTCGAAAGCGGCGAGGACGACCAGCCGGTCGCCGGTGGCCAGCGACGCGTCGGGGTCGGGGATCCCGACGGAGTCACTCACCTTCCCGAAGGCGAGCAGCCGGCACTCCCCGGGGAGTTCGAGTTCGCTCAGCGTGTAGCCACGCATCGGCGAGGCTTCGGTGACGGTGAACTCCACGAGCTGGAGGTCCTGAGCGATGTCGGCGATGGCGCGGATGTTGCCGCCTAACAGGGCGTTTTTCGCGACGATGGCGCCCAGCCGCTCGGGGTGGATCACCTCGTCAACGTCGTCGGCGTACTTCCGGTAGATCTCCTCGCGGTAGCCCTCGTCGACCCGCATGACAGTCCGGCACCCGCGCTGTTTGGCGATCATGCAGGCGACGAAGTTGTCGTTGAGGTCACTCGTCAGTGCCGCGAGTGCGTCGGCCGTGTCGACCCCGGCCTCGACGAGCGTCCCCTCGACAGCACCGTCGCCGACGACGACCTCAAAGCCCTCCTCGCGGGCGATGGCTGCGGCGGCCTCGTCACGCTCGATGATGAGCACCTCGTGGCCGCTGTCCGCCAGCGCGCGGGTGGTCCGGGTGCCCACGCGGCCTGCGCCCACGATAACAAATCGCATACCACAGCTTGCGGGGACGGGTGTATAAAGCTGTCCTCGGAGGGCGGCTCCCCGGTTGGTAACCCTTATTACTATGTGAACGTGTGGCACAGTATGGTTCGTGCGTTCATCCTGGTAAAGTCGAGCCCAGGGGAGGGGGCGACCGTCGTGGAGGCGGTCCGCGGCCAGGGCGCTGTCGAGGAGGCCCACGTCGTCGCCGGCCAGTACGACATCATCGTCGAGGCGACCGGTGCGGAGGTCTACGACGTGGTCGACGGCGTGGCGACCGGGCTCCGTGACGTGGCCGGCGTCGTCGACACACGGACCTATATCTGCCTGGAGTAGCCGTCAGGAGTGGCGGCCACGTGCCGACACCTCAAAGACCGTCGAGTCACAAACACAGCCATGGCTACATCGTTGGAGCTGCTGGGGCTGCTGTTCATGGTGCTGGTGAACACGGCGGCGACAGCGCTCGCGACCCGCTTTTTTCGGGTCCGGCTGAAGACTGGGTGGGGAAGTGGACTCTACATCGTCCTCCTCGTCCCGCTGTTGCTGGTCGTGCTCACACTCGCTATTGGTAGCCTCGGCGTCGGGCCGAACCTCGGGAGCCCAACAGCGGTGTTCGGTGTGACGGTCATCCTCCCGATGGCTGTCGGGGTCACCTTCGACTATTTCTGGATGCCTGCCCCCGACGAGGTCGACCTGCCCGAACAGCAGCGCGAACGGGACAGCCAGCCCCGTCGGTCCCGGTAGGTTCCCACCGACCGCCTCAGAGCACACCGGTCACGGTGCCGAGGACCTGCTCGACGACGGCCTCCTCGGACTGTGTCGCGTCGACGCGGACGAAACGGTCGGGGTTCTCGTCGGTCAGCCGCTCGTAGTTCTCACGGACCGCCGCGAGGTAGTCGGCCGTCTCGAATTTGTTGTTCGCGCCGGCGCGCTCGGCGGCGGTTTCGGGGTCGACGTCGAGATAGACCGTCAGGTCCGGCGGCCGCGTCCAGGGTCGGTGGACCGACCGGACGAACGCGACGGCGTCATCGAACCGGTCGGCGAGGGTCACCCCCTGGTAGGCGTACCGCGAGTCGGAGTAACGGTCGGAGACGACGGGGTTGCCGGCCTCTAACGCCGGACCGACCGTATCGGCGAGGTGGGCGGCGTGGTCGGCCGTGTAGAGAAACAGCTCCGCCAGCGGGTCGGCGGTGTCGTCACCCAGCGAGCGCCGGACCGCGTCCCCGTACCAGGCGCCGGTCGGCTCCCGGGTGAACGTGGTCTCCGCGGGGACCGCGTCGTGTGCCCGGCGTGCCTCGATGCAGGAGGTCTTCCCGCTGCCGTCGCGCCCCTCCAGCGTGACGCGCCTACCCCCTCCTGGCATGGGCCCCAGGCAACTCGGGCGGTCGGCTGTCCCCCTGCCCGCCGGTCC
>ERZ1034569.546-NODE-546-length-13529-cov-84.256197_pt1 | contig 13529 bp, 11 predicted proteins | sample MGYA00520706_ERZ1034569 | MGnify/ENA primary metagenome ERZ1034569 (study PRJEB33760, sample SAMEA4777722) | hypersaline lake metagenome | biome: hypersaline environment; feature: brines | place: Spain | collected 2014-08 | depth 0 m ...
ACGGTTCCCTCCGGCAGCACGGTCGGGAGAAAGGTCGCCACCACCGAGTAGCCGTACGCCGCCGAGGTTCCCATCATCACGAGCGTGTTCATGTCGGGGGCGCCGCTCTTGAGCGCAGGCCAGCCGTGCTTGTAAAAGTAGCGCCCCGGCCCAAACTGCACCACCGACGTCAGGGCAAACAGCACGTAGTACAGCGTCTGGGTGGACACCTGATCGGTGATCCAGGCCTCCATCGCCGGGATGTGCATGAAGCCCATCTCCAACACGAATACCGGAAGCGCGAAGGCCAGCGCCCAGAGGAACCGACGCCTCATCGACCGCTGCTCGTCTTCTCGGGCCTGGTTCTCCACGTCGGCACGGTCGCCCCCGTCTTCCGTCCCACCCCCCTCGTAGCCGGCGTCGCGAATGGCCTGCGTGAGGTCCGTGCGCTCGGTTGCACCCGGCACGTAGCGCACCGTGGCGCGGTCGGTGGCGAGATTCACAGTCGCCTCCAGCACCCCCTCCACCGCGCCCAAGGCGTCTTCGACGCGGGAGACGCACGAGGCGCAGGTCATCCCCTGCACCGTGAGGGCCGTTTCGGCGGTGCGCACCTCGTAGCCGCTGTCGGCGACGGCCTGCGCCAGTTTCCCGACCGGCACCTGTCGCCCCTTTTGGAGCCCCACTCGAGCCCGCTCGGTTGCAAAGTTGACACGGGCCTCCGCCACCCCGTCAACACCCGCGAGCGCCCCCTCCACGCTCTTCGCGCAGGAGGCGCACGACATGCCCTTTATGGGCAGCGTCAGGCGCTCTCCTCGCTCCCCGGAGGAATGGCCCTCCCGACGTTCGGAAGGGACCGGCTCGACCGCACAGGCGTCCCCCTCGGCGGACGGGGCGTGGGAGGGAGCGTCTGGTGGCGACGTCTCAGTCTCGGGAGAAGGGCGGCTCATGGATTAGACCGGGGCCCATTTATCAGCGTGTGAGGCGTTTCTGCATAGGGTACCCCCCTATACTACAAGCAGACCGGCCAGGTTTCAATTGCCCCCGAGTTCCGCGGGCCGCGTCCTCGGGGCGTGCCAAGAACCCGTACAGTCCGGAACCCCGCCGCAGGAGCGCCAATAGAGCATCCCGTCGTCACGCTTGGGCCCTCCGGCGCCCATGGTCGACGTCCCCCCGATCGGTTTCTTCTCGCCCATCTGTCCGTCGTCATGATTGAAGTCACAATTCTCAACGCCCAAGAGCTCGCTCGCCGCCAGATGGGAGCCCGTGCCGCTCAAGCCTCCGGGGCCGGGGTCGACATCGAATCGGCCGTCCGGAACCAGATGGCCGACCACCTGGAGGAGGGATTTCAGAGCCGCGGCATCGAGGCCTACGTCGACACGAAGGGGGCCCGGAAATTGGAGATCACCGTTGAGGACGCCACGGAAGCCGCGTGGCAGCAGGGATACCTTGCCTGGTTGGTCGCCAAGTTCGTCCCGAGCACCGTCGAGCAGAACCTTGCCCCGGAGGTCCGCGACCGCCTCAACGACCAGGGCATCGAGGCGGAGGTCGAGGTGGAATAGGCCGCCGGTTCCCAACTGTGCCGCGAAATCCCGTCGACAGACCACGCGATTCCCTCTCGGTGGCCGTTCCGCTCCTTCCGGACCTCTCATCTCGCCTGGAAACCGAGGAGTGGATGGATGATTTTTCGATCGCGGACGCTCGTCTCACGCGGGCCCTCCGCGACCTCCGACGCATCAACCGGTTGCTCGGAGGGTACCGGGCCACGGATCGCGCCCTCGACCCGGCGCTCAGGCACCACGATCGCCTCCGTCTGCTGGACGTGGGGTGCGGGAGCGGAGACCACTTGGTCCACCTGGCCCGGCGAGGCGAGCGCTTCGGGTGCACCCTGGACCTCATCGGCGTTGACGCCAACCCCGTCACGGTGGGCCATGCCCGGGCCCATCTCGACCAACACCTGCCCCCCCGTCTTCGGAACCGGGTCCGTGTCGAGATCGGGGACGCCCAAGCCCTTTCCCACGATGCCGGGGCCGTCGACATCGCCCACGCGGCCCTGTTTCTGCATCACTTTCACGGCCCCTCGGCGGTCCGGGTGCTTTCGGAGATGCAGCGGGTGGCCCGGCACGGCCTTCTCGTGAACGACCTCCACCGGCACCTCCTCGCCTATGTGGGGATCTGGGGCCTCAGCCGCGCCCTCGGGCTCGCCCCGATGGTGCAGCACGACGGGCCCGTGTCCGTCCGGCGCGGATTTCGTCGGGCGGACCTCCACACCCTCGCCCGGGGCGCCCGGCTGCCCGCCCCAACCGTCCGGTGGCATTGGGCCTTCCGGTGGACCCTGTCGACGCTCGACCTCGATGCGTGACGGACCCGCGCCGAAAGACGTTTCCATTCTGTGACGGACGGGTCCGCGGCCGTCGGGAGCCAACCGGCCGGTTGCCAGTTGCTTGAGCCCATTGCCATTCGCAACCAACGTCCCTTCATGCCCTACGATGCACTCGTAATTGGCGGTGGCCTGTCGGGGTGTAGCACCGCACTCCAACTGGCCCGCGAGGGCCACGACGTGCTCCTGGCCGAGCAGTCAACCTACCCGCGCCAGAAGCTGTGTGGGGAGTTCTTGTCGCCGGAGGCGCAGTCCTCGTTTCGACGCCTCGGCGTGCTCGACGACGTTCGCGCCGCGGGGGCAGAACCCATCGGCCGGACGTGCCTGACCACCTCCAGCGGCGCCACAACGTCCCACTCTCTTCCCGATGCGGCCCTTGGCTTTAGCCGCTACCGGCTCGATCAACTGCTCTTCCAAAAGGCCTGCACGATGGGGGTCGAAGGCCGCTCCGGGACCCGGGTTACAAACATCCGTGGTGGTCTCCGGGACGGGTTCGTAGCAAGCGTCGGTGGCGATTCTGTGGAGGCCCGTCTCGTCCTCGGGGCGCACGGCCGCAGGAGTCGACTCGACCGGTCGTTGGAACGGCCCTTTCTGTCGGAAACCACGCCGTACGTGGCCTTCAAGGCCCACTACGCCGGCCCCGCCGCGGCGGCCCTGGAGAACACGATTGAACTCCACAGCGCCCCGGGCGCGTACTGCGGGCTGTCTCCGGTCGAGGGGAACCGCATCAACGTCTGTTGGATCGGACGCACCGACGCCCTCAAGGACGCCGGCGGGTCGCCCGAGGGCATGCTCAACACCACCCTCCGCCAGAACCCGGCCTTCGACGAGCGGCTCAGCGGACTCACGCGTGTCAGCGACCGCTTCGAGGCGGTGAGCCAGGTCCCCCTCATGCCGAAATCCCGGTTCGCGGATGACGTGTGCATGATCGGGGACGCCGCGGGCATGATTGCCCCGCTCTGCGGCGACGGGATGGCGATGGCGCTCCGGACCGCGGATCTGGTGAGTCCGCTGGCATCCGACTTTCTCAACGGACGGCATCCGGCCCACGCGTTCCGGACGAGCTACGAAACCGCCTGGACCGACACGTTCGGCCAACGCATGCGGTTGGGGCGGTGGATCCACGCGGCGGCGTTTCGTCCGGGGGCCGCCTGGACCCTGGTCCAGAGCTGTCGGCTGCTTCCGCCGCTCGCGCAGTGGATCATCCGTAGCACCCGGGGGCGGCAGGGGGCCCTCGCCGGTGCAGGGGCTCCGTGATGAACCCGTTGCTCCGAGTGAAATGAATGTCGCGCACAGGCCCGAACGTTCTACCGGGCCGCCGCACGACGAAGGCGGTCGTTGAGCGCCCGCCCCAGTCCGTTGGGCGGTACGGTCTGGGCATAGATGACCTCAACCTCGTTCTCGTCGCAGGTCCGAAAGATATGGAAGAGGTCGTGGGCGTAGGCTTTCACGCTCTCCTCGACATACACGGCCCCGAGGGCGTCCGGATGGGGGGGCACATCGAGCCCAACGTACGCGTGGCGGTCCCCGGAGACGGCCTCCGAGGGATCCTCGACGAGCCGCACCTGAGCGGACGGCGCGTAGTGCCGGTGACGCGTGCCCGGGCTCCGCGCGCTTCCATCCGCGTCCGAGGAGGGCACCTGCACTGCACCCAGGGCGCGACGGAGGGACTCGACCGACACGGCCCCGGGACGAAGCACCGTGGCGGGGTCTGTGGTGCAGTCCACGACCGTCGACTCAACCCCGGCGTCCGTGCGCCCGCCCTGTAGGATGCAGTCGATGCGCCCCGCCAGGTCGTGCTCTACGGCCTCCCAGCTCGTCGGGCTCGGCCGGCCCGACCGGTTGGCCGACGGCGCCGGCACGGGCGTATCGCACGCCTCCAGAAAAGACTGCGTCAGCGGCAGACGCGGGACGCGAACGCCCACCGTCTCCAGCCCCGCCGTGACGACCGAGGGGAGGTCTTCGTGCTTGGGCAGAATGAGGGTCAGGGGGCCCGGGGCGAAGGCATCCAGGAGATGCTGCGCGACAGAGGGGACGCGGGCCGCCACCTGCCCAATCTGGTCCCGGCGTCGGAGGTGGACGATCAGCGGATTGTCGGCCGGACGGCCCTTGGCCTCAAAGATGCGCCGCACGGCGTCCGGCTGGAAGGCGTCCGCCCCGAGCCCGTAGACCGTTTCGGTGGGAAAGGCGACCAGCTCGCCGCGGCGAAGGCGATCGGCCGCCTCCGTGGGAGAAGTCGTGCGTGTGGTTGCCACAGGAAAAACCAACAGCGAGTTCGAGACGACTGCCCGGGCGGGCACTACCGATGCGGTTGACTTTCCTCCCCATCTTCTCTTAGCATCGAAGGGACGCGTCTTTCCGACCCGGCCCTCGTTCCCATGCCTTCCGACACGACCCCTCGTGGTGAGCAAACGTCTACGCCAGAGCTTGCCTTGGGCCCAGCGCCGAGCCGTTCGGAGGTGACGAGCACCCTCATCGAGGCCGCCCGTCGGGTTTTGCGGCGCCGGTTTCGGGTGGTGCTGCTCATCCGGGATGCCTATGCCCACCTAGAGGCCAACACCGACGCCCTCACGGCCGTGTGGACGGACCTGCGGGCCGCCCTCCGCCTTCTGGTGGCCTGGACGCGCCGGTCGTACCGAAAGGTTTCCACGACGTCCCTGGTGCTTCTGGTGGCCGCCCTCTTGTACTTCGTCACCCCAATCGATGCCATTCCCGACCCCCTCGGGGCCCTCGGGTTCGTCGACGACCTTGCCGTCGTTCAGACGGCCGTGGAGACGGTGCGCGACGAGCTGGATCAGTTCCGCAGCTGGGAGGAGAGACAGCGCCTTCCGGCATCATCGTAGCCCCCGCGCCCTTCTCCATCCGAGCCCACGGCCGTTTATGTTTACCTACATCCTCCTCGCCCTGATCGCCGGGCTTCTCACCGGCATGTTGATCGCCTGGTACCGTCGCAACAACTAGCCTCCTCGCGCTAGGGGACGATCCGCTCCCCCTCCTCGTCCTCTACGATTAGTGCATCCACCGGACACAGGGCCGCTGCTTCCTCCAAGCGTCCCTGTTCAATGTCGGGCGTTTCGTCCTGAAAGTCGACGATGTTGTCTTCCCGAATCACGTAAATCTCGGGCGCGATGTTCGTGCAGTTGCCCGATCCAATGCAGAGGGTCCGATCGATGCGAACCGTCTGGCCGCTGATTTCTCGTTCGCGGGTGTCAGCCATGCTTCTAGGGGTGGGTATCAAGATGCTAGAACAGAGTGGATTTCCCGTCTCAGTGCCACGGGCGGCGCCCCCGCACGTTCCCCTTTTGCCGCGTTTCGTCGCGCGTCTCACGAGGGGCTAGGGGGCTTTGCGGAGGAATCCGTCCGCCCCTCACGGGTTAGGAGCTCGCGTCCACGCCCTCCGAGTCCGACGAGGCGGCACTGGCCTCTGCGTCCCCGTCCAGGCCGAGCGTCTCGTCGAGGATGTTGCCCGCAATCTGAATGAAGTCCTGCTCGGTAATGATGCCGACCAGTCGGTTCTCGCGCACCACGGGCAGGGCCCCGATTTCGTGCTCGCGCATGAGCTCCACGGCCTCCAGGGTCGGGCGGTCCGGGGACACCGAGATGGGATCCTCGACCATAATCTCTCCCACCGGCACGCCGCCCTCCGGCTGCTCGGTCCGTTCGGCCATGTGGCGGAGAAGGGTGCGGTGGCTTACGAGTCCCACCAGCCGGTGCTCTTCGTCCTCCACGAGGACGTGGCGGATCTTTTGCCAGTCCATCAGCCGTGCCACAAACTCGATCGATTCCTTCTCGTGGACGGTGAAGGGATCGGTGGTCATGTAGGCCTCCACGTTCGTTTCCTGCATGCCGGTCGGGGTATACCCCTCCTCCAGGGTCGCCAGGGACCACTCGTGGACCGGGTGCCCCTCCTTCTGACGCTCCACCATCCCTCGCGTGAGCGCCCCGAGGCGCTCGGCCCGCGACCCGACCTCCTCCATGCGGGCCAGGGAGTCGAGTTGCCACTGCGCTCCGGTCTGCTGGGTTTCTACGCGTTTCTGGATGACCCCGAGGTACCGATCAATGTCCGACGATGCAATATCGGAGGTTCGGAGGCCCTCCTCCGCCAGCGGGATGAGGGTGTCGAGAATCAGCTCGTGGGCCGGGCGGTTGCTGCCGTCCAGCCACGTAAACTGGGAGGCCAGGCCGCTCCGGGCGGCCGCGTTGAAGTTGTATCGGGCCTCGTAGAAGTCGATGTGCTCGGACACGTCGCGGTACTCGTGGGCCAGCCCCGCCACGAGCCCGTACCAGAAGACCGCGTTTGCGATCTCGTCGATGACGGTGGGCCCGGACGGCAACACCCGATTCTCGATCCGTAGGTGGGGCTTCCCGTCGGTGATGCCGTAGCAGGCGCGGTTCCAGCGATACACGGTGCCGTTGTGGAGCTGCAGGGCCTTGAGATTAGGCACCCCCCCTGCCTCCAGCGTCTCCAGCGAGTCCTCGCCCAGCTCCGTCGTCAGGAGCACCCGGAAGCGGGAGATGTCCTCCTTGAAGATCTCCATCACCGACTCGTCCACCCAGTCCGTGCCGAAGTGCACGCGAGGGCTCATCTCTCGCAGGTACAAGTTGGTCGACCGCGTATCGACGGCCTGCTGGAAGAGGGCAATCCGGGTCTCGCGCCAGAGCCGCTTGCCGAAGAGAAGCGGCGAGTTGGTGGCCGCGGCGAGGCATGGGGCCGCCACCACCTGGGCAATGTTGTAGTAGCGCGGAAACTCCTCCGGCGACACCTGGAAGTGCGTCTGAAAGCTCGTGTTGCACCCCTCCAGCATGATGGAGTCGTGCTTCACGAACAGCTCGTCGATGCCGCGGATCTGATACTGCCCCGCCCCGCCCCGCAACCGGGAGATGGCGTCGTTGAGGGCGTAGTAGCGCGGCCGAGGGGTCATGTAGTCCATTGCGAAGTCCGACAGGTGGGCCGTGGGCAGGATGCCCGTAAGGGCAATCTCGCTGTCCACCTGTTGCGTAAGGCCCCGCACTGTCTCGACCAGCTCGGACGTCGACGCCTCCATCTGCTGGAAGCAGTCCCCCCCAAACCGAAGCGGGTCCATGTTGAACTCCACGTTGTACCGCGTCAGCTCCGTGACGATGCGCTCGTCGCTGTTTCGCTCGAGGACCTCTTCGATGACGGGCGCCGGGTCGCCCCGCTCGTCCACCATGAAGAGCTCCTGCTCGGCCCCAATGCGGCGCGTTCCGCTCTCAAACATGTCCTCGTGGAGCATGAGCTCCAGCGCCCGGACATCCCGCATCAGGTGATTTGTAAACTTGCGGAGCTTGGAGGGCTCCGCGTCCCGGCGTACGTTGTGTTCACCCATGAGTGAGTATGAGGTCTTGTTGGCTACAAAACGACGCACCCCACCGGACTCGTCGGCCGGAAGGAGTTCCCAAATTTGGCGCAGGGCGTTCGGACACTGGCTGCAAGGTAGAAACGGTTCCTCGTCATTATCAAATCAAAATGAACCACGTCCGTGCCGCGTCCGTCGAAATGCAGGGTCCCATGGCACCCCGGTCTGTATCCCGTTCGCATTGGCCCTCCCTCCACGCGTGGACGTTCGCTTGCCCTCCCGGTTGGCCCCGCCCCTGGGCGCAGTGCTCCTGTGTACACTCCTGATGGGCGGGCCGCCGCCCACCGTTGCGTCTCCGGCTGTGCTCCCCCCGTCCGCCGACACCACGTCCCCCCGGGCTCGGCGGCTGCTCATTCAGGGCACCACCGAGGCGCAGTTGGGGGACTACGAGGAGGCCATTTCCCACTTTGAGGCGGCGCTGGAGCAGGTGCCAGAAGCTCCGGTCCTGCTCCTAGCCCTCGCCGACGCGCATGAGGCCCAGGGCGCCCTCTCCACCGCCCTCTTCTATGCGCGGCGGGCCCAGACGCAAGGATCGCCTCGCCCGTCGCCCTACCGGCGCCTCGCCGAAATGCAGCGGGCTGCTGGGGACCCGGCCGCAGCCCTCCGCACCTACCAGCAGCTTCTCGACCACGTCCCCAACGCCAACGACGCGCACCGGGCCCGGGCGGCAATTCAGGCGGACCTGGGGCGGACGAAGGGCGCCATTCAGTCCTACGAAATATACCTCCAGCGCACCGATTCGCCACCGATCGACGTGTATCGTCGGCTGCTTTCCCTCTACCGCAAAACGGGCGACAAAGACGGGGTTGAGACCACCCTTCGAACCCTGGTAGAGCGGCGGCCCACTGTTCGTTCGTACCAGCGTCGCCTCGGGGAATACTACGCAGACGAGGGGCGGCCCCGGAAGGCGCTTGCCCTGCTGGCTCCGTTGGGGCGGCAGTTCCCCAACGACGAAGCCCTTCGGCGGCAGGTCCAACGGCTCGCCCGCCAGACCGGGCAATCAATTGCCTCCCCCACTCAGCGGGCACAGTCGGACTCGACCCGCTCTCAGAGCGCATCCCCGGATGCGCCCCTGCGCCGTGCCCGGTCGATGTACGACGCAGCGACAGCCTCGTCCCCGCCCGACACCGCACAGCTGCGCGCCGCGGCGGGGGTGTTGCGGGATGTCTTGCATCAATCCCCCGACACTGAAGCGGCCCTTTCCCTCCAGGCCGAGCTCTACCAGGCATGGGGCCGCCCCGAGGAGGCAGGGCGGGCGATGGAGCGGCTTTTGGATCTCAACCCCCGGGTCCCAGGCCGATGGGTGCGGACCGCACAGACGTACCAGCGGGCGCACCTGTACGCTCGTGCCGCCGGGGTGGCCGAAGAAGGATTCCTGCTCTTCCCCGGACACATGCCCCTGGCCCGCACCGCCGCGTTCGCACGTCTTCGCACAGGCGACCCCGCCAAGGCCCGACGCCACTTTCAGGATGCCCTGTCTGTCCTCGGCGACTCCACCGGCGCCGCGGCAGAAGCCGTCTTGCACGCCGGCCTCGGGCTCGCCAAGAGCCGGCTCGGGCGGCCCCGGGAGGCCGACGACGCCCTGAAGAACGCTCGCGCCCTCGCCCCCCAGCATCCACGGGTGGTTCGCCTGTATGCCCGAAGCCTCGCCCGGCAGGACGACCGGCTGGACCAGGCCCTCGACCTCGCAGAGCAGGCAGTGGAGAATGCCCCGGATTCGCCGTCGGCCCACCGCGCGCTGGGACAGGTGCAGTTTCGGCGCGACGAGCTGGAGGCCGCGCGGCGTCACCTGCGCATCGCCCTGGACGCCGGCGGCCCCTCTGCCACGCTCTTGGAGCGGCTGGGCGACGTGGAGGCGGCGCTGGGCAACGACACGGCAGCCCAAACGTATTGGCAACGCGCGCTGGACCGCAATCCCGATCGCTCGTCCCTGCGCGAGAAGCTTGCCGTGCCCGCGAACTCGTAGCCGTCTTCCTGTTCTCTCCTGAGCGGCACTCGTAGTCTCTTGATCTCAAGGTTCCATCTCGATCTTGACGTCCTCCCCGGTCCCTTCCGCCTCCCGTGCGCTCCTGCTCACACTGACGTGTGCTCTTTTTCTCATCGGATGCGGCAGTTCGTCGCCGAACACCGCCCCGCGCCTCCCCGACGCCTTTCCCGACCACTCGGTCGATCAGATCCGGACCCAGATTACGAGGGGGACCGACACGATTCAGGGCTACACCGCGAAAGCGCGGGTCCGCGTCCAGACCCCCAACCAGACCCAATCGTTCAACGCCGTCATTCATCACCGGCGGGCCGACTCCCTGTTCATGCGCCTCAGCCTGTTCGGGATCGAAGGGGGACGCCTCCTCCTGACGCCCGACAGCGTGTTTTTCTACGACACGCGCAACACCGTACTGCGCGTGGGGCCGGTGGAGGCCGTCCAGAAGCTCTTCCCCGCCCCGGTGTCGTCGGACCAGTTCTTCGACAACATGCTCGGGGTGCTCGCCCCGGCCGCCCGCCCCGCATGGTCGCTACAGTCCGACAGCACCCTGTACTACCTGTCGGACGCCACGGACCGGGAGCGCTACACGGTCGACCCGGCCCACTGGCGCGTCGTCCGGTACGAAGAGCGCTCGGCCACCGGAACCGTCCGTCAGAAACGGCTGTTTTCGCAATTCCGACGGGTGGAGGACGTGTTGTTGCCCGCCCGCCTGATCTTTCAACAGCCGTCCGACGACCTCCGGGCCGTGGTGAACTACGAGGAGATGACCCTCAACCCGTCGGGGCTTTCCTTCTCCCTCGACGTGCCCGAGCAGGTGCCCCGTCGGAGATTTCAGTAGCGGGATAACGACCCGGGTTCGCTCCCGCCATCAACCGCCGACCGATCGCTCATCCACGGATGCGTTCTCCCTGGCCGCCACGACAAATCGCCCAGTGGGCAGTGCGGGCCGGCCTCGTCGTGCTTCTCGCCCTCGCGGGGCCCGTCGCGCCTCCGGCCGCGCACGGACAGGACGCTTCATCCCGACGCGAGACCACGGAGCAACGCCTCGACCAACTCCAGCAGCAGATCCAGCAGGAGCAGCAGCGCCTCCAGAAAACAGAAAAGGAGGCGGAGTCGACCCAGGAGCAGCTCGAATCGCTGCAACGCGAGATTGCCCTCCGCGAAAAGCTGGTGTCGACCTACCAGGCCCGTCTCGACGAGCTGGGCCGGGAGCGCTCGCGCCTCCGCGACACGCTGTCGACCCTGCAGACGCGCCTCGAAACGCTTCGGAAGGACTACCGGGACCAGCTCGTCCACGCCTACAAATACGGGCGCCTGCACGACCTGGCCCTGCTGCTCGCCTCCCGGTCCATCAACCAGATGCTCATCCGTGCGCGGTACCTGCGGCGGTTCGCCACCGACCGTCGCCGGCAGCGGAGTGCCATCCAGACGGCCGCGGGCGAGGTCCGCTCCTCGCGCGAACAGCTGGCCGAAAAGCGGGCCGAGACCCGGGACCTCCTCGCCGAGGCGCGCACCGAGCGCACAAACCTGCGGGCCCTCGAACGGGAGCGGCGACAGGTCATTGACGAGCTGCGGGCCCGGCGCTCCGAGCTCGAACAGCAAATCGAGCAGAAGCAGCGGCAGGCCCAGCAACTCGAACAGCGCATCCAGAAGCTCGTGGCCCGGGCCAAGCGCGAGCAGGCCGACTCGGGCATGGAGGCCGAGGTTGCCGCCAACCTCTCCGCCTCGTTTCAGGCAAACCGCGGGGCCCTGCCCTGGCCCGTAGAGGGGGCCGTCACGACCGACTTTGGCAACCAGGTGGACCCCGTCCATGAAACGACGACGTACCACCCCGGCATCCTCATCGCGACCTCTCCCCGCAGTCCGGTCCGGGCCATCTTCGACGGCACGGTGACCGGAATCGACTTCGTGCCCGGGTACGGCACGTACGTCGTCATCCAGCACGGCGAGTACCTCTCGGTCTACAGCAACTTCTCCACCCTGTCGATCGCCGAGGGCAACCAGATCGAGGCGGGGCAGGTCATCGGCCAGTCCGGCACCGAAAGCGAGCCGCGGGGCGCCAGCCTCTTCTTCGGCCTCGTAAACCGATCGTCGAGCGAGTTTGTGGATCCGTCCGGATGGCTCTCGGTCCGTTAATTCCGCGAATGCCCGTCCCATCGGATTCACGAAAACCTTTTCCCCCACAGGAAGCGGCCATTTGGGATTGCTGAAGGGCGGGGCGTATCTTGCCAAGCACCTTATTCGCCTACACATGCGACCAACTTTTTCTCGCCCCTATGGCTACGGACTACGATTGCGTGATTGTCGGCAGCGGCCCCGGCGGCTACGAAACGGCCATCCGGGCCACCCAGCTCGGCATGGAGACGGCCATCGTTGAGAAGGACAAGCTCGGCGGCGTCTGCCTGAACGTCGGCTGCATTCCGACGAAGGCCCTCCTCAAAAGCGCCGAGGTGATGGCCGAGACCAGCCACCTCGACGACTTCGGGCTGGAGCTGGACGGGTCGGTCTCCCCCGACTTCCCGAGCGTCATCGAGCGCAGCCGCGGGGCGGCCAACCAGATGAACCAGGGCGTCCGGTTCCTGATGCAGAAAAACGACATCGACGTGCTGCGCGGCCACGGGCGCCTGACCGCGCCGGACACCGTCGAGATCGAGCCGTCGGTCAACATGGACGGGGAGGAGGTCGGGGAGGCCCGCACCGTCACGGGCGAGCACATCATCCTGGCCACCGGCGCCCGGCCGAACGAGCTCCCCTTCCTCCCGATCGACGGGGAGAAGGTAATGAGCTCCAAAGAGGCGATGCTCCAGACCGAACGGCCCGACTCCCTGGTGATCGTCGGCGCCGGGGCCATCGGGGTCGAGTTTGGGTACTTCTACCACCACATGGGCACGGACGTCACCATCATCGAGGTGCAGGACCGCATGGTGCCCGCCGAGGACAAGGACGTGTCCAAGGAGCTGGAGAAGGCCTACACGAAAATGGGCATCGAGGTCATGACCGGGGCCAACGTCAAGGGCGTGGACAAGGACGCCGAGCCCCTCCGCGTGGAGGTCGAGGCGGGCGGCAGCACCGAGCACATCGAGTGCGACCAGGTCCTCTCCGCCGTCGGCGTCGTGGGCAACGTGGAGGACATCGGCCTGGAGACAGTCGGCGTCGAGACGGAGGGCGGCGACATCGTGGTCGACGACTACTACCGGACCAACGTCGACGGGGTCTACGCCATCGGCGACGTCACCGGCGCCCCCTGGCTTGCCCACAAGGCCAGCCACGAGGGCATTCTCTGCATCGAGAAGATCGCGGGCCACGACGTGCGGCCGATGGACCCGAACGACATTCCGGCCTGCACCTACTGCCAGCCGCAGATCGCCTCGGTGGGCCACACCGAAGAGGAGGCCAGGGAGGCCGGCTACGACGTGAAGGTCGGCACCTTCCCGTTCAAGGCCAACGGGAAGGCCGCCGCGCTGGGCCACCAGGAGGGCTTCGTCAAGACCATCTACGACGAGAAGTACGGCGAGCTGCTGGGCTGCCACATCATCGGGGAGGACGCCACGGAGCTGATCTCGGAGGTCGTCGCGGCACGAAAGCTGGAGACGACGGGCCTGGAGATCATGGAGTCGATGCACCCGCACCCGACCCTCTCGGAGACGGTGATGGAGGCGACCCGCGAGGCCTACGGCCAGCCGATCAACATCTAACTCCGTAGGATATTTCAGCACTCAAAGCCCCGTTCTCTTCGGAGAGCGGGGCTTTTTTTGTTGCGCCTCCTGTGAAACCTTCCACACCTGCTCCGATGTAGTCGATTGTCCGATTC
>ERZ1034569.547-NODE-547-length-13528-cov-62.964967_pt1 | contig 13528 bp, 19 predicted proteins | sample MGYA00520706_ERZ1034569 | MGnify/ENA primary metagenome ERZ1034569 (study PRJEB33760, sample SAMEA4777722) | hypersaline lake metagenome | biome: hypersaline environment; feature: brines | place: Spain | collected 2014-08 | depth 0 m ...
ACGAGAGTCGGATCGTCCCGTAGGGCGTCCAATCCATTGACTACGAGGATATCGAAGGCGACGTCGTCGTTATCATCGGTTTCGATTACGAACACGAAGCGGTTATCAAAGATATTCACGACGTACAACATCAGTTTCAGGACGTTATCACGACCACAAATCACATTCACGAGGGAGAGTGGTGTCTTGAGACGCTCTTCTGCAGTGGACTGGCACCGCGTGTCCGGGACCTCATCTATCGCTCGCGCGATTTCGATGCGGTGAGTCGAGTCAAACTGATGCTCCTCGCTCAAACGTAGCGAACTGCTCGCATCTTAATTCAGTTATCAGGTTCGAAAATAATGCCTTGTATCCTCCAAGAGAACCAATATTCCCTCCTGCGCCAGCCTATTAAAATTTATATTTTAAATAATATTTAGTATCAATCTGATGGGTAAATTTATTACATTGCCTCACACACGGTGAGTCGTTGATCCGATCAAATCACATTGTATGGCCTGCCAGTATTGATCTGTTCTGGTGTACGAAGCCAGTCGCTCTCGCTATAACAAGTGTTGCAACACGGTGGCGGAGACTACCATCCCGTGACGTAAATCTCGTTGAGTTGTCTGCCGAATGGCTAGGATATGAGTGAACAGAACCGGGTTTCAGACGGGACGGCTATGTTTTGTGAGGAGTGTGGAGATCCGTACCGGGAGGTGCAATGCCTTCCAGGATTCGTCGGTCTCTGCCCACAGTGCTTCGAGGCCGTACTAACCGGCGACGAGCAATAATAACCGTTTGAAGATGTGATTCTGTAGCTACTATTCCGAATGAGATAGCTGGCATTGACCGTCACTAATTGGCGCAATCGAGTAATCTACTGCCCGGATATCCGGCACGGCCCGGACGGTGTTGACGAAGCCGGATAGGGCCTCCGTGGTCCCCTCTAGGACGTACAACTCCATACAGTACTGGTCTTGGACGTGTGTATGAGTAGTCGCGGAGACGATAGCATCGTATTCGTGGCGTACTCCCGTGAGACGCTGCTGGACGGCAGGTTGACAGTACTCGAAGACCACCGTGACTGTACACATATGCTTCTGTCCGTCGATGGTTCGCCCCTGAAACTCTTCAAGCAGCGTCCGTGTGCCTTCGCGGACGACCTCGCTTCGGCCACTGTACCCGTGTTCGTCGGCGAACTCGTCGATGCGTTCGAGTAACGCCTCGGGCATCGAGATGCTAACAACGCTCATATGCTAAAATTTTATTCTGAGTTATTAGTATCTGTTATGAATATAGCAGTTGTACCGTAATAATTAGTATTTTAACAGAGTAAATTCATAAATAACGTATGCCATTTAACAGCGATTCGATCCCAGTAACGATCCTCAGTGGAAGCCTTGGTGCCGGCAAGACGACGACGCTCAACCACATTCTCAGTAGCGAGCAGAAACTGAACGCTGCTGTCTTAGTCAACGATATGGGTGAGGTAAATGTCGACGCTGACCTCGTTGAACGCGAGTCGGATCTCACCCAGAACGACGACGAAATCATCGAAATGTCGAACGGCTGTATCTGCTGCCGTCTCCGTGGAGATATGCTTGATGAGGTGGGTCGATTAGCCGACGAGCGGGACTTTGAGTATCTTCTCGTGGAGTCGTCCGGAATCAGTGAACCGATTCCAGTTGCACAGACGTTTGTTCGTGGGTTCGAAGACGCAGAGTTCGATCCCACGGGAGTCTACGACCTCGACACGATGGTCAGCGTCGTTGACGCGCACAGCTTCTGGAAAGGGTTTGATTCCGGTCAAGCTCTCACTGACGACTCCATTGATCCACAGGGTAACCGGGTCCCCGAGGAGGCGCTGATAGATCAGATCGAGTTCTGCGATGTCCTCCTGTTGAACAAGTGCGATCTCGTCCCCGACGATGAGATCGACGAGATGGAGGCGGTACTACGAGCGCTCCAACCGCGAGCGAACATTATTCGGACCGAACACGGCGCCGTCGATCCCGAGAAGATCCTGAACACGGGCCGGTTCGATTTCGATCGCGCGAGTCAGTCCGCCGGGTGGAAGCGTGAACTCCAGCACGGACATCACCACGAGTCAGCCGCCGATGAACACGGCGTCACGTCCTTTAGTTTCGACGCTGACCGACCGTTCCATCCCGAGCGGATTGCTCGTCTCTTTGCCGACCTTCCCGATGGTATTGTTCGCGCAAAGGGTTTTTTCTGGTCCGCCGGTCGCGAAGACATCGCGATGGGGCTCGATAAAGCAGGGCAGTCGGTTCGGGCCGGTCCGAAAGGGACGTGGATCGCCACGCTCCCGAAGGCCCAACAGGAGCGCTACTTCGCTACCCGCCCTGAGATCAAAGAGGATTGGGACGACCAGTGGGGCGACCGCGGGATCCAGCTCGTGTTCATCGGCCGCGAATTCGATCAGGAGGCACTAATCGAGCAACTGGAAGAGTGTGTCCTCTCGGACGCAGAGATGGTCGAGGACTGGAACGCGTATCCGGACCCGTTCACTGCCGACGAGCAGCGTGAACTCGCACTGGCCGACGACTGATGACCATCGACGAGCAACCACCGGTCACGATCCTCAGTGGGGGACTCGGCGCCGGAAAGACGACCCTGCTCAATCATCTTCTTACCGTCGGCGGCGAGGAGTACGATATCGCCGTCCTGGTCAACGATGTCGGCGAAGTAAACGTCGATGCCAACCTCATCGAGAACGGCTCCGAACTCTCGATGGAAGACGGCGGTGTCATGGAGCTGTCGAACGGCTGTATCTGCTGTGGGCTGCAGAACGAACTCGATCGGGAATTGAAACGCCTCGCGTTCGAAGCGGAATTCGACTATCTGGTCATCGAAGCCTCGGGTATCAGTGATCCCGTCCCCATCGCCCAGCGGTTCGTCTCGCCCGCACGTGCGTCGGCACTGTACAATCTCGATACGACCGTCACGGTGGTCGATGCCGCACAGTTCCATCAGGCGTTCGTCGATGGCCGCCCACTCAAATCGACAGACGACGACGCCCGACCGCTGTCGGACCTCCTCGCCGAGCAAGTCGAGTTCTGCGACGTACTCATCCTCAATAAGTGTGATCTCGTTTCCGAGACAGAGCGCGAAGCGGTCGAACGCGTCGTCCGAACACTCCATCCCGGGGTCGACTTCGTCCAAACGACCGAAAGCACCGTCGACCCGGAACGAGTTCTCGGAACGGGTCGGTTCGATCAAGACGAGGCGAGTAATTCCGCCCGGTGGAAACAGGCACTCTCGCCCGATCACGGCGACGGCACAGACGTCGATTCAGACGAGCACCACGAGAGCCAGCCGGAGGCAGACGACCACAGCCACGACAAGGCGCACGACCATCGTCACCCACCAGAGGAGTTCGGTGTTGACTCGTTCGTCTACGAGCGCCACCGGCCGTTCCATCCCGAACGCTTCAGCGAGTGGCTCCGTTCGTTCCCCGATTCCGTCGTCAGAGCCAAGGGCCACCTGTGGGTCGCTGGCCGCGAGCGCTACGCCCTCGACCTGAGCCAGGCGGGAACACAGACCCACGTCGAGGTCAACGGGCGGTGGGCAGTCACACTCCCCGAGTTCCAGCGCGAGTCCTACCGCGAATCGCGGTCGGACCTCCACTGGGACGAACAGTGGGGTGACCGCGAAGTGAAACTCGTCTTCATCGGGGCCGGGATGGACGAATCCAGCATCGTGGATACGCTCGACGACTGCCTCGTTTCGGAGACAGGGATGGACGAGAACTGGGAAGCGTTCGAGAATCCGTTCCCGGGGACGATGGAGTGGTCGCAGTCCCCGATGGAACAACGCCTCGTGGTAGGTGACCGATCGTGATCCAGAATGACCGCGAACTTCCTCCAGTAGCGGACCGACGGACGACGGATGCCGACGACCACGACTGTATCGACCCGCTGGGCGTGGCCATCGTAACCGTGTCCTCGTCCCGCGGAGATGGCGTCGAAACGACGCCACCCGATCCCAGTGGTGACGCCATTGCGAGTATCCTCGTCGAAGCGGGTCACGTCGTCACGTCACGCCGGATGGTTCCGGACGACTACGTCCGGATCAAGACCACAGTGAGCGAGTGCCTGGATCGACCGGACGTCGACCTCGTCGTCACCACGGGCGGGACGGGCGTCACCGTCGACGACGTCACTCCGGACGCGGTGAGCGAGCTCTTCGACCGCGAACTGCCGGGCTTCGGCGAGGCGTTCAGGTGGCTCTCGTGGGAGGAGGTACGGACGCGTATCGTCTCCACCCGTGCGACAGCGGGTATCGCCCGCGATGTTCCGGTGTTCGTCCTACCGGGAAGTGTGAATGCCGTTGAGCTCGCTACGGCGGAGATTATCGCCGAGGAAGCTCCGCATCTCGCCGGGCTCGCAAGTCGACACGAGGTGGCGTAGATGCAGGGTTCGAAAATGTATCAGGAGGTAATCCTGGATCACTACCGCAATCCTCGAAGGTGGGGACGCCTCTCGCCAGCTACCGTCTCGCACACTGGCGAGAACGCTTCCTGTGGCGACGAACTCACGTTCGATCTCAGACTCGCCGAGGACGGTGAAACGATCGAAGAGGTCACGTTTACTGGAGAGGGCTGTGCAATCAGCATCGCAAGCGCGAGCCTGCTCGCCGAAGAACTCCCAGGAATGACGCTCTCGGAGGTTCGTGACCTCAATCGTGAGGACGCCCTCGATCTCTTGGGAATCGAGCTGACGCCGATGCGCGTCCCGTGTGCTGTGCTCGCGGAGAAAGTGGTTCAGGACGGTATCGAGAGCCATGAGGAGGGCACGTAACCGATGAGACTCTACGGAATCGGGCTAGAACCAGATGCAACCGACCTGCTTACGATGCGTGGTAGGCGACGAGTCAATTCGGTCGACATCCTTTATTCATCAAGACGACTGGCACGGCACGTCGCAGCCGAGTACGTTTCTAGATCGAAACTGAGTGACCACGACCTCCCGATGCCAACCGGTCCCAAGGAACTGCAGGCAGCGTAAAGTACCTCAGGGCATATCAAAGAGCTGAGGCACTCGCCTTGCTATCTATAGAAGACGGCAGTCGCGGAAGTCACATCAAAAACGCGAGAGGTCGACGCAGCGTTGTCACGCTCGGCGATCTCTGTGTCTACTTGATGCTCAGACACTTGCGTCAGACGCTTCGCAAGCACATCCAACCGTCGACATCAAAGTCCTTCCCGGCGTAAGCAGTGTAACGGCGTTCGCTTTGATTCTCGAAGTCAGTATTGACACCGGTGCAGAACTGACGCTGCGTAAGACGACCGACGGAAAAGCACTGATCGGTTCGAATCGATTTATCCTGTTCAAGATGACTGACGCACCGACGACATACGAAAAGACTGGGACAGGGTACGAGGTGACGTTCGGTCAGCAACCGCTCATCGATACCGAAGAGATGACCGTCACGATTGACCCCAGTAAAGTAACTGGTCGAGACTACTGTACGCCCGCGTACGCATAGAAACGGGAGGCGACTGGGTCTGAGTGACGGCGGACATTGTCGGTCGTCCGGTTAATACTAAGATGAACTAGTCTCAGACGGTGACACCAAGCGTTTCTAGCTCTTCCGTGGAGTATTCTGCGCGGAGTTCCTTTGTCGAGTGTTCTCTGAGGATTTCCGTGCGCTCTTCATCACTCATCTCGGTCAAATCGTTGAAGCAATGGCACATTGCATTCATTAATTCAGGCTACAAGCATGAAAAGCCTGTTAGCACCATTTTCAGGCTTAGGTAATACGGATTTCGAGATAGCAATAATTAGCAATTCTATGACTCGCATTAGTTACCATGACATCGGTTACTAAACGTGAACTTCAGATAATTTTATTAATTTTAATGTATAGAATCACAATATTTATTATTCAAGCTATTAATCTTATCAATAGATGCCTCGATATACCAGAAGAAAACTCATCGCAGCTGGACTTGGAACGGCAACGATCAGCACGCTCGCGGGCTGTACGTCGAGCAACGGTGACTCCGGCGCGACGGAGAATGATGGCTCAACAGCGGCAGAGAACGCTAGGTCGGAAGCCCAGTCTTCGTTCTTCGTATTCGGAGACTTGGCCAGCCAGGTTGCAGGCGACATTGCGACCGCAGAGACGCTCGTCCCGATCGGTCAACACGGCCACGGGTGGGAGCCTGGCTCCAAAATACAGGGAACGATCCTCGAATCGGATCTCTTCCTCTACGGGATGGAGGGATTCCAGCCGTGGGCTGACGACCTCGTGACGAGTCTCCGTGGCGACGACGCCGACGTCGATATCGTCACTGCCGGTGCTGGTATCGACCTCATTGAAGCCGGACATAACCACGATAACGGTCACGAAGGCGAACATGAGGAAGGCCACGACGGTGAAGGAGAGCACAATCACGGTGGGGAGACTTCCTGGGAGTGGGCTGGCCTCTACCACCTCGAAGCTGGCACCTACACGCACACGTTCTATCAGGGCCCCGATCCGAGGATGCAGCTCGCGGTCATCGCGACCGACGAGGGTGGCGAACACGGCATTCACCACGTTGAGGAGACCGCAACCACCCTCTACGGCGACCACGACACGCACACACCGGTCGAAGGCGGCGAGATACTCACGCCGTCTAGTGACTCACTCTATCACCTCCAGTTTGCGGACTCCGATGAGACGACGTTCTCCATCGACGTCGAAACAGAGGGTCACTATGTCCTCTTTGCCCAGCATGCTCCCGCTGAGTTTGATGCGACGCTCATCGACGGCAGTGGGTCGGTCATCGAACCCGAAGTGACCGAGAGTGCGGGCGGACACGGGCACGAGGGTGAGCACGACCACGAGAGTGGAGAAGAACACGAAGGCGAGGAGGGACACGGTCACAACCACTCTGGTGGGGCTGACCCACACTTCTGGCTAGACCCCGAGCGAGCGAAGCAGGCGGTGGACAACATCCGGAGCGGGTTCCTCAACGTCGACGGGGACAACGCCAGTGCCTACGCCGAGAACGCCGAATCGTACCGGAACCGCCTAGACGAACTCGACGAGTCGTTCCAGTCCGCGCTTGAGAGCGCCTCAAAAGACGTCGTGTTCGTCGCTGGTCACAACGCCTTCCAGTATCTCGGTCAGCGATACGGCTTCGAAATACAGACGCTGACGGGACTGTCACCGGACGACCAGCCGACGCCGAAGGACATCGAGCGGGCCCAAGAGGTCATTGCCGAGCACGACCTCCAGTACGTCTGTGCGGACCCGCTCGAATCCCAGACCGCGGCGAACCAGCTCGTCGAAGAAACCGACGCCACTGAAGTCCTCCCGCTGACGCCGATTCCCGGGCAGACCCAAGAGTGGGACGACAAAGACTGGGGCTACGTCGAGATCATGGAAAATATCAATCTCAAGACGCTGAAGCAGACCCTCGACGCAGAATGAGCGACACCACGTCTAGCGACACGGAACCAGATTGGGACGGGAACGCCGATTCCGGTCCGTCCGAGCGCCCTCGGTCAGGATTGATGGCACTGGTCGTCGGCCCAGCAGAGAGACCTGCCTGTACGATCTACCCGCCGGACGTGGCCGTTCCGTATCGGACGACGACCTGGATTACGGCGTACGGGAACTCGTTCGTCAACCTCAACGACTACCGATGACGACAGCAACGACGGAGCGGGAAGGGTCGGGAGACCATCTCATTAGCGTCGACGACGTCACATTCGGCTACGGAGAGGTCCCGGTTCTCGAGTCGGTATCGATCGACGTCGCACCCGGAGCCTTCCTCGGACTGGTCGGGCCGAACGGTAGCGGCAAGAGCACGCTGCTTGACCTGATGCTCGGTCTCCGACGACCCGACAGTGGAACAGTTTCGCTGTTCGGCGACCCTGCCCACGAGTTCGACGCCGGTGAGCGAATCGGATACGTCGCACAGGACGCGACGAAGGCGGCGCGCAATATGCCGATCACGGTTCGAGAGGTGGTCAAGATGGGGCGATACCCGCGGCGGCTCTTCGGTCGATTCTCGACAGCGGACCGGCGAGCGGTCGAGGAGGCACTGGAGCAGGTTGGAATCACAGATCTCTCGTCTCGGCGGGTCGGTCGACTGTCCGGTGGTCAACGCCAACGGGTCTTCATCGCCCGTGCGCTTGCCTCGGAGGCCGACCTGCTTGCACTCGACGAACCGACGGTCGGCGTTGATGCCGAATCCAGAGAGGAGTTCTACAGTCTTATCAACGAACTGAACGCGACTGGACTGACCGTCATCCTGATCGAACACGATATCGGCGTTGTCACCACGCATGCGACGGACATCGCCTGTGTCAATCGCCAGTTGTACTTCGACGGTAATCCGGAGGAATTCGTCGAGACTGATGCACTCTCACAGGCATACGGAAAGGACCAGCACGTTCTCAAGCACGATCATAAATGATACACACACTACACCGCCTCGGAGAGAGTATCCAATTCGAGGATGCGATTGCATCCCTCCTCCTCACAGTCAATATTTTCGCCCCCATCGAGTGGTTCCTCGACCACATCTTCGGTCTCGGAATGGATGTGTTGGCCGACCTGCTCGGCACGCCGATGCTTGGATATCCCTATATGCAGCGAGCCTACCTCGCAGCGGTGTGTATTGCCCTCATCGGGCCGGTCGTCGGGACGTTCCTCGTCCATCGAGAGATGGCGATGATCAGCGACACCCTCGCACACACAGCCTTCGCCGGCGTCGCCGTCGGATTGTTCCTCAATTCGGTCCTCTCGCTCACGCTGTCCCCGCTGCTCACCGCGTTCGTGGTCGCAGTCGTCACGGCACTGCTCGTGGAGTTGCTCGTCGAACACGCCGGAGCGTACAGTGACACCTCGCTGGCGATCGTCCTGACGGGCGGGTTCGCCGTCGGCAGTATTCTCATCACTGCAACCGACGGTGGCATTGCAGTCGGCATCGACGCCTACCTCTTCGGCAGTCTGGCGACCGTCTCGACGGAGAACGTCGGGATCCTCGTGTTGATGAGCGTCATCGTCGGCAGCCTCGTCACGCTGGCGTATCGACCACTTCTGTACGTCACGTTCGACGCGACGGCCGCCCGCGCGGCGCGACTGAATGTCCGCCTGTACAAACGCCTCATGGTCGTGCTCACGGCGCTGGTCGTCGTCAGCGCAATGCAGATCATGGGCGTCATCCTGGTCGCTGCGATGCTTGTCGTTCCGGTCGCCGCCGCGGCGCAGGTCGCCGGGAGTTTCAAACAGTCCATCTTGCTGGCGATCCTCGCTGCCGAGTTTGCGGCGATAGCCGGTGTGACACTATCGTACGTCTATGCAATTGCGGCCGGTGGCTCGATTGTCGTCGCGGCGATTGCTGTGTACGCCGTCGCCCTCGGCGTCCAGGGACTGGCGCACCGTCTCCCGACCGTGCGACGGCACCGAAGCCAACGGCCCGGACAGACCCGAGACGGACTCGAAGCCGACGGAGGCGAGCGAGAGTGACCGTCGACGGACCGGACACCAATACCACGTTGAGCGGGCCACAGTCCTACGAGTACGTGATCATCGGTGGCGGTATTCACGGAACCTGCCTGGCGAACTATCTCCTTGCCGAGGGAGCGTACAGTCACCAGGATCTCCGTCTCGTCGACCCTCGCGACCAGTTACTCACGTCGTTCGAGAGGAAAACTCATCAGTGCGGGATGCGAGCGCTCCGGTCGATGTTCGTTCACCACATCAGCACGGAGCCGTCCTCGCTGGAAGCGTTCGCGGAGGGGGCGAGTCGGGAGTTCCGGGTGCATGTTCAGCATCCATCGTGTCATGAATTACTGAGAGTGAGCCCAATCAGTGTTGCATATTTGTCACAGATGCGACTATTTTAGAACCCAGTTTATGATGCCCAGTCACGACGGCAGCGGCTCTCTGTTGGTCACGCTATCAACTATTTGGTGGTTTGTAGGAATCAAGATGCCGAACCTGTGACAGCACGATTTCGAATAGTATAGCGATAGAATATACGACTGAGAACACCTGTGAAGACAACATAGAACGTTAAAACGCGACGTATATGGATAGGTAGTGCTCTTGCGGCTATAATGAGTAGGATGTAGTGCCAACTACTGTGACTATCATTCAGGCATCCTCTGTAAACAGTCACCTATCCAAGTTGGGTACACAACGTGGTCGTATCCACTATGATTATATGTATAGAAGAAATTCCCTCAGTCATGAGCCGGGAACGAACTGATTCCGGACAGTACGCTGAGACGGTCACAATCGACCGTGTGCGGCAGGTTTTCAGTACTATCGCTGGCCCAGTTGTGACCAGTGCTGATATTGCATCGGAGCTCGGTGTGACGGCAGAAGCTGCTCGACGGAAATTGAATGAGTTTCATGATCGGGGGATGCTCGATAAACGGAAGACAGCTGGGCGGAATATCTACTGGCTTCAACCGGCGGGCGATGTCACAGATATCAATCCGGAAGACCCCGTCTGGGGAACAGACCCAATAACCGGAGATGAGACTGTGAGTGAAGCCGATATCGACGACGTGCTGTATGGCGAAATCAATGGGTAGTGCTGTCCAGACATCTCCAGCTATCGTGGATACGGGGATGTTCTTTGCGTATTATTACGAACCTGCGGAGCAGCGCGCGTGCGCGTGAAACACTTACTTGATAGGATTGTAGATGGAGATCTTCCGTTTGGTCCACTGTTCACCACGCAAGCGGTACTTTCCGAACTCGCAACGCTACTCCTCCGGAAGAGTACTCACGACGAAGCACTTCGGGCAGCTACCGAAATTCGTAGTAGCGAGAGCTTCAACCATCTAATCATAGATCGAATTACCTTCGATACAGCACTAGAGCAATTCGAGCAATACGACGATCAAACAATTTCATTCGTAGATCACACGACAGCTGTATTGGCTGCAGAACGCGATATTGACCACGTTCTATGGTCTGATAAAGACTTTCAAACGTTGGGCTTCACACGTGTATCAGTCGACACTGGGTTACACGCCTGAGACACGTCACTGCAATGCGGTTCGCATCGATTCGATAATGTTCTGTTCAGTTGGAGCGGCGAGATCGCGTCTGCATACGTGACAGATGAGGGATTACTGGTGAGGTTCGAGGACGACACGACCGCAGCGGATGCACAGGTTGTCCTCGCGACCGGACTCAATACGGTCCCAGAGCACCCACTAGTCGGCTCCGTCGCCGAGTCGTTGTCACTTGAGCGGGGGGAGGGGGGCGAACAGCTTTCCCGTCCTCAACGACCGGACGCTCACATGGTGAGGGATCGATGATAGCCGTTCTGCGGTGTACGTTTCGGGAGCGCTCGTAGAGTCCAGCGTTGGTCCTTTCACCCGGAAATTGTCGGCGCTTGTCGAGTTTCAAAACGGTTCCTTGCGTCACGATACAGAGCCGGTTCAGAAAGAGCACTGTCGACACCCAGAGGGAGGTCTTGAGATTCCGCCGAACGGCGTGACGCTCACGTTCTCGTCAGGTACTCAAAGAACTGAATCTACTCCAATCGATTGAACTGACATTCCTTCTGATGACTCGAACGGCGTCCGTATCACCCCGGTCGATTCGTAGCTGAACATGTCCTTGTGCATGCTCGTGGCTCCGTCTTCTAGCGAAAAATCAGTATCGTAGTCGAGACAGATTTTTCCGTGGTGTAGTGATATCTCAGTGGTTCTCGTGGATGTGGTCGCGCAGCGCATCAGTCTTATCGAACCTCTCGTCGCACTCGGCACACGTGTTGTGGTGAAGCGCGACGTGCTGAGTCACGCCGGCAGCGCTTTGGAACTGTGCATCGCAGTTGGAGCAAGTGTACGACATTACATTAATAATTGAGAAGTGTATTGTATAAAAGGGTTATTAAAAAGTGGGTTACCAGAATTGCCATTGAGTATTAACCTGCTCGCCCAGATAACTAATACATGGACAGTCGGGATCACTCATATTCGTAGTAGAGCACGTCAGTGAGCGCTTCAAACTGGCTGTTGTTCAACTCAATGCCTCGCTTGCCTTTTGACGTGATGTAGTCCTCGATGCAAAGTTCATCAAATACATCGCTTGTAGTGGGGTAGTCATCTGTCTCGATAGCAGATATAGAGAGTGAAGTACCTCGGGGACAAGCCCCGAGGCTTCATCGTTTAGGGTCTGCACCGCACCCGCAGGCGAATTTAATTCCCCTCGACCTTCCCGAGATGGGTCGGCTGGAATTGACACCCGAACGCCCGGTGCGTCCGTGAGGGTCGGCGGCTCCACCCCACCCGACAGCACCCGTCTCACCGCCAACAGCGGGTTTTGAGAGGTGCCGCATTTCCATTAATTACCTCAGTCAGCATTGGATGAAGATCTTTAATCCGTCTTTGAGGGTGCTCTGACTGTGAATTGGTGCATGAAACGAGACTAATTAAATGTTTATGTCGGCATTCACCCTCGGGGTCACATCAAAGCCCCGAGGCACTCTGCCTTGCATATCTGTAGATTCTCCTCAACGATCGGCGATCCCCATCGGTGCTCAGCTACCATCACCGCGAGGAGGGCACGTTTCACTGACGGCTTGTGCATATTCTCCGTCTTCCCTCGTCTATGATAAATTCATGTTATCTCACGTTTACGCCTACGTAAACGGCTATGTGCGTTACCCGGCATATTGACCATATGAGTGAGTCAACGCGAACACATCCTGCAGAGGAGAAAGACATGAAGGAAGCGCGCCTAGAAAACCCCACTGGCGTCCTTCATCTCTTTCAGTACAAGAGCGTCCCTATCCTCATCGACGCTATTCTCACCCTTCCTCCAGGCAGGGAATTCAACAAGACGGAATTTGCCGATCACGCTGGAGTCACGCGCCAGACAGTGAGCGACTGTATTGACTTCCTGCTAGAGACTGAAATCGTTGAAGAAGTCCCGAACACGTCACCCCGTCGCTACCGAGTCGCCAAGAGCGAGGCAGTCAAAGAGCTCTTCGAACTCAACAGTGCGCTAAATGCGGCTGGCGAGTAGTCAACCGACCGCCACCGGCGAGGCTGCGGTCTGGACGCTGGATCATCAAATCAACGCTGGTCGTATTCGGGTGATCGAGGACTGCTCGGTATTGGGTTCTGATGTCGACGTAGTGGGTGGGGTAGTGATTCTGCTGTAACTCGTGGTGCTCTTGAATCGTACGCTCGATACCGCAGTGACAGCGGTCGATGAACCTATCAAGAAGAGACCGCAGGGTCTTTCTTTTTTTCCTTGGTATTATCCCTCAACGCCAAAATCGAGGTCCTCCGAGAACCGCCACGACTGAGAAAAATAGAGCTTGCACAGCGTGGTGCCACTCTTGAATAGCAGATTATCACCGTCGTCGCTAGTGAAGATTCCCCAGAGCAGCCACGAGTTTACCTAGTTCTCCTCAGCGTACCCCTGCCGGACGCCGAGTTCTCGGGCGAGGACACAAATCCGGTCTTGACTGATCATCGCGGATCAGGACCAAATCGATTTGAGCGTCTTCTCCAGGTCACTGACATGGACGATCGTCCCCTCAATGGATGTC